>Ga0209233_1000508_pt1 | contig 23100 bp, 19 predicted proteins | sample AraplaCL_Cvi_mCL_FD_184269 | JGI IMG/M metagenome (GOLD analysis project Ga0209233, IMG submission 184269) | Arabidopsis root microbial communities from the University of North Carolina, USA - plate scrape CL_Cvi_mCL (SPAdes) (version 2) | ecosystem: Host-associated > Plants > Roots > Endosphere...
CGAGCCTCTTTCCGCTGCTGCCGCTCGCCGACCGCGACAGCCGGCGCGGTGACCTCGTCAGCCGCCTGACGACCGACGTCGACGCGCTCGACACGGTCTTTCTCGTCGCCATCGGGCCGATCGTTGCTTGCCTCGTCGTCGGGGCCGGCGCGACCGTCGCCCTGGCGCTGCTCTTGCCGGCCGCAGCCCTGTGGTACGGCCTCGCCTACTTAGCGGCCGCGGTGCTCGTGCCGGTGGTGGTGCTGCGTGCCTCCCGTTCTTCCGGCGACCGCATCGTTGCGGAGACCTCGGCACTCCGCGTCGCGGCGCTCGATGCCTTCGACGGCCACGCCGATCTCATCGCCTTCGGCGCCTTGGGCAGCGCGGAAGCCGCCTTCGGCCACGCCGCCTCAGAGCTCGCCCGCTCGCGCCGCCGCCCGTTCGACATCGCGGCGCTCGGCGGCGCGGCCGTGCAGGTTGCGACCGGCCTGGCTCTCCTGGCGGTGTTTGGCTGCGGTATCCTCGCCATCGGCGGTGGTACGCTGTCGGCGCCGCTCTTCGTCGGCCTGCTGCTGGCGGTGATCGCCAGCTTCGAGCCGGCGGGCGCTCTGGTCCGCGCCGTCGGCAAGCTCGCGACCGCAGGCGCCGCAGCCCGCCGCCTCGAGGAACTGGCCAGCCGGTCGCCGGCGATCCGGGAGGCGGCCGATCCGGCCGTGCTGCCAATTGGCGGCGACCTCGCCTTCGAGCGGGTGACCTTCGGTTACGATCCCGCTCGCCCGGTGTTGCAGGACGTCACTCTTGCCGTGCCACAGGGCAGCCGGGTCGCGATTGTCGGTTCATCCGGTTCGGGCAAGTCGACGCTGCTGAAGCTGCTGCTGCGGCTGGCCGACCCGCAGTTCGGCCGCGTGCTGGTGGCCGGAACTGACACCGCCCACGTGGCGCTGGCCGATCTCCACCGGCGCGTCGCGCTGCTGGCACAGGATGCCCCGGTCTTTCACGACACTGTCCGCAACAACCTGCTGATCGCCCGGCCAGAAGCCAGCGACGCCGAGCTGTGGGCAGCGCTTGAGACCGCGCAGCTCGCGACGCTGGTCCGGGAGCTGCCTTTGGGGCTCGATGCGGTGGTGGGCGAAACCGGCAAGACGCTCTCCACCGGCCAGGCCCGGCGGCTCTGTCTCGCCCGCACGCTGCTGTCGCCGGCCCCGATCCTGGCGTTCGACGAGCCCACCAGCGGGCTCGATGCCGAAAACGAGCGGCTGTTCTTTGCCGCGCTGTCGCGAGCCGGCGCCGACCGTACCATCGTCATCGTCACCCACGCCGCCCTGCTCCCGGGCTTTGCCGACGCGACCTATCGGGTCGAAGGCGGACGGATCGCGGCCGTGTAGCGTGGTTTGTTAGTGGAGCACGCCCTCCCGGCGCCCCGGGGGGTTAGCGTCGCCGGGCCTTAGCCGAACAGCGTGTCGTAGAGCAGCTTCAGGTTGAGTACGATGATGGCCGCCGTCACAATCCAGGCGACGATCGCCAGCCAGCGCGAGATGACGAGGTTGCCCATCTTGCGCCGGTCGCTGACGAACTGCACCAGCGGCACGACCGCGAAGGGCAGTTGCATCGACAGCACCACCTGGCTCAGCACCAGCAGTTCCGATGTGCCCCGCTCGCCATAGAATGCCGTGACCACGATGACCGGCACGATGGCGATGCCGCGGGTGATCAGCCGCCTCGCCCAGTTGGGGATGCGTAGCCGCAGAAAGCCTTCCATCACGATCTGCCCGGCGAGCGTCGCGGTGACCGTCGAGTTGATGCCCGAGGCGAGGAGTGCCACGGCGAACAGTACCGAGGCGATGCCGAGCCCGAGCAGCGGCGACAGGAGCTCGAAGGCCTGGCCGATCTCGGCCACGTCCTGGTGCCCCGTGTTGTGGAAGGCGACCGCCGCCACGACCAGGATCGCGCCGTTGACGAACAGCGCCAGCATCAGCGCGATCGTCGAGTCGGTCGTCGCCCACTTGATGGCGTCGCGTTTGCCGGCTTCCGTCCGCTCGTATTGCCGGGTCTGCACGATCGAGGAGTGGAGGTAGAGGTTGTGCGGCATCACCGTGGCGCCGATGATGCCGATGGCCACATAGAGCATTGCCGGGTTGCCGATAATTTCGGGCGAGGGCAGCAGCAGGCCCTTGAACAGCTCGGCGACGGGCGGGGCGGCGGCCACGATCTGGATGGCGAAGCAAACGAAGATGACCCCGATCAGCGCCATCACCAGCGCTTCGAGGGTACGGAACCCCTTGCGCATCAGGAACAGCAGCAGCACGGCGTCGAGGCCCGCGATCAGCGCCCCGGCAATCAGCGGGATGTGGAACAGCAACTGCAGCGCGATTGCCGTGCCGATGACCTCCGCGAGGTCGCAGGCGACGATGGCGAGTTCGCACGCCAGCCACAGCACGATCCCCACCGGCCGCGGATAATACAGCCGGCAGGCCTGCGCCAGGTCGCGCCCCGTGGCGATGCCGAGACGGGCGGCAAGCGCCTGCAGCAGGATTGCCATCAGGTTGGAGAGCATGATGACGAACAGCAGCGTGTAGCCGAACTGTGCGCCGCCGGCGAGGTCGGTGGCCCAGTTGCCCGGATCCATGTAGCCGACCGAAACCATGTAGCCCGGCCCCACAAAGGCCAGCAGCCGCCTGAACCACGTCGCCGCCGTCGGCACCGGGACCGACGCATGCGCCTCCGGCAGGCTGGCATCGTCGGCGAGCCGGGTGATGCCCCAGTCGGAACGAGGCTCGATGGCAGGTTGCATATCCATGCGGGGTCGGACCTCCGGGGGCGTCAAGGCTGCTGACCGCGGTTCAATGTGTGCCAAGGCTTATCATTATGCAACAGGCTATATTAGATTGCACGATCACGAAGCCGTTCACCTACTTTTGCCGCACTCGCATGGTTGCAAGTGGTGGTAAGAAAGTTGCCGGTGCTTTGCATTGCCCGGTCGCCGGGAGGTCGCGAAGCAGCAAAGGGGGGGATCGCCGGGTTGCCGCGTTCAGGAAAGTTCACGCATAGGGACGAGCCGCTGCCCGACGCCGAAATTCATTCGGCCGGCTTCCGGCAGACGCGCGAGGCTCGGCGCGGGGCGCTGGTCGAAGACTACCTCGAACTGATCGCCGATCTTATCGAGGACGGCAACGAGGCCCGGCAGGTCGATATCGCCGCCCGCCTCGGGGTTTCCCAGCCGACCGTTGCCAAAATGCTGGGCAAGCTGGCGGCCGAGGGCCTGGTGTCGCGAAAGCCCTATCGTGGCGTATTCCTCACGGAGGCGGGGCGGCGCATGGCGCTCGAAAGCCGCAACCGGCACCAGATCGTCGAGGCGTTCCTGCGGGCTTTGGGCGTCAGCCCCGAAACGGCGCGGATCGATGCCGAAGGCATAGAGCATCACGTCAGTGCCGAAACGCTGGAGGCCTTTCGTCGGGCCATGAGCAAACCGTGAGCCGGCCGTGATTCAGCACGCCGAAAGTCGAGCCGCGCGCGATTTGTCGAACATCGGTGGTTTTGCCGGTAAACTATTAGTGATCGGCGCAGGCCGCCGTGATAAGTCTGCCGCCCGCGGCAGGGTGACTAGGGGCGGGGCAACGCTTTGGCAGTTATGACGCGGTCGCGGCCGCTATTGTCTGATGTAGTGCGTTCGGAGCTGCGGCGCGCCATCATCGAGGGCGAGTTTCCGCCCGATTCCAAGCTTCCCAACGAGGAAAGGCTGCGCGAGCGCTTCGCAGTCAGTCGCATCACGCTGCGCGAGGCGGTGCGCGGGCTGATCGAGGACGGCTATGTCGTCCGCCGCCAGGGCTCGGGCACCTTCGTCACCCGCGGCCCGGCGCTGCGGAACTCGCTCGACACCAATTTCAGCTACACCGAGTACCTCGAGTCGATCGGCATCGAGACCAGCAAGCGCTTGCTTTCGGCGCAACTGGTCGAGGCGGACGACGAAGTTGCCGGCGACCTTGCCGTGCCGGTGGGTACCGCTCTGGTCGAGATCCGCCGCGTCCGCATCGCCGACCGCCGTCCCGCCATCTATTCGATCGACCTCATCCCGACCGATATCGTCGATCTCGTCCGGCACGGCGAGGCGTTCCTCGGCTCGATGTATCGCCTGCTCGCCAGCCGAGGCCATACCGTCGACCACGCGCGGGCGGTACTGCTCCCCGTCATCGCGTGCCCCGAGACGGCCGCCATTCTCGAGGTCGAGCCGGGGACGCCCCTGCAGCATCTGCGCCAAGTCGATTTCGACAGCCAGGACCGGCCCGTAATGCTGTCACTCGAATGGCACGTCCCATCGGTGATCGAACTGCGCGTCTACCGGCGCGGCCCGGGGCCCGTACCCGAGGGCGACTGAGCGAGCATCGGTGGCTACTCGCCCACGGGTAGCGCGCCGCGCCGAAACTCCCGCGGCGTCACGCCGAAATGGCTGCGGAAGCCGTGGTTGAAGTTGGAAAGGTCGTTGAAACCCCAACGATAGGCGATATCGGAGATGCCGTGGTGTGCCTGCCGGGGATCGGCGAGCGAGCGGGCACAGGCTTCGAGCCGGGCCTGCAGCACCCAGCGGCCGAAGCTCTGGCCGATATCCTTGAACCTCAGATGCAGCGTTCGCGGCGAAATGCCGAAATGGGCCGCGACCCCCAGCGGCGTCAGCCCCGGATCGGGGAGATTGCTGCGGCAATGCGCCAGGATCGCCTCGATCGGCGCTTCCGGCCGACGCCCCGGCGGCATCGCTTCGGGCAGGCTTGCCAGCGCCAGCAGGTTGACCAGGTTTTCGGTCATCAGTTGCGCCGCAGCCGGCTCCAGCGGCGGCGTGTCGCGCGCGATTTCGAACAAATGCCGCCGCGCCAGGTCGGCGAACCGGGCCTGCGCGGCGATGCGCACCGGACCGGCGCCGAGCAGCCATGGCGCCCGGGCGTCCAGCATCAGGTGCGGCACGATGGCTATGATTCGCGTCACCTCGCCCTGGAGCTGCGATTCGAACGGCAGGCGTCCGTCGAGGATCACCAGGTCATCACTGCCCAGCGTGACCTCGTGCGCCCCCTGCAGCACCCGGCTTTGTCCGCCCAGCGGCAGGCTGACGATGTAGGTATCCTCCGGGTGCTGGGCGACGTGGCTGGGCGTGCGGAAGATCGTGTGGCTGCCGGCGCTGAAGGTCGCGAGCCGCATGTCGGCGGCGCGGCGGGCGCTCAGCCGGGCGCTGAAATGGCGGCGATCGCCCTCGGTGGCGACGTTCAGCACTGATTCGGACACTACTTCGCGCCAGTAGGCGAACCGCTCCTGCTCCGCCACATCGTCGGTCGACCAGTGAACCACAGCATTCCCTCCCCGTTGGGCGGTCCTGGCTAGCTTCAACACGCTGAACCCAGCCTTAATCCTTCGCCGCCGGCGGGACGGGACGCGGCGCCGTGGCGTTGCGCTCGCGGCCAAGCGCCGTGCGCCCTTGGCCAAGATCACGACTCACGGTCATCATATGTCTTACAGCAACGGGGGGCTGCGACCGCGCGAGGTCGCCGCCAAGCATGGCCGCGCGGGGGAAAAACTCCGCCGGCAGAGCCGCTTGCCGCACGACCAGCTGCTGGCCGGGTGCGGGACGAGCTCGTGTCAGGAACGCCGCCCTGCGGCGGCCTTTCGCACCGCAGCAACTATCCCTGGATGAGGAACATGTTTTTTTCGGATCATTCTGCGCCTCTGCTCGAGGCGATTTATGCCGCTGCTCTCGATTCCGACCGCTGGACGGACGTTTTGGGCGAGATCGCCGCATTCGTCGGCGGCGTCGCGGCAGGCCTCGTGACCAAGGATACCGTCACCGGCAGCGTTTGCGCCCACTACGCCCATGGCTTCGATCCGTCCTTCGTCGAGAGCTACGTCGAAACCTACTGGCAGCTCGACCCGACCGGAGCCATGCCGCGCTTCGACGTCGACGAGGTGGTCGCCGTGTCGAACCTTGTGGCGCCTGACGAATTCGTCGAGAGCCGCTTCTACAAGGAGTGGGTGGCGCCGCAGGGCTGGATCGATTCGGCCAACGCCGTGCTCGACAAGTCCAATGGCGGCTGCCTCTATCTGACCGTTATCCGCAGCGACGCCAACGGGCTGGTCGACGACCTGGCGCGCCAGCGGCTGGCCGAACTCGTGCCGCACGTCCGGCGCGCCATGCGTATCGGCCGCGCCGTCGAAACCCGCGAGGCGGAGGGCGCCACCTTCGCCGACATTCTCGATGGGCTGAGCGCCGGTCTCTTTCTTCTCGGACCCGGCGGCCGCATCACCCACACCAATCCTGCAGCGCGCGACATCCTGCTGGCTGGTGACGTGCTGTGGTCGGTCAAGGGTCGGCTCGTTGCCGGCGACACCCAGGTCAACCAGACGCTCCGCGACATCTTTGCCGCCTGCGAGCGGGGCGAGGGTGTGATGGGGCAGGGCATCGCCATGCCCATCACAGCAGAGGACGGCGAACACTATGTCGCCCACGTGCTGCCGCTCGGCCGCAGTGGCCGGCGCACGGCGCAGGGCGCGATTGCCGCGCTGTTCGTGCGGCGCGCCGTGCTCGACGTCCTGCCGTCGGCGATCATCGGCCGCACCTATAAGCTCACCCCGGCCGAGCTCCGGGTGTTGCTGGCGATTGTCGAGGTGGGCGGCGTGCCGGAAGTTGCAGCGGCATTTGGCGTCGCCGACACCACCATCAAGACGCATCTGGGGCGGCTCTACGAGAAGACGGGCACCGGCCGGCAGGCCGATCTCGTCAAGCTCGTCGCCGGCTTTTCGACGCCGCTCGTCAACTAGCGGATCGATCCTCCGATCGCACGACGCTCCCCGATCGCCTCGACGGCAGTATGGGTCAACCGCTCAGGGTGGGTGGGGCGCGCCGACATCAGTTTTGGAGATTTCATCATGCACAAGACCTTCGCCGCCGCATCGCTCGGCGTCGCCCTCGCCGCCTCCGGCTTCTTCACCGGCCCTGCCGCCGCCAGCTCCCTCGGCATCCATGACGTCAGCACCGTCACCGAGTTCCGCATCGTCTGCCACCAGCAGGCGGGCGAACTCAGCCTGACGCCGTCGCGTGCCTTCTGCGTCCTCCCCAGTGGCCGGGTGCTGACGCTGCGCGTTCACGACGTCGACTATGACTACGCCCCGGCCCCCGATGCCGGCATCTCGATCAATCTCTTCGGCCATGAACACTGCCCGGTGAAGGTGCAGGAGTTGGCCGGCTCCAACTCGCGCGATTGCGGCCTCAAGTCCAAGCCGATCGAGAAGAAGCCGATCCAGATGAAACTGCACTGAATTCAGCACTTGACCGGTGGTCCTGCCCCCGGTCTTGCGGCGAAATCGTCGGCCCTCTGTGGGTTGCGGAGGAAAGGCGAGCGCTGGTCTTGGTCCACCAGCGGTCACCGTGTCGATGACGACGCCATCGGATCGGACCGGCATCGGAGTGGTGCCGGTCCGATTCTCGTCTAGAGGCGCGCCAGCGTCGCCTGCGCACAGACAGCAGACGTGCCGCGCGACCAGCGGTAGAGGGCGATGGCGAGGGCCTGAGCCGGCCGGGCTAGCACTGGATGCGGACGTGCCGTGGCGACGGTTTGGCGGGCGAAAGCCTCGCTTAGGGGACCGCGCATCGCTTTTTCCCGGTCGATTTCATCCAGGGTCGGCACCTGCGGGGTGCCCCACGCGCCGCGGTAGGCGCCCTTGAACAGATAACTGGCAGGGATCATCGAATCCTCCATCGGATTGAATCGATTCAAAATATGGCCGCAATGCGCCTTGAACCGGTTCAAATAGTAGCCCGTTCCAGGCATCGGTCAAGCGAAATTTGAACCGATACAAGACTCGTGCTACAGCAGCCTAGAGGAGGACCGGGCTTGCTGGAAAAATCCATCCGTCTCAAGGATGTGGCAAAGGCCGCCGGGGTGTCGCAGGGAACGGCATCCAATGTTTTCAACCGGCCGCAACTGGTGCGGCCGGAGGTGCGGGCGCGGGTCGAGGCCACCGCCAAATCGCTCGGTTATGGCGGCCCCGACATGCGGGGTCGGCTGCTCAGGGCGGGCAAGGTCAACGCCATTGGCATCGCCGTGCCCGAACCGCTCCCCTATCTCTTCGCCGACCCATTTGCCCGCGTGCTGATGTCGGCGATCGCCGAGGAGTGCGATGCCGCCGGCGCCGGGTTGGCGCTGATCTCCGCCATCAACGAGGAGCGCGTCGCCTGGAACGTCGAGACGGCGCTGGTCGATGGCATGATCCTGTTGTGCCTCGAGCGTGGCACGCGTCTCGTCAACCTCGCCCGCGACCGCCGGCTGCCCTTCGTGGCGCTGCAGATGGGCGTCAGCGACGAAGGTTTTTCCGCCGTCGGGATCGACAACTTCAGCGCCGGCCTGGCGGCGGGACGGCACATCGTCGGCCTCGGCCACCGGCGCATCGCCATCCTGTCGCTGCACTCCCGCGCCGAGGACGTGGATGCGGCGGATTTCCAGGAGACGCAGGACCGGCTGGGCGGCTATCTGGCCGCCCTCGCCGAAGCCGGCATCGAGCGGTCGGGGGTGCCGATCTTTGCCACCAACAACGACCCGCAGGCCGCCCGCCGCGCCACGGCGGAAATGTTCCACAGCGCCGGCGAAAGGCCCACGGCGATCATCGCCATGTCTGACCTCACGGCGCTCGCGGCGATGGATTGGCTGCACGAGGCGGGGATCGGCGTGCCGGACGAGGTCTCCGTCATCGGGTTCGACGACATCCCCGAGGCCGTAGGGGCCAACCCGCCGCTGACCACTATCGCCCAGCCCATCGCCGACATCGGCCGCGTTGCCGTTCGGCTGATCCTGCGCGCCGAACGCGAAACGGTGCAGCAGGAACTGCCGACCGCGCTGGTGGTGCGGGGGTCGACGGCGCGCGCCCCTGCCTGAGGTCGACGCCGCGCCTGCGACTTCGGCGCTTGGGCCATCGTTCGACCGGTTGACCATGCCGACCCTGTCGTAGCCCTCATGGTGAGCCCGTCGAACCACGAGGGCGGGCATTGCCATTGCGGCGCCCTCACAGGCTCAGCGCACACCCGTCGCTACGGGGGTCGTGCGCGCCGTTCAGGCTGTCGCCGATCCGTATGACGCCGGCCTGGCCCGCCAGCGGGCTCTGCGCCTCGATGCGCGAGAGTTCGTGCCCACGTGCCGTGAGTTCGGCGAACACCGCCTCGCCGGCGTCCGCCTCGAGCTTGAGGCTGTCGCGGCTGTCGGAGAACGTCCGCCCGAGCAGGAACCTCGGCCGCGCCAGTGCGTCGGCCGGCGACAAGCCGTGGTCGATCAGCCGGGTGAGCACCACCGAGAGCGTCTGCGGCTGGCCGTCGGCGCCTTGCGTCCCATAGAGCAGATGCGGGCGCCCGGCCTGCAGCGCCAGCCCCGGATTGAGGGTGTAGAACGGCCGCTTGCCCGGCGCCCATGCATTGGGGTGGCCCGGATCAGGGTTGAACGCGGCGCCACGGTTCTGCCAGAGCACGCCGGTGTCGCCGGCAACCACCCCGCTGCCCCAGTCGAAATAGAGGCTCTGCAGCACGCTGACGCCGCGCCCCTCCGCATCGGTCGCGGCGAAGAACACCGTATCGCCGGTCCGAAAGGGCTGGGGCCAGGGCAGCGTGCGGGCGGGATCGATGGCGGCTGCCTTGGCGGCGAGCCGGTCCGGATCGAGCCAGTAATCGACCGGTTGGTCGGAAAAATCCGGGTCGGCGATGCCGGAGCGATCGAGAAAGGCCTGCTTCACGGCCTCGACGGCGAAATGGAAGAAGTCGGCGCTGCCCTCGGCGACACCGGCGCGCTCCAGCCGGTCGAGCACACCCATGATGGCGAGGGTGGTAACGCCCTGGGTCGGCGGGGGCGGGGCGAGCAGGTTGAGGCCGCGATAGCCGAGGCTGAGGGGGGCGACCTCGCGCGTCCGGGTCGCGGCAAGGTCGGTCGCGGTCAGCGGCGACCCCGCGGCAGCCAGGCCTGCAGCGAGGCGGCGGGCCGTCTCGCCCTCGTAGAACTCGCGCGCCCCATGCCGGGCGATCGCCCTGAGGGTGCCCGCAAGCTGCGGCTGGCGGAAGGTCGAGCTGGCGGCGGGCGGCTGGTCGGCGCTGCCAAAGATGGTGGCAAAGCCGGACCAGGCTGCCGTGTCCGCGCCGCGAAACTGGTGCCAGAAGGCCTGCGACGGGGTGAGTGGAAAGCCACTCTCGGCATAGCCAATCGATGGCTCGAGCAGCGCGGCGAGCGTCGCCGTGCCCCCCCAGTGCCGGGCGCCGTAGTCGAGCGCGTGCTGCCAGCTGTCGACCACGGCGGCGCTGGTCAGCGCTGACCCGGGGCCACGCGTCGGCACGGCGCCGCCCGGCGCCTGTCGCGCCGCCTGGCCGATGCCGAGGAAGCAGCTTTGCCGCCCGTCGGGATCGGCGACCAGCCAGACCGCGTCGCCACCCAGACCGCAGAAGTGCGGATAGGTCACCGCCAGCGTGGCGCCGATGGCGATCGCTGCCTCGATGGCGTTGCCACCCCGCCGCAAGATATCGAGCCCGGCCTCGCTGGCGAGCCGGTGCGGGCTCGTCACCATGCCGCGCGGGCGACGCGTCTCTCTCGTCACGCGACGGGGGCCCCGAGTTCGGCGACTTTTCGGCCGCGCTTATAGGTCTCGCGGCGACGCGGCACCGACGCCACGGCCTCGGCGACGTTCTCGGCCTCGATCAGTACCAGGTCGGCCGGGCCGCCGATGGCGATGCCGTATTCGGGCAGCCGCAGCGCCTTCGCCGAAGCACCGGTAATGAGGTCGAGCGCCATCGCGAGGTCCTCGTCCGACACCAGATCCTGCTGCCGGGCGGCGATTTGGGCGCGGTCGAGGATGTCGCCATTGCCGATCGGCGCCCAGGCGTCGCGGATATTGTCGGAGCCGGCGAAGATATTGACGCCTAGCGACCGCAGCGCCTTTACCGGCGGCATCGATACCTGCGGCGCGCTGGTCAGGATCGACACCCCAGCCGATGCCAGTCGCCCGCCGAACCGCTTCAAATCCTCCGGCCCGATCTGGCCAAGCGCGTAGGCGTGGCTCACAGTTACCCGGCCGCCGAGGCCAAATTTTTCGGTACGGTCGCAGATCAGGTCGAGCTCGAACACGCCGAGCGGCCCGCCTTCGTGCAGGTGGATGTCGACGTCCTTGTCGTACTTGGTGGCCAGCCTGAAGATCACGTCGAGATGGCCGACCGGATCGCGGTCGATGCCGGCCGGATCGAGCCCGCCGATGGCATCGGCACCGTTGGCGAGGGCGGCGTCGAGGAATGCCTCGGTGCCCGGCGAAGCGAGGATGCCACTCTGCGGAAAGGCGACGATCTGGATGTCGATCTCGTCGCGATATTTGTCGCGGATTTCGAGCTCAGCCTCGAAATTGGCGAGCCCGCTCTCGCCGTCGATATCGGTGTGGGAGCGCATGTAGCCGGTGCCGAACTTGAGTTCGGTCTCGACCAGATTGCCGCCGCGTACCTGCACGGGGACGTTGGTCTTGGCCCGCGCCAGCTTTTCGAGCCGGATGCGATCGGCGACGCTGCTGCCGGGCAAATGCGGCTGCCAGGGGGTGCCGAGGAAAGTCTTGTCGAGGTGGACGTGTCCCTCGACCAGCGCCGGCAGCGCCAGCCAGCCGCTGCGGAGGAAGCGCGGCGCGGCGCCGAATGCGGTGCCGATTTCGGCGATCCTGCCGGCGCGCACCAGGACATCGGCGAGGTGGCCATCGGCGAGCGTGATGCCGGTCAGCCAGAATTCGGCGGGCGTGTTGAAGGACATCGGTTCCTCGGGTTCAGGGCCGGAGCAGGGTGGGGCGCGGGCGTATGAAGGTCTGCCGCCCGGCTTTCCAGCCGGCGAGCACGGGGGCGGCCTGCCGCACGGCCATGGCGGGATCGGGTGCGTCGATGAGCACGAGGTCGGCGGGCGCGCCTTCGACCAGCGCCCGCGGCGGCCCGCCCATCAGCCGGGCGGCGTCGGCGGTTACCATGTCGAAGGCCGCCGCCATGTCCTCGTCGCGCGCCAGTTGGGCAACATTGGCGTAAAGATTTGCCATCCGTCCCAGCGAAGCGTCGCCAAATGGCGTGAAAGGATTGAGAATGTTGTTGCTGGCGGCCGTCGTGAGTACGCCGTTGGCGCGCAGCAGCGCGGCGGGCGCCAGCCCGCGCGGCACCAGCCGGTCGGCGCCCCGCCCCATCAGGAACAGGTCGGTCGCCGGCAGCACGGTGAGGGCGATGCCGGCATCGGCCAGCTGCCGGGCATAAGTCACCACGTCTTCCGGCGCCATCGCCGCAAGCTTGGTGACGTGGCCGATCGACACACGCCCCCCATAGCCCCGCGCCCGGGTCTCCCGGATCACCGCCGGCAGGCCGGAATTCTGCGGGTCGAGGTCGAAATCGAGGTGGAAGTCGACCGCGACGCCAAAAGTCTGCGCCAGGTCGAAGATCAGCCGCACGTGCTCGGCCGGCTTTGGGTCGGTATAGGGGCAGCCGCCCACCAGGTCGGCGCCCTGCTGCAGCGCCGCCTCCAGCATGCCATAGGTCTCCATCTCCTGCGTCAGCCCCTCCTGGGCGAAGGCGCAGATCTCTAGGTCGATGGCGAAGGCGTAGTCGCGCTTGAGCTGCAGCAGCGCCTCGAGCGAGCGAAACCCTGCCCGCGGATCGACCTCGACGAAGCTTCGCATGCGGTTCGTGCCGTGGAGGATCGCCTGCTCGAGCACCCGGGAGGCGCGGGCGTAGACGTCCTCGCTGGTGAAGCCGGCCTTGGCCCTCGCCGTTTCGCGCACCGCTTCGGCGAGCGTGCCCTCGCAGATGCTGCAGCGGTCGAGGATGCCGGCCTTGTCGAGGTGGATGTGCGAATCGACGAAGCCCGGGAAGGCTAGCGCGCCCCCGGCGGTGAAGGCGGGCCCGTCACCGGGCAGGTCCGGCGCGATCGCCGCGATGCGGCCGCCGGTGAAGGCGATGTCGACGGTGTCGGGCCGGCCGGCCAGTCGCGCCTCGCGGATCGTCAGGTCGAACGCCATGCTGCCGCCTCAGGCCCCCGACATCGCGTTGTAGCGATAGGGCCGGGAATTGTCGGGAGTCTGCCGTCGGTGGAGCGCCTCGAGCGCCGGCAGCATTTCGGCGACCATGGCTTCCGCAGAGAGTTCGGTCTCGGTCTTGGGGCTGACCAGCCGGTCGCGGATCTCGGCCAGCACGCCGTCGCGGTCGATCGAGACGACACGCCCGCCATCGACCACCAGCCGCCCGCCGACGAACACCTTGTCGACCGCGTCCTTGCTGCCGCGGTGCAACAGCATCTCGCTGAGCGGCACGCGCGGGTCGACATAGGGCCGCTCGATCCGCCCCCGGTCCAGCAGCACGATGTCGGCCTGCCGGCCCACCTCGAGCGCGCCGATCTCGCCGCCGAAGCCGACGGTCCGCGCCCCATGCTCGGTCGCCATGCGAAAAACCTGCGCCGCCGATGGCCGGTCGCTCCACATGCCGGTCTCCCGGTGGAGAGCCCACGCCAGCCGCATCTCCTGCGTCATGTCGCGGTCGTCGTTGATGCCCGACTGGTCGATGCCGAGCGCCACCGGGATGCCGCGGGCCCGCAACTGGTTGACCGGGGCGATGCCGCTGCCGAGCCGCAGGCCGGAGCTGGCATTGTGGCAAACGGCGCAACCGTGATGCGCCAGCCGCTCGAAATCGTCCCGATCCATCCAGTTGCCGTGACCGAAGGTGACGTTGTCGCCGAGGAGGCCGAGCGCTTCGAGGTGCGCCACGGCGCTGCGGCCGAAGCGGCGATGCGCATAGTCCGCCTGCCGTTCGGTTTCGACCAGGTGCATGTGGATGTTGGCGTTCTCGACCCGGGCGGTACCGAAGATCACCTCGAGCGCCGGGTCGGTGAGCCAGTGCAGGTTGGCGGGCGCGAGGTTGAAGCGGACGCTGTCGGGATGACTCGCCTTCCAGCGCGACCGCGCCGCAACGAAAAAAGCCATGAGCTCCGATACCGGCACATCGGCCTCGGCGAGGCCGGGGCGTAGCCATTCGGCCACCGCGGGGGGCAGCGCTGCCAGCACCTCGGCATCATCCTCATAGGCGAGGATATGCTGGTCGCGGATCATGAACGAGTAGCCGGCGCGCATGCCGATTTCGGCATAGGCACCGAGCACCTCGCCGGTGGTTTCGTCCCACGCTTCGGCGGACCCAGCGAGCCCGCCATGGATGTGGTGCACGGTCGTGGTGCCGCTCTCCAGCATCTCGATCGCCGAGTAGAGCGTATCGAGCCTCAGGCCCACGCTGCGCATGGCGCGGAACTGCGGCAGCCACAGTTCGAGCGGCGCGAACGGCACACCCAGCATCAGCGGCGTCAGGCCGGAATGGTGGTGGCTGTTGACGAGGCCGGGCATCGCGATGCTGCCGGGAGAGCCGAAGCGCGGCAGATCCGGGTAGCGCCGGATCAGGTCACCCGGATCGGCAATCTCGGCGATGCGACCGCCGACAATCCGGAATCCGGCCGGCCCAAGCGTGCGTTCTTTTCCCTCCGGCGTCACCCCGAGCAGGGCGGCGCCGGCTTCGATGATCGAGTCGTCCGGAAGGATCATCCGGGGAAGGGCAGCAGGTTCACCCGGCGAGCGGCGACGAGCTTATAGAGCGGATCGCCATAGATTTTTTCTTCTTCGCTGGCGGAGAACACGAGGCTCAGATCGTGCTCGTCGTTGGAGGCGACCGCGGCCCGCTTGATCTCGGTCCAGTCTGGCGTCTTGATCTGCCGCCAGTCGTCGAGTTCCTCGGCCGAGGGAATGCGCGGGAAGTGCATCTCGCCCATCGCGCCGGCGAAGCCGGTCCAGAAATAGCGCAGCAGCACGTCGCGGTTGGACACGTAGGGCATGACGATGCGCATCCAGTGCATGCCAGTGACGCCGTGGAGGTCGCAAAAGCCCATGCTGCCGGCGAATACTGCAAGCGCCGTCGCGGCCATCTTGCGTGGCGTCTCAGGCGTGATCTCGAGCCAATCGACGACCGGCCGGAATTGCGGCATCTGCGAGAACTGCCGGATGTTCTGCCAGATCAGTTCCAGTACCGGCAGGCCGTGCAGTTCGGGGATGGCGGTGACGCGGGCCAGCACCTCGGCGGGATCGTCGGTGATGGGTGCGGCCCCTGTCGCCACCGGCAGCGGCAGATAGGTCGCCGTCCAGTAGGCCAGCGCATTGGCTGTCTCGTCGGGGTCCATGCGAAGAATGGCGTAGCAGGTCCGCATCAGCGCGTGGAAGGCACTCGCTCCCACACCTGGCGCGAGGCGCGGCAGATAGGTGTTGAGGGCGCCCGAAATCCCGAGCCGGTTGACCTCGCCGGAAAAGAAATGCCTGAGGTCCGCCTCTCGCTCGCGCTGGCCGATCGTGGCTTCCCAGTTCGACCCATCGACCGGCGCCACTTCCGGCACGAAGGGCAGCAACTGCTTGTAGTCGCGGTAGAACGCGAAGAATTCGTAGAGCCGCTGCTCGGAGCCGCCGAGCCGGTCGAGCGCCACCAGCACCATTGGGGCATGGTTGGCGTAGGTGCGCGCGAACTCCGAGCCGTAAGCCGCCATCTCGGGCATGATGCGGTCGATGCCGTGCCGCTCCGGAACAAATGCCTGGTTCATGATGTCCACCATCGGCCCGACGCGGGGCCTTTCCGCCTAACGATAGAACAGGTCGGCGCAAACGCAACTGGTTCCGTGCGGCGGACGATAGGTGGTGCGCCGAGCAAAAGGTCAGTCGTCGCGGCTAGTTAGCCGCAAGGCCGGCTCGCCGTTGCGCGTCGAGCAACGCTGCAACCGGAAAAAGTTGCCGGCGGCAACGGGCATAGGCGGTTCCCGCAGGCAAAAGCCTTGCTCCAGTTCCCCTCTCCCCTTGCGAGAGAGGGCCCGGCAGGGGGTGAGGGGGAGCGGCAAGCACCCCCTTCATCCGCCCCTACCGGGGCACCTTCTCCTGCAAGGGCAGAAGGAAGAGGCGAAGCGGGCGGAGGGATGCAAGGGGCCCCGTGGCGACAGGACGGATGCGTTATCGCCCTGTTGCCGTATAGGCGTCGAGCGTTGCGGTTTGCGCAACGCGACGTAGTGAAATTGAGGGATTGCCCGTATCGATGGTGCGTGCAACCTTTTTCAGCAGCGGCCGCCCAGAGGGGAAAATTTGGGCAGTTGCTGCGGCCTGGTGACGCGCAGCCATGTGCTGGCGAGCGTCCATAAGCGCCGGGGAACCGCGCAGCGGCCTACCCTGGAAGCAGGTCGAAGCGATCGAGGAGGAGGAGAGCTGGAGCGCGGACCGCAAGGTTCGCAAGGAGTTTGCGCATGCCTGAATCGACCGACGCCGGATTGGGGCTTCTCGCCAGTGACGTCGGCATGGTCTATCGCCGCGGCGGCGAAACCACCACGGCGCTGGTGGGGTGCTCCCTCGAGGTGCCGCGCGGCAGTTGGGCCTCGCTGATCGGCGCCTCGGGCTGCGGCAAATCCACCCTGTTGCGCATCTTCGCCGATATCGTCAAGCCGACCAGCGGCACGGCAACGCTGCACGGTCTCAGCCCGGCCGAAGCCCGCGCCAACCGCACCTTTGCGCTCGTCTCGCAGCAATCGACCATGCTGCCCTGGCGCAAGATCGCCGAAAACGTCGAGCTTGGCCTCGAAGTCGCCGGCGTCATCAAGTCTGAGCGCCAGGCGCGTGCCCAGGAGGCGATCGAGCTGGTCGGCCTCAAGGGCTTCGAGCGCGCCTACCCCTCCGAACTTTCCGGCGGCATGCGCCAGCGCGCCGCGATCGCCCGCGCTCTGACGCTGCGGCCCCGCTTCCTGCTGATGGACGAACCCTTCGGCGCCCTCGACGAGCTGACGCGCGAAAAGCTCAATTTCGAGCTGCTGCGCATCCTCAACGAAACCTCGGCGACGCTGCTGCTGGTCACCCATTCGATCAGCGAGGCGATCATTCTTTCCGACCAGGTGCTGGTGATGTCGCCGCGCCCCGGCCGCATCGTCAAGCGCGTCGGCATCGAGTTCGGTCACGATCGCACCGCTGATATCCAGGACGATCCGCTGTTCGGCCGCTACGAGGCCGAATTGCGCCACGCCCTCCACGGCACGCCCGCCGCGTCGCCGGCCCGCCTCAAAGTTCCAGCTTAGTTCAACAGGAGAACCATATGCGCCTTTCGCCGATCAGCCGCGCCTTGCTTGCCGCCCTCACGGGCGTCGCGCTCGCCGGCCTGGGTGCGACCGCCACCCTCGCCGCAACGCCCGTCACCGTGGTGCTCGGCTATATCCCCGACGTCGAGGATTTTGGCGCCTACTACGCCAAGCAGATGGGCTACTTCGCCGATGAAGGGCTCGACGTGACGATCGTTCCGGGCGGCACCGGCATCGACCAGGTGCAGATGGTCGCCTCGGGCCAGGCGACGATCGGCATCGCCAATCCAGAGGGTATCCTCGCCGCCGGCGACAAGGGCGAAAAGTTCAAGGTGTTCGCCAGCGAGTTCCAGACCTCGCCGATCGCCATGACGTGCCGCAAGGATTCTGGCGTCACCAAGCCCGCCGACCTCAAGGGCAAGCGCCTCGGCGTCAAGCAGAACGCCCAGCTCTATGCCGACCTGTTCTTCAAGAAGAACGGCCTTGCCGCCAGCGACGTGACGCCGACCTCGATCGGGCCGAGCGACGTGTCGCTGATCATCGCCGGCAAGATCGACTGCATGATCACGACCTTCGCCTTCAACGAGCCGCGCATCATCGAGCAGGCCGGCGTGCCGGTGAACGTCCTGCCGCTCGGCAGCTACGGCCTCAACTCGGCCGTCGACTCCTACTTCGTCAAGGCCGACTGGTATGCCGATCCGGCCCACCAGGACATCCTCGTGAAGTACCTCAAGGCCGAGACCAAGGCCTGGGACGCCTTCTTCAAGGATCCCGACGGCATGGCCAAGTGGTTCCTCGACGGCGGCTTCAACGACGGCCTCGATATCGCCCAGCAGAGCTACCAGGCCGAAACGCAGGTCAAGTACATGACGAGCCCGATCACGGCCGCCAAGGGCATCTTCTGGATCGACCCCACCATCTGGCAGCAGACCGCCGAAAACGCGGTGGCAACGGGCGCCGCCAAGGAAGTGCCCAAGTTCGACGACCTGCTGACGACCGACATCCTCGAAAAGGTCCAGCCGCCCAAGCATTGAGGCGCGTTGCACTCGAGCCGCGGGCCCGGCGCCCGCGGCCCTCCCCCCTCCCATCCTCCCCCCAAGGGGGAGGTGGAACGCGGGACAGGCACTGCCCCTCCGGCACCCTCCCCTCGATGGGGAGGGGTGAGGCCTGAAACGGAGGTCTCGCCGCCAACCGGCCACCACACACCCAGCGGACCACGGCCCGCTCCTCCTCCCATCCGGACGTTTCAGGCATGGCTGACAGCACGGCAGGCGAACTGGCAACTGCCGATACCGGCGAGACCGGCAAGCGGCTCAGAAGTTTCGCGGCCGCGGTGCTGCCGGCGGCGATCTTCCTCGTGGCGCTGATCGTGCTCTGGGCCGTGCTCTCCGACTACGGCATCATCCCCAGCTACATCCTGCCCACGCCCGGCGCCATCGGGCACGAATTCACCGCCAATTCCCGGGTGTTGATCAAGCACGCGACCGCCACCACGGTCGAAGCGCTGCTGGGCTTCGTCATCGGCAACCTGGTGGCCATCCTCGCTGCTTCGCTGCTGACGATGAATGGCTGGCTGAAGGACGCGTTCTTTCCCTTCGCCCTGCTCAGCCGTGCCATTCCCATCGTCGTCTTTACCCCGGTGTTCGTCGTCCTGCTCGGGCGCGGCCTGCCGCCGATCCTCGCGATCGTCTCGTTCTCGGTCTACTTCCCGACCTTCCTCAACATGATGCGCGGCCTCAATTCGGTCGACGCCGACTATGAGGAACTGCTCCACACGCTTTCCGCCACGCCGCTGCAGCGCCTGCGGCTGATCCAGTTTCCCGCCTCGATGCCGTTCCTCTTCGCCGCGCTGAAGCTGTCGGCGTCGGGCGCCTTCATTTCGGCCGTCGTCACCGAGTGGATCGGCGCTTCGGCAGGGCTCGGCTACCTCGTGGTTGACGCCAGCCAGTACTTCAAGCTGCCGACCATGTGGGCCGCCATCTTCACCTCGGCCGGCCTGACGCTGCTGCTGTTGGGGCTGGTCACGCTGCTCGAGCGCCTGCTGTGGCGCTGGACCGGCACGGCGAGGGAGGTTTGACGCCATGACCGATGCGACGACCGACGCAACCGTCCTGAAGAGCGACACCGCGGCCGAATTGCCACGGCGGGTCCGCCAGCCGCTGCTGAAGCCGGGCCAGCTGCGCAAGATCGTTCTCCCCACGCTGGTCTTCATCCTGGTGCTGGCGGGGTGGCAATATGTGACCGTGACCGGGCGAATCCCCGAGATCATTCTCTCCTCGCCCACCGATATCCTGGCGGTCATCGGGCAGCCCGACGGGTTCGAAATTCTCGAGAACGCCGGCTGGACGCTGACCGAGGCGCTGACCGGCTTTATCATCGGCAATGCACTCGGCCTGCTCGTCGCTATCCTCTTCATTCATTCCGACATCGCCCGGCGGACCATCTACCCCATCGCCATCGGCGCCACGTCGATCCCGTTCGTCGCGGTCATTCCGGTGTTGATCCTCTGGCTCGGCAACGGCATGGAGCCCAAGATGGTGATCACCTCGTTCCTCAGCTTCTTCCCGATGCTGATCAATGCCTTGCGCGGCCTCCGCAGTGCGGATTCGGAGGTGAACGAGCTGCTCTATACGCTCTCGGCGACGCGCCGGCAGCGCCTCACCATGGTGCGGCTGCCCGCCTCGATCCCGTTCCTCTTCGCCGCCCTCAAGCTTTCCGCCTGCGCCAGCGTCGTCGCGGCGCTGGTGGCCGAATGGCTCGCCTCCGACCACGGCCTCGGCCACCTCATCGTGCTCTACGGCACCATGTACCGCACCCCATCGATCTGGGCGGCGGCGCTGGTCGGCACGGCGATGAGCCTCTGCGTCTACGGCGCCGTCGTGCTGGCGGAACAGCTCGCCACCCCCTGGCGCCGCGGCCTGCCCTCCACCTCCAACTGACCGGACTGCGTCCAATGACCGACCTCGCGCTCATCGTCGAGAATGCGCTGCTGATCACCATGGCACCGGGCGACGACACAGCCGCGCCCGGCTGGTTAGCCGTCGATGACCTGGGCCGCATCGCCGAGCTCGGCCGGGGCGACCCGCCTGCCACGCTCTCGGCTGCCGAACGGCTCGACGCGCGCGGCATGTTCGTCGCGCCGGGTTTCATTTCGGCGCACAGCCACCTGTCGACATCGGGGTCGCGCGGCCTCGGGCATGATGTGCCGCTCTATGGCTGGGGCGGCGAAATGACCAAGTACACCCGCCATTGCGATGCCGACGACATCTACTGGGTGGTCAAGCACGGCGCACTCGACTTCCTCGGCAACGGCGTCACCACCGCCTACGACTTCACCGACAGCCGGCTGCCCTTCGCGGTCGTCGACGGCCAGCGCGTGCAGGTGGGGCCGTTCAAGCCCAAGGAATACGCCGAGGCGCAGTTCCGGGCCAAGGTCGATGCCGGCATCCGGTTCATCAACTCGATCCTGATCAACGACCAGATCGGCGACGATGCCGATATCGCCCGGCGCTTCGAGGAAACCTTCCGCTACGCCGAGACCTACCCCGACAGCGGCCAGTATCTGGGCACGGCGATCTCTGGCTCGGTGCAGTGGTCCGACACGCCCGACACCGCGCGGCGCGAAGTCGAGCTGATGCGTCGGCACAAGGTGATCAACCAGCCGCATTTCCTTGAAACGCCCGAGCAGATCGAGCTGCAGCGCTCCAAGTTCGCCTGGTACGAGGAAGCGGGTGCGCTTGGCCCGGACCTGATCTTCGGGCATTTCGTCCACCCCACCAGCGAGCAGATTTCGATCGCGGCGCGCTGCGGCTGCGCCATGTGCTGGCAGCCGACATCGAATGGTCGCCTCGCCTCGGGCGTCGCCGATATTCCGCGCTTCATCGCCGAGGGCATCCGGGTGGGCGTCGGGCTCGACGACCAGGCCTGCACCGACCTCTCCGATCCGTTCCAGAACATGCGGATGGGCATCTACATCCAGCGCGCGCACCGGCAGGACGCCAAGGCGATGGGCGTGGCGCAGATGCTGCGCCTCCACACCTTGGGTTCGGCCGAGGCGCTCGGCATCGAGGACCGGGTGGGCTCGCTCGAAGTGGGCAAGTATGCCGATTTCGTGCTCGTCGATCCGCGCCATCCCGATACTGGCCCGATCTGGGACCCCGTTGCCACCTATGTGCTCGCCTCGAGCCTGCGCAATCTCAAGGCGGTCTACGTCGGCGGCCGCTGCGTCAGCCGCGACGGTGTCTCGCTCCACCCCGAGGCAGCGCGCGTTTCGGACGAATTGCACAGCCGTCTCGGGCGCATCGCCCGCAAGCTCGAACCGGGTCCGGTCGCCGTGCCGGCCTGAAGCAACACGGCCGGAACCACCGGCCCCAAGCCTTTGAGGGAGGTCACATGACCGAGCTTTCGACTACCCCCCGTTTCGGCCTGATGGACCAGGGCTGGGCCGACCAGCAGACTTCGGACGCCGAGGCCATCGCCCAGTCACTGGCGACCGTTCGCCTTGCGGACGAACTGGGCTTCGATTCGTCGTGGATCGGCGAGCATCATCATGTTCGGCCTGACACCCCGTTCTATGGCCGCGTGCCGGCATCGGAGGTGTTCCTCGCCTACGCCGCCGCCCAGACCAAGCGCATCACGCTCGGCACCGGCGTGCGCATCCTTTCGACGACACCGGCCCTCCGCACCGCCGAAGAAATGAGCCTGCTGACGCTGCTGAGCGGCGGCCGGACCGAATTCGGCATCGGCCTCGGTTCGGGCCAGCATGGCCTGCTGTCAGGCGAGGAAAAGGCGGCGCTGTTTCGCAAGCTGCTGACCGAACTTCTTGCCATTCTCGACAACGACCCCTCGACTGGCTTGCCGCCGCTGAGCCCGCGTCCCCCTGCCGGACTTTCGTCCCGCCTCTGGGCCGCGGCGCGCGATCCGGTGACTATCGACCTCCTGGTCGAAAAGGGCGTCAACCTCGTCGTCGGCCAGGCCGAGGTGGGGCAGTCGCAGGCAGAATTCGTCCGCCACTATCAGGCCGGCGGCGGCACCGGCCGGAGCCGCGGCGTCCGGCTTGTGTTCGTGGCTGAAACGCATCAGGAGGCCATCGAGCGGAGCCGCGCGGCCGTCGACCTCTACTTCAAGCTGATGGCCAACAACGGCTATCGCCTCAACGCGGTGGCCAAGGGCTATCTCCCGGCCGAAATAAAGACGCGGGAGGACATGTTGCTGCATATCAACTTCATCTGCGGCACGCCCGCGGAGGTCGCCGCCGAGCTCAATCGCTACATTGCGACCACCGGCGTCGATCAGCTCGATTTCATGGTCAAGGTCCCGCTACTGGAACTCGCCGACGTGCACCGTTCGATGCGGCTGCTGCAGGCCGAGGTGATCCCGCTGCTCGATTTCGGACAGGCGGCCGGGACCCGCACGGTTGCGGCCTGACGCGTTGCTCCGGACGCAGCCGATACGACTTTGCGATGACTTGCCGGCAACGGACGGCGGTGCTCAACTCCTCGCCCGAAAAGCCCCATGAGCGCGGGCAAGGAGACCGTTGTGTCGAGTTTCATGCATGTGCACCTGGTGGCACTGCGCTATTTCGCCGAGACGGTGCGCACCGGCTCGATGCGGCAGGCTGCCGAGCGGCTGCATGTCGCCGCCTCGGCGGTCAACCGGCAGATCCTCAAGCTCGAGGACCAGTTGCAATGCAAGCTCTTCGACCGGCTGGCGGAAGGCGTGCGGCTGACCGCCGCCGGCGAAGTGCTCTACCACCACGTGTTGCGGCTCGAACGTGACCTCGACCAGGCGATTTCGCAGATCGACGACCTGCGCGGGCTCAGGCGCGGGCACGTCTCGATTGCCAGTGAGGACGGCATTGGGCGCGATTTCGTGCCCCCGGTGCTCGCGGCCTTCAACCGCGATTTCCCGCGCGTCACCTTCTCGTTCGAGATCGCGTCTGCCCCGGAAATCCTCGATCTCGTCGCGGAAGGCAGCATCGATATCG
>Ga0209233_1000509_pt1 | contig 23057 bp, 17 predicted proteins | sample AraplaCL_Cvi_mCL_FD_184269 | JGI IMG/M metagenome (GOLD analysis project Ga0209233, IMG submission 184269) | Arabidopsis root microbial communities from the University of North Carolina, USA - plate scrape CL_Cvi_mCL (SPAdes) (version 2) | ecosystem: Host-associated > Plants > Roots > Endosphere...
TAATGGTCACAAAACCGACGCGCTGCACCCCACCTACCAACAGATTCTTGCCAAAGTCAAAACACGAGGCCCCCTGTGCCGGGACTCTGTTTCGTTTTCGCACAGGTGCGGCTTTTTTGCCGCGCCGCGGCGCGGCCCCAAGTCCAGTTCTGCGACCGAGGGTCGGTGGTAAAGCCCCTCAGGCGCTGTACCCAAAGTGCTCGACCCACTTCTTGAGCACCGCCGTTTCCTTGCTCTCGAACACGAACTTGTAGTTATCCCGCGACGACTGCACCCCAATCGAAATGCCCGATCGGACTTTCTTGTAACTGGGGGTCTTGGCATGGCGCTTGTCCGCGGCATCGGCAAAGCCCAGCACGGCTTCGCTCCACGGCAGCCCTAGGAAGGCCAAGGCACGTTCCATAGACGGTTGGAACGCGGTCACCAAATCATCGTAGCGGAGGTAGCAGACTTTGGGATCGTCGAAGTCGTGTACGCTAAACCACTGCGTCATCGCAAAGTCGTAGAGGGCCGCCGCGCCCGCCACGGATCGGAAGTTCTCCATCGCCGCGTTGGGCGTAAAGTTCTGCCGGAAGCAACTGAGGACGACGTCGTGGGGATGGCGGATCGAGAAGATATATTTGATGTCAGTCAGCATTCTGGAAATGACGACGGCATCGGCCGACGCCATTGGCATCTTGTCGACGGTAATGGCGGCCGAGGACCGCTTCGACATGCGCCTGAGTTCGTCGAAATATTTGTCGCGCGCCGTCGTGGCGACATCGACTGAAGGCCTCCCGGCGACGGAAAAGCGCTCCAACCACCTTGCCATTCGGCTCAACGCCGGCGTCTCCTCCAAAGTCTCTACGAGAGGGTGCGCGGCCAGAGCATTCTCAAGCAGGGTAGTCCCCGAACGAGGGAACCCCAGCATAATGGCCAAGGACGATTCTCGATTGTCTGCCGAAAGCTTTGGTATTTCATACTTCGCTCGCTGCAGAACGCCGCGCGCGTAGCTCTGCGGATCGATGTCCGCGGGCTTTGCGACGGCATTCATTCGTTGGAACGTGGTGTAGGCGTCGCGGAATCGCCCTTCCCGATCAAGCGCCTCGGCACGCGTTTGCAAAGCAAAGGCGTTCAGCCGGGCATTCGGCGTGGCAGAGGGCATCCGATCAAGCAGCTTGAGTGCGGCCTTTGCATCTCCGGCATCGAGCGCCCCGGCGGCTCTGAAGGCGGCGACTTCCGCAAGATAAATCTGTGCGGTTTCGAACGACGTGCAGACACGCGCAACAAGCGCCGGCTGATTCGCATTGTGGAGAACAGAGAGCACCTGGAACGGCCCGTTCGGATCCATTGGCCGAGCCAACATGGTGAGTAGATGGTAGGGAAGCGAACGGCGCCAACCGCCTGCCTGTTCGGCGAATTGCTCGCTCTGCCAGAGGTAATCTGCCAGCCCCGTCGCTAGAAAAAGCTGGTTGCTGAAATCTGCAACGCGATCGAAGTCACGGTTGAGTTCTGCTCGCATCCTACCGCTTAGCAACGCATCAACGTCCTCTGTCGAACTTTCGGCCACGATCTGCGCCCGCTCATACTCGAACACCGACAGAAAGAACGGAAAGGCTCGACGCTTCACAGCACCAAACTTGCAGAGGTCGATCACGATATCAGCTTGCGTTGACCAGACGGCGTGGAGCTCAAGTAGAGCAATTATGGCGGCGACCCTCAGAGTTGGCTCGGGTTCGCTCACCAGCGCCTGATAGTACGGAACGAGGCCGCGGCGAAGTAGCGGCAAAAGACCCAGCAGTTCGAACATTCTATCCTCCCCAGCGGGAGAGAGGGGCAGCTGAAGCGAAAGCTCGGTCACTGGCGGTCACCATTCGAATTCTTGGGCACAAACGAAACAAGGCCGGACCCTGGGTCCGGCCTTGCCTCAAATTAACTTCTGAACTGCCTAGAAGTGGTAGTTCAGCCCCACCCGAACGGTGCTGTCGGTCAGGTGAATCTGATTGGTGGCGTCGATCGACTGCGTGCCATAGTCGCTGTAGCGATACTCAACGTTGGCGGACAGGTGATCGGCGATCTGAAATTCCACACCCGCGCCAGCGGTCCAGCCGGTGTAGGTATTGGTGGTGTTCGAGTAATCCTCGTTCGCGTTGGCAAACGCCACACCGGCCTCAATGTAGGGCAGGAAGGCGCCCATATCGAGACCCAAGCGAGCCCGAACTGATCCTTCCCAGTTCACGCGGACCGAGTTCGCAGTGTTGTTCGCGAAGGAAGCCGACTCGTCGACCCAGTCGATATTGCCTTCGACGCCGCCAACGATCTGATCGGACAGATGGAAGTTATAGCCAACCTGACCGCCCACGAGGAAGCCACTCGGGCTAGCCGTGTCGAACGTGCTCGTGTCCTGCAAATCTGCCGTGCCCCAGCCGTAGCCGACGCTGGCGCCGATGTACGGGCCATCCCAGCTGCTGGCGGCAGGAGCCATCATGGCCGGCGCTGCCTTCATCGGCATCGAAAGATCAGCCGCGTACGCGCCGGTGGAGAGAACGGTCACGATAGCCGTGCCGAGAAGAAGATGCTTTACCAAGCTCACATTAGCCTCCAAGTCCTTGGGTAGGTTGAACACATAGGCCCGAGACTAACGAGTCGTCACTTCACAAGTCGTTATTTCGCCCGATATGGGGCAAAATCCTCTCACCTGTGCCTTTTTTGCAGCAAATTGCCCCCCGCGGCGACAATTGCCCGGCATGCAAACGGGGCCGATCCCAGCGAATCGGCCCCGTTTACGGGTCAGTTCAGCGATTCAGCCAGGGGCTAGAAGTGGTAATTCACGCCGGCCTTGACGGTGTTGTCCGTCAGGCCGACCGCATCGCCGCCATAGGTCTGAGTGCCGTAGTCGGTGTAGCGGTATTCCACGTTGACCGAGAGCGGATCGGAGACCTTGAATTCGACGCCGCCGCCGACCGTCCAGCCGGTGTGGGTGTTCGAGATGTCGGTATCGGCAATGGTGTCGGTCGCGTTGGCAAAAGCCACGCCGGCTTCGGCGTAGGGCAGGATGCCGTCGAGATCGAGGCCGAGCCGGCCACGAACCGAGCCGTCCCAGTTGATCCGCACCGCATCGTCGGCGGCGGCCCCGCTGAAGGTGCCGGTCTGGTCGTTCCAGTTCAGGTCGCCTTCGACGCCGGCGACCACGTTGCCGCTGAGGTGGAAGTTGTAGCCGACCTGGCCACCCACCGAGAAGCCGTTGACGCTGGTCGAGTCGTCCAGGGTTGAATCATTGGCGGTGCCCCAGCCATAGCCGACGCTGGCGCCGATATAGGGGCCATCCCAGTCGGTGGCCGCGGGGGCGACCGCGACGGGAGCGGGCTGGGCCGGCGCCACGTAAAGATCGGCGGCCATGGCCGAACCACTCATTGCCGCGACTGCCGCGGCGGCCAGCACGAACTTGCCGGTCATATTCATCTGCGTACCTCCTAGATGTGATGACGCTGGCAGGAAAATGCCCCACGAGGCTTTTCGATCCAAGTTCTTAGGCCCTGAATCTACTGCATTTTCCTACGTCGCATCGTAACCGTTGCAAACTTGCATCGGTTTGTGTCCGTAGCCCCGGGAGGGTCAAAATGGGGCCACCGGACGGTCACAAAAGCGCCCCGATGATTGCCGGAAAATTGCCAAAACATGACAGCGGCCGGCCCCTTCCGGGGCCGGCCGCCGCAAATCGATTCCCGTTGACGTCAGGCTAGATCGAGTAGCCGCCCTGCTGCTCGAACAGGTGCCGGTAGAGCCGGTCGGCGAGCGCCTCGGTCGATTCGAGCGCGCCATGCAGCAGCAGGTCGGGGTGCTCGGGCGCTTCGAAGGGGCTGTCGATGCCGGTAAAATTCTTGATCTCGCCGCGGCGGGCCCGGGCATAGAGGCCCTTGGGGTCGCGCGCCTCGCACACCTCGAGCGGGGTATCGACAAAGATCTCGCTGAACCGCACGTCGCCGGCGATCTCGCGCGCCAGCCGGCGTTCGTTGCGGAACGGCGAGATGAACGACACCAGCACGATCAGCCCGGCATCCGCCATCAACCGTGCCACCTCGGCGACGCGCCGGATGTTTTCCACCCGGTCGGCCTCGGTGAAGCCGAGATCCTTGTTGAGCCCGTGCCGGACATTGTCGCCGTCGAGGATATAGGCGTGGCGGCCTTCGACCGTCAGCCGCTTCTCGATGAGGTTGGCGATCGACGACTTGCCCGAACCGGACAGGCCGGTGAACCAGACGATCTGCGGCTCCTGCCCCTTGAGATCGGCGCGCACCTGCCGGTTGACGTCAAAACTCTGGTAGCTGAGGTTCTGGGCCCGCCGCAGCCCGAATTCGATCACCCCCGCCCCGACGGTGGCGTTGCTGAGGCGGTCGATGAGGATGAAGGCGCCGGTCTGCCCGCCGGTAGCATAGGAGTCGAACGCGATCGGTTTGTCGGTGGCGAGCGCCACCGTGCCGACCTCGTTGAGCTCCAGGCTGCGCGCCGGGCTCTTTTCCAGTGTGTTGACGTTGGTGCGGAATTTCAGGTCGGTGATCGAAGCGGGCACCACCTGGGTGCCGACCTTGAGCAGGTAGCCGCGACCCGGAAAGGCCGGCTCGTCCGCCATCCAGACCAGCCGGGCCTGGAACTGGTTCGAGTACTCGGGTGTCTGCCCCGGCGTCACCAGCATGTCGCCGCGCGAGATATCGACCTCGCGGTCGAGCACCAGCGTCACCGCCTGGCCGGCGACGGCGCGCTCGAGGTCGCCGTCCATGGTGACGATGCGGGTAACCTGCGCCGGCTTCCGCGACGCGGCCACCAGCACCTCGTCGCCGATCGACACCGAGCCCGCCGCCACGGTGCCGGCAAAGCCGCGGAAATCGAGGTTCGGCCGATTCACCCATTGCACCGGGAAGCGCAGCGGCCGCTCGAGCGTGTCTTCGCCCACCTCGATCGATTCGAGATAGGGCACCAGCTGCGCGCCCCGATACCAGGGTGTGTGGGCGCTCGGCAGGAGGATGTTGTCCCCCCGCAGCGCCGACACGGGCACGGCGTGCAACGTCTTGAAGCCGAGCGGCTCGGCGAAGGCACGATAGGCGTTCTCGATGCCCTCGAATACCTCCCGGCTATAGTCGACGAGGTCGATCTTGTTGACCACCAGCACCACGTGCTTCACCCCGATCAGCGACAGGATGAAGCTGTGCCGGCGGGTCTGGGTCAGCAGCCCCTTGCGCGCGTCGACCAGCACGAGGGCGAGGTCGGCGTTGGAGGCGCCGGTCGCCATGTTGCGCGTATATTGCTCGTGGCCGGGCGTGTCGGCGACGATGAACTTGCGCTTGTCGGTCGAAAAGAACCGGTAGGCGACGTCGATCGTGATGCCCTGCTCGCGCTCGGCGGTCAGCCCGTCCACCAGCAGTGAAAAGTCGATGCCCTCGTCGCCGACCATGCGGTTGCGACTCTCCTTGCGCAGGCTCGCCAACTGGTCGTCGAGGATGAGCTGGCTGTCGTAGAGCAGCCGGCCGATCAGCGTCGACTTGCCGTCGTCCACGCTGCCGCAGGTCATGAAGCGCAGCATCCCCTTGCCGGTCTGCTGCTCGAGCCACAGGTCGAGGCTGGTGTCGGGGGTAGCGAGGGCGGCGGCGGAAGACGTCATGGGTGCATCCCCGCCGCAGCGCTTGCGACCGCGCAGATCAAACGAGAGGCGGCAAGCATCAGAAATACCCTTCCTGCTTCTTCTTTTCCATCGAACCGGCCTGATCGGAATCGATGAGGCGGCCTTCACGCTCCGAGGTGCGGCTGGCCTGCATTTCCATGATGATCGAGGGCAGATCGGCGGCCTCCGACCGAATGGCGCCGGTCAGCGGATAGCAGCCGAGGGTGCGGAACCGCACCGTCTCGATCCGGGGCGTCTCGCCGTCGAGCGGGTAGCGATCATCGTCGACCATGATCAACGTGCCCTGCCGCTCGACCACCGGGCGCGGCCGGGCGAAGTACAGCGGCGGGATTTCGATCTGCTCGGAATAGATGTAGGTCCAGATGTCGAGCTCGGTCCAGTTGCTGAGCGGGAAGACCCGCATGCTCTCGCCCGGGCCGAGCCGGGTATTGAAGATGCGCCAGAGTTCGGGACGCTGGTTCTTCGGGTCCCAGGCGTGCTGGGTGTTGCGGTGCGAAAAGATGCGCTCCTTGGCGCGGCTCTTTTCCTCGTCGCGGCGCGCCCCGCCGATCGCGGCGTCGTAGCGGCCGGCGCTCAGCGCCTGGCGCAGCGCTTGCGTCTTCATGATGTCGGTGTATCGCGCCGAGCCGTAGTCGAACGGGTTGACGTTGTTGGCCACCCCTTCGGCGTTGGTGTGGACGATCAATTCGAAGCCGTGCTCGCGCGCCATGCGGTCGCGAAAGGCGATCATCTCGCGGAACTTCCACGTCGTATCGATGTGGAGCAGCGGGAACGGGATCCGGCTCGGGTAGAAGGCCTTGCGCGCCAGATGCAGCAGGACCGAGGAATCCTTGCCGATCGAATACATCATCACCGGCCGCTCGAAACTCGCGGCCACCTCGCGAAAGATTTCGATGCTTTCCGATTCGAGCGATTTCAGGTGGGAAAGCGTCTGCGGCATGGCGGGGTTTCCGGCTGCGATGACGCCCGAAATACCTCCACGACAGTGTGGCGACAAGCCTGCCGGACGCAGCGATAGATGATCCGGGCGGCGACTTTCCGCGTTGTCGGGTGTCAGGGGGCCCATCGCTGCGCGGGGCGGCGAGCCCGAAGCACGCGGGGCCGCTCGGGCGCCGATCAAGAGGAAAACTATTTCATGCCCGCCGGCCAACGCGTCATCGTCTGGTTTCGCAACGACTTGCGCATCGCCGACAATCCGGCCCTGACCGCGGCAATTGCCACCGGCCTTCCGGTAGTCGGGGTCTACCTGCACGAAGGCCCGAGTGGGCTGCGCCCCATCGGCTCTGCGGCACGGTGGTGGCTGCACGAGAGCCTCCACGCCCTCGGGCGCGACCTCGCGTCGCTTGGCATCCGGCTCAAAGCTGAAGCCGGCAGCGCCGGAACCGTGCTGCCCCACCTGGTCGAGCAGGAAGGTGCCGGAGCGGTGTTCTGGAACCGGCGCTATGCCCCCGCCGCGCGGGAGGTCGACGCGGCGATCAAAGAAGACCTGCGCAGGGATGGCATCGAGGCGGCCTCGTTCCCGGGCTCGGTGCTGGTCGAGCCGTTCGACATCGCCACCGGCGAGGGGCGCCCCTATTCGGTATTCACCCCGTTCTGGCGAGCGCTGCGGCAGCGCGACATCGCGCGCCCCGCTTCCCGGCCGCCTGCCGTCGGCCCCGCGCTCGAGCCGGAGACGTCGCCCGACCGCTACGACCTGCCACGCTGGGCGGAGAAGCTGCCGTCACACTGGCAGGTTGGGGAGGCGGCCGCGATGCAGACGCTGCACGACTTCCTCGAGCAGACCGTCGCGCGCTATCCCGATGGCCGCGACCTGCCGGGCCGCGAACTTACCTCGAAGCTGTCGCCGCATCTGCGCTTCGGCGAAATCAGCCCGAGGCAGGTTTGGCATGCCGCGCTGGCGCATGGCGCTCACACCGCGGACGGCGAGGCCATCGAAAAGTTCCTGTCCGAAGTCGCCTGGCGGGACTTTTCCTACCACCTGCTGTTCCGCCGCCCGGACATCGCGACGGTCTCCATGCAAAGCCGGTTCGACGCCATCGCGTGGCGGACCGATCGGGCGGCGCTGACGGCCTGGCAGCGTGGCGAGACGGGCATCCCGATCGTCGATGCCGGCATGCGCCAGCTCTGGGAGACGGGATGGATGCACAATCGGGTGCGCATGCTGGCCGCTTCGCTGCTCGCCAAGAACCTGCTGATCGACTGGCGTGAAGGGGAGCAATGGTTCTGGGACACGCTGGTCGACGCCGACGAGGCCAGCAACCCCGCATCATGGCAATGGGTCGCCGGGTGCGGCGCCGACGCGGCGCCTTACTTCCGCATCTTCAATCCCATCACCCAGGGAGAAAAGTTCGACCCCGAGGGGAATTATGTGCGGCGCTGGGTGCCCGAACTGAGCCCACTCCCCGACAAATGGCTGCACCGGCCGAGCGAGGCACCGCGGGAGGTCTTGGAAGCAGCGGGTATCCGGCTGGGGCAAACCTACCCGCGCCAGCTCGTCGACCTCGCCGTGACGCGCCGGCAGGCGCTCGAGGCCCTCGCGCAGGGCTAGATCGATCGCGCTTGCCGCGAGAACGCGTTGTCCTGGCCGCAGAGTCCGAGGCCGGCCAAAAGGGCCGCGACAATAGGCGTGCTTCCTCCGGGGTGACGAAACAGGCACACTTGTGGTCAAACGGCTGCCGCCCGCTTTGCGGCGCCGCCTGAGGAGAATCCTATGCGCACATCCGATCCAACCGCTCCCCGTCCGACGACGGGGCCGGCTGCGGGGAAGTCGGTGCTGGCGCTGCTGGCCGTGCTGCTTGCTTTGCTCTTGCTGGCGGGTTCGGGCGGCGCGGCGATGGCCCAGTCGAGCCAGCCGCGGACCGTCAGCTTTCCGAGCGCCGACGGCAAGACCACGCTCACCGGCTATCTGTTCGCGCCCGCCGGCCGGCCCAAGACCGCCCCGGCGGTGGTGCTGCTGCATGGGCGCACCGGGGCCTATTCGGTCCTCGCCAAGGGCAATTATTCGGCCGTCACCATCGACAAGCGCATCCGCGCCTGGGCGGAATTGTGGGCCTCCCAGGGTTATTGGGCGCTGGTGGTGGATAGTTTCGGTCCGCGCGGTTATCCCGGAGGCCTGCCGGCCAGCGGCGACGGCAAGAGCCCGCAGGCAACGACCGAGGCGACGGTCCGCCCGCTCGATGCCTATGGAGCGCTGAAATACCTCCGCGCCTCGCCGCGGGTCCGGGCCGATCGGATCGCGCTTCAGGGCTGGTCGAACGGGGCCACGGCGGCGCTGGCGGCCATGAGCAAGGACGCCTTGCCGGCCGCCGAAGTCGCCAGCGGACACGGCTTCCGCATCGGGCTCGCGCTCTACCCGGGCTGCAATCTGCAGGCCCGCTACCACGACGGCTACGTGCCCTATGCGCCGGTGCACATCTTCATCGGCACCCGCGACGAAGAGACTTCGAGCGCCACCTGCGATCAGATGGCGGCGGCCAGTCATGCCGAGGGCGCCGAAGTCGGCATCACCTTGCTGCCGGGCGCCACGCACGACTTCGACGACCCGGCGCACGAAAAGCCGGCAGCCAACCCGCCCGCCACCGCCGAGAGCCGCAAGCAGGCCGAGGCGCTGCTGGCGGCCGCCCTGCGCTGACAGTGAGAAACGGCGACCCAATCGGCCAGAATCGGCGACGCAGCCGTTCCATTGTTTGCCGCATCGACGGAACGCCCTTCTCCTTTGGGGCTTTGCAGCTTGTGGGGGCCAATGGCCGCCCATAAGTTCGCTCATCCCCTCCCCGGCGTGAAATTTTCGATGCCCAATTATCCTGACATGCTCTCCGCCATCGGCAACACGCCGCTGATCCGCCTCAACCGCGTCTCCGAACTCACCGGCTGCGAAATCTGGGGCAAGGCCGAGTTCCTCAACCCGGGCCAGTCGGTGAAGGACCGGGCGGCGCTGTTCATCGTCCGCGACGCGGTGCGGCGCGGGCTGATCGAGCCGGGCGGCACGATCGTCGAGGGCACGGCCGGCAATACCGGCATCGGAATCACGCTGGTCGCCAATGCCATGGGATTCCGCTCGGTGATCATCATTCCCGACACCCAGAGCCAGGAAAAGAAGGACGCGCTCCGTCTCTATGGCGCCGAACTCATCGAAGTACCGGCCAAGCCCTACAAGGACCCCAACAACTACATCAAGCTCTCCGGCCGGCTGGCCGAAAGCCTGGGTAAGCAATTGCCGAACGGCGCCATCTGGGCCAACCAGTTCGACAATGTCGCCAACCGCCAGGCGCACGTGGAAACCACCGGCCCCGAAATCTGGGCCCAGACCGAGGGCACGATCGACGGTTTCATCTGCTCTGTCGGCTCGGGCGGCACGCTCGCCGGCGTCGCGATGGCGCTGAAGCAGCGCAACCCGGACATCCGGATCGGCCTCGCCGACCCCGAGGGCGCCGCGCTATACAGCTATTACAGCACCGGCGAACTCAAATCGTCCGGCAACTCGATCACCGAAGGCATCGGCCAGGGGCGTATCACCGCGAACCTTGCCGATCTAGAGGTCGATCATCCCTACCAGATTTCCGACGCCGAGGCCCTGCCCTATGTCTTCGACCTGCTCGAATACGAAGGTCTCTGCCTCGGCGGCTCGAGCGCCATCAACATTGCTGGCGCGGTACGGCTGGCGCGCGACCTCGGACCGGGCAAGACCATCGTGACCGTGCTCTGCGACTACGGCAATCGCTACCAGTCCAAGCTCTTCAATCCGGCCTTCCTCGCCGAGCGGGGATTGCCGGTGCCCGCCTGGCTGCTGCGCCAGCCGACGGTGGATATCGGCAGCGTGACCGTGGACCCCGTTTGATGGCGGCCTGGCTCGCCTATCTCGAAGCCCACTCCGCCGTCTTCAGCGTCCTAACCGGCTTGTTCTACGTCCTCGCCTTCGTTTGCGCGGTGCGCGAGGTCATGGTGTCGCGCACCTCGCAGGGCTCGATCGCCTGGCTGTTGTCGCTGGCGTTGCTGCCGTTCCCCACCGTGCTCATCTACTTCGTCGTCGGCTGGAAGCATTTTGACGACTACGGGCTGGAACAGATGCGCATCAGCCGCGTCACTCGTGCCAACCGCAGCAAGGGCATGCCGCTCGTCGACGCTGACAGCAACGCAGCCTGGCCGGTCCTGACCAGCATCGCCCAGGTGCCATTCCTCAACGGCAACGAGGCCGAACTGCTGATCGACGGCCAGGCGACGTTCGACTCGATCTTCGAGGGCATCGATTCCGCCAAGTCGTGGCTGATGGTACAGTTCTTCATTATCCGCAACGACGCGCTGGGCAAGGCGCTGGCGGACCGCCTGATCGCCCGGGCCCAGGCCGGCGTGACGGTGCTGCTGCTCTATGACGACATCGGCAGCTACCAGTTGCCGCGCGCCTATGTCGAGCGGCTGCGGGCCGGTGGTGTGCGCGTCTCGACCTTCAACCATCGCCACCCGTTCCTCAGGCTCTACGGGCCGACCCGCATCAACTATCGCAACCATCGCAAGATCGTGGTGGCGGATGGGCTCGAAGCATGGGTCGGCGGCCACAATGTGGGGGTCGAATATCTCGGCCAGTCCAAGCGCTTCGGCCGCTGGCGCGACACGCAGGTGCGCGTCAGGGGGCCGGCGGCGCTCGCTTGTGCGCTGGTGTTCCGGGAAGACTGGGAATGGGCTACCGGCGAGGCCCTGCCCCCGGCGGTCCCCGATCCCCTCCCTACCCCCGGCAACCAGTCAGTGCTGGTGATGCCGACAGGGCCCGCCGACCGGCTCGAGGACTGCGCCATCGCCTTCACCGATACCATTGCCCGCGCCAGGCGCCGGCTCTGGATCGTCAGCCCCTATTTCGTGCCCGATCTGGACGTGCGCACGGCTCTCTATGCGGCGGTGCTGCGCGGTGTCGAGGTGCGGCTATTGTTGCCGCACAAGCCGGACCACTTCTTCGTCTGGCATGCCAGCAACGCCCACGCGGCGGCCATGACGGCGCACGGCATTGCCGTCCACCGCTACCAGGACGGGTTCCTGCACGAGAAGGTGATCCTCGTCGACGACGAGATCGCCGGCGTCGGCACCGTCAACTTCGACAACCGCTCGTTCGCGATCAATTTCGAGATGACGCTCTGGTTCACCTCGCCCGAGACCATCGCCCGGGTCGAGGCGATGCTCAACATCGACTTCTCGAACTCGCACCGCCAGACCCCCGAGGAGCTGGCTGCCGTTCCCCTGCCGCAGCGCTTCCTCGGCCAGGCGACGAAGCTGCTGTCGCCGCTCCTCTAGCGGCGTTATTGCACGGGTGGTGCGAAGAGCAGGCCGCCGCGCGTCCACAGCGCGTTTTGCCCGCGCAGTAGCGGCACGCCGGTGTCAGGGCCGAAATTGCGGTCGAACATCTCGCCGTAGTTGCCGACCCCGGCGATGATGTTCTTCATGAAATCGGGCTCCAGCCCCATGCCGCCCCCGAACGTTCCCTCGAGCCCCAGCATGCGGCGGATCGCCGGAGTCTTGGCGGCGGCAAGCGAACCGATATTGGCCGCGGTGACGCCGACCTCCTCGGCATCGATCAGCGTGAACAGCGTCCATTTGACGATGTTGAACCACTGGTCGTCGCCGTCGCGCACCACCGGACCGAAGGAATCCTTGGAGATGCGCTCGGGCAGGATCAGATGGCTGGCCGGGTCCGGAAGCGCCCGCTTCATGGCGTAGAGCCAGCTCACATTGGCCGACACCGCGTCGCATCGCCCGGCCTGGTAGGCGACGGTCAGGTCTTCGCGGTCCTCGTAGAGCACCTCGGTGTAGGCGGCCTGGTTCTGGAAGAAGAAGTCGCGGACATTGAGCACCTCGTCGCCGCCATCGAGCACGCAGACGCGCAGCTTGTTGAGCTCATAGGCGGAAACGACGTTGAGCGACTGGTGCACCAGAAAGCCCTGCCCGTCGAAGAACGAGGCGCCGACATAGCTCGCGCCATAGGAACTGTCGCGGCGCATCGTCCACGCCGCGTCGCGCGCGAGGAGGTCGACCGCGCCGGTCTGGAGCAGGGCGAAGCGCGAACTGCCGCTCAGCGGCTTGAAATCCACCTTGTCCGGATCGCCGAAGACTGCCGCCGCAACGGCGCGGCAGAAATCGACGTCGAATCCCGACCAGCGGCCATCGGCGTTCTGCTGCGCGAAGCCGGGCAGCGGATCGGCCGAGCCGCAGAGCAGCTTGCCGCGGGCTCGGACGGTGTCGAGCGTCGAGGCGCTCGCCGGAGCTGCGAGCGGCGTCAGCGTCAGTGCCAGCAGCAGCACGACCAGCGCCCGCACGATTCTGCCATGAAGACGCGAGAAGCCGGCCATCAGCGCACCGGCGGGGAGTACTGAATCCCCCCTCTGCTCCACAGCGCGTTCAACCCCCGTGGCAGCTTGAGCGGCGACTGGTCGCCGACATTGCGATCGTAGACGTCCGCATAATTGCCCACGCCCTTGATCAACTGGTAGGCCCAATCCTTGTTGAGGCCGATCTCGACGCCGAAATCGCCTTCGACGCCCAGCAGCCGGCGCACCGAAATGTTGTCCGAGCCCAGCATTTCATCGACGTTCGACTGGGTCACGCTCAGCTCCTCGGCGTCGAGCAGGCCATAGACGGTCCAGCGCGCTACGTCGAACCAGCGGTCGTCGCCCGCCTTGACCACGACCCCGAGCGGCTTCTTGCTGATGAGGTCGGGCAGCAGCACGTGGTCCGCCGGGGTCGGAAGCTTCGCCCTGACCCCCGCCAGCACCGACAAGTCCGCGGCGTAGGCGGCGCAATCGCCGGCGGCATAGGCCGCGATGGCTTCGTCCGGGGTCGGCTGCGGCGCCAGTCTGGCGCCAATGTTGTTCGCGTCGAAATACTCGGCCGCGTTGTCGGCGGCCTCGCTGCTCGCCTCGACGCACACCGCCTTGCCCGTGAGGTCGCGCGCGGTGCGGAGCGCCGCCGCCTTCGGCGCGAGGAAGCCCTGCCCGTCGTAGAACATGGTGGCGACGAACCGCACGCCCTGCTCGGTGTCTCCCAGCAGCGTCCACGGCATGAGGTCGGCGAGCACGTCGACGCGCCCGCCGGTCAGCGCGGCAATCCGTTCGGCCGGCTGTAGCGAGACGTACTGCACTTTGTCCGGATCGTTGAAGATCACCGCCGCCAGGCCGCGGCAATAGTCGGCCCCAATCCCCGTCCACGCGTCACCCTGGCGGATGGCGGAAAAGCCCGGCACGGCCGAGGCGGTGCCGCACACGACGGCTCCCCTGCCCTTGATGTCCGCCAGCGTGTCGGCGTGCGCCGCGGCGGGGGCGAGCGACAGGAACAGCGCGGCGGTCAGCAATCTTGCCAGCAATTGTGCTCCATCCCGCTCACCGAAACCGCAGGCCAGACTGGTCGCCCCGGCTGGAGCCCCATCGGCGATGCTGCTAAGCATGAAGCGCCTGATTGGCAACCTCGGTCGCGCCAGCCGCGCCCTTTCGAGCCGCCGCGAGATTTACCGCAGGATCCGACAAAATGCAGCAAGATGACGACGCGGCCAACGCGTCTGCCTCGGTCGAAACCATCCTCACCCATGGCGGCCGAAACCCGGACGACCAGTTCGGCTTCGTCAACACCCCCGTCTATCGGGGCTCGACCGTGATCTTCAACACGCTGGCCGACCATGACCACCCGACCCAGCCTTACCTCTACGGACGGGCCGGGAATCCGACCACCGTGACGGTCGAAAAGATCGTCACCGAACTCGAGGGGGCGCACGCGACCACCCTGGTGCCGTCGGGCCTCTCGGCCATCACCGTCGCCATGCTCAGCGCCGTAGAGGCCGGCGACGAACTGCTCGTCACCGACACCATCTACGAGCCCGGCCGCGCCTTCTGCGACAAGTTCCTCGCCCGCATGGGGGTCGCAACCCGCTACTACGATCCGCGCATCGGCGCCGGTATCGCCGCGCTGATCACGCCCCGCACCAAAGGCGTATGGGTGGAAAGCCCCGGCTCGCTGAGCTTCGAACTGCAGGACCTGCCGGCGATCGCCGCAGTCGCGAAGCCGCTCGGCATCAAGGTGATGGTCGACAACAGCTGGGCGACGCCGCTCTACTACAAGCCGCTGGCGCTTGGAGCCGACATCGTCATCCACGCCGCGACGAAAATGTTCGTCGGCCATTCCGATGCGCTGATCGGCACCGTTTCGGCGACCGCCGAGGCCTGGCCCGCGGTGCGGATGGCCCGCCGCCTGCTCGGCCTCAACGTCACCGGCGACGACGCCTACCTCGCCGCCCGCGGACTTCGAACGCTCGCCCTGCGGATGAAGGAGCACAGCACCCGGTCGATCGAAATGGCGAACTGGCTCAAGGGCATCGACGGGGTTGAGGAGGTCTACCACCCCGCCTTGCCCGATCACCCGGACCACGCCATCTACCGGCGCGACTTTTCCGGCTCTGGCAGCCTGTTTGCATTCCGGCTGCGGCCCGGCCCCAGGGCAGCGCTGGCCGAAATGATGGATCACTTAGAGCTCTTCGCCATGGGCTATTCCTGGGGCGGCTTCGAAAGCCTCTGCATTCCCGCCAACCCCGCGCCGGTACGCACCGCCGTGCCATGGACGGCGCAGGGTCCGCTGCTACGCGTCCACGTCGGGTTCGAGGGGTTCGACGAACTCAAGGCGGACCTCGCGGCGGGCATCGCCCGCTATGTGGCGGCGCTGGGCTGACGCCGCCGCTTCGCCATCAGGCGGCGGCTCGCGACAAACGGCCGGCGCCCGATCCTGCCGTCGATCTGCCGCTCGAAGCCCCAGTGCCGCGACGCAAAATAGTTGCGCACGGCATAGGCGCCGAAGAGGCCGAGCAGCATGCCGGCGAAAACGTCGGTGGGATAGTGCACGCCGAGGATGAGGCGCGAAGCGCCGATCGCCACCGCGTACGCAACCCCCAGCCAGATGGCGCGCGGCCAAAGGAACGCCGCCACCATCGCGAGCGAGAAGGCCGTCGTCGTATGGCCCGAGGGGAAGCTCTCATAGAGGAAGTTGCCCGCGAAGGGGTGGAATGCCAGTGACCCGACGGTATCGAAGACTTCGGGCCGGCCTCGCCCCACCAGCCGCTTGACGATGTTGGCGACCAGGCTTGGCAGGCCGACGCCGACGAACACGAACCCTGTCGCCCAGAGCCACTCGAGGGCCGCGAGCCGGACCAGCCTTGGACGGCCAAATCTTGCTGCCAGGGCCGTCGCAGCCACCAGTGCGGCGCTCGGATAGAGAATCCAGTCCGACATGCCCCACTGGGTCACGGCAGTGAAAACCGCCTCAACCTGCGGCGATTGACGGGAGAACTCCAGCGAGAGCGCATGATCGAACGCCATCAGCTTGACGAAGACCGCGAGGAGAAGACCCGCGATCAGCCAGCGGCGGCTGCGGGCGGCTAGACCGAACGGCCGGCGATTGGAAAATTCGTGCATTGGGCAAGATCAGGCGATTTGCGGCGCCGGGTCAACCGACGCGGCGGGCAATACGGGCGGGCGACACGAGCGAGGCAGGCGGAGGACCATTGCTAAACCGGGCTTTGACTTTTGCGGGCCATGCTCTAGTAACGAAACGAGGCCATTCGGGGTATAGCTCAGCCTGGTAGAGCACCGGTTTTGGGAACCGGGGGCCGCGTGTTCGAATCACGCTACCCCGACCAGCCTCCAGTTTTTTCCGCTGCGATGATGGTGAGCCTTACCGACCGGCGCCGCTGCTCCTATGGCGCCGCGCAAGGCGCACCCAGCCTCTGTCGAGGCCGGCCCGAGCGGGAAGCTTCCCCCAGGCCATTTGCTCGATTTCGGCCTGCAACGCGGCGGCCGGGGTCGTTTCCGCCGGATCGCGCCGGTCGGGGCCAGCCGAGGCGTCTGCAAAATCCTGTGCGAAGAACAGGCTGATGCGGCGGTTCACCGGATCGAGCCGCCAGGCCGTCCCGAAGATGCCGCCCCAGCTCATCGTGCCGACCCCCGCAAACAGCGGCGCCTCGGGTTCGATGACAACGTGCACGCCGTAGCCGAATCCCGTCCGGGCGAAAAAACCGGGCTGGCCGAGCCCGCCGAGCGCTCGCTGGGTCGCTGTGAGCTGGTTGCGTCCCAGCGCCTCGCATGAAGCAACGCTCAGGATGCGTGCGCCCTCCAGCTCACCCTTGCCCAACAGCATCCGGGCAAATTTCAGGTAGTCGCCGGCCGTCGAATAGAGCCCGCCCCCTCCGGCCTCGAAGCGCGGCGAAACGGTCGGCACGTCGGTCACGTCGGCGAACCCGGCCGCCCCGCGCCGGTACATGCGGGCGAGTCGCCCGAGCTTTGCAGGCGGCACGAAGAACGCCGTATCCTCCATCCCGAGGGGCCGCAGAACCCGGCGCTCGAGGCTTGCCCCGAGCGAGGTGCCATCGATGCGGCCGATGAGGCAGCCGAGTACTTCGGTCGCGTGCCCGTAGCGAAATCGCTCGCCCGGCGCGGACAGCAGCGGCAGTTCCGCCAGCGCGGCGATCCACCCGTCGGCGTCGAGAGGCGAGTGGAGGACATTGCCGACGCCCTCCGCCAGCGCCACGGCGATCGGCCCCGCCTCGGCGAAGGCGTAGCCGAAGCCGGCCCGTTGCGTCAGCAAGTCGTCGACGGTGATGCCGCGCGCTGCCGGATGGGTCCTGTCGAGCGGCCCGGCGGGGTCGTCGAGGATGCGCGGGGACGCAAATTCGGGCAGCCACTTGGCGATCGGATCGTCGAGGCGGAGCTTTCCCTCCTCCACCAGCTGCAGGGCGGCGACCGACACGATCGGCTTGGTCATCGAGGCGACCTGGAAGATCGCGTCATCGCCCATGGCGATGCCCCGCTCGATGTCCCGGTAGCCGGCCGATCCGCTGAACTCGAGTTTGCCGTCTCGCCAGATCCTCGTCACCGCGCCGGCGAGCCGGCCGGCATCGATATAGCGCGCCAGCACCGCCTGTGCCGCCCCCGCCCACGGGGTCATCGCGTCACCTCCAGCGCCGGTTGTCCGCCGGGAGGCGGTATCTCGCCGATCCGCACGCAGGCCACGCGTCGCCCGCCCCCGATGTCGGTCAAAGGTGGCGGGCCGGCGATGCATGCCGACGTCGCAAAAGGGCAGCGCGGCGCGAAGGGGCAGCCGGTTGCTGGAAGCGCCGGCGAAGCGGCAAGGCTCAAGGCGCGGAGACGGCGGCGCTCCCGCTGCGCTGCGACATCCGGAACCGGCACCGCCGCAAGGAGCGAGCGCGTGTAAGGATGCGCCGGCCGGTCGCAGACGTCCTCAGCCGGTCCCTCCTCCATGACGCGGCCGCGATAGAGCACCAGGATGCGGTGTGAGATATGCCGCACAGCCGCCATGTTGTGCGAAATGAAGATGTAGCTCACCCCCTCTTCGCGTTGCAGCTGCTCGAGGAGATTGAGCACCTGCGCCTGCACCGACACATCGAGCGCGCTCACCGCCTCGTCGCAGACCACGATCTGCGGCTTGAGCACCAAAGCGCGCGCGATGGCGATGCGCTGCCGCTGCCCGCCCGAGAACTCGGCCGGAAAGCGATTGAGCGCCGCGGGTTCCAACCCGACCTGCCGCAGCACCTCCACCACGCGATGCCGCACCTCGGTTGGGGGCAGCCCACGCCGGACGACCCGCAACGGCTCGGCGATGGCCTCGCCCACCGTCTGGCTCGGGTCGAGAGAGCTGAAAGGATCCTGGAACACGGCCTGCAACGTCTCGCGAAACGCCCGGCGGGGCCCGCGGCCAAGATGGGCGATATCGGTGCCGGCGAGCCGGATCTGTCCGCTGGTGACAGGTTGCAGCCCGAGGATGGCCGAACCGATCGTCGTCTTGCCGGAGCCCGATTCCCCCACAATCGACAGCGTCTCGCCGTGCCCCAAGGTGAGCGATATCCCGGCGACCGCGACGAGCGGCGGGCGCCCGAAGCCCCGCGAGTAGCTGACCGTGAGATCCGACACCTCGAGCAGTGGAACGGGAGCAATCATGCCGTCACCTCGCCGCCGGTGACGGCTTCGAGGTCGCCGGCCCGGATGCATCGCACCTGGTGCAGCGCCGCCTCCACCATCGTTTCCAGAGGGACGGGGCGCTCGTTGCAGGCGGCAATGCGGTACGGGCAGCGGGCGGCGAAGTGGCAGCCGACCGGCCAATCAGCCGGGCTCGGCACCGTGCCGGCGATCACCGGCAACGGGGCGCCGCGCCTCGAGGCGATCGGGTTCGAGGCCAGCAGCGCCCGCGTATAGGGATGCGCCGGCCGTTCGAAAATGCCACCGACTTCCCCGAGCTCGACGATCTCGCCGGCATACATCACCGCCACGCGGTCGCAGAGATCGGCGACGACCCCGAGGTCATGGGTGATCAAGACGACGGCCATCCCGGTCTCCTTCTGCAACAGGCGCAGCAGGTCGAGAATCTCGCCCTGTATGGTGACATCGAGCGCTGTAGTGGGCTCGTCCGCGATCAGCACTCGGGGCCGCCCGGCCAGCGCGCAGGCTATCGACACCCGCTGCGCCATGCCGCCCGACAGCTGGTGCGGAAAGCGGGCGGCCGTGTCGGCCGGATCGGGCAGCCCGACCTGCCGGAGCAGCTCGAGCACCCGCTCGCGCCGCATCGCGCCGCGCAGCCGATCATGACGTCCCACCAACTCGCCGAGCTGGCTCATTACGGTGAAGCACGGATCGAGCGCCACCATCGGGTCCTGCGACACGTAGGCGATGCCGGTACCGCGCGTCGCGGCTCGCGCCTTGGATCCGGCATGGTTGAGGTCGACGCCGCCGAACATCACCTCACCCTCGGTGACGAAGCCGGCCCCCAGTTGCCCGAGCACTGCCGAGGCGGTCACCGTCTTGCCGCAGCCGGATTCCCCGACAATCCCCAGCGTCTGTGCGTCGCCGACATCGAACGCGACGTTCCGCACGACCTCGAGGCCGCCAATGGCAACCGACAGGCCGCGGACCGATAGTGCCGCCCTGGGCTCGGCCGGCGTCGCGCCAGCATCGACGGCTGGCCGAAGCGCCGGCGCCCGGGAGCGCGGCGGGCGCGAGCGATTGCTTGCCGCGGCGTCGCGAAGTCCATCGGCCACCAGCATCAAGGCCATGATGGTCAGCGTCAGCGTCGCCCCGCTCGGCACCATCAGCCAGGGTTGTTGCGACAGCACGCGCTGCGCATCGCTCACCATGCCACCCCAGCTCGCGGCCGGCGGATTGACCCCCAGATTGATGTAGTTGAGCCCGCCCTGGATGCCGAGGATGACCGCACCCAGCACCGCGGTATTGACGATGATCGGCCCACAGACATTGGGCAGGACGTGGCGCAAGATGATGAGGGGCCGCGCCATGCCGAGCACTTCGGCCGACGCGATGAAGACCTCCTCCCGCACCGCGCGCGCCGCTGTCCGGGTCACCCGCGTGACGCTGGGCGAGCAGAGCACCCCGAGCGCCACCATGCCCCAATGCGAATTGTTGTTGCTGATGCCATAGACCATCAGCAGCACCACGATGCCGGGGGTAGCCATCAGCACCTCGGTGCTGCGGGAGATGACGTTGTCGACGAGCCGCCCGACATAGCCGGACACCAGCCCGAGCACGACGCCGATCGCAAAAGCCACCGAGAGCGCTTCCGCCAGCCCGCCGAGGCTGACCCGACCGCCCCAGAGCAGCCGGCTCAGCACGTCGCGGCCCAGCCGGTCGGTGCCGAACGGATGCGCCCGGGTCGGGAGCGACAGCGCGTGACCCAGGTCCATCTTGAGCTGGTCATAGGGCGCGATGAGCGGCGCCCCGATCACGGCGAGAACCACCAAGAGCAGGAAGGCGCCGGCGACGACACCGAGCGGCCGGCGCAGATAGTCGCGCAGCACCCGAAAGCGCGACGCCGTCCTGGCGCCGTCATCAGGTTGCGCGGAAGCGGGGGTGGATGCGGCGGCTATGGCTCACGGACCCTTGGGTTGAGGATCGTGGTGGCGATGTCGATGAGGACATTCACGACGACCACGATGATGGTGAAATAGACTGCGATCCCCTGCACCACCGGCAGGTCGGCCTGCAGCGCGGAGGCCAGCGACTGCGAGCCGAGACCGGGCAGGACGAAGATGTTTTCGACCACCACCGAGCCGCTGAGCGAGCCGACGAAGATGGTGCCGATCACCGTGATCACCGGCGCCGCGGCATTGCGCAGGGCGTGCTTGTAGATGATCGACGATTCGGCGGCGCCGTTGGCGCGGAGCGTGCGGGCCCACGGGCTCTGGATGGCCAGCAGCATCTGGTCGCGGGTCTGCTTGGCGACGGCGGTGATGCCGGCAAAGGCCAGCGCCACGACCGGCAGCACCAGCGACAGGAAAAAGAGCGGCGGACTATCGGAAAAGAACACGTAGCCGGTGGCCGGAAAGATCGGGATCGCCACCGCGAAGGCAACGACGAGGATGACGGCGAGCCAGAAATTCGGCACGGCGATGCCGACCGTCGAAACCACGTCGAGCAGCCGGCCGACGAGCCGCCCCTGCGTCGCAGAGAGGACGCCGATGACGATCCCGACGATGGTGAAGACGAGGAGCGCGCCGATGATCAGCGACAGACTGACGCCCAGCCGCGGCGCGAGGATCAGTTGCACCGCCTGCCCGTTGGTATAGGAGGCGCCGAGGTCGCCGGTGACCGCCCTGCCGAGCCAGTGCAGGTAGCGCAGGACGATCGGCTGGTCGAGGCCGAGGCGGTGGTTGAAGTCGGCGATCATCTGGTCGGTGGCGTCGAGCCCCAGCACACCCTTGGCGACATTGGCCGGTGCGATGCCCTGCACGAAGAAGGTGATTGCCGGCACCACGACCAGCAGCAGCAACGAACCGGCGATACGGGCGGCAAGACTACGCAACAACGTCATACGTACCTCGGAACGCCGGCGCCGGCCGAGCCTCGATGGGCTCGCCCGGCGCCGGGCTGGTGGTGCTATTTGGCCGGCTTCCAGTTGGTCGGGTCGGACCAAGGGTAGGTTGTGAACTGGAGGCCGTCGACGTCCTTGCTGGCAAACAGCAGGGCATCGACGCTGACCACCGGCGTAAGGAACCCGCCCTGGACCATGTAGGTCTCGGAGGCCTCCGCGGCGGCCGTGCCCTCGGGCGAGGCGATGTCCTGCTTGCGCTGTGCGGACGCCAGATCGTTCGCCTTCTGGTCGAGGTAACCCATGTAGTTGTAGAGCGCCGGCTTGGTGACCAGTTGCTGGGTGTCGGTGAGCTGGACCGAATAGTTGAAGGTCAGCGTCGTCGCCGGATACTTCTGCGTCCCCATCAGCGGCACGTAGGTGGCAAAGGAATCGGTGGGCTTCAGCGTCACGTTGACGCCGATATCCTGCCAGTTTGCTACCATTGCCTGCGCCATGAGATCGCCGCTCGACACGGCCGGCTGCTCGACCAGCGTGAACTGGAAGCCGTTCGGGAAACCGGCATCCGCCAGCAGTTGCTTGGCTTTGGCAGGGTCATAGGGATAAAAATCCTCGAGGCTCTTGAGATAGCCGCCGATCCCCTCAGGCACGAACTGGTCGGTCGGCCGGCCGTATTTGCCGTAGAGCGAGGTGACGATGCCCTTGCGGTCGATGGCATAGTTGAGCGCCTGCCGGACGCGGACATCCTTGAGCGCCGGCACGATCTTGCCGTCGATGTCCCCGATGTACATCCCCAGCATGGCCGACGGTGCGCTGTAGATCTTGAGGCCTGCGGCCTCGGCAGCGTCGGCCTCGGTCGCAGCGCCTTCGGCCACCTGCACCTGCCCGGTCTTCAGCGCCGACAGGATCGAGTTTCCGTCGGAGATGATCTTGATGACGACCTTGTCCCAGTGCTGGGCGCTCGGATCCCAGTAGTAGGGATTCTTCACATAGACGTACTGCGAGTTGAGGATCGTGTTGGCCGTATCGATCATGTAGGGACCGGCGCCGTTGGTGGTGGAGCCGAGCGACTCGGGCTTGGCGAGCCCCGCCGGCCCGACGACATCGCCGGCCATGCCGCCCTGGTCGAGCCCATAGGGGAGCATCGGGTCGGCGGTGCTGAGCTTGAGCGTCACCTGCAGCGGACCGGTGGCGCTGATGTCGGAGACGTTCGCCAGCCAAGCGGTGAACGAGCCCTTTTCCTTGTAGTGCTTGAGCCAGTTGACGACGTCCTGCGCCGTCATCGGACTGCCATCGCTGAACTTGACGCCGGACCTGAGGTTCATGACGAACGACAGCCGGTCGTCCGAGTACTTCCAGTCCGTGGCAAGGCCGGGCTTGGCGGTGCCGTCGGGCGCCCGCCAGATCAGCGCGGCATAGGAGAGGTTCGGAAACCAGACGCTCGGCACGCCATTGCTCGAGGTGGTCGGATCGAGCCCCGTGGGCCCGGCGGTGGCGGCGACGGTCAGCGTCGCCGCGGCCGCTGCGGTGCTGAGCACCGGAGCGAGCAGCA
>Ga0209233_1000511_pt1 | contig 22998 bp, 20 predicted proteins | sample AraplaCL_Cvi_mCL_FD_184269 | JGI IMG/M metagenome (GOLD analysis project Ga0209233, IMG submission 184269) | Arabidopsis root microbial communities from the University of North Carolina, USA - plate scrape CL_Cvi_mCL (SPAdes) (version 2) | ecosystem: Host-associated > Plants > Roots > Endosphere...
CATGCAGATCTGACATCAGGCTTTTGGCGTAGATTTGAGTTTCACTTAAGTTCTGATGTCCTAAGAGATCACGCACATAAAGAATGTTGGTCTTAGCTTCTATCAGATTACTCGCAAAACTATGGCGGGCGCAGTGAAAGCTAATTTGTTTTTTTATGCCTGCCTTTTCTATCAGTACCTTTAGTTCGCGGTTAAGTACCTGGTTAGTCATTTGAGGTAATACGGTTGCAGATGGTGCTTTAATGGTGTGTTTACCATATTCATTCAGGATGTTCAAGGCTTGTGGTACAAGGGGTATCGTAATTTGTTTCTGCGTCTTGGTCATCTTGATTGTTATTGTCTTTTTGTTGATATCGACGTTCGACCATCTGAGATTGAGGACATCGGAGTAGCGTAACCCGGTTAGGCAACTGAAAATAAACAGATCTCTCACCCTGTTTAGGAAGCCGTTCTTTTCAGGTATTTCCAGGTTCATCACTTTGGTGACTTCGGCTATGGTTAAAAACTCTCTCTTACCAACCGCAGCTTTGATTTTGAAGAAACGGTACGGATTGCTGTCTGAGGTCATATATCCCTTTTTAATGGCTTCTCTGATGATGGCTTTGGTGCATTTATGCTTGCTAAATCTGCCGCCGATACCATTACCTCTTGTTTTACTCATATAGACATCAAACTTTTGGATAAAATCGTAGGTCAGGTCACCGAAGTTGGCTTTGGGTGCAAATCCTTTTAAGACGTTGAGTGTCGACTTATATGATTTGATGGTATTATCGGCTTTATCCTGCTCCCATAAGTCGATTTGTTCCTGAAAGAAACTATAGAAGGTTACTTGTGCATTGGTTTTGAAGAATGCTGTAGCCACGGTCAGGGTAATGGGTTTGCCCATCGTTTCCAGTTGCAGCATATAAGTATGCCACTCGCTCATTTTGCTGTTGAGGTAAGCGGCCAGTAATTGGCTAAGTTTGTTGTTCTTTTTAGGACAACTTTCTTTTACGTTCCAATTGGTCAATTCAACTGATTTGCCCGTAGGCAGGCGGGTGGTCGCTGGACCAACCCGCACGGAGTAATATATCGGTATTTCTCCGTTTGCCTTGATCTTATCTGTCCTTAGAACGAGTTTGATGGAATAGGTCATCTTCATGGTTTTTTCGTTTTGATGCTGGCTAATATCGAAGCGATTATTGGGATCGTAAAGCTTTCGACAATATTTATTTTTAGTTAATGCATTGATTTACAAATCAATGATAACCCCTATCTTTTCCTTTGGCCTTGAGATAAAACTTCGAAGCACCAAGGTCTCCCATTGCAACAAATTCAAGCAGTTTGCTTTCAACGTAATCTACTGCAGCCTCTTCTATTTCCTGGACTTTTAGAGCAAAGTCCAGGTCGGTATTGATGTATTCATACAACATGGTCCTGCCTATCTTACACCGACGGGCCGCCAGGGTTTTAATAGCCATGCACTTACTCAATTCTTCAAGGAACTGGGCTTTTTTCTCAGCTACCGTTCTTTTATCTTTCATGGTTGATCAGTTTTTGGTAACGACGGTCGTTTTGTTTATCGTTATATTGGTCATAAAACTCCTGTTCTTGCTTTGGTGGCAGGCATAGTGCCATACCTTTATTGTTGTAATAAACGATGGTATACCGATAGCCAATACCTGTTTGTGGTTTCAGTATGGGGGTTACACCATGGATATACTTCTGTCCGTCAAACAATAAGATATAGCCATCCTGACACTCAAAGCCGATTCCGAGTTCTGGCAGTATTAATTCACCGCCGGCAATACCCTCTTTCAGGCAGAGCATACAGGAAATACCGTCGGGCGTGTTAGCCTGGTCTCGATGGAAACCCAACGCACTGTTTTTATTGATCACACCGCTCGTAAATGGTGTCTTCCTGATGCGATAAGCCCTATGAACCCCTTGACGGGAATAGACCAACTTTACTTGCTTGGCATATTGTTTAAGGAAGTACGCCCGATAGCATTTAGCTATCTTTTGAGCGTACTCGATAAATATCGCATGTGTCCTGGGGTCTGTGTAACGGAATTTAGTGCGTCTGCACATATTGGTACGTTTGCCGTTGCGAGGTGAGGCATTGACGCTGATCGTATCTGTTAATAAGCCGCTTGTCCTTTTTATGGTAGGAAATTTTAACCGTAAACAGGCAGTCCTGATCGCTGTCAGATCAAAATCGGCTTTTTTATAGATAGCCACAACCTCGTCGCCAATGGTTACTATGGCTTCCTCGCGAATCATGTCCACGTTTTCTGCCGACGGAGTCTCGGGTGTAAATGCACTTAGCATCAACTTATAGACTTTACGGGTGATCTTAACGCGTTTCATAGATATCCAATAAAATGCCTATAACACCAGCCCAATCCGCAAGCCTATGTTCCTCTTTGATGGCCTTCAACTTGTCATATTGCTCACGAAACAAGCGGGTATTAAAACTTGCGAGATTACTATCCTGTTGCGGCTTTTTGGGTTTTTGCGGCTCAATGATTCGAGGGTTTTGAGGTGCCAGGTCGGCGGCTGTGAAACCATAGTCTTTAATAAGGTCTAATCCCGGAAATGTCAGCCCGAAGTCCTGGCTAAGGTCAAACGTTGCTGCTTGCGTATTTAACCTTAGGTGCAATCTCATTTCCTGCTCCAGCGTGCAGTCAACAAGAAAACAAGGGATGTGGGTATTTCCCATTTCAGCCCATATTTCACATCGATGCCAGCCGTCTATAACGTTGTGGCTCCTCAATGAAGCAAAAATAGCTCCTCCAAAGCCATACGTCTGGAGACTGTCTAAAAGTGTTTGTAATTTGGCATCAATCGGTACCCGGGAATGGTATGCACCGCGCCGGAGCTTCGCTATCTCCATATCGACAACTGTTTTGTCGAATTTTATGCCAAGCTCTGCAAGGGCTTCAGAGGCTTTTGCATCGTATTGTTCTTTTGATTTTGTGATGTCTGCTTTTAGCTCATCAAGGTTTACCTTTTTCTTTTCTGTTGTTTCCATATCTTGTTGTTTTGATATGAAACAAAGGTCAACGAAAGATATGTGAAAAACAATCCCCAATCGATCCCGGGGATCTGAATATCAGGCACTTATCATTCATTTTTCTTTATATCTTTAAAAGCATCGTTCGGCATATTGTTTTTTTTGAAATATGTTTTCATGTTTTCAGATACCTTCTCTGAATCTCCGCATATAAAAATTGCGCCTAATGTTCGATAAAAAGCCTCGTGGTTCACTCCGGTCTCAATCCAGCCTTTTTCCCGCAGGGCGTAAAAAAGTTCAGCTAATTGATTTTGTTGGCCCTTCCAATTTATTTTGGCAATCTTCGTTGGTTTACCCCCCAACAAATATTTTTCAGTTAATCTTTCGCAAATTGTCTGATGCACCGTTATCTGAGTTGCCTCAAACTCCTCCACAATTTTTATCTGATCGCTGTTAAGCTGATTTATGATCACGTCATAGTCCCTTCCTTTGTAATACTCAGAAAAGCTTAAGCGCTCGGCAATACTTTCTACCAGTACAATCAATTTGTCTTTATCAAGGTCAATCAAGTGGCTTTGGTATATCAGTTGATCCAATTTGCCGAAATAACCATCTATTAAACCGATCTCATATTCTTTCGGAGAAAAGTAACTATTAAAAAGCATTCTGGGCTTGCGATCCGCCTCCGACTCGATAATATCTACATCCTTTGTCAGAAATGATCGCAATAACTCACCTTTAGGCTCGGTAATAATTTGTAGCTCCTTTGTCTGAAGTAATCGAACTAACTCAGTAACTATTTTGCTTAGCTCAAACTTTACGTGCTCTGGATTCATCTTTTTAATTGTTCGGTTGTTCGGCTAATTTAATAAAGCCCTCCACAATTCACAATCTCGATAACTACAGATAACGTCTGTTCAAGCCTTCAAAATTTAAATAGATGCGTCTACGAGGCCCATTGGCAGTTTCAATATGCTCCAAACTAATAAGTTCGCAAACTTCTAACTCATGCAGATAGGTATATAAACTTGTTTTTCCCTTGCCTAATTTGGACATTAAGGTCTTATTGGTCGCAAAACAATAGCCTTCGACATAACAATAAGAGGCAATGATGTGAAACAGCACTTTGGCCTGGCAACTCAGTTCTTTGTCCTCCAATATTACCAAAGATCCTCCATACGCTCCACTCGATTTTTTGAATGCGTCGTATTGTCTGACAAATGCTTTTCCTTTTTTGGTTTGCTTTTCCATGTTCTGATCTCCTTTTTAGGCTTATTAACTTTGATGAAGGTTCGGGTTTCAGGAAGTGGGTATCCGGTTTCCAGGAACAGGATAGTCCGGTTATTATGTACTTTAAGATAATAACTAAGAGAGAACAACTGAGATGGCAAGCTCTATAACAGTTTCTCTCCTTTCTATCGCTCTGCTCTAAGAAAGGAGAGAATATATCAGACAGCGCTGCTGCCGAGCCTGCTCTGACGGCAGGCCCAAACCTTTGGCTCAGAGATCAAAACTTTATTTTCCAGAATAAAACTTCGATATTAGCCAGTGAAACAATAAATCAAATGCTTATTGAATAAATAACAGAAAACACGACATATTCATCATAACGATCTTGCGTTAGCTTCAATCTTGGTAGAGAAAACTGGTAATTTTTAAACGTACAGGAAAGAAGGCTATTCGCTACGCTACTGGCGTGGCTTAGTCTTTTTGTACGTTGGGTATACCAGTACCTCTCTCCAAATTGGCTATAGTCCACGCCAGCATTTTTTTAAACCTACCTTTTGGACTGGAGGTAATTAATCCCAAACCTTCATGAAATCTAACGAACCTAATTCAGAAAAGCGCCAGTTTTACAAACGCTTATTGCTAATTCCCATCATCGCTATTGCAACCATTGTAGTGATACGGATCATCTGTAGTTTCTTCCCATCGCCATTTAGATCGCGACAAGAGCGTATTCAAGATTCACTGTCAACCAACACATCTAATGATACTATACCAGCCATCGACACCGTAGTAACCTACAATGATGACCTATCGTTAGTTAATGATTTTGATTTAGCCTGGGGTACTGATCGGGTGAACATCAAGCATGCACTTGAAAACATCGCAGGGGTAGAAGGTTCTGTAGACTGGCACATCAGCTACGCAACAGCAAAGCAAAAAGGCAATCCTGACTTATTTACGGCTATTGGTCACGCTGAAAACAATGATGGTAAAAAGCCCAAAACCTTTGATATAATCTTGTTGGTAAATCGACAAAACAAACAATTTAAAGTAGTGAAAGCCGTCGACAATGGCAAAGTATTGAAAGACAGGTTGGATGTTGTTATGAGCCTCGCCCTTCAAGGTGGCTATTCACAAGGAATCGATCTGTAATACAACTCTAACATAGATAGTCTGGAGTTACCTACCCCTGCTATAGTTTATTTTTAATCAGTTTTTCTCATGCCTCGGCTTTGAATTACCTTCGGATGGGTCTTTACCCAAGCCGGGGGTAGTTCGTTGCGCTCTCAACAAATTTACTGGCTTAAATCGCAAGATTTCTCCGGGAGAACTTACCTTTTTCGGTTTCGATGAGTGATTTACTTTATTCTGTGGTTACTGGTGATTAGCTGCAAAGTGATGTGATTCCTCAAAAGACTTCTATAGATCATTGTGGTTTTATGCTTTCAGATGCAGATTTAGCAGTTTAAGATCTGAGGATGGGTTCTCAGCTTCGAACAATCTTATTTGATCTTTGAGCTGCTCAGTGCTAAGGTGAGCACTCATCAAACCATCATTCAGAATTAACCCATCGTTAGAATGGAATGAATTTCACTTAACCCAAATGGGTCAAGTGGACTGAACTTTGAGCCGATTCGTCCGACATAAAATCGATTCCAAAGCCTCTTTGAAGAAGCCTCGAAGTCATCACCAAGGCCCAAAGAACCCATGCCCAATCAAAGAATTTACTTTGATGCACTTGGCGAATTTTGCCGTTTTTCAAGCTTCAAATTAAAATTAGGCCTGATAATTTCCTTTTTAATTGTTCGGTTGTTCGGTCATGCCTCGGCTTTGAATTACGTTCGGCTGGGTCTTTGTCCAGTCGAAGGCCACTTCGTTGCGCTCCCGAGGGATTTCGCCAGTTAAATCACTTGATTTCTTTTCGGAAAGATTATTTAGTTCCGCTCTGATGGGAGTGCAAAGAAATTTTACCCTTTGGTGGTGGGTAAACTTGGTTTATTTCAGATGTCAAATGAGTAATAAAAACGCCTTTTTAAGTGTTCGGTTGTTCGGTAAGGTGGGTTTGAGCCCAAGTTCCCTCAAGCCTGTTAAAGGTATTTTTCCGTGAGCGCGAACAACAATCTTGGCAACGGACGATAAACCCTCATGCGGTAGATTTCTCAAGAAAAATGCACTAACATATATTCAAGTTTACTGGTGGACAACAGCAATAGCAGTCGCCCGCGACGGATGCTTTCCATCACCTAAATAAACAACCTTACCATTCTTCCAATATTCGGCAACATCACACTTCCCATTGTCTTCTTCTCCAGCTACGTAAACATCGTGACCCGCTACAGCAATTGCTTCTGCGTATCCATTATGTTTACGTTTTTCTGTACTAAGGTTTACTTCTTTTCCATTTTTCCAATATTTGGGAGCCAGCATATGGTCGCTTCCATTTTCTGCTCCAGTCACATAAATATTATTACCCACTACCGCGATTCCGCGTGAGCAACCACCAGGACTTCCATCATTAGTAATATTAGTTTCCTTGCCGTTTTTCCAATACTTGACAAGGTAACCTCTTACTCCTGTTTGCTGGCCTGCTATGTAAACATCATTACCAACAACTGTGATACCACTGGCAAATGTTTCATTGTATCTGATTTTAGGACCAAGTATCACAGGGTTACCGTTTTTCCAATACTTGGCAAAATTTAAGTTAAGATCATCTTGTTCAAAACCGACAACATAAACATCGTTGCCAGTAACACAAATTGCCAAAGCAGTCTCCCAATTCTTGCCATCAGAAAGAATAACCTCTTTGCCATTTTTCCAGTATTTAGCGACGTTACGGCCTTTGTTGTTTACTTCAAAACCCACGATATAAACATCACGCCCACTTATTGCTAAACCTCTCGTCTTTGCATCCTTACTGCCGTCACTTAACCTTATCGCTACCCCATTTTTCCAATACATGGCTATACTACGCCTTCCCTCATATTCTTCACCAGCCACATATACATCATTGCCAACAACAGCGATACCATTAGCCTTCGAGTGCTTTCCATTTAAGTATGTTGCCACGCCATTTTTCCAATATGTTGCAACTTCGCCCTGTCCATTATTTGTATAGCCTGCTACGTAAACGTCAATCTTTTTTTTAGTTGTGAAAGTAGGTGCAACACTTGTAGCGGAAATGGCCATGTTATTATCCAGTTCTACAATTGAAATCATCAAAAGGAAGCTAAAAATAGTTTTGGATTTTAAGTGTATCATTTAGATGAGTTTAGTCACTTTTTATGTGATAGCTTGGGTTATTTGACAGAGCTAAGATAATTAAGCTTAATCATAATTTTTGCGATCTGCTATATAAAATAAAAGAAGCTTGCGAGATAAGCAAAAGCTCAAGCTATCCCCTACGAGTGCTATAGGGATAAAAGTCTACTGGAGCAATTAATTTATACAGCAACAATGTTCAGAAAGGTCTTTTCGATTTAAATCAAGACAGATTTGGTGTTTGAAATCAGCGTTTGAGAAATAATCTTGAAGATGGCTTTTAATTTTACCCTTTTTTAACCCCAAAATGAAAATAAAGCCTTGCTATAAACTCCTTTTTAAGTGTTCGGTTGTTCGGTAGGAGGAATTTAACGTAAGGTTCTGATGAGGGCCTATATCTTATTTGAGCTTCATTCCGCGTCATTGCGCTTCATTCAAATTTTACCCATTGCGCGACCCATAAAGCAAAAAACGCCGATTTCGTGTATGAAATCAGCGTTTTCTCGTAGCCCGTAGGGGAATCGAACCCCTGTTTGAAGAATGAAAATCTCCTGTCCTAACCCCTAGACGAACGGGCCATTTTGTAAATGGTTTCCCTTATTTTGGGACTGCAAAGATATGCGATTGAAACTAAAATTAAAAAAAAGTTTAAAAAAATATTTTCTACTGCTTTTTGGGCTGCTGCAAGCCGCCCAAAAAGCAAACAAAAACCTGTTTAGGTTATTATAATCCTATTAAATAACCACATATCTTTATAACAACATCCACGCCGCTATCATGAAACCAAAACAATATGATGCTATCGTTATAGGTGCCGGTCAGGCGGGGTTGCCGCTGGCTAAAAAACTGGCCACCGCCGGTAAAAAAACAGCCTTGATTGAAAGGCGATGGGTTGGCGGCACCTGTATAAACGACGGCTGTACACCCACCAAAACCTGGGTGGCTTCTGCCAAGGCGGCTTATATGGCAGCTAATAGCGCCGCGCTGGGCGTAAACATTAAAGGTTTCAAGGTGGATATGGGCGTTATCAAAAAACGCAAGGATGATATTGTAATCAATGCCCGCGACGGAAGTACTAAAAATGCCGAAAGCACTCCAAACCTGGATTTGATATTCGGCGAGGCTGCATTTAGTGGTGTCAAAACGGTTTCCGTAGAACTGAAAGACGGAGGCGGCACCCGATTAATGAAGGCCGACTGGATATTTCTGAATGTTGGCGCGCGGACGTTTATTCCGGATATTAAAGGGTTGAATGATATCAACTACCTCACCTCAACATCTATCTTAGAATTGGATAAAATACCTGATGATTTACTGGTGATAGGTGGCAATTATATTGGTTTGGAGTTTGGGCAGATGTTCAGGCGCTTTGGCAGCAAGGTGACTATCCTTGAAAAATCAGCCCGATTGATGCCACGTGAGGACGAGGATATCTCGGCCGAAATGCGCAAGATTTTGGAGCTGGAAGACATTAACATACAAACCGGTTCGCAGGCGGTGAAATTTAAGCAAAGCAAAAAGGGCAAGATTATCGCGACCATCAAAAACGCCGGGCATGAAAAGAAAGAGAAATTTAGCCATCTGCTGCTAGCCGTCGGTCGTATACCGAACAGCGACACTTTAAATTTAGCCAAAACCGGAGTTGAGACCGACGACAAAGGTTATATCAAAGTAAACGGCAAGCTTGAAACAAACGTCAAAGGCATTTATGCGCTCGGCGATGTTAAGGGCGGACCGGCATTCACACACATCTCCTACAACGACTACACCATCGTTTACCGCAACCTCATCGAAAACCACAACTACAATGCGGGCAACCGTCCAATACCCTATTGCATGTTTACCGACCCGCAATTGGGTCGCATAGGCATCAGCGAGCATGAGGCTAAGGAACAAAAACTAGATTATATAGTGGCTAAACTGCCCATGGCACATGTGGCACGCGCAGTTGAAACAGGCGATACCCGCGGTTTTATGAAAGCTGTTGTCGACAAAAAAACTAAAAAGATCCTGGGTGCTTCAATCCTCGGGCAAGAGGGCGGCGAGATCATGTCGGTACTGCAAATGGCCATAGAGGGCGGCATTACTTACGATAGGATACGCTATTGCGTGTTTGCGCATCCGCTGTATTCAGAATCGCTCAATAATTTATTCATGAGTATTGAAGATTGATGATTAAGGTTGAGCATTTAAGCAAGTCGTTCGCAGACACAAAGGCTGTCAACAACATTTCGTTCGAGGTAGCTGAGGGCCAAAATCTCATCCTGCTCGGCACCAGCGGCTGCGGCAAGACTACGACGCTCAAAATGATCAATCGCCTTATCGAGCCAGACCATGGCAGCGTATTTATCGATGGCAAAAACATCATAGAGCAACAGCCCGAAATACTACGTCGGGGCATTGGGTATGTGCTGCAAAACAACGGACTGTTTCCTCATTATACCGTTGCTGAAAATATTGCAGTTGTTGCCCGACTTTTAAAGTGGGAAGAAAAGCAAATTCAACATCGCGTTAGCGAATTACTGGAAAAACTGCACCTTGATAAAAAATATCTAACCGCTTACCCTAATGAATTAAGCGGCGGTCAGCAGCAGCGCGTGGGGCTGGCGAGGGCCCTGGTTACCGACCCGGCGGTTTTGTTGATGGACGAACCTTTTGGCGCACTGGATAACATCACCCGCTCAAAAATACAAGCCGAATTTAAGGCGCTCGACGAACTGAAACGCAAAACCATTATTATGGTAACCCACGACGTCCAGGAAGCTTTTGAACTGGGCGACCGCATCTGTTTAATGGATAAAGGCAAGATCGTGCAAAACGGTACGCCAGCCGAGTTGCTTTTTAAACCGGCGAACAATTTTGTAAAAGACTTTTTGAAAGAGCAGCGTTTACAGTTAGAGTTTAAGGCGATAAAGGTGAAGGATATTATCTCTCCGCCTCCGTCGGCTGATGGAGGAACCTTTGAATTGAATGGCGATATTTTACCTGGCGATGCAAGTTTATGGTATATGCTGGAGCGGTTAAAGTTTAGCAAAGCTGAAAGCATCTCTGTACGTAATGCCCATCATAAGGAAGTGGGGAAGCTTGATTTTGAGGATCTGATGTCGGCATTTTATCAATATAAAAAACAGCAGGCGCATGAATGAGCAGCAACAAACCCTTTGGCAGTTCATGGCCCAGCAAAGCGATAAACTGTTAACGCAAACCTTGCAGCATATCGGGTTGACGTTTATTTCGCTCATTATTGCGGTTTTGATTGGCTTGCCGCTTGGCATTTTCATTGCCCGGCGCAAAACGTTTTCAGGCCCGGTATTGGGGGTTGCCGGGGTGCTGCAAACCATCCCCAGTATTGCGCTTTTGGGTTTTATGATCCCACTGTTAGGCATCGGCCCTAAACCTGCTATTGTAGCGTTGTTGCTGTATGCTCTGTTGCCGATAATTCGAAATACTTACACCGGCATTACTGGCGTCGATAGTAGCGTTAAAGAAGCTGCTGTGGCCATGGGGATGAATAAGTGGCAGCTACTGTTTAAAGTCGAGCTACCCTTAGCCATGCCGGTTATTTTGGCTGGGATACGTACGGCTACGGTGATTAATGTCGGCGTCGCCACTTTGGCATCTTACATCGCCGCCGGTGGCTTAGGCGAGTTTATTTTTGGCGGCATTTCGCTTAACAATACCAATATGATATTAGCCGGTGCTATCCCTGCGGCTATGCTGGCTATTTTGTTTGATTTTGCACTATCGCTGCTGCAGCGTCTCAACCTAAAAAAATTAAAAGTAGCGGCTAAAGTACTGCCTGTTGTAGTGGTGCTGATGGCTTGCTTTTATTTTATCCCGTCGGCCTATGGGAGCAAGCTTACTGCCGGTTTTACGCCTGAGTTTATGGGCAGGCAGGATGGTAACCTGGGCCTGCGCAGCAAGTATGGACTGAATATCCATACCATCGTAATCAGCGATGCGGTAATGTATAAAGCCGCTTTTGAGAAAGAGCTTGACGTTATCAGCGGCTACTCGACCGACGGCCGTTTGAAGGCTTATGATCTGGTTGTTTTGGACGACGATAAAAAGATCTTTCCGCCGTATTATGCCGCGCCGATAGTCCGCGAGGATGCATTGCAGAGGTTCCCACAACTGGAACCGACGCTTAATTTGCTGGCCGGCAAAATAAATGATAGTGTCATGACCGACTTAAACTATCGAACTGACTATCTTCATCAAAGCCCTGAAAGGGTGGCTAAAGATTTTCTGGTAGCACATCATTTACTAAAACCGGCTCGGGGCGGCAATGCAGGCATTGTACGCATAGGCTCCAAAATATTTGGCGAGCAGTACATTCTGGCCAGCATGTACAGCATGTTGATTAAGGGCTATACAGACTATGATGTCGCTACCAAAACGGGCCTGGGTGGCACTAAAATTTGTTTTGACGCAATGACCAACAACCAGATTGATCTGTATCCTGAATATACCGGCACCGGTTTGCTGGCTATTTTGCAGCCGTCGCAACAGCAAATTGACGCGGTAACAGGCGACAAGGAAAAAACTTACAACTACGTAAAAGACGAGTTTGAAAAACGCTATCGCATAAAATGGCTGCAGCCCATTGGCTTTAATAATGCTTATGCGCTGATGATGCGCAGAAAACAAGCGGCCCAATTGGGCGTTAAAACCATATCGAACTTGAAACAATACCTGGAAACCAAATAGCTAATGGATTTATTAGATCGTTATTTCAAAGTCAGAAAACATACCGAGGCTATTTGCAGCCATCTGCAAACCGAGGACTATGTGGTGCAGCCTGTCGTTGATGTCAGTCCGCCGAAATGGCATATCGGCCATACTACCTGGTTTTTTGAGACATTTATTTTGAAGCCCTATTTTATGGGCTACCAGGATTTTGATTCGAACTACAACTACGTTTTCAATAGCTATTATGAGGCCGTTGGCAACAGGGTGATCCGTACAGATCGTGGTAATCTGAGCCGACCAACGGTGATTGATATTTACCGCTACCGCGAATATGTGGACGACGCCATGGCCGAGTTTCTTTGTAAGGAGCCTCCGGCAGATGTGCGTGAGCTCATCGTCCTGGGGTTAAACCACGAGGAGCAGCACCAGGAACTGTTGTATACTGATATTAAATACATTTTAGGGCATAATCCGCTGTTCCCGGCTTATGATAAAAGCTATGTATCGCCCAAAGTAAACCATAGCGATGCCGGCTTTATCAAAATGAATGAAGGTGTTTATGAGATAGGTTTTACCGGCGATGGTTTTTGCTTTGATAATGAGCTGAACCGGCACAAAGTATACCTGAATAGCTATGAAATCAGTCCGAATCTGGTAACCAATGCCGAGTACCTGGAGTTTATTAATGCCAATGGTTATCATGATTTTCGCCACTGGCATGCCGAGGGCTGGGATTGGGTAAAGAACAACCAGGTAGAGTCGCCGATGTATTGGCATATGATTGACGATCAATGGCATGTTTATACCTACCACGGACTGGAGACACTCAGGTTAAATGAGCCGGTTTGTCATGTCAGCTATTATGAAGCCTACGCTTATGCCAACTGGAAAGGGCTGCGCCTGCCAACCGAGTTTGAGTGGGAGGCGGCTGCCACCAAGTTTGAATGGGGCAAAGCCTGGGAGTGGACCGAAAGCTCATACTTGCCATATCCCGGCTTTACCAAGGTTGCCGGTGCCATTGGCGAGTATAACGGCAAGTTTATGGTGAATCAGAAGGTGTTGCGGGGTGCTTCAGAAGTGACATCGCCGGGACACAGTAGGTTAACTTATCGTAATTTTTTCCAAACTAACCTGCGCTGGCAATTTACTGGCATAAGGCTTGCTAAATAAAGTTTCCAAACCATTTACTATATGAACCAATCTGCTGTCCAAACTAAACCAATGGCGGCATCTAAAAGTAAAACAGACGCGTTTTATACGGATGTTATTGAGGGTTTACGCGCAACGCCTAAACGCTTACAGTCAAAATATTTTTATGACGCCGCTGGCGACAAGATCTTTCAGGAACTGATGGATTGTCCTGAATATTATCCAACTAATTGCGAGCTGGATATATTCGCCAATAAAACACCAGAGCTGGCAAAAGCCATTATGGGCGATGGTGAGCCGTTTGACCTGATAGAACTGGGCGCAGGTGATGCGACAAAATCATCCTATCTGTTAAGGTATCTGCAGCAGGAAAAAGTAGACTTTACTTATCTGCCGATTGATATATCTGCCAACACCATCAATTATCTAACTGTAAAGCTGCCACTGGCTATCCCGGGCCTGAAGATGAAAGGTTTAAACGGCGAGTACTTTGATATGCTGAAAAAAGCTGCCTCGATATCAAAACGCCGCAAGGTGGTTTTATTTATGGGATCGAACATCGGCAACATGCCGGTTAGTGAAGCGACTACTTTTTGTGCCGAACTGCGTAATCATTTATCACCGGGCGATATGGCTGTGATAGGCTTTGATTTGAAAAAGTCGCCAAAAACTATCCTGAACGCTTACAACGATTCAAAAGGTATTACTAAACGCTTTAATTTAAATTTACTGGAACGTATTAACCGCGAACTGGAGGGCAATTTCAATATTGAGCAATTTGATCATTATGCTACCTACGACCCCGAAACCGGCGCCTGCAAAAGCTATCTGATCAGCTTAAAAGACCAACTGGTAAACATCGGCAAGGAAACTATCCGCTTTATCCGGGACGAATATATTTATATGGAGATTTCACAAAAGTTCACAACCATGCAAACCGACCAAATGGCAGCCAACACCGGCTTCAAACCAACCCACAGGTTGTTTGATAGCAAGAAATGGTTTCTGGATACTATTTGGGTAGCCGAGTAATTTATCGCGCAGCGTAAACTATTGGAGCTTCATTAGGTTTTGGCTGAGTTTTTATTTTGCCAAAATGCGGGCAACCGCAATCCTTTTTAAAGATACCGCATGATGTTGCGCTTAACAGCACCGCCAGGCCCACAAGGATAAAACTACTTTTGATCATATTTTTCTACGACTCCGATTCTCAACTAAGATATAAACTTATTAGCAAATGCAGGTTGGCTTTTTAACGTATCGCCGGCAAAAAATGTTATAAACAAATAAGGCTCATCAATTGATGAGCCTTATTTGTTTAATGCTTATTTATAATTAAGCGCCTACTAACGCTTTGTAGTCATCAGCGGAAAGTAAACCGTCAACATCGGCAGCATTGGCAACAGTAACTTTTACCATCCAGCCTTCGCCGTATGGATCAGAGTTTACCAGCTCAGGCTGAGCGTCTAAAGCTTTGTTAATTTCGTTAACAGTACCGGTAACGGGCATAAACAGGTCAGACACGGTTTTAACCGCCTCAACAGTACCAAATACTTGTTCTTTACCTACTTCTTTACCAACGGTATTAATATCTACATAAACAATATCACCCAATTCGCCTTGAGCAAATTCAGTTATACCAATAGTGGCGGTGTTACCATCTAATCTAACCCATTCGTGGTCTTTTGTGTATTTCAGTTCAGCAGGAAAGTTCATATCGTTAATTTTTGATCCAAAAATAATAAAATTTGAGGGCATCCTGCATAAATCAGTAACAATTAGTATTTTTAGTAAAATTCAACCCCAATATCGGAACGGGATTTGTTACCCATCAATTAAAAACCTGATTATGACTAAAAAACTGCTGTTGCTGATAGCCCTTTTTGCGGCCTGTTCGTTACAGGCCTGCCACAGCAATGCTGATAATCAGGCAGATAATGACACCGCTGCAGCTATTAAAGACACCTCTAAAAACTCAGACATTTTAGTTGGCGGCGATGATGTGAAGTTTGTTACGGATATGGCCGAGGCCTGTTTAATCGAAATCAAAATAGGCAATATGGCCAGGCAAAAAGGCGCAGACAAACGCGTCAAAAATTTTGGGGCGATGATGGTGAAAGAGCTTACTAAGGGCCGCAAGCGCCTAGACTCATTAGCCAAAACCAAAAAAATAAAATTACCCGACTCCATCAGCTGGAATAACGAGGTTTCTATCAAACAATTGTCGCAAAAAACCGGTCAGGATTTCGACAAGGCCTATCTCGAAAAAATGAGCAGAGATTATCACAATGCCATCGCCCAATTTGAACATACAGCTCATTACGGCTACGACCCGCAAATCAAGGCATTTGCCAATCGACACCTCATGACGGTACAACGCCATCTGGATTTGATTGATGCCATACATTCAACCATTGTTAAGTAATCTTACAACATATATTTCATCCTATTTTTGCATAAGCTTTGCTAAACACCTAATTTGGCGCAGCAATACATCATTATGGCATCACCTATAGTTACCGGCCTTTTGGCTTACGGCATGTCTGGCCGGATATTTCATGCGCCCTTTTTGAGCACCAACCCACAGTTTAAAATGAAAGCTGTAGTTGAGCGCAGTCAGAAAAAAATGGCCGAGCATTATCCGGATATTGTAAGTTATAATTCAGTCGATGAAATTTTGGCTGATGCTGAGATCGAACTGATTATCGTTAACACACCAAACTTTACCCACTTTGATCTGGCCAAACAGGCATTAAACGCCGGCAAACATGTGCTCATTGAAAAGCCGGCTGCAGGTAATGTTGCCGAGATTCAGGAGCTGTTTGATGTTGCGCGTGCCGTTGGTAAAAAAGTATTCTGCTACCAGAACCGCCGCTGGGACAGCGATTTTATGTCATTTAAAGCAGTGATTGATAGCGGCCGCCTGGGCAAGCTAACTGAAGTAACCTTGCGTTACGACCGTTATAAACCGGCATTGAACCCAAAGCCTTTTAAAGAAACTAAAGACACGCCGATTAACGGCATTGTATATGAATTAGGTCCGCACTTGATAGACCAGGCAATTTACCTGTTTGGCAAGCCCCTTAAGTTTGAAAAGCTGACTACCATTCAGCGCGAACTTTCTGTGGTGCCGGATTATGTGAATTTCCGCTTAACTTATCCCAGCGGATTGGTGGTATATTTAACTTCAGGATTGTTGATACCTGACCAACTGCCTGCTTTTGTGGCACATGGCAGCATCGGTAGCTATAGCAAATACCGCTGCGATGTGCAGGAGCCACAATTAGATAAAGGCATACTACCAACCGATGAAGCCTACGGGGTTGAGCCGGCAGGCATGGAAGGCAAGCTGGTGACTATTGGCGCCGACGGAGAGAAAAGCATTGAGTTTGTACCGTCACTTAGAGGCGAATACTTTAAATTATTTTACGCGGTTTATCATTCAATCCGCGAAAATACGTTATATCCGATAACTGAAGAACATATGGCCTGGCAAATGGAAATGCTGGAAGCCTAACAGAATAACGACACATGAAAAAACTGATCTTATTTTTTAGCTTAATTATAGTTGCTTTAAGCAGCAATGCGCAAAATGAAACTCCGGGTTCAGCTATGCCAGGTTATAAAATTTTAAAAGCCGACAGTACCTGGGCTACACCGGCAAACCTGAAACATCACCGCACCATGCTAATCTATTTTTCGCCTGACTGCCCGCACTGTCAGCACCTGACCATGCAGATGCGCGAAAAAATGAAACAGTTTGGCGACACCCAGATACTGATGATCACCTGGTCAAACAATTATGATATCCGTGCTATTAAAGGCTTTGTAAAAGATTACAAGCTCAAAAAATATCCCAATGTTATTGTAGGTACCGAAGGCTATTCTTACCTGGTTCAAAAATACTACGGTATACAGACTACGCCTTATATTGCCGTTTTTAATGCCGATGGCAAGCTGTCAAAAGCGTTTCGCAAAGCCCCTGAAAAAGTAGACACTTTGATTGCAGCTGTTAAAGCCGCCAAAGGGTAGTAGCTCTGCTTATTGCTGTTGCTGTTGTTGCTGAATCATTTCCAGATGACGCTGATAACTGTTTTTAGCAACATGGTCAACCGCAGGTGTGATTACCGAGTAAGGCGCTTCTGAACCGATTTCTTCTTTGCGGACAACCTTGTCGTCGTCCATTACTACAGAAACTTCCAGCCGATGGCCTGATGAGCCTTTGTAAACCCCTTTAACCGGCGAACAATCTAAAAAATTGCGGCCCACCGCCAGGCGGATGTGATTTTCATTTGCTATAATGTTATTGGTTGGATCAATACCCAGCCAACCATAGTCAGGGATATAAGCCTCGGCCCAGGCGTGAGTAGCGCCCTCTCCACGCATCCCGTTTTTATCGGTACAGATATAGCCGCTTACATAACGTGCCGGTATTTTTACCAGGCGCAGCATTTCGGTTAAAATATGGGCAAAATCCTGGCATACGCCTGCTTTTAATTTCCAGATGTCAGTAAGGGTAGTTTCTACAGAAGTAACCCCTTTAATATAGTTGAAATTTTTATAAACATATTCGCAAAAACGTAGTGCAACCTGATAGGGCGTATCATCTTTGCCTTTTAGATCGCTCACCAATTGTTTCAACTCATCAGCGCCCTCAAAATGTTCCTGGCGCAAAAAGTCAATATAAGGTACCATATGTCGCAGCGGCTTTAAGTCTTCCCATTGCTGCGCCGGAAAAATATCGTTTACCGGGAATGGGCGGTGCCGGGTACTTACCCATATCTTTGATTTGATAGTCAGTTCTGTATGCGGGTCGCTGTAGGTAAAGCTGCCAACCTCGTTGCCGTAATAATCAGTATGTCTATCGATAGTGGGATTGCCCGTTATAGTTATTTCCTGCTTCAAAACATCCTGATACTCATCCTTTATAGGGAACAGAATGATCTGGTTGGCGCTGTCGCGTGCCGGAACATCGTATATATAGCGTGTTATGTGTTGTATTTCAAATTCAGGCATTGGGTATTAATTATATAATTTGAAAATTTAAAAATCACACTCGACCCCATTTTTCAAATTCGCAAATTATCACATCTTCAAATTTTAACTGTTCGCAAAATAATGTTCATTCAGCGCATTAGCAATACCATATAGCTCGCTGCGTATCTGGGTTAAAAATTCAGGCAGGCCTTCCTGATGTATCGTTTTTACCGAGCTATATTTGATACGACTTTGCAATCGGCCAATCTTAAAAGTCATTTCCCTGAAATCTTCCAGGTTGGTGTCATTTTTCAATCGCTCAAAATAACGCTGGATGTTGTTTACTGAGTAGATCACTGATCGGGGAAAATCATTATTCAACACCACCTGCTCCAAAACATTCTCGGCTTCAAAACCCTCGCGATAGGTTTTCAGATAAAGCTCGTAACCACCTAACGAAAGCAATAAATGTTTCCAGTAAGTAGTATCTGTTAACCGGTCAGGGTTTTCATTAATTGACCCAAACTTAGTATCTAAAATATCCACCGATTGTATTGCACGCTCCAGGTACTTGCCGATATTCATAAAACTCCGACCCTCGCCACGTTCCATAGTGATCTCGACAGTTCCGTAGTAAAGCATCACCTGTTTAATGAGCACGTCCAACACACTGATGGGATCTTCACGTTGCAGAGCGCGTTCCAGTTTGGGGTCTTTTACGGTATGATAATATTCATTGAGGCATTGCCAAAGGTCTTTAGTGATATGCTCCTGCACACTGCGGGCATTTTCACGGGCCAGGGTAATGATGTTTAAAATGGAGTTAGTATTATTTTTACCTATCACCATATATCTCAATACCGCACGGCTATCATTACCCAAAGTGCCGCCCTCTTCATCATTTCCGGCAAAGATCCTGATCACCGGCTCCCACGTAAATTCATATAAGGCATCCTGCGACGATGCGTAGTTGATTTTCAACATCCGTAACATACCATCGCTCCGCTCTATGTAACGGCTTAACCAATATAAACTCGCTGCTACTCTACTTAACATATGTCGCCCCTCAGCCCCCTAATGGAGAGCAATTATGGATATCTATTTTATAATACTTCTCATATTTATTCTGCGCTATTGTTCGCCCTTCAGGGGGTTAGGGGGCCAACACCCACGTATCTTTGCTGCCGCCACCTTGCGAACTATTTACTACCAACGAGCCTTCTTTCAGCGCAACTCTTGTCAATCCGCCCGGAACGATCTGAATCCCGTCCGGGCCATAAAGTGCATACGGCCGCAGATCGATACGGCGTGGTTGCAGCTCGCCCTGCATATAACATGGCGCTGCCGACAGGCTGATGGTTGGCTGGGCGATGAAACTGCGCGGCTCTTTGATAATTTCCTTTTTATAGTCGTCAATCTCTTCTTCAGAAGCGGCATGCCCCATTAACATGCCATAGCCGCCGCTCCCATTGGTACGCTTCACCACCATTTTATGCAGACTTTTAAATACATGCTCGCGCTCGTCGTGATTGCCCAATTGGTAGGTAGGTACGTTTTTCAATATCGGCTCTTCATTCAGGTAGTATTTGATCATTTCTGGCACATAGGTATATATGGCTTTATCGTCGGCCACACCGTTGCCTATGGCGTTAACTATCGCGACATTGCCTTTACGGTAGGCGCCCATGATACCCGCGACGCCCAGCATACTTGAAGGGTTAAATACCAGCGGATCAAGATATTCGTCATCCACACGGCGATAGATCACATCTACCTGCTGCAGGCCAACCGTAGTTTTCATATAAACCTTATGATTGTTCACCACCAGATCGCGCCCTTCAACCAGCTCGACACCCATCAGGCGGGCAAGCGTGGTATGTTCAAAATAAGCCGAGTTGTAAATACCGGGGCTTAACAGCACGATGGTTGGATGGGCAATTTGTCTTGGCGACAAGGCCATCAGGTTTTTATAGAGGATAGACGGATATTCTGTTACGCTGCGTACACCGCATTGCGGCAGCAAGTCAGGAAACAATCGCTTGGTGATCTCGCGATTTTCCAACATATAGCTTACACCTGATGGCGTACGCAGGTTATCCTCCAGCACATAAAAAGTGCCATCATGATCACGTATCAGGTCGATGCCTGAAATATGCACGTAAATATCATATGGCACCTGTAACTGATACATCTCGCGCAAAAAATGAGGGCACGAGTAAATAATATCAATCGGCACTATACCATCTTTAATAATAAATTGGTTGTGATAGATATCCTTCAAAAACAGGTTAAGTGCTGTAAGGCGCTGTTTGATACCCTTCTCAACAAAGGCCCATTCGGCCGCCGTGATAATGCGCGGGATAATGTCAAACGGAAAAATTTTTTCAATCCCCTCGCCGCTGTTATAAACCGTAAAGGTGATGCCCTGACTCATGAAAAGTCGCTTGGCCAGCTCTTCTTTCCGATTCAGATCATCGGCCGATTCCCTTGAAATATATTCAATTACTTTGCGATAATGATCACGAATGTTAGAATCAGCCCCATACATTTCGTCCCAAACGCCACCAATTGGAGCATATCTGTCAAAATAGGCCAATTCTTGCATAAAATTATTGAATTAAATTAAAATCTTATTATTTTATTAGCAATGTTCAGGTAATATATGAATACTTTTTAACTATTTACAACTTTTTTTGGAAAATTTATAATTATTGCAGCTAATTTTACTAATATTATTAATAATTATAGTAATATTTGGGGATTATCTATAAAATATTCCATAATCATCAATACAACTTATACGAAATATTAAAATATCTTCACGATTATTAAGTTTTCCCCCAATACAAACTATCTTTGCAGCATAGCTGTTCTGCCTATATAAACCATGAAAAACTGCGACGTATTGATTGTAGGTGCCGGTGCAGCCGGCTTGATGGCTGCTTATACACTTTCGGCAGCGAACAGGAACGTTATTGTGCTCGAAGCACGCGGCCGGATGGGAGGGCGTATCCACACTCTAAAAAACGAACTTTTCTTTAAAGAAGCCGAGCGGGGCGCCGAGTTTATTCATGGCGATTTGCCGGTGACACTTGATCTGCTCAAAACGGCCAACGTCGAAGCCAGACCGGCTGCAGGTGATATGTGGCGATTTGCCAACGGAGAATTTGATGCAGACAATGGGGCCTCGCCCGACTGGGGTTTGCTGATGGAGCGGCTTGATAACCTAAAAGAAGATTGCAGTATAGCTGAGTTTTTGCAACGCGAATTTGCTGGCGATGAATACGAAGTATTGCGTAATTCTGTACGCCGCTTTGTTGCCGGTTATGATTCGGCCGACCCTGAAAATGCCAGCGCCTTTGCCCTGCGTAAAGAATGGCAAAGTGAGGATGACGATGCGCAGCACCGAATTAAAGACGGCTATTCGGCTATAATCGATTTTTTGGCCGATGAATGCAAAGCTAAAGCTGGCGAAATTTATTTGAACTCCGTAGTTACCGACATTTATCATGAGCCACATGGCGCACAAGCAGTTGTTGCGAGCGGCGATGTTTATTATGCCCGCCATTTGGTAGTTGCTTTGCCGCTGGGTGTACTAAAAGCGACATCCGGTGAAGGATCGGTAAAGTTTCATCCTTTATTGGCACAGTACGCCAATGCGTTCCAGGACATTGGTTTTGGCAGCATTATTAAGATATTACTGGAATTTAATACACTATTTTGGGAGGGCGAAGACATTGCCCGGCTTAGCGGGAAAGATCCGCAGCAAATGGGCTTTATCCTGTCAGACGAGGCCATACCAACCTGGTGGACACAAAACCCGCAGCGCAGCCCCGTAATTACAGGCTGGTTGGGCGGCGCACCCGCTGCCGGAAAACTGCATGCCACAGGCGAGGAATTATTAGAACTGGCGCTGCAATCGCTGGCTAATATCTTTAAAAAGGATAAGGAAGAATTACGCGATAAATTGGTTGCCTTTAACTGCGCCAACTGGACCGCCGACCCATTTACCCGCGGCTCATACGCCTATGATATGGTTCCATCGGCTAACGCCCGAAAGATATTGAGTGAGCCTGTAGATAACACGTTGTTTTTCGCCGGCGAATATCTATATGACGGCCCCGCCATGGGAACGGTAGAAGCCGCACTAACTAGCGGAAAAGAAGTAGCCAGTAGAATTATCGATTTGAAATAAGGAGCATATCCCATTCACTCTCGCCATTCACCTACTCACCATTAACTCATTCACTCACTCACTAATTCACTCATTAATGTGCTCTTTGCTTCATAAAGCGCATCACATCAGCCTCGGTGCCAACAAATGGCCCGGGCGACATGGTTTTTAAACCAGCCATCGCAGCAGCAAACTCACCAGACTCCTGGATACCGGCGCCTTCTTTTATGCGCTTAAATAGATAGCCTGCCATATAGGTATCGCCGCAACCGGTGGCATCAACCACCAATTCAGGATGGTAAGCCGGGATGCGATGATAAGCATCAGCGGTAAAGATCATGGAGCCCTGGCTTCCGTTAGTGATCACGGCTTCCTTAACGCCAAGGTCCAACAGAAATTTGGCGCCCTCTTCAACCGTGTCGCAACCTGAAAGGGCGGCCAGTTCGGCAACGTCAGCTTTTACAATGTCAATATATTGAAGCGCATTTTTCTTTTCGGGCCAGTCGGTCAGGTAAACTTT
>Ga0209233_1000513_pt1 | contig 22722 bp, 28 predicted proteins | sample AraplaCL_Cvi_mCL_FD_184269 | JGI IMG/M metagenome (GOLD analysis project Ga0209233, IMG submission 184269) | Arabidopsis root microbial communities from the University of North Carolina, USA - plate scrape CL_Cvi_mCL (SPAdes) (version 2) | ecosystem: Host-associated > Plants > Roots > Endosphere...
CGGCGCTCGCGGGGGCGGGGGCGAAGATCGTCATCAACGGCCGCGACACCGAAGCGCTTGGCGCTGCCGCCGAGCGGCTGGCCGCCGGCGGCGCGGACGTCAAGGCGGTGGCCTTCGACGTCATCAACGAGGAGAGCGTCGGCGACGCGGTCGCCTATATCGAGGGCGAACTGGGGCCGGTCGACATCCTGGTCAACAATGCCGGGATGCAGTATCGCGCCCCGCTCGAGGATTTTCCCGCCGACAAGTTCGATCAGGTGATCCGCACCAACCTCACCTCGGCGTTCACGGTGGGGCAGGCGGTCGCCCGCCGGATGATTCCCCGCGGCCGCGGCAAGATCATCAACATCTGCTCGGTGATGAGCACTGTGGCCCGCCCCTCGATCGCCCCCTATGCGGCGAGCAAGGCGGCGGTCGCCAATCTGACCCGCGGCATGGCAACCGACTGGGCGCGCCACGGCCTCAACGTCAACGGCATCGCGCCGGGTTATATCCGCACCGAACTGAATGAGGCGCTGCTCGCCAACGCCGAGTTCAACAACTGGGTCGAGCGGCGGACGCCGATGGGCCGCTGGGCCGAGCCGGCGGAACTGGGAGGCGCCGCCGTGTTCCTCGCCTCGGATGCCTCGAGTTTCGTTAACGGCCACATTCTCTATGTCGATGGAGGCTTCACTGCCACTGTCTGAACCGGCCCGCGTCATCGTGGTGATGGGCGTTTCCTCGAGCGGCAAGACCGTGGTCGGGGAGGCGATCGCGAGGCGACTCCATGCGCCGTTCCTTGATGGCGACGACTACCACCCCGAAGCAAATATCAAGAAGATGAGCGCCGGCATCCCGCTGACCGACGAGGATCGCTGGCCCTGGCTCGAAAGCCTCGGCAAGGCGCTGCACGAAAAGGCCGGCCCCAAGGATGTGGCGGTGGGGGCCTGCTCGGCGCTCAAGCGCATCTATCGGGACTTCATCACCAGGGCGGCCGGCGAGCCGGTGGTCTTCGTCTATCTCGAGGGCACCTACGGAACGATCGATGCCCGCATCAAGGCGCGCCAGCACCACTTCATGCCGGCAAGCCTGCTGCAGAGCCAGTTCGCGACGCTAGAGCCGCCACAGCCGGATGAAAACTTCGTCGCCGTCGATATCGCCGACACGCCCGAGCGCATGGCCGACAAAGCTCTGAAGCACTTGCCCTATCTCCACAGCTTCAGACGCGGGCAGTAGCTCAGGGGGCTGCTGCCGCCGGTTGTCACCGCCTCCGGGTAAGCTGCGCCGATAGCTTGAGGAGACGCCCATGGCCCGCATCCGCGGCTTCATCGCCAGCAGCCTCGACGGTTTCATCGCGACCCGCGACGGCAAGCTCGACTGGCTGACCAAATACGACGACATGGATTTTGGCGAGGTCGGCTACGACCGCTTCATCGCGCCCATCCGCACCATCGTCATGGGTCGCGCCACCTATGACTGGATCCTGGCCAATGCCGACTGGCCCTATACCGAGCGGCGCAGCATCGTGGTGACGTCGCGCCCGCTGCCGCAGGCCCCTGCCGGGGTCGAGGTCTGGAGCCGTGGCGTCGATGCACTCGTCGCTGACCTGCGGGCGCGTGATGACGGTGATGTCTGGATGGCCGGCGGCGGGGCGCTGCAGATGGCCTTCATCGAGCGCAGCGGGCTCGACGAACTCGATCTCACCATCGTGCCCGAACTCATCGGCGGCGGCGTGCCGCTGTTTCCGCCGACCGGCATGGCGCTGTCGCCGCAACTGGTCGCCGTCACGCCCCTGCCGCGCAGCGTCGTCCACTTGCGCTATCGGTTCGGCTGAGCGAGATCGTCTAGTCAGTAGCAAGTAGTCGTGGATGATCCACTATAAGACATTCCGCTGCTACCGGTCGTCATAGTGTTGCACGTAACTGGCCGGTTAGCTTCCATGCTAGCGCTCAATTGTCGCATTGACGCTGCGAATTCCTGCCGCCTGACGCGCTGATCTGTATGATGCTGATCGGCGAGATGCATTCTGCATTCCGCGTAACCTTCAGTCTGCGGCTTAAAGCCGTAGGAAAGGCATTCTGAATCATCGGCTGCCTGCATTTGAGCCAATTGCTCCGGAGAAGGATCGCCGAAAGTAGTGCAACCGGCCAGACCACAAAAAATAACACCCAGAAAAAATACCGCGGCTGTTCTCAATTGTTGATCCTCCTCTACCGATAAGGATATTCGCCAAAATATAGCGGCGTCAAACTCGAAAGGCGATTGCAGGCCGTAGCCTTCGATCGATCAGCAAATCCCGGTGTCGCTTCACTACTGGCTAGACTGGGCATGTTTAGGAGGTGACTGGCCGACAAACGGGCTTCCGCCGCGCGGTGTCGTCCACGTGCGCTTCGGCTGAGCGGGGGCCGGGTTTGGTGGTGAGGTTCGGGTGCTCTTGCGTCGAGCCAGAAACCCCCACCCCAGCCCTCCCCGCAAGGGGGAGGGTGTGGGCTGAGAATTTGGCACGGCTTTGCCATAGCCGCAGCGCGGCACCCTCCCCTTGCGGGGAGGGCTGGGGTGGGGGGCCTTCACTAGGCTCAGGCCTGCCGGAATTGCGGATGCGATAGCCCTCCTCTCAAAGAGGGAGGGATGACTCCGGCTTGGCACCGCCAAGCTCCTCTCCTCCTTGAGGGGAGAGGTTTGGGGTGGGGGTTTGTTGCCGCATTCCGCAAGCTTCTGCCAGTCCCCGGGCCCTCTCCACCGAGGTACCCGTCCGTTCGGATTGCGAGGCTACTCCTCGAGCCAGGGGAACCCGTCGGGGTTGGCGCGGGCCCGTGCGAAGGTCGATTCATCGTCGTGGCCGCGGATCGCGTCGAGCAACGGAAAATCATCGGGCCGGATCGTGAACCGGGCCAGCGGGCGGACCGGCAGCGGGCTCGCCCAGTGGGCGAGGTGGATGCGGCGGCCGTCGAGCGAGAGCGGCGCCTGCTGCTCGAAAGTTTCGCGGGGCAGCAGGTAGACCGTGCCGGCGCGAAACGCGCGGGCCGCTCTTGCCGTCTCACTGATCGAAAAGAAGTAGTAGGGCGCCGTCAGGCTGCCGTCGTCGCCTTCGATCCGCACGCTGCTGTTGATCAGCGACATCGGCTGATGCTCGCGATCGAGGATGGCAAAGTACATCGCCCACAGTGCATCGCTCGCCGCATAGACCGCCCTGCGGTCGCCGAATTCGTTGACGTCGTCGGATTTGCGCGGCTCGAATTCGGCGATGGCCGGGTTGCCCGAGCCATGCAGCAGCACATCCCTGGTATCGGCGAGATAGGCCAGGAACTGCCAGATCGGCAGCTCCAGCCGATAATCGACGAGTTTCCCCTGCGAGGCTTCTACCTCCTCGAACAGCGCGTCGAAGGCCGCGAGCGCCGCCGGATCTGCGGGCATCGGTGGCCGCGGCACCAGATAGTCCGGAACCTCGAGGGCTGCCATCAGAACGCAAACGCCAGTTGCGCAGCGTCGCGGCGGCCGAGCTCCACGCCCTCCATCGCCAGCAGCCGCTGCTTGGTCGTCGCGCCGCCCGGGGCCGAAAAGCCGCCGATCCGGTTGCCAGCGGCCAGCACGCGGTGGCAGGGCACGATCACCGGAATCGGGTTGCGCCCCATTGCCTGCCCCACCGACTGGGCGGCGCCGGTCATGCCGACGCGCTCGGCGAGCTGGCCATAGGTCACCGTCTCGCCCCAGCGGAGCTGCAGCATTTCCTCGTATAGCCGACGGTGGAACGCCGGCACGCCCCCGAGATCTAGCGGTGTGTCGGACAACTCGGTCGGCGCGCCCGCAAAGTAGCGCTGCAGGCGAACCACGGTGTCGGCCAGCCAATCCGGCGGATGGGCCTCTACCGCCTCGCCGCTGCGCAGCAGCTTTTCGCGCGTCGTCTCGCTATCGGCATAAGGCAGTTGCAGCCGGGTCAGCCCCACCTCGCTCCAGGCGAGCCCCACCGGGCCGAAAGCACTGGCGATGAGGCAGAATTCCAGCACGATCGCGTTCCTCTTTCGTACTCACATTTAGAACCACCGCCCTTTTCGGGCAAGGGGCTGGCGCCTCAATGCCCCGGTTGCGTCGGCGGGATGGGGGAGGGCCCGCCGGGTGTCCGGCCGCCCATCCAGGTGACGGCCTTCTCCTTCAGTTCCTGGAACTTGCGCGATACAGCAGAGATGCGGGCATCCCATTCGGGGTCGGGCGACTGGCCCTCGATCGTCTCGAAATAGACCTGCATCAGGCAGGCGATGGTGAAGGGCTCGATCAGCGCCGCTTTCACTGCCCAGGCGAAGACGATGGCGAAGATGAAGCCACCTGCCGACCCGCCGCCGGGGATGAGCCAGACCACCGCGCCCGCCGGCGCCAGCATGACGAGGAAAACGAGAAAGGCGAGGCCATAGGTGATGATGGTGAGCCAGGCCGCGTTCTTAAGCATCACCTTGTAGTTCTGCGCATAGAGCACCACCGCCGTCTGCGCCGAGGCCCAGGGATTGGTCGCTCGCGTCTTGAAGCCGTAGGCGAGGATGACCTGGTCGATCTGCCCCACCGCGATGCGGAGGAACGCCTTCACCAGCCCCACGAACTGCTCAAGGCCGGGAATGGGGAGGATCGATGCGACCCCCTGGATGATGCCGGTGATCGCCTGCAGCACCCCGCGCACCAGCAGTTGCACGCCGAACAGCAGGTTGGTCTCGACGAAGCGCTCGCGCACCTTGTCGATGGCATAGTCGATCTGCGGCCGGCCGGCGGGAATGTCACGCCCTTCGAGCAGTTCGACGAGCACCGCGAGGTGCCCGGCCTTGACCATGTAGAGAATGTATTCGCGGGCGAAGTAGATGGCGCCGGCGGTCAGGACGAAGCCGAAGGCGCCGCCCCAGAATGTCGTCGCGGCGTGGAAATCGGCGCTGCCGAACGCCCCGACGCCCCAGCCGATGCCGGCCCCAATGCCGGTCACCAGGACGTAGGCCAGCGCGATGCCGAAATAGACCACCAGGCGGAAGACGATGAATGGAATGGTCTTGAGCATCAGCCCGAGCGAACGGTTGATGGAAAAGTCCCACATCTGGCGCTTCCCCCGCGCGAGCAGCCCCCTGCCGAAACGGAGACTGACTCAAAACGCTCGACGCCGCCAGCCGAAACTGGCCCGCCGAAACGCACAACGCCCCGGGGCGGAGGCTCCCCGGGGCGTCGGCGCTATATTCGGGTTGCAGTCGGTCGGCGTGACGAACGGGACCGGCCGCGGCGACGGGATCAGTTGCGCGGTTCGTTGTCGTCGAGGTCGCGGTCGTCGGCGTCGTTCTGTGCTTCGCTGCCGATCTTTTCGTCGCTCGGCGCGTCGCGAGTGTCCTGCGGGGCCGGCGCCTTGCCGGGACCGTCCTTGACGATGGGGTTTTCATCGATGGGGGAGATGCGGGTCTGTTCCATTTGGTCGACTCCTCAATTGGCGGGTTCAGTTGCATTGGGAACGGATGGCGCCGCCATTGGTTGCTCCGTCCGGTCGCGAGAGCGCGCCAGTGCCTTGGGCGGGGGATGCAACGCCGCCATGCCGTTTTCCCGCTTGAGCATTGGGGAGGTTGCGGCGAAAAGTAGGAGGCGGTTCTTGCTAAGGGTTATTGCGTAGATGTTGGTTGCCATTGTCTGGGCTCTGGCGGCAGTCGGGGTCACCGTGGCGCTGGTCGCCTACGCGCTGCGTCGCAAGGCCGCATCGCCCCAGCCGCTGCCTTCGCTCGCCGCTATCCGCCGAGCCGAAGCCGACCATAAACTGCTGCTGGAACGCCGGAAGCGCACCGACTCGGCCACCCGCGCCTTCATCGACGAGGTGGAAAAGCTGGCGGCCGACGATGCGCCGCGCCGGGCTGATCTGCTGGAGTCGAGCGGCAACTGACCGGGCGCCGCGCCCCGGGATTTATGGCAGCAGCAATACTGCCAGGAGGCCGAGTGCCGCCGGAGCCGTCTGCACCAGAGCGATGCGCGGACTGACGGTGAGCGCGCCGAAGATGCCGGCGATGGCGACGCAGCCGAGGAAGAACAGTTTTGCTCCCTCGCCGCCGCCCAGCGTCGGAAACAGACTCCAGATGAGCCCGGCCGCCAGGAAGCCGTTGTAGAGGCCCTGGTTGGCGGCCAGCGTCTTGCTGGCCGTGGCGAATTCGGGCGTCGTGCCGAATGTCCGCCTGCCGCGCGGCGTGTTCCACAGCGCCATTTCCAGCACCACGATATAGGCGTGGATCAGCGCGACAACGACGACGAGGGCATCACCGATCATGGGTGGTGCGCTTTTCAGATCCGGCAGGGGCCGGATTGCGCGGCGGCGCGGGGAGTTCGATGTCGGGCGCGGCGTCATAGCCGTAGAGCCAGTCGAGCCGCTTCAGGTGGCCGCGCGGTCCCTGCAGCCGCAGGATGGCGTCACGGGCCCCCGTGAACGGCCATTCGAGATGGAAGGCGAAGCCGTTGCTCTGCGAAATCCGCTGCACCTGTTCGACCCGGGCGCGCCGCAGCGACACGTAGCGCTCGAACGCCGAACTCGCATTGGGCTCGGTGATCAGCAGCGGGGCGAGGATCGCCGCGTCTTCGATGCCCATTGCGGCGCCCTGGGCCTGGAAGGGCACCATGGCGTGCGCGGCGTCACCCACGAGCCCGATGCCGCCATCGAACCAGTCCTCGGCCGACACCGTCGCCAGCGGCCAGTAGCCCCATTCGTCCCCGACCTGCTCGAGGATGGCGTCGAACGCGGCGCTGGGCATGACGGCGTGCGGCAGCGTCGGGCGCTTGGGTGGCGTCGTGCCGGGCTTGAAATCGTGCTTTTCGCGCGCGAACAGCGCCACGTTGAGCTTGCCGCGATGGGGCAGGGGGTAGCACACCGCGTGGTAGCCGGGCCCGAACAGCACGCTGGTGCGATCGGTCGCAACGATGCCGCCGAGCGCCGAGATATCGAGCAGCGCGCGCCAGGCCACCCGCTGCTGCGGTTCGGCGGGGGGGCCGCCGATGAGGCGCGTCCGGGTCGGCGAGTTCACCCCGTCCGCACCCACGAAGGCGAAGATGCGGGCGCTGCGCGAGCGGCCGCCTTCCTCGTCGGCGGTCACCGAAACGCCCCGAGCGTGGCTGACGGCATCAAAACTGCGGACACCGAAGACGACGTCGATATTGGCGAAGCGCCGGCAGGCGCGAAACAGCACGTCGACCAGATCGGCTCGGTGCATCACGGCATAAGGCACGCCATAGCGCTGACGGACGGCGTCGCCGAGTTCGAGCGTCAGCAACGGCTTGGGCGAGCGGAAGGGATAGAGGTCGATGCCCTCCGGCTCGAAGCTGCGGGCCGCAATCTGCTTTTCGAGACCGAGCTGATTGAGCACGCGGCGCGCATTGGGGCTGATCTGCAGGCCCGCGCCATATTCCTGGATGGATTTATGCCGTTCCAGCACGACCACGGTGGCACCGAACTTGGCGAGCGCCAGCGCAAGCGTCAGCCCCGCTATCCCCGCGCCCGCCACATAGATCGTGCGACCGCCTCCGGACATGGCAAATGTCCGTCAGGCCAGCTCGGCGTGATAGGCGGCCGAGCGCGGCTCCGAGGTGCCCGCCGCGAGGCGCGGATTGAAAATGTAGTGAGTCGAGCAATAGGGGCAGACGATGTCGTCGTCCTTGCCCATGTCGAGGAACACATGCGGGTGGTCGAACGGCGGCAGCGCGCCCACGCACTGGAATTCCTTCGAGCCGATCTCGATCTGCGCCAGCCCGTCGCTGTTGTGGAAATGCGGAACGCTCGACTCTGCCATTCGCGAAACCCGATATTCGATCTGTCAGGATGGCGGGAACATATAGAAGCGGGGAGGTGATGGGAAGGTCATTGGCGGAGGAGCGTGGGGCGGTGTATTCTGCCGGCCATGACCAAGCTGATGGATCAGGCGATAGAATATCTGCGACAGCTTCCCGCCGAGGAGCAGGATACCGTAGCCCAACAGATTTTGCAGTCGGCCCACCCGGTCGAAGACGCCGAGCGGCAGCGCATACTCGGGCTTCTGGCCGAGGCCGACGACGATTTCGCCAATGGTCGCTACACAGAGGACCTCGAAGGCCTTCGGAACACTTTAAAGGATCGCATCCGCAGCCGCTATTTCTAGGCGGCAGTGATGCTGGTTCAATACGCCGCCAGCTTCCTACAGGATATCGAGGCCCTTTCGGATTGGATTGCGCAAGACAATCCTGGGCGCGCCATAACGTTTGTCGACGAGATCCTGGACGTATGCGCCAACATTGTGAGCCTCTTTCCAGAGCGCGGTCGGCGGCGGCCGGAGTTCGGTCGCAACACTCGATCGTACGTAACTCACCAGCGCACGATCTACTATGACTTCTATCCGAACCGGCAAATGATACGCTTCAGGCGACTCATCGGTCCCCAGCAGGTTGAACGATCATCACTTTGAAGCCTGACAAAGGGTGAGGTACACACCCGCGGCACCCCCGCAGGAGTTCACATGCCCACCTTCCTGTCCGACGGCATCACGCTCGCCTATGAGATCTTCGGCGAGGGCCGGCCGATCCTGCTCATTCATGGCTTTGCCTCCAATATCGAGATCAACTGGGTGGCGACGGGCTGGGTCGATACCCTCGTCGGGGCGGGCTACCGGGTGATCGCCATCGACAACCGCGGCCACGGCAAGAGCCAGAAACTCTACGATCCGAACCTCTACTTCGCCCATGAAATGGCCGACGACGCGGCCCGGCTGCTGGACCATCTGGGGCTCACGCGGGTCCCCGTGCTGGGCTTTTCCATGGGCGCGCGGATCGCGGCGTTCTTGGCGCTGCGCCACCCCGAGCGGGTCGTTTGCGCCATCATGGGCGGCATGGGGATGAACCTCGTTACCGGGCTGGCTGATTCCGAGGCGATCATTTCGGCGCTGACGGCGGAAAATCTCTCGGACGTGACGGACAAATCCGGCCGGCAATTCCGTATCTTCGCCGAACACTCGAAGGCCGACAGGGCGGCGCTCGCTGCCTGCATGATCTCCTCGCGCGAACCGATGAGCCAGGCCGACGTGCGGCGGATCGCTGCGCCGGCGCTGGTGGCGGTGGGCGCCGCCGACGACATGGCCGGCTCGCCCGAAGACCTGGCTCGGCTGCTGCCGCACGGTGAGGCCGTCGTCATCCCCAAGCGTGACCACATGCGCTCGACGGGCGATGCCGAATTCAAGAAGGCCGCGCTGGCGTTCCTCGCCAGGTACTGAGGCTGCGGCCCCTTACGCAGCGATCATTTCGCGGCTCACCCGATCGAGTCGCTTGTCCGTTTCGGCATCGAACAGGTGCACATCGGTCGGCGCGATCGCGAGCCCGGCCATCGCGCCCATCGCCAGCGGGGCCGGCTCGCTCAACAGCACGAACAGCAACTGGCCGGCCCAGTCGAGGTGGATGACCCGATGGGCGCCCAACTCCTCGACGAAGTCGATCTGTCCGGTGGTCTGGCCGCTCCCCGCCGGGCCGAGGCGGATCGATTCCGGCCGCACCCCGAACAACACCTTGCGCCCCGCGAGGTCGGTGCGGCCGAGCGGCAGGGCGGCGGAAGGCTGCGCCGCCGGCACGAAGGCGCCGCCGGCATCGATCGTACCGTCGACAAGGTTCATCGGCGGCGAGCCGATGAAGCCGGCGACGAACCGGCTGGCCGGCCGGCCATAGATCTCGGCGGGGGTGCCGACCTGCTCGACATGGCCGGCCCGCATCACGACCAGCCGGTCGGCGAGCGTCATGGCTTCGGCCTGGTCGTGCGTAACAAAGACGCTGGTGGTGCCGAGCTGGCGGTGCAGGCGACGGATCTCCGCGCGCATCTGCACGCGCAGCAGCGCATCGAGGTTCGATAGAGGTTCGTCGAACAGGAAGACTTTTGGCCGCCGGATCATGGCGCGCGCCATGGCGACGCGCTGGCGCTGCCCGCCCGACAGGTTGGCCGGGCGGCGGTCGAGGTACTGGTCGAGGCCGACCGAGGCCGCGATCTCGGCCACCTGCGCCCGACGCTGTGCCTTGCCGACGCCGGCGACCTTGAGCGAGTAGCCGATATTGTCGGCGACGCTCATGTGCGGGTAGAGCGCGTAGTTCTGGAACACCATGGCGCAGCCGCGCTCTCGCGGCTCGATCTGGTTCACCACCTTGCCGTCGATGGCGATCTCGCCCCCGGTGATCGATTCGAGCCCGGCGATCATGCGCAGCAGCGTCGATTTCCCGCAGCCCGACGGCCCGAGAATGACGATGAACTCGCCGGGCGCGATATCGAGGTCGAGCCCATGCACGACCGGGGTCTTGCCATAGCTCTTTTCGACGCCGTGGATGGAAATGCCGGCCATGGCGAACTCCTATTTCTCGGTCGCGACGAGGCCGCGGACGAACAGGCGCTGCGTCAGCGCCACGATGACGAGCGGGGGCAGCATGACGATGAGGGTGCCCGCCATGGCGACGTTCCACTGTGGGATGCTGTCCTGCCCCGGCACCACGTCGAGCAGGCCGACGACCGCGACACGCTTCAGTGGATCGGTGGTGACCAGCAGCGGCCAGAGGTACTCGTTCCAGGCCCAGACGAACATGATGGTGAAGAGCGCGGCCATGTTGGTGCGGCTCAGCGGCAGGATCATGTCCCAAAAGAAACGCAGCGGCCCGGCCCCATCCATCTTGGCCGCTTCGACCAGTTCGTCCGGCAGCGTCAGGAAGAACTGGCGGTAGAGGAAGGTGCCGGTCGCGGTCGCCACCAGCGGCAGGATGAGCCCGGCATAGGAATCGAGCAGGCCGAAATTGAGCGCCACCTGCACGCCGGTGAAATGCTGGATCAGCCAGGAAATGCCGGTGAGGTCGAGGATGCCCTGGTAGGGCGAGAGCACGTTTGCGGCGACGGCGTAAGTCGGCACGATGCGAACTTCGAGCGGCAGCATCAGCGTGATGAATACCAGCCAGAAGATCAGCATCCGGCCGCGATAGCCGAAATAGACGATCGAATAGGCAGTGATCGCCGAAATCACCACCTTGCCGATGGCCACGCCGAACGCGAACACCACGCTGTTGATCAGCTTGACGCCGAAATTGGCCCGGGTCCACGCCTCGGTCAGGTTGGCGACGAAGTCGTTGCCGGGCAGCAGTGACATCGGCACCGCGTTGACGTCGCGCAAATTGTGCGTGGCGGCGATCACCACCACGAAGAACGGCAGCACCGAGATGACGAGGCCGATGAACAGCAGCAGCTGGCTCAGCAGGTTGAACAGGGGCGTGCGCTCGATCATCGCGGGCCTCAGGTGTAGTGCACGCGCCGCTCGATATAGCGGAACTGGATAAAGGTGAGGCCGATAACCAGCAGCATCAGCACGATCGACTGGGCGGCGGCGCCCGAATAGTCGAGACCTTTGAAGCCGTCGAAATAGATCTTGTAGACCATCAGGTTGGTGGCACGGGCGGGGCCGCCGCCGGTCATGATGTCGACGATGCCGAAGCTGTCCTGAAAGCTGTCGGTGATGTTTAGCACCAAGAGAAAGAACAGCGTGGGCGTCAGCAGCGGAATCTGGATGTCGATCATGCGGCGCAGCGGGCGGGCGCCATCCATGGCGCCGGCTTCCAGCAGCGACTTCGGAATGCCCTGGAGCGCGGCGAGCATGAAGATGAAGTTGTAGCCGACATACTTCCAGGCAAAGGCAAAAATGATCGCGCCGAGCGCCTCGTTGCCGTTGATCGTGGGGTCCCAGACGCCCGGCCAGATGTGGTTGACGAAGGCGATCACACCCGCTTCGGGCGCCAGCATGAAACGGAAGGCGAGCCCCAGCGCCGGCGCAGCGATCGCGTAGGGCCAGACCAGCACGGAGCGATAGATCTTGTTGCCGGCCAGTTCCCGGTCGACCAGCAGGGCCAGCACCAGGGCGGCCCCCATCGAGATGCCGGTCGACAGCGCGGCAAAGACGAGGCTGCGGACGACGGAGTCCCAGTAGACCGGATCGGTGACGATCGCCCGGATATTGTCGAGGCCGACGAATTCGTTGCCGCCGCCCCACGGCCCCTGCAGCGTGAACGCCCAGTAGACCGCCTGGCTCGCCGGCCAGTAGAAGAAAGTGAAGATCAGCAGCAGTTGCGGCACGGCGAAGGCGAAGCCGAGCCATTTGTTGCCGAACACGGCGCGCTTCTGTGTGCCGGCGGCCGACTCGCGGCGCTTCTTGCCCCCGCGCGTCCCTCCACCCGCAACATCACTCCCGCGCAGACGGGAATCCAGTTTCGCCTCGACTGCCACGCCCGTGGCCTGGAACTGGATTGCCGCCTGCGCGGGAATGACGCCGGTGTCGTTGGAACTGCTCAAGCTTCACCTCGGGCGAATACGGCAGCGGGCGGAGGCGCATTTGCCTCCGGCCGCCTTGTTCGGATCAGGGCAGGGTCGCGCCCTTGTACTGGGCGGCGGCCTTGGCGAGGTCGGCGTTGGAACGCTGGGCAGCGTCGTCGAGACCGGCCTGCACGCTCACCTGGCCGGCGAAGATCGCCTGCAGGGCGTTGCCAAGTTCCTGGCGGATCTGCGGCATGACGGCGAGGCGGATGCCGCGGGTCAGCGGCGTCGGGGTGCCTTCCGACAGGCTCTGCACGGCCACTTCACGGCCGGCATAGATCGGGTTCTGGTAGAAGCCCGACTTGGTCATGAAGTCGAAGCCGGTCTTGGTCACCGGGATGTAACCCGTGTTGGTCGACCAGAACAGCGCCTGGTCGGGCTGGGCGATCCAGTTGAGGAAGGCCGCGGCGCCCTTGTATTCGGCGTCCGTCTTGCCCTTCAGCACCCAGAGCGAGGCGCCGCCGACGATCGAGTTGTGGCGCTCGGTGCCGGCATAGACCGGCAGCTCGGCGGTGCCCCACTGCATGCCCGCCGGAGCGGTCTTGCCGATGGTGCCGTGATCGCCGATCGAGTCGAGGGTCATCTGGCAGTGGCCGGCCGCAAAGGCGGCGGCGTAGGATTCGCCCTGCTTGGCGTCCTTGATCACCACGAGGCCCTGATCGTACCAGGACTTGAGGTCGGTCACCATCTGGACGAACTTGGTCTTGTTGAACGTGACCTGGGCGTCGAGCCCGTCATAGCCGTCGTTCTGGGTCGAGATGGGCAGGTTGTGGATGGCGGAGAACTGCTCCAGCAGCTCCCAGCTTTCGTTGTTGGTGATGTCGGTGGCGAGCGGGCAATCGTAGCCGGCGGCCTTCAGCGCCTTGGCGTCTTCGGCGAGCTCTTCCCAGGTCTTGGGGGCGGCGTCCTTACCGATCTTCTTGAAGGCGTCCTTGTTCCAGTAGAGGACGGCGGTCGAGGAGTTGAAGGGCATCGACCACAGGTCGCCCTTCGCCGAGGCGTAGTACGACTTCACGCCCGGGATGTAGTTGCTCCAGTCGATCTTGTAGCCGTTGTCGGCCATCAGCTGGTAGACGGGCTGCACGGCGCCCGACAGCAGCATGGTGGCGGTGCCGACGTCGTAGATCTGGGTCAGCGTCGGCTGCTTGTTGGCGCGATAGGCGGCGATGGTGTTCTGCAGGTTCGTGTCATAGTTCGTCTGGCTGGTGCAGACGATCTGGTAGTCCGACTGGCTCTTGTTGAAGTTCGAGCACATCTGCTGGACGACGTTGGACAGGTCGCCCGACAGGCCGTACCAGAAGTCGAACTTGACCGGATCGGCATAGCTGCCGGTGGCACCGAGCACTAGGCCCAGCACCGGGGCTGCGGCGGCCGCGATAACTCGCGAAGAATGCAGCATAAAACGCTCCCTGGCGTTGATGGAAGGGGGTCGGTGGCGGATCGATCACTGTCAGCCTCCTAGCAGCGCTGTGTGACACTTTGACCACTGGCGCCGGGGCGGCAGGGGATGACCGGAGTCGGGTGGTCAGGCAGGACCAGTCGACAGGCGGCGACCGCGGCGCGTGGTCCGACCTTCCGGCTCTGCCGTCTTGCTCCCGTCGCGCCGAAACGCCAATGTTCGCCCGCCCTCACTATCGCCGGATCCCATCATGGAAATCGCTCCCTTCGAGCCGCGCCGGTTCCGCACGGCGGCCGCCTACTACTCGCGCTATCGCGTGCCCTATCCGCCCGAGTTGATCGAGACCGTCGCCCGCCGCGTCGTCCTCAGGCCGGGCGATCGGGTGCTCGACCTCGGCTGTGGGCCCGGCATGCTGGCCATCGGCTTCGCTCGGCTCGGTGCCAGCGTCGTCGCCATCGATCCGGAGCCCGAAATGCTGGAGGAGGCCCGGCACGCGATCGGGCTCGCCGGCGTCGACGTCGAGCTGCGGCAGGGGTCGTCCTACGACCTCGGGCCCGATCTCGCCGGGCTCCGCCTCGTCGCCATGGGCCGATCCTTCCATTGGATGGACCGGGTCAAGACGCTCGCGACGCTCGATCAGCTGATCGTGCCCGGCGGCGGCATCGCGCTGCTGCACGACCGGGGGCTCGTGGCGACCCCGGACTGGCGGCAGGCGATGCACGATGTGGTCGAATTCTACGCGCCCGGGGTGCTGAGCCGGGCGGTGCATCGCCAGCCCAACTGGCACCGCCACGAAGAAGTGCTGATCGATTCCCCGTTCTCCGTCATCGAGACGACGGGGCGCATCTTCCGCCGCGATCTGTCGATCGACGACATCATCGGCCGCACCTTTTCCCTTTCGACCACGGCGCCCGAAGTGTTCGGCGACAAAGCGGAAGCGTTCGAGGCGGCGCTGCGTGGCCAGCTCGAGGGGCTCGCTCCCGATGGCCGCTTCACCGAGCTGGTAGAGGTTGCCGCGATGCTGGCGTTCCGCCCCTGAGGGCGGGGCGCCGCGCGCAGGATGCCGCGAGCGAGACTGCAGCGCACCCGATCGTGAACCATTTTTCTCCACCGGGGTTGGTACCGGGGTATCGTTTGCCTTATATCGGTACTCTGCGATGGAGGTCTCGTTATGGGCGGCAGTCTGAAGAATTCGGCCAAGGACCAGGGGCACGTGCAGGCGCTCGACCCCGTCTGGGCGGCGATCTGCGGCAATGCCCGCGACCTCGTCGCCTCCGAGCCGGCCTTCGGCGCGCTGATCACGTCGACCATCCTCAACTACCATCGCTTCGAGGACGCGCTGGCGCATCGGCTTGCCGAGCGGCTGGGGCACCCGGACCTGTCGGCCGATCTCATTCGCCAGGCTTTCCACGACGCGCTGGATTATCGGCCCGAGATCGGCGCCGAGGCGCGGGCCGACCTTGCCGCCACCATGGAGCGCGACCCGGCCTGCCATCGGGCCATCGAGCCGCTGCTCTATTTCAAGGGCTACCAGGCCATCCAGACGCATCGCTTCGCCAATGCGCTGTGGCACCTCGGCCGCAAGGATTTCGCGCTCTACCTGCAGAGCCGGTCGAGCCAGGTGTTCCAGGTCGACATCAACCCGCTGGCCCGCATCGGCCGTGGCATCATGCTCGATCACGGCACCGGCACGGTGGTCGGGGAAACCGCGGTGATCGGCGACCAGGTGTCGATCATGCAGGGCGTCACGCTTGGCGGGACGGGCAAGTCCGACCAGGATCGCCATCCCAAGATCGGCGACGGCGTGCTGATCGGAGCCGGCGCGATCGTTTTGGGTAACATCCGGGTGGGCGAGGGCGCCCGCGTTGCCGCCGGGTCCGTGGTGGTCAAGGAAGTGCCGCCCCACATGACGGTCGCCGGGGTGCCCGCCAAAGTGGTGGGCGAGGCCGGTTGCCCGCAGCCGGCGGCGATCATGGATCAGGTGATCACGGTGCGCGACACCACCGGTTGACGCGCATCGCTTTTGCGTCCATCAGCGGGCCACGAGAAGCGCCATCGCCCCTTGCCGGGCGGCCGTTTGCGGCTATGGTGCGCCCCAAAGCTCCCTTTTCCGAGGATCGTCAGTGAATCATCCCGAAATCATCAAGCTGCAGAAATTCCTGCAGCAGAAATTCTCCAACCGCCACATCGACGTGCGCCCGCGCAACAAGCAGAACGACAGTGTCGAGGTTTATCTCGGCGAAGAGTTCCTCGGGCTGATCTATGTGGACGACGAGGACGGCGACAAATCCTACAACTTCACCATGGCGATCCTCGACGTCGATCTGGACGAAGTGAAGTAAAGGCCGGGCAGTCCTGGACGCAGCGAATGCTGCGTCGCTGCCGATAGCACTGCGTTATTCCCGCCTGCGTGGGACTGACTGGAGTTGCTTGAGTCAAGGCAGCCAGTTCAGCCCCGGCGGCGCCGGAGATGGTTCCAGACGAACCAGGCGATCGCCGCCACCACCAGCAGCACGATGACGATGTCGGCGCCGTGGAAGGCGCTCTTAAGCGCGGGGTTGTCGTTCCACTGCGTGCCTAGTAGCTGCCCCACATAGGCCAGCGCGAGGCACCAGATGAACGAGCCGACGAAGCTGTAGATCTGGAACTTCCACTGATCCATCCTGGCGAAGCCGGCGGGCAGCGCGATGAACGTGCGCACCACCGGCAGCAGCCGGCCAACGAACACCGTTGCGGCGCCGAACCGGTTGAAGAAGCGCTCGGCCACGTCGATGTCGTGCGGATTGAGCAGCACATAGCGGCCCCAGCGCTCCGCCAGCGGCCGGCCGCCCCAGTAGCCGATGGCGTAGGCGATGGTCGAACCCAGATTGCACCCGACGGCACCGGCGAGCGCCACCAGCCAGAGATTGAGCTGCCCGGTCGACACCAGGTAGCCGGCAAACGGCATGACGATCTCGGAGGGCAGGGGGATGCAGGCCGATTCGATCGCCATCAGCAGCAGCACGCCCAGGTAGCCGCCGGCCGAGATCACGGCCACGATGATGCCTCCCAGGTATTCGATCAACTGGGTCAGCATCTTGGGCGCTCCGGAGCCGGGGATGCCTCTCGCCTAGCCGAAAGCCATGACGCGGGCAAGGCCGGCCGCCGCTGCCCCACCGATGCACCGTCTGGACCTTGCTTCCCTTCTTTCTCCCGCAAGCGGGAGAGGGAAACGCTCGGCCGGGCAAAGCGGCTAGAGGGCGCCTATCTCGTGCAGCGCGGCTGAAAGCTTTGGATCGAAGCTCTTCCAGGCCCCCAGCACGTCGGAATCGAAGACGTAGACAGCGGCGAGGCCGCCCGGCAGCGCCACCGTCCTGAGGCATTGCCCGGGGGCAGAGCCGCCCTCCGGTGGGGAACTGCACTTGGCGACGAAGGGGTTTTGCGACAGGGCGTCGTACCAGACCGTTTCGTCGGCAAAACCCTCGGTGGCATAGAGCGGCTTGCCGACGAGGCCGGCGGGTCCGGCCAGTTCGGTCGGCATGAACTGGTGCAGATATACCCCATCGAGCAGGCTTGCGCTGGTGCGGACCTGGCTCAGGGGCAGAAGCGTCACCTCGATGAGCCGGGCGGTACCTTGGGGCCCCAGCGGAAGGGCGAGCCGCAGGTCGACCCGGCTCGAAAAGCCTGCCGGCTGATCGCCCGCGTCGCGCAGCCAGTCGCCGGGGATCTCGAGTTCGTGGCCGACGAGCGTGCGCGAGATCACGGCCCGGCCGGTCCCCCGATCGGCCGACGCCGACCGGCCGTGCAGCCAGATAGTCAGCCCATAGGCGGCAGAGAGACCCACGATCGTGATCACGAGCCCGATCAGGCCCATGGTGTAGCCGACCGAGCCCGAGTGGCCTGCTCGTGCCGGGGAGGAGGGGGACATCGCGGCCGTTAACCAGTCTCAACAAGTGCCGATGACTCGCATTGAGGCACGCCTTATGCTTAACAAATCGTTAACAGGGCGCCGCAGTCCTGGGTATTGGGGAAGGCGAGGCGATGTTTCAGTTCGTGGTAGCGGCATTCATCATGGCGGTAGGCATCTGCATCGCCGGCGCCGGCACATATCTCTATCAGGGCGTCTTCAGCCAGCCGGCGCTGCTGCGCTACGACGGCAAGACGTACGTAGCGAGCCTGGGACACCTGGCCATGAGTTTCGTGTGCGGCCCCTACATCATGCTGCAGATGGGCTGGCAGCACGAAGGCAAGGACACCCTGTCGCTGAGTTCGGCGCTCATGGCGGCGCTGGTCGCCTTCGGCTGGGCCTTCGTGACCGGCCTGCTGGCGCTCAACCTCTACTTCGCCGTCGGCGACATCATCCACATCTAGGTGGTTGCGGAAACGCGGCCGCCGGTTTCGCGGCTCGAAAACGCGAGAAGTGGTTGTCTGTGGCAGCTTGAATAAGGCTCGCGGCCTTGCCGCGATGCCTGTGTCTCCCCGAGCGGGGGGCAGGGGTGAGGGGCGCGTCGAACGCGGCTATCCCCCTCATCCTGCAGCGATGCCCCTAGAAGCGGTAGTTGATGCCGCCCATCACCGTGCTCGAGGTGGAGGTCGACGTCGAGGCCCAGGGATCGCTGGCGAACCAGGTGTGGCTGCCGAAGCTCGTATAGAGGTACTCGGCGTTGGCCGACCAATGCTCGTCAAGGGCGAATTCGACGCCGCCGCCGGCCGTCCAGCCCGTCAGGATCGCCGACTCAGACAGCGGTCCGTCGGTGGCGCTGACGGTCACGTTGGCGACCGACAAACCCGCCGTCAGATAGGGCAGCAGCTTGCCGGCGGCAAAGCCGACACGGCCGCGCAGCGTACCCGACCAATCGGTCCGGGAGGTGATGGTCTGGCCATAGAGCGGGGTCGGGGGCAGGGTGGCGGCGATATCGGGAATGGTCGACGTCACGTCGCCATAGTCGACATTGCCTTCGATGCCGACGACCAGCCCGCCACCGACTTCCTGGTTGATGCCCGCCGTCAGTCCGCCGAGCCAGCCGGCCGGATCGGAATCGAGCGGCGCAAATGCGGCGAGTTCGGCATTGTCGTAGGCCGAGGCCGAATGGCCCCAGCTGTAGCCGGTGTTGATGCCGATATAGCCCCCGGTCCAGCTGAAGGCGTCGGACTCGGGCGTCGCGCCCAGGTCGGCAGCCGACGCCGGAGTTACCAAAGCGAGGCCTGCAAGCAAAACCACCCCAACTGCCAGTTTCATCGAACGCCCCCCAGAACGCAGATTTACGAATAAGTAACACTTGCGCCGGCGTTGCTGGCCGGCAAGCGGATTTGCCGAAAGCCCCGCGCTTTTCGCGGCGATGTGCAGAAATGCTACAGTCGACACCCGCCTGCGGCGTGGATCAGCGCCACCGCGGCTCTTTTGTCCTGACGACGGACCGCGAAAGGTGCGCCCGATAACTCGGGAGCCGAACGCCTGGGTTCATGGACCATCATCGCCGGTGTCGATCCCGCCTTGCAACGAGGCCCGAATGGCCCATGAAAAACTAAGGCGTGACCTCGGGCCGCGGCACGGACTATCATTGCTCCCACCATGTCCCTTGCTCTTGCTGATCCCGCCACCCTCACGCACCAGGTGCTCGAAGAGGGCACCGTTTTTGCCCCGCGTTTCGACGCTGCCGGACTAGTGACGGCAGTCACGGTCGAGGCATCGAGCGGCAGCGTGCTGATGCTGGCGCACATGAATGCCGAGGCTCTGTCGCTCACCCTGCAGACCCGCGAAGTGCACTATTTTTCCCGATCGCGCGGCAAACTCTGGAAGAAGGGCGAAACCTCTGGCGAGGTGCAGCGGCTGGTCGAAATCCGGGTCGATTGCGACCAGGACGCGCTGCTCGTGCTGGTCGAGCAGACGGGGCGTGGCGCCGCCTGCCATACCGGCCGCAAGACCTGCTTTTATCGGCGGGTCACGCTGAAGGCCGGCAAGCCGCAGCTCGAAATGACTGGCGAAAAGCGGCTATTCGACCCGAGCGTCGTCTATAACCGCTAACCCTCAGGGCCGCTCGAAGAACGGCACCAGCAGCAGCCCGGTGAAAAAACCGCCGAGATGCGCTTGCCAGGCGATCTCGACCTGCTGCCCTAGCACCAGCGGCGCCAGCGGCACGAGGCAGTTGAGCACGATCCACAGGATCGAGAAATTGCGCGATGCCGGGACCCGCAGGATTTCGGGAATGGTCGCCATCTTGCGCCCGAGGGCGACCGGCTGCCCGGTCTCGGGGTGGGCACCGACGATCACCGGTTGGAAGATGAAGCGCATCGCGGCACCCGTGAGACCGGCAATGCCGCCGGAGGCCCCGACGAGATAGGCCACCGAATCATACTCGGTGATGCCGAAGGCGATCGCCCCGACGAGCGAGCTGATGAAGAAGATCAGAAGTGTCCGTCCCGCCCCGTAGCGGCGTGCCACCGGCGTGCCGAAGATCACCAGCCAGGCCACGTTGCCGATGACGTGCTCCCAGCCGCCATGCAGGAAGCCATAGGTGAACGGGGTCCACAGCAGCGGCCAGATTCCCCCCGGGAACTGGTCGGGCGCCAGCAGGCGGATGGGGATGAAGCCGAACCAGCTCAGCACCCGCACCTGCGCATCTTCGTTAAGAACGAAGGACGAAAGCGCCTGAATCAGCAGCATCACCAATCCGAGCACCACGATGATCGGCGGCAGCATGAAGATCGGCTCATGCTTCCTTTGCGGCTGGATTTCCTGGGTTTTCTGGTCGTCGCTCATGGGTTGTCCGCTGTTCGTGCACCGGTTGTGCGCCGAAATCGCCCGGTTATCCACCGGCGGCCGGCCGCGTTAACCTTAAGGATTGTTTAAGGGCGATTTCGAAAGCCCGTTTTGGCACTGTCAGCCGCAACGAAGGACCGACGCACTTGGGGGCGCGCCCGGTACCTTCATGGGTCGGTGGAATGCAGAAAACAAGCACCAAGACGCTCTACAACTACTGGAATCGGCTGCGTGGGGCGCGCAGTGCGCCAGACCGGCGGGACATCGACCCTGCCCAGATCAAGACGGCGCTCGCCAACACCTTCATCCTCGAACTGGACGAGGGCAGCGAATATTCGTTTCGCCTCGCCGGATCGCACCTTTGCACCGCCTATGCACGGGAACTGAAGGGCCGCTCGTTCAGCCGGCTCTGGCATCCGCGGGATCGCGACGCCATGGGCACGCTGATCCGGGCCGTCACCGAGGATCACGCCGTGGCGCTCGTGACCTTCTCCGGCACCACGGCGACCAACTCCAAGACCGGGTTCGAAACCATCCTCCTCCCGATTCGGCACAACGGCTCGACCGATTCGCGGCTGCTCGGCGCCATGACGGCGCTCGATGCGCCCTACTGGCTCGGCACCCAGCCGATTCTCGAACAGCGAATCTCGGGGCTGCGGCTGATCTGGCCCGACGAGGCCGCGGCCGGGGACATGGCTCGGGACATTGCCGCCTCGATCGCCGACGACGTCGCCGATGTCATCGAGCAGCCTGCCATCGTGCCGGTTCGGCCAATGGCTGCAACCGTTTATGGGCGCGCCGCGCGACGCTATGCGCACCTGGCGGTGATCGACGGTGGCCGGCCGCGCGGGCCCTGACCGGTATCGGTGTTATTCAGCAGAGTGCTTTCGATTTCGGCAGCCCGTCTCACCAATGGTTAACCACCTGAGCCTAGTGTGACGATTGGCAAGATGATCATGCCGGCCACGGGCAAATATGCTGAACGAGGACATGACCACCAATCGAGCGACGGCCCGCACAGGCCGGAGCCAGGCGGAGATGCCGCGGTTCCAGCGCGTCAAGGTGTCGCTGCTGGGCCGCTACATGCTGCCTGACCGGCGGGAGTTTCCCTGCCAGGTGCTGTCCATGTCGCCGGGCGACGCGCTGGTGATCGCGCCGGCCGCCGGCAATATCGGCGAGCGCGTGGTGGCCTATATCGATTCGATCGGCCGCATCGAAGGCAGCATCGTCTCGCCGGCCGAGGGCGGATTCGTGATGGACATCTCCGCCTCCGACCGCAAGCGCGACAAGATGGCGGCGCAGCTCACATGGCTCGCCAACCGCGACATGCTCAACCTGCCCGAGGACCGGCGGCACGAGCGCGTCGTGCCCGACAACCGGCATTCGACCGTGGTGCTCGATGACGGCCGCCGCTATAACTGCAAGATCATCGACATTTCGCTTTCCGGCGCGGCCATCGAGCTCGCCGTGCGGCCTGCCATGGGCACGCCCGTCACGCTCGGCCGCATGCGGGCCCGGGTGATCCGGCATTTCCAGAACGGGGTCGCGGTCGAATTCGCCTCGGCGCAGGAAATGCTGACCGTCGTGCAGCAGAACCTCCGGCTGAACTGAGCCCGTTTCTTCGGCGCCTCCCAACGCACCGCCGTGCCGTCGCTTCACTCTCCCCTGCGGGAGAGGGGGCCGGCAGGCGGGCGAGAGGGAGCGGCATACGCTATGGCCCCTCATCCGGTCCCTCGAACCACCTGCTTCCGCGACAGGAGGAGGGAGTGACGAGGCTGAAAGACACTGCCGTAACAGCCTGTTATCCTTAGCGTTTCCCGACCGTGCCATGGTTAAGCGCGGCTGAAGCAGATGGCTCGAATTCGCTGAAAACTTGTCTCTCTGTTTTCGAGGAGGGGCAATAGCGCCCCCCTAGCGTGGCTTCCGTCAGGGAGGCCAGGCGATGGCAGCGAACGATCGGGCAGGCTGGGTTATCGGGTTGGCGCTGGGCGCGGCCCTCGCCGCAGGTCCCGCCACCGCGGCGCCGCAGGCCAACTTCACCAACGCCGCCTACGCCCCGGTAAGCGGCCAGACCAGCATCCCGGTCGGCCACGCCGATTTCTGCAAGCGGTATCCGAGCGAGTGCACCGTCAACGCCACCGTCGTCGACGACGTGCACCTCACGCCGCAGAACTGGCAGCAGCTGCTCGAGGTCAACACCTCGTTCAACACCTCGATCGTCCCCGAGACCGACATGCAGCTCTACCATGTCGAGGAATACTGGACCTA
>Ga0209233_1000515_pt1 | contig 22578 bp, 16 predicted proteins | sample AraplaCL_Cvi_mCL_FD_184269 | JGI IMG/M metagenome (GOLD analysis project Ga0209233, IMG submission 184269) | Arabidopsis root microbial communities from the University of North Carolina, USA - plate scrape CL_Cvi_mCL (SPAdes) (version 2) | ecosystem: Host-associated > Plants > Roots > Endosphere...
TGATGCCGGTGCCCGTGGCGACGATCATGGTCTCTTCTTCGGGATGCCGGTGCGGCGGATGTGGGCAAGCCCCAGGATCGAGCACGCACATGCCGGTGCAGAGCGTGCTGAGGTGGCCGGTGGGGCCGTTGTAATGCACGTAGGCTGCGGTGCCGGGCGCTGTTCCAACGGCGGGAAGACTTTCGTAGGCGATGACACCATCGGCCAGAAGTGGCGCGTCGGTTATGGTGTCAATGTGCGTGATGGCGGCTTCGCTCATGATTTGCTCCGGGTGGCCAGTATAGCTGTGCGATTTCGCAACCGTGGAGAGACGAAAGACGTCAGAGTGTGACAGATGCCGGTTGAGTTATCCCATGTGCTGCTGATTGTGATTGTTGCCGCGAGCATTTTTCTGATGCTGATGCGGCCTAAAAACCTGCCGGAAGTGTGGTGGGTGGGACCTGGTGCGTTGCTGCTGGTGGTGCTGCGACTGGTGCCGCTGAGGACTGCGGGCAAGGCCGTGGCCGAAGGCAGCGATGTGTATCTGTTTCTGATCGGCATGATGTTGTTGAGCGAACTGGCCAAAGAGAATGGCGTATTTGAGTGGCTTTCGACGCATGCTGTGTTGGGGGCGCATGGGAAGCGGTCGAAGCTGTTTGCGCTGATGTATGCGGTGGGAACGGTTGTGACCATCTGCATGAGCAACGATGCGACTGCTGTGGTGCTGACGCCAGCGGTGCTGGCTGCGGTGAAGAAGGCGAAGGTGCCGCCGCTGCCTTACCTGTTTGCATGCGCGATGATTGCGAATGCGGCGTCGTTCGTGTTGCCGATTTCGAACCCTGCAAACCTGGTGGTGTTTGGTGCGCATATGCCGCCGCTGGGGCGGTGGCTGGCTTCGTTTGGTGTGCCCTCCGTGTTGTCGATTGCGGCGACTTACTTTGTGTTGCGTTGGTACTTCCGTGAGGAGTTGCGCGACGGCATCGAGCGCGAGCCGGAAGCGACGTCGTTGGAGAGCAACGCGAAGGTGGTGTTGGCTGGATTGCTGCTGGTGATCGTCGTGTTGCTGGTGGCTTCGGGGTTGGGGTGGCAACTTGGTCTGCCCACGTGTGTTGCGGCATGTGTGGTTGTGGGCATTGTCTCGTTGATTGCGAAGAAGAGTCCGCTGCCGATGCTGAAGGAGATCAGTTGGTCGACGCTGCTGCTCGTGGCTGCGTTGTTTGTGATGGTGCGTGCGGTGGAGGCGATTGGCGCGCTGGATTATGCCGTGGCGGCGATGCGATGGGCTACGCATCTGCCTTTGGTTGTTGGTGCTTTTGTGGTGAGTTTTGTTGTGGGTGTTGGGAACAACGTCGTCAATAATCTGCCGCTGGGCTTGATTGCCGGAGCCACTGTGCAGAAGGCGCAGGTGCAGGGTGTGCTATCGCACGCGGTGTTGATTGGTGTGGATTTGGGGCCGAATCTTTCTGTGACGGGATCGCTGGCTACGATTCTCTGGTTGCTGGCGATTCGTAAGGAAGGGATGCACGTCAGCGCGTGGGAATTTTTGAAAGCTGGTGCGATTGCTATGCCTGTGGCGATGGTGGCTGCGGTGTGTGGGTTGTTGCTGATGCACTGGCTATAAAGAACGAACGCGGCCTATCGCCGCGTTCGTTCTTATTGGTCTTCTTATAGACGGCAGATGAGGAGTTCGCGCTCGTAGATCATTTCGGGTGGCAGATGGTCGTGGAGCAGGAGGAAGACTTCCTCGTGGCCCATGACTTCGCGTTTCCATGTGGCGCGGTCGACCTTCTCGAGCTCATTGAACTTGTCTTCGGGAAAGTCGAGGCCATTCCAATTGATGTCGGTGTACTTGGGAATCCACCCGATGGGTGTTTCCTGTCCACGCACGCGGCCACGCACACGGTCGACAATCCACTTGAGTACGCGCATGTTTTCGCCGTAGCCGGGCCACAGGAATTTTCCGTTCTCATCTTTGCGGAACCAGTTCACATGGAAGATGCGCGGTGTGGAGGTGAGTTCGCGCTGCATCTTGAGCCAGTGACGGAAGTAGTCGCCCATGTGGTATCCGCAGAAGGGCAGCATGGCCATGGGATCGCGGCGGACGATGCCGACTGCGCCACCCGCTGCTGCGGTTTGTTCGCTGCCCATCGTTGCACCGACGTAGACACCGCTGGACCAGTTGAACGCCTGGTAGACGAGCGGCATGGTGGTGGCGCGGCGACCGCCGAAGATGATGGCGTTGAGCGGCACGCCTTGCGGATTTTCCCAGTCAGGATCAATGGTGGGGCATTGCGAGGCGGGCGCGGTGAAGCGGCCGTTGGGATGTGCCGCGGGCGTCTTCGATGCGGGCGTCCATGCTTCGCCGCGCCAGTCGAGCGCTTCCGCGGGCGGTTTGTCTGTCATGCCTTCCCACCAGATGTCGCCGTTGGGTTTGCCGTTCTTTGTAACGAGTGCGACGTTGGTGAAGATGCTGTTCTTGCGCAGCGTCGCCATGGCATTGTGATTGGTCTTGTCGCTGGTGCCGGGTGCTACGCCGAAGAAGCCTGTCTCAGGGTTCATGGCGCGTAGCTGGCCGGTGGCGTCAGGCTTGATCCATGCAATGTCGTCGCCTACTGTCCATACTTTCCAGCCATCGAAGCCCGCGGGTGGGATGAGCATGGCGAAGTTGGTTTTGCCGCATGCGGAGGGGAAGGCCGCAGCGACGTAGGTCTTTTCTGTCTCACCGTTTTCATTCGCGGGCGATTCCACGCCGACGATGAGCATGTGTTCCGCCATCCATCCTTCGTCGCGACCGATGGCAGAGGCGATGCGGAGAGCGAAGCACTTTTTGCCAAGCAGAGCGTTGCCGCCATAGCCAGAGCCGTAGCTCCAGATTTCGCGTGTTTCGGGGTAGTGGACGATGTACTTCGTGTCGTTCTGTGGCCAGGGGACGTCCTGTTGCCCCGGTGCAAGCGGTGCGCCGACAGAATGGACGCAGGGGACAACGCGCTTGTAGTCCTTGTCGATTTCCGCGTACACAGGCAGGCCGATGCGGGCCATGATGCGCATGTTTACCACAGCGTATGCGGAGTCAGTAAGCTGCACGCCGATCTGGCTCATGGGTGAGCCGACGGGGCCCATGCTGAAGGGCATGACGTACATGGTGCGGCCCTTCATGCTGCCTTTGAAGAGCGCCTTCAATTTGCGGCGCATCACGAATGGGTCTTCCCAGTTGTTCGTAGGGCCAGCTGCGTCCTTCGAGAGTGAGCAGATGAAGGTGCGATCTTCCACGCGGGCCACATCGTTCGGAGAGGAGCGTGCGTAAAAGCAACCGGGCCACTTCGCTGGATCGAGGCGGGTGAAGGTCCCCGCTTCGACGAGTTCATTGCAGAGCTGTTCGTTCTCTGCATCAGAGCCATCGAGCCAGTGAATGCGGTCGGGCTGACAGAGGTCCGCCGTTTTTTCCACCCACTTAATGAGGTGTCGATTTGTCGTTGGGGGAGTGTTGCTGGGAATTGATGCCATCCAAGGGCCTCCGGAGCGTCTGCGATAAACGTTCGACGCACCGGTCATCATTTTCCTCCTAACGGCACAGCAGGCAAAGTATGTGCGGCGTTAATCGCACAGGCGTGCGAAATCTGCCTAGTCGGACGATAGCGGAAAAAGTAGGGAATGTACGGAGGTTTTCGGTATCGAAACGGTTTCGTGCCAGCGTTACTGTTCGACGCGATTGCGGCCCGAGTGCTTTGCACGATAGAGGGCATTGTCTGCAGCACGTAGCAGATCTGATGCTGCGCCGACGTGTTGGCCTTCATGCGTGGCTACGCCGATGCTGATGGTGATATATCCGAGCTTGGATTTCTCGTGCGGGAGCTTCAACGTTTCGACATTCCTGCGGATTCGTTCCGCTGTTTGCCGTGCACCTTCGGCATTGGTTGCGGGCAGCAGGACGGTGAACTCTTCACCACCGAGACGTGCTGCGATATCGGTAGCTCGTGGTAGTGATTTCTGAAGCGTGGCAGAGACGAGTCGTAGGCACTCGTCGCCGTGAGCATGGCCGTAATGATCGTTGAGCAGCTTGAAGTAATCGATGTCGATCATGAGCAGGCTGAACGAAGTTTGAGTGCGATTGCTCTTGTGCCACTCACGATCGAGTGAAATGTCGAGACTGCGCCGGTTCGCAAGGCCAGTGAGTGCGTCGGTGAGGGAGAGTGTTTCGAGTTGGTCCCGCGCTTCCTGCAGCTTTCGTTGTGAATGTGTGTAACGAATCTGCAGAACCGTGACGCGGATGCCATAGATGAGCGCTGCAAGCACGATGGCCCCCGAGCCGATGTAGAAATGCGTGCGGATGACCGCCAGGCCAAGTGCCATCAGGATCAGTGTGAAGAAGGCGGGGCTGGCATGATGAATGAATTGTCCCAGAGGTTGTTGGCCGCCGGAATCGTGTGTCTTTGTTGCAGGTGGCTGAAAGATGAGAGCCAGAGTGATAACGAGAAACGGTACGTCGCTGAGAAGAGCAACGTAATCCATAACGCCTTGCAAGACGAGGTCAAGCTGGTTATAGGTGATGGCGCAAAAGCCATATACCCAAAGGAAGATATTGAGTGTGCGGAAGAAGTCACGCATGTCCTCTTTTGAGACAGAGATGAGGCGGAGGGCAGCGGCCAATGCAAGCACCACGTTTTCCGTTGCGTATGCGAATGCAAGAACAGAGTCCGTGATGGGGTGTATTGGCTTACCCCAAAAAGGAAATGTGGTGAAGATGAGAAGGTAAGCAAGAACCGTCGCGACTGAGACCTGAACTGTATCCAACCAGACGAAGAGTGGTACGCGATCCTTTCGCTCTGGCAGTGAGATGGCCACAACGATGGGAGCCCCATACAGAAAGTAGGGAAGATCCGCATAGGATGCCTGGGAAATGTTCGAATGCAGGATGACTTCTTCCCACGCTGCGCGAACAGAACCGCACTCCCACAGAAAGATAGCAGCGCTGAAGAGTTGCCAATAGAGGCGCGTGTCCTGTGATGCGCGACGTGTGCGTGCGACGCAGAATATGAGCGCCATTGCCACGACGACGATCAGGAAGGCATGGGAAATGACCGTGCGTTGTGCCGGGAACAGCGCAAGTGATACTGCATGGACCAAGAGGAAGGTTAGGGCGCAGGCCAGTCCCTGGGGGAGCGAAAGAAATTTCTGTGTGTCGTTCTTCGTGCTCACTCGATGTCTTTCGCCTCTCGATGAGCGAACAGCTTAGCACTGCTGTTCTAAGGAGCGAATGACACAAAAGAGGATGTAGGAAGCTTGCGGACGTGATATCAAACTGGCCCGGTCTACGCGGCTTTGGCTTTTTCTATGCGCGAGTGAAGCAATTCTTTCGCGTGCTGCAAGACCTTCAACCGGCTGTCCGGAAGATTCTTACCGGCGCGGTTGATGTAGAACGTCAGCATTCTCATGCCGGATGCGGGGCCTTTGGGTGAAACTTTCTTTGAGGCAAGTTCACGCGCAATGGTCTCTGCACCTTTGTTAAACAGCCCCTCGCGCGGATATGTGGAATCGGTTGCTACCTTTGCTGACCACTTCCGCGGATGTGCTGACGTGCGGCTTGCGTTGGACTTCTTTGCAGTCTTCTTCGCTGTCATGTCGATACCTCCAGAAATCGTGAAAGTATTCCCACCTATCGAGGTGAGAGATGCTGTGATGGCAATATGGTTTTCCGCGGTGAATACGGAGGCGAAGCATCTACTTCTGTGGCGTCTTGTGACGGGGTATGGGAACAACGATTCGCAGTGGCGTACTAGCTCGCACAAGGCTGTCCGTTGTGTAATTGTTTTGCACTCGGCAGAGATAAGGTTCGACGTGTGTGGACGCTTAGTGGGAAGGGAAGAAGCCTTTTACAGTCGATGACAAAACGCAGCAAGCAAAGTGCAGGACTCCTCATGTTTCGTATGACGGCGGATGGTTTCGAGGTCTTCCTTGTTCATCCCGGCGGCCCCTTCTGGGCTGGTAAGGATGCTGACGCGTGGACTGTTCCCAAGGGCGAGTTTGGAAGTGATGAGGAACCACTCACAGCGGCACAACGAGAGTTCATTGAAGAAACCGGCTTCATCCCGCAGGGACCCTTTTTGGAACTTGGCTCAGTGGCGCAGAAGTCTGGAAAGGTTGTGCTTGCGTGGGCCTTTGCCGGAAATTGCAATCCGCAAGATCTGAGAAGCAATACTTGCGAGATCGAGTGGCCTCCACGCTCGAAACGCTTTATGACAATCCCGGAAGTGAATCGCGGTGAATGGTTCACACCATCCGCCGCCAGGACTTATCTCCGTGCAGCACAGCATCTTTTTCTATCGCGCTTAGAAGACCACCTACGCAAGTAGTGAGAGCGAATTTTCGGCGCTTTCGTCTGTCGCGTTCTCGCGCTCAAAGTTGCTGAGGCCCACTCCAACGAGTCGATACAGTTGCTCTCGCGGCAAATCGACTCTCGCGCAGAGCGCAAGTGCTATGTCAGTGAGCAATTCGCAACTTGAAATTCGTTCACGTGATGTGAGAGTTCGTGTCAGCGACTGAAACTCTTTCGTTTTCAGTTTGAGCACGACCGTCTTGGCGCCGCGAGCATTGTCGTTCGACGCCTTCCATATCTTTTCAGCAAGACGTTGGATATGAACATGGCAGGCTTCGAGCGGGATGTCGTCGGGGAAGGTATCTTCTGCGGAGATTTGTTTACGCACACGATTTGACACGACAGGATTGTGATCGATCCCTCGTGCAAGCTCATAAAGACGATGGGCGTAGCTGCCAAAGTATTGTTCCAGTGTTGCGATATCCATGGCATGGATGTCGCCCACGAGTTTAATGCCGACCTCGGCCATACGCGCCTCGGTGACCTTTCCAACGCCAGGAATGCGGCCTACAGGCAACGTGAGTAGAAACGATTGCGCTTCGTGTGGCTGAATGACGAACTGGCCGTTCGGCTTTCGCCAATCGGATGCGATCTTTGCAAGGAACTTATTGGGAGCGATACCGGCTGAAGCAGTCAGGTGAAGTTCGTCCCAGATCTCCTGACGAATCTTCTTTGCTACCAGAGTTGCCGTCGACAGTCCTTGTTTGTTCTGCGTTACGTCGAGATAGGCTTCATCGAGTGAGAGCGGTTCAATGTGGTCTGTATGTCTTGCGAAGATTTCTCGAACAGCCTGCGATGCCGCTTTGTATCGCGTGAAGTCAGGGGGGACAAAGATCGCATTCGGGCATAGACGTTCTGCGGTTACTGCGGGCATCGCGGATCGAACGCCGAACTTTCTCGCTTCATACGAGGCAGCGCAAACAACAGAACGCTTCCCCTTCCACGCCACGACGACCGGGCGTCCGCGCAGGTTCGGATCATCACGTTGCTCTACGGATGCATAGAAGGCGTCCATGTCCACATGAACGATCTTTCGGTGTCCGAGCGAGGTGACGTGTGCGTCACTCATGACAATGCCTGCATGTGCCGATGATGCCCATCCCTGATGGAAGCTCCTGAGGCATTCTTCCATATTCGCCATGTGTTCGCCTAGGGCGTTTGTGGCAGAGAGAATGGATTTACACATCACTGGGGATATTCAAGCGTTTTGCGCAGGTACTTGCACGATCTATGCGACCTGGCACAAAGTGACAGCAGATGCTTACTGCCTTCACGTGACGAGAATTATGCAATCCTGTCACCTTCCAGTAGCCGCTCTGTCAGCCAGTAGAGGGATGTTTTATCCCTCTACTGGCTGCATCACTTTCGAATGGAGCCGTGAAGTTTGCAATGATGATGGGCGCGATGAAATCTTATGCGGTTCGCTTATGGGGCACGGTATTGCTGATGTCGTTTTGTTCAACGTTGCGATGCGCACATGAAGGGCATGTTTGCAGATGGTGGTTATAAGTAAGAAATTCCGGGCTCACGCCAATTGGTGAAAGGCTGGCCTTGTGAAGAGAAGCTAAAGCACGGCTAGCAAGATAGAGTGCCTTGCCTTCCTCACAGTCTGCGGCGTAGTGGACAGTCGAAAACATGTTGAGCAGCATGCACCCCGTCAGCGGCAATTGGAAATAGCATTGGGTTGCACATCTTGGTTCAGCGTTGCCCAGCGGCGGTAGCCATTTATCTTTCGATGGGGATGTTACTAATGGATGACGACGAGGGCTTACGCTTGCATCGTCAGCCCTTGATCCTGCGTAGCGCTCATGCGCATGGGGATGCGTGCTTCTTTCAAGCGGTATTGATCAATTTTGTAGAGAAGTGCGCGGTAGCTGATGCGCAACGCTACTGCTGCCTGGCGCCGATTCCACCGTGCTTCTTCCAGAGCCCGTTGAATCAGGCGACTCTCTGTCTGATCCTTGAAGTTCCGGACGATCGAGCGCATCTCGTTCACGTTGCTTGATCGTTGCGGTATGTTGACGGAGCATACAGAGGCCGTGGATACTCGGCCGAGTATCTTGCCTTCGATGTCCGCGATCGACGATTCATGTCCCTTCAGGACTTGCATGCGGGTCACGGCGTTTCCAAGTTCTCGCAGATTGCCCGGCCAATCGTACTCAAGCAGTACCGACATCATACGAGGCGAGACGTATACAGGATCTTGCTGCAAGGCAATCGATTGGCGCTTGATCATCTCTTCCACCAGATATGGGATCTCTTCCCGGCGCTCCCGGAGGGGTGGCACCTCGATGGTGAAAGCGCTGATGCGGTAGTACAAATCTTCACGGAAAAGCTTGTCGGCAATCGCGCTCTCGATGTTGACGTTCGTCGCTGCAATGACGCGGACATCGGCTTGGGAGACGCTTCTGGCGCCAAGACGGGAATAGCGGCCGTCCTGTAGCACATGCAACAGTTTTGCCTGCATCGCTGCGCTCATCTCACCAATCTCGTCCAGCAGGATCGTGCCCTTGTCTGCCTGTTCAAACTTTCCGGGTTTAGCCTTTACCGCACCGGTGAACGCTCCAGCCTCATAGCCAAACAGCTCACTTTCGAGCAAGTCCGCCGGCAGCGCCGCACAGTTGACTGAGCAGAACGTCTGAGCTGCCCGCCGCGAACGCTTATGTAGCAGGTTGGCAATCACGTCCTTACCGACGCCGCTTTCACCCAGGATCAGTACTGGCACATCCACCGCGGCCAGAAGGCAGATGTTTTCATAGATACGCCACATTGCCGGACTCGCCGTCAGAAAGTACCGATTGTGCGCGATGTCTTCAATATGGAAGTGTCTTGGCTTGGTACTGTGCGGTGTTTCATCTCGAGACGACGTCAATCTTTCTGGCAGCTCTTGAAGATCGGCCATAACCTCCTCGAGTTCGGAGGGTTGAACAGGAGTCTTCAGCGTCTGATGAATGCCTAAGCGTTCAGCGTCATCCTTCCAGGGACTCATGCCCACAGGCAAAACCATCCATATCCTGTCTTTTCCGACAAGACGCACCAGTTTCGAGAGAGACGCTTCGTCACACGGTGGCCGCGAAGAAACGTCGACAATAACTGCGTCGAGCGTTTTATTCGCGGCCACCACCCGGGGGAGGGTCCCGAAGGTAATGGCTTCATGACCTTCAAAAGTGAGTGCAGTTACCACAGCATGGAGGAAGGGAGTAGAGGAGCTAATAACAGCGACGGTACGTGTCTTCGACATACTGAATCCTTGGCTTAATCCTTGTGCAGGAAATCAACGATTGAGAGCAGAGCAGAACCCCGTTACCCGATGGAAGGGGAATCAGGAAATCAATGTCACTGAAAGCGCAGTCGAACAGGTGAAAGCGGCTACTTGCGATCTTGGCGATCGTTGGTAACAGTCACGCCGGCACCATATTGGCCGGACGTGTTGAGCGCAGAAGCGGCGGCAGCAGAAGCCATCGGAATGGAGGCGAATGCGTTCGACCGCGTCTGGGCAATTAGAGAGAACGGCAGGAACACCAAAACTTTCAAGAAGAAGAGGCCTACTCGGAGGACTGTCTTTCGGCGAATGTGAACAGACTGCAAGAACACGGCTGACTCCTGGGATGCTTGAGGGACCTTTCTTCCGCCCTCACCCCCTAATGCGGGAATCGTGCACAGATCGTGCCAATGTTTTTTTGACAATCTGACATATCAGTAGAGAGTGCTGAGTGATTCCGGTTATACTCGGGCCATTCGACACTGAAGTGACTTTCCTGGGGACTTCGCATGTTGGATTCACTCAATCCGATTCCTGAGCCACAAGGCGTCACGCAGTTACTGCGGCGCGCTAAGGCAGGCGACTCAGAGGCTGCTTCAGCTCTGATGCCGCTTGTCTACCGTGAGCTCCATGCGCTTGCAGAGCGCAAGATGAGGTTTGAGCGCCCCAATCACACGCTTCAACCTACCGTTCTGGTCAATGAGGCCTATTTACAGCTTCTGAAACTGGACAACGTTGATTGCCAGAACAGGGCCCATTTCTTCGCCCTCGCATCCAACATCATGCGCCGTGTACTGGTCGATCATGCACGGTCCGCAAATGCCGCCAAACGGCCAGGCGCCCATCAGCAGGTCACACTCAATTCACAGGTGCGGGTGGCAGCGCAGCCTGTTGACATCCTGGCGCTGAACACCGCCCTGGAGGCCCTTGCGGCCTTCGATAAGCGACAGGCACAAGTCGTAGAGATGCGTTTTTTTGCCGGTCTCTCGTTTGAAGAGATTGCGGAATCGCTTGATATTTCTGTCCGGACCGCAAAACGTGATTGGTCAATCGCACGAGCGTGGTTGCACGGAGAACTCGTGCCAAGACGCAGCGCGCCCTATGGATGCTGAACGGTGGGGACGTGTTAAGCAGGTTTTTGATCTAGCGGCGGACGCTCCTCAAGCGCAGCAGCGTTCTATCGTCGAAAGCTCATGCTCAGAAGACCCGGACCTAATAGCGGAAGTCTTACGTCTGTTGGAATCAGACGCTTCCGCCGGTGATTTTCTTGAAAACGCCGTGGGTGATCTCCATGCCTACCTTCAGCCTGAGAATCGTCTTCCGCGCTTCCATGAGGGAGATGTCCTGGCGCGTCGATTTGAGATCAGGCGATTCATTAACTCCGGCGGCATGGGAGAGGTGTATGAGGCCTGGGACAACGATTTAAACCAGAAGGTTGCAGTAAAAACCATCCTGCCCCATATCGCGATCCATGCGGAGGTCATTGAGCGGTTCAAACAGGAAGTGCGGCACACACGCGAAATCTCCCACCCCAATATTTGCCGTGTTCACGAACTGTTTCTTCATGAAGAAAGTAGTGAGGGACCGACCTGGTTCCTGAGCATGGAGCTTCTGCAGGGCCCTACGCTGCTGGAGAAGATCCGATTGGACGGGGGCCTTTCTCCCGAATTGGGAGTACTTGTTGCATCACAACTTCTGGCAGGAATCGAAGCTGCACACGCGCAAGGCGTTACTCATAGGGATTTCAAAAGTAGCAACGTAATCCTGGTGGAAACGGAAAACGGTCATACCCGTGCCGTGATCACGGATTTCGGACTCGCCATCCGCGTCCCGTCGGGTGAAGACGCGGTGGACGCGGTGCGCGGTATGGGGACACCCGGCTACATGGCACCGGAGCAGGAGGAGCAGGGGCGGGTCAGCCCTCTCGCCGATCAATACGCTCTGGGTGTTGTCCTGTATGAGATGATGGCCGGTTCGCTTCCGCCGTCGATAACAACCGGAGGAACTGCTCGAACCAAAGCTGCGAAGCAGGGGTACCCCGCCCGCTGGGACGGAGTCATTCGACGTTGCATGCAGCGCAACCCGGAGGACCGGTTCGAGGATATGGCTGCGGTACGGAAGGCACTCCTGGTACCCACTTGGAGAAGGCATCCGCGCTCACTTGCAATTGCCGCGATCGTTCTGGTTGGGGTCGGAGGCGGATTTCTGCTGCGGGCGGTACGTACCCCCAAGACGGAACCCTGCCAAATCTGCGATATCAGGCAGCTTACTCCCGACACGGATGAGTCCGAGAGCCCTTCGCTCTCGCGCGATGGTAAGTATCTTGCTTATTCATCCGACCAGGCAGAGAGCGGTAATCTCGATATCTTCGTTCAGCCGTTACCGTCTGGGACGCTTCGACGCATCACGCGTGATCGCTCGCGTGAGGGTGATCCCAGTCTCTCTCCGGACGGTAGCCTTGTCGTCTATCGTTCCGAACGGGATGGAGGAGGCATCTACATCGCAAGCGTGCAGGCTCCGGAGGATGCCAGACTGCTGGTACCGCGCGGAAGGAATCCAGCGATCTCGCCGGATGGGAAACGGTTGTTGTATTGGATCGGAGACCCGGACGGAAGCAATTTTTCCGGCAGGATATACATTATGCCCCTGACAGGGGGCGCGCCTCAGCAGCTTGTTCCAACGTTCCTGGATGCGCGGTTCCCAGTGTGGAGTTCCGACGGTACTGGAGTCCTGTTCGGTGGTTGTGCAGCAAACGATCAGTCGCCACAAGGTTGTTTCGACTGGTGGACCATGAAGATCGCAGATGGTGTGCCTCACGCCACAAACGCTTTTGCGCAATTACGAGCTGTCAAGCTTCTTCCCAGTAGGCAGAACGCCGTTAATTGGATTCAAGACAGCCTCATCTTTAGCGCCAGTGGCGATTCGCGTCGCTCAAGTCTGCTGTCTCTCGCGTTGGATAGGGACTCGCTCGAAGCGACCGGCCAGATGAAATGGCTTCTGAATGAGAACGCAGCTGATCTCGATCCGTCGCTTTCCTCTCATGGAGATATTGCTTTCACCCGCACATCAGGAGCTCTGCATATCTGGCAGATCACGCATGCGCTAAAAGGGCAAAAGCATGAGTTCGAGAAACTGACCCAGGACGCAGAGATCGATGGGACTCCATACGCGGCTGAAGGAGGGCGCGCTGTCATCTATGCAAGAGGGCGCAAGCGAGAACGCCAGATCCTCATTCGCGATACAAATACCGGACAGGAATCAATCGTGATCCAGGCTGGTACACCCGTACTTTGGCCAATCCTTGATGAGACAGGCAAATGGATTGCGTATCAGCAGGTGGAGAATGACGGATCCAGCGCCATCTATGCAGGGCAACGCGGTGGGACGATGAAACGTGTCTGTGCCAACTGTCTGGAACCTATGGGCTGGTTCCAGGATGGCAAGGTATTTTTCTTCCGCGATGAGAAGCACGGAACGGTCAATCTATTGAACGTTGTCGATGGTAGCCAGAAAGTGATCCTGGAAGCACCCGGTCGATCTATGGGCGATGTAAGTTGGTCTTCCGAAAACGGGTTCCTGCTTTTTATCGAACAGAAAGAAGACCACAAGCGCATGTATGCCGTGCGCTTGAATCCGCAGACTGGCGAGGCTGAAACCAATTGGCTTGCGATCCCCATAGGAAACGGTACTCCGTGGCATCCGCGCTGGTCAGGAGATGGAAAGACGATCTTCTATGTCTCCAATGCTGATGGCTTTTCCTGTATCTATGGTCTGTCGTTCAACGCAAAGACGAAAGCATTTGGTGCGCCCTTCGAAGTTGCGCACTTTCACAAGCAAAGAGCATCCATCGATAACGTCTTACCTCGTGCCTTCAATTTATCGGTCGCTGGCGACACAATTTATTTGAACCTCGGGGAGCAGAGTTCTACAATCCAACTCGGAAAGCTAGCAAACAATCCATAACTGAATCTCGCCTAGGCAATCTTCAAGAACTACTCCCGGCAAAGGTCGAGAAGATAACGAGGTAACATGGCACGTGTTCCTGGTTCGTCCCCCGCTTCGAAGAAAACTCCCAAGGTAACAAAGGCTGCTTCAGCATCTTCGTCCAAAGCTGCTTCCAAGTCAGTGAAAGTCACGAAGCCCAAACCCAGCGGATCGCGTGGGCCGTTGCCTACGGTAGTAAAGCAGGAGTCCCTTCAGGTAAAAATCCCTCATACCGAAGAGGGCAAGCTGTTCCTCGCGAAGTTGCATGAGTTGTTGCAAACGAGTGACCTTCCGTTTAAGCAGGTATGCTCCCCTATCCAGACACCCGTTGATCCAAAGGGTATGGCGATTGCGGCAAGTGCCCCAAAGGATTCCGGGAAAAAGGGCGGTACCACGTACGCACTCGAAATGCGTCTCGAGCAAGAGGGCTGGCCGCCGTTTTAGCGCGATTACGATTCGGCGAGTGGAGACGCACCGATGCACTTCGCGCTGGTTACTGCACCAACTGTCACTGAGTTTCGAACACAGGAAGAGATTGCGAGCAGGGCAGTGCAGCAGGCTGCTCTGCAGCCGCAGCTTGGCATTCTGAGCGTTGCTGCTGTTCTTGAAACAGAAGGCGATTGCCCTCACGTCTTTGACGTTAATGCAGAATATCTCCGCTTCGCTGCGGATGTGGGTACGGATCGGATCGATGACTTCGCTCATCATCTTGCGGACACGATCGTTCGCGCCAACGCCGATGTCTATGGCTTCAGTTCCATCTGCAGCACGTTTCCGCTGAGTCTAAGAGTCGCGCGCGCGATCAAGGAGATTCGCCCTTATGCGACCATCCTGTTCGGTGGTCCGCAGGCCTCTGTTGTCGATGAGAAGGTCATCGGCAGCTTTCCATTCGTCGATTTCATTCTTCGTGGTGAAGCGGAAAAATCTCTGCCCATCCTGCTTCGTGAACTGCAAGGTGACTATCAGTTCTCACAAGTGCCGGGACTGACATTCCGCGACCGAGAGGCAGTGCGGCGAACACCCAACGCACCTGTCATTGAGGACCTGGACTCTCTGCCATCGCCGTCCTATCACCTGAGCAGCTATCTGCATGGTGCAAAGTCTGCGTCGGTTGAACTGGGGCGGGGATGCCCCTTCTCCTGCACATTTTGTTCCACGAATGATTTCTTTCGGAGACGCTTCCGGCTTCGATCACCCGATCGCATTCTGGCAGAGATGCGTTCCATCGCTACGACCTACGGCATTCGCCACTTCGAACTGGTCCACGACATGTTCACGGTGGATCGAAAGCGTGTCGTTGCATTCTGCGAAACCATGCAGGCTTCCGGAGAAGACTTCACGTGGGACGTTAGTGCTCGCACGGATTGCATTGATGAAGAACTACTGCAGCAAATGAGCGCCAGCGGATGCCGCGGTCTCTTCTTCGGCATCGAATCCGGCTCGGTGCGCATGCAGCGCATCATCGACAAGGATCTTGATCCAGACCGCGCCCAGGAGATGCTCAGAGTGTCTGAACAACTTGGGATTCGCACAACAGCTTCACTCATCACTGGCTTTCCGGAAGAAGAATGGAGTGATGTTCGCGACACGCTGAAGATCTACATGCAGTCCGCCCGTTGTTCTCTGTCGCACCCACAAATCAACCTGCTCGCCCCCCTTGCGGGCACGCCACTTCATACGAATCATGCAGACGAACTCGTACTCGAGGATCACTGCTCAGACATGTCCCACCAGGGACTCGGGAGTTCGGAACAGGACCTTGAACTGATCCAGGCCTATCCGCAGATCTTTCCCAATTTTTATATGATTCCGTCTCCCGCTCTCGACAGAGACATCCTGTTTGAACTGCGTGAGTTCCTGGGAATGGCGGTGGAGCATTTCCGTTGGCTGTTATGCGCTATCGCGCAGGTGGAAGATATTTTGCAGTTCAATGAGTTATGGCAGGCGTGGCGGTTGTCGCATTGTGGCTCCATGACAAAGTCTGATCTGCGTCGCTACTATGCCAGCCACCACTGCCGGTCAGATTTTCTCGAATTCGTCAGCACGTCCTTTGCACACCGCAATGATGTCATCATGACTCTGGTGCAGGTTCAGCAAGCACTCACTCTTTCAAGCGCAACCGAGACTGGCACAGAGGGAGCAACGCGATTCGCGCCAACATCCACCCGCGAAGGGGCTGAAGCTGCTTATCTGGCGCCGGGAGTTACGTTGCTCGACCTGGGCTTCGATCTTGATGAGCTCATTCGAAGTCTCCGGGAAGGTTCTTCATCGCATCTTGAGTGCAACCGCTCTTACTACGCAACCCGGATTAGCTCGGGAGGCGGAGCTAAATTAGTGCGGATATCTCCGTTTCTTTCCGATGCCCTTCGTGTGGGAATGGCAGGTAGTCATTTTGATTTGCAACGCTATGTCGCAAACTCCTTTCAGATTTCAGATGAAGAGGCTGTCGAAGGCGCGACGCGGGCGCTGAAAAGTTCCTTGCTGAAGGATCGGTGGATCGTCGCTACTACGGCTACTGGCTGACGCGGTCGCACTTTGAAATCCGGGATACGGAAAAATCTCAGGCTGGTCGTTGCAGGTATGTCCCAAACGGGATTTTCACTATTACTTCGTTTTTTGGAACCGGACAGCCTCTCACATACGTATTCCAATGCGAACCCATCGCTAAGAGGCCCCATGCTTACAGATTTGCGAGATGCGCTCCGCCAACTTCGGAAGGCTCCAGGATTTACTACAACCGTTATCTTGACCCTCGCCTTAGGCATCGGGGCCACGACCGCGATCTTTACGCTGGTTCACCAGGTCATGCTCAAGTCGCTTCCCGTTACCAAACCGGAGGAGCTCTGGCGTATCGGTGACAAGATCCGCTGCTGTAACTGGGGTGGTTATACCCAGGGTGACGACAATAACTTCTCGCTTTTTTCCTGGGAAGCTTATAGCTATTTCCACAGCCATAGCCCTGAGTTTTCAGACCTTGCCGCGTTGCAGGCCGGGAATGCTCAGCTTGGTGTCCGGCGCGCAGGGGCCCACACGCCGGTCGACACGCGCAACGGTCAGTATGTGTCTGGAAACTTCTTCCGGACCTTTGGCATCCAGCCGTGGATCGGAAGGATGCTTACCGACTCCGATGACAAAGAGGGAGCACCGCTGGTCGCGGTGATGAGTTACCGCGTGTGGCAGCAGAAATATGGCGCCGATCCCTCTGTTGTTGGTTCCACCTTTCAGATCAACGGCTACGCCTTCACCATCATTGGCGTAGCGCCGCCTGGGTTCTATGGTGCGCGCCTCGCCGGCTGGGGTATGCCTGATTTCTGGCTTCCTATCGCTTCGGAACAAGCGCTTCCTGGAACTCTTGCGCGCATGAAAAAGCCTCGGGCTGCGTACCTCGACATCATCGGGCGCGTTCGTCCGGGTGTTGATGCAAAGCAACTGGAAGCCAGACTCCGCGTTGAACTGCATGAATGGCTCGGTAGCCATGTGCCTGAGATGGAGCCGGGTGAGTTGCAGCTTTGGCAGAAGCAGACACTTCATCTTATTCCGGGTGGAGATGGTGTTACCTCCATGCGTGCCGACTACAAAGACGGCCTCAAACTTCTCTTTATTGCTGCCGGATGCGTTCTTCTTGTGGCTTGTGGCAACCTGGCCAATCTCATGCTTGCCCGCGGCCTGAAGGATCGCCCACAGATTGCTATCCGCATCGCCATGGGAGCTTCTCGCTCCCGTCTGATCCGCAAGGTCCTCATTGAGACGGTCACACTTGCCGTTATCGGTGGAGCTTGCGGCATTGCCGTCGCCATTTGGGGAACGCGATTGATCCTCTATCTGGCCATTCAGATTGGCGGCAAGGACAACTACGTTCCGATTAGCTCTGTCCCCTCCTGGCCCGTCCTCTTCTTTGCTCTCGGTATCTCTGTATTTACGGGGCTACTCTTCGGCGTGGCACCTGCATGGCTGACATCGCATGCCGATCCTGCAGAGGCACTGCGCGGGGCCAACCGCTCTGTCGGAAGCAATCGCTCGTTGACGCAGAAGACGCTCGTCATTGGACAGGTCGCCATGTCGATCGTCCTGCTCTCCGCTGCTGCGCTACTTGGGCGAAGCCTGAGCAACCTCAAGCATCAGGACTTCGGTTTTGAACACCGCGATCGCTACGTTGCCTGGATCAATCCCACGCTTTCCAACCTTAAGCCTGAGCAGATGGAGCCGCTTTATCGTCAGATCAACGAGCGACTCCTCGCCATTCCCGGCGTGCGATCCGTTGCACCCGCACTCTACGCGCCTATGACGGGGGACAGTTGGAACGAAGGCATCCGTGTGCAGGGACAGCCCGAGCCCGATCCCAAATCCGACTCCAGTGCCGGTTGGGCTCGCATCACGCCAAGCTTCTTCGATACGCTCGGCGCCAAAATTGCTATGGGACGCGCCTTCACGGAGGAAGACACCGCTACTACCCGCCACGTGGCTGTCATTAATCAGGCTTTTGCCAACCGCTTCTTCAAGGGGCAAAACCCCATTGGCCAGCACTTCGGCGAGGACCGCCTCAAATATTCCGGTACGTTCGAGGTCGTTGGTGTTGCCCGCAATATCCGTTACATGACGTGGGGCTACAAGGAGCCAGTCGGTCCCATGTTCTGGGTTCCTGAAGCGCAGTCCGTGCAATACGACGATCCCAACTTCACCGATGGCGACCGCTGGTCTCACTACCTTTACAACATTGTTCTCTGGGCTCCCGGAAATCCGCCCAACCTGGAAGCAAACGTCCGCAAAGCACTTGCCAGTGTCAACTCTGAACTCGTGGTCAACGGAGTTGATCCCTATACCTCCGTTGTCAACGCCGATTTTCAGCAACAGAACATGATCGCCACACTTACCACGCTCTTCGGTGTTCTCGGGCTTCTTCTCGCCGCTATCGGACTGTATGGCGTCATGTCCTACATCGTCGAACAACGCACCGGCGAAATCGGTCTACGCATGGCTGTTGGTGCGAACCGTTCCGACATCGTTCGCATGGTTCTGCGAGGTTCCTTCGGGCAGATCATCCTTGGCCTCGGTATTGGTATTCCAGTCGCCATCCTTGCCGGAAAACTCCTCAAAGATCAGCTTTTCAACGTGCACCCGTGGGACCCCATCATGCTCACAGCAGCAACTCTCCTGCTTGTGGTTTCAGCACTGTTGGCATCGGCTCTTCCCGCCCGTCGCGCAGCGGGTGTTGAGCCAATGATTGCTCTCCGCAACGAAGGCTGAACTGTATCTGGAACCGTTGGAAGCAGTGGTGAGGCGTGTTTTATGGCGAATCGATCGAGCGGGGCACAGACGCAACCCTGCTCGATTCGATTCGTGGAGTTCAAAACGCAAAGCGCGCGCTTAAGACGACGTTATGGTCATAGCTATGCCAGGATGAGGTCGCGAATTGCATGCCCGCACCCAGCACAATCCCCGTTCGGCTTTTGGGTTCATGAGGGAAAAATTTGAGTCGACCAAGCAGAATTCCTGGAGTGATGAAGTTCTGAAGTCGGCCATCGTTCGGTCCACCATGGAAGAAGCTCGCGTTATCTTCGAGCTCCATGGTGAGCAACTTTGTGGCGCGAAATTCGAGCACAGAGTTGAAGTGCACGGTCCGCCCCTCTGAGGCTGCCTGCGACGTTGGTAGTGTGCCGCCCAAAGAACTTAAGACACTCCATCGCCGACCGAATCCTTTGCCGGCTAACAGCGTTGGCGTAACTGTAGCGTATTTGGCGCCGTTCCTGTGCTCGCCTGTTGGAAACGAAGCACCAAGCTGTGCGCTGACGATGTAGTTACCCTTCGCTTCTGGTTGCGCCGCGAATCGGTATTTGTAGAGCAGGCCGACATCGCCCCAACCGTCGGATGCGGTTTTACTGTTGCGTTGGAAGTAAGGTGGGGGGTAGATGTCCACTTGCATATTCGGTGCCGGAATCAGATTGAATCCCTTGCCTGCACCATAACTCCATGTTGTCGTGCCTGCCGAAGTCAGCTGGCGCGAGAAGTCAGAGCGATATACCTGCGCAATCATTGGGAACGGGCTGACCAGCGGCACGGCCCAAGACGGTTGTTTGGCCTGAGTCGCTGTTGCCATACTTGCCCATCCCTGCCAGAAACGTGCGACTTTGCTCGCCTTCCTGGTGCTTGCTTCGCTGTCGTCCGACGCCGCGGGATCTACCGGAGTGCTCTGAGCCAAGAGTGCTGCGGGGGACGCCCACGCCAAGAGACTGAATGCGATCATCGGAACAAAACTTTTATAGATCAGTACGTTTACCTCCCAATTCTGCTTCTTTGACTTTCAGGAGCCTACCAGGTAAGCAGCTGCTGTTTGGAAGATACGTGATCGTCTGGCTTAACTCTATGTATCGCTGAACTGGTGCTCGCATATTTAGCACGTCGCAAGCACGATGATGCGTTCCAAGAAAATGCACAACTGCTAGCAACTCCTGGTAGCAGAGAAGCGGTGTGCTTTCCGAAGCATTGCGTATCAGAAGTTATCTGAGGGAAGGTGGCGGAGAGGGAGGGATTCGAACCCCCGTTCGGCTTTCACCGAAAGCTGTTTTCAAGACAGCCTGTTTCAACCACTCACACACCTCTCCGCGGGTGGGGTTGTTCCTGCTTCAATCGTAGCAGGAACATTGGGTTGCATCGTGTTTCGTGGCTCGAACGTCCAATGGCAGGGAGTAGCATGGAAGTATGCCGGTAGCCGCCAGCCAGTCTTCATTTGAGAGTACGCTTCGTTCTGCGAAGTCCTCGCTGGTATTCCGCGAGACGATGCACCTTGCGCTGGACAGTTTCCGCGCCAGCAAGGTGCGCTTCCTGCTGACCATGCTGGGCATGATCATTGGTTCAGCCTCAATTGTGCTGGTGGTGACCGTAGGCATGACTGGGCGGCAGTATGCGCTGGAGACGTTGTCGAGCATTGGCCCCAACATGGTGGAGATGCAGTACAACGGTGGTGCTACAGTGGGCGCGGATGGCGCATCCACTCCGGATTACATGACCAAGGAAGATGAGGCGGCGGCGCTGGCGCAGGTTCCAGGCATTGCACAGAGCTCACCCATGTTGGAAGTGCATGCGCCGATCTCGATTGGCGACGGTAAATCGCGCGACATCATGCTGCTGGGCGTTTCTCCGCGATACAAGGACGTGCGCAACCTGGGCCTGCTGAGTGGACGTTTCTTCGACGACCAGGATTCGCTCTCACACGAAAAGGTGGGTATGATCGCGAAGCCGCTGGCAAAAACGCTATTCGGCTCAAGCGACGCCGCGGTTGGCAAGGTGCTGAACCTGAGTGGCATCCCCATCACCATTATCGGCGTCTTCTGGCCGCGCGTGGACACGTTTGGGCAGTCCGAGATCAGCGATGATACGGTGCTGCTGCCGTATCCGGTGGCGCGATACATGACGGGTACGGATACGGTGAAGGAAATTTTCTTCACCATGAAGGATCCGGCAGATGTGCCTCGCGGTGCAGAGAGGATTCTGGCGCTGATTCAGTCGCGGCATCGCAAAGGCAGCAAATACACGGCGTTCACGATGGTGGCCATTCTGGACACCATGAAGAAAGTCGCGGATTCGTTGACCTATGTGTTGACAGCGGCTGCGTTCATTACGCTGGTGGTTTCCGGCGTGGGCATTATGAACAGCATGCTGGCGAATGTGACGGCACGCTATCGCGAAATCGGTATTCGTAAAGCGCTGGGCGCAACGCGTCGTGAGATCCGCCTGCAGTTTCTGACGGAGGCGGTGTTCCTATCGTTGAGCGGTGGCGTGGTGGGAACGCTGCTGGGGCTGGCTCTACCGATTACAGTGAACCTGCTGACGCCGGTACATATCCCCATGTCGGGTTTGTCTGCCGTGGTGGCGCTGTTGACCAGCGTGCTGGTGGGCGTGATCTTTGGCACGGTTCCGGCAAACCGCGCAGCAGCGCTGGATCCGGTAGAGATGCTCAAGTACGAGTAGCACCCCCTATATCAGGCTAAATCAGGCTAACTACATATGTCGTGCGAGCTGTTCCAGTTCGCGCTGCATGTTTTCCAGGGAAAGATTCGTCGCGTCCAGGTGGCTGGCGATGTGGCGCGCACCTTCCGTGGAGACACCATAGCCGCGTGCGGCGAGGAAGCTGGCGACCAGTTCCGCAGCCTGCCAATTGTCCAGACCGGAACTGAGTAGTTCATTGCGCAGGTCGGCAACGTCATCCTGCGAGAACTTGCCATCGTTGGGGGATAAATCCATCCGGATGCTCCTTCGCGCCGGTTCTCCCGGGAATTTGAGAGTTTAGACGTGTTGCACGCGTAGGGGTTGCGCTACCTGCAGATTCTTATAGGTTTGGACTGTCATTTTGCGAAGTCGCATAAAAGCATGCCGAGGCGGGTTCACGATATCCTCAAAGGGACATGAGCACACGCATTCTGGACGGAACCGCCATTGCCGCGGAGATCAAAGCTGAGTTGAAGTCGCAGGTAGAAGCGCTGGGATACACGCCGGGATTGACGGTGATCCTGATCGGCGAAGATCCTGCATCTGCCATTTACGTTCGCAACAAGGTGAAGGCTTGCGAGGAACTGGGCATTCGCAGTGTGGAACTGCGGCCAGAACCGACCATCACCACGGAAGAGTTGCTGGCGATGATTGGTGAACTGAACGAGGATGACAGCGTTGACGGCATCCTGGTGCAGTTGCCGCTGCCGAAGCACGTGGATACCAAGAGGGTGCTGGATGCTGTTGCCCCGGAAAAGGATGTGGATGGTTTTCATCCCGTTAACGTAGGCCGCTTGAGCACGGGACAGGATTGCCTGACGCCGTGCACGCCGACGGGTGTGATTGAGATTCTGAAGCGCAGCGGCATTGCCACGGAAGGCGCGGAGGCCGTTGTTATTGGCCGTAGTGACATTGTGGGTAAGCCAGTGGCAATGATGCTGACCGCAGCGAATGCCACAGTGACCATCTGCCACGGACGTACGAAGAATTTGGCAGA
>Ga0209233_1000516_pt1 | contig 22499 bp, 21 predicted proteins | sample AraplaCL_Cvi_mCL_FD_184269 | JGI IMG/M metagenome (GOLD analysis project Ga0209233, IMG submission 184269) | Arabidopsis root microbial communities from the University of North Carolina, USA - plate scrape CL_Cvi_mCL (SPAdes) (version 2) | ecosystem: Host-associated > Plants > Roots > Endosphere...
GGGGGCGTTCCGGTGACGGTGCCGTTCACGCCGGGCCGTACCGATGCCACCGCGGAGCAGACCGACGCCGCGTCGTTCGCGCCGCTCGAGCCGCGCGCCGATGCCTTCCGCAACTATATCAACGACAAGCGGCACCAGTTCCTGAAGCCCGAAGAGGCGCTGGTCGACAGGGCGCAACTGCTGACCCTCTCGGCACCCGAAATGACGGTGCTGCTGGGCGGGCTGCGCGTGCTGGGGGCCAATGCGGGCGGCTCGAAGCTCGGCGCCTTCACCGACAGGACGGGCACGCTAAGCAACGACTTCTTCGTCAACCTGCTCACCATGGACAATGTCTGGCATCCGGCCACGGGCGCCGAGGGAGTCTATGAGGGCCGCGACCGGAAAACCGGCGAGGTCAGGTGGACGGCGAGCCGGGTCGACCTGATTTTCGGGTCGCACTCGCAACTGCGGGCGATCGCGGAAGTCTATGGGCAGGGCGACGCCAAGCAGAAGTTCGTGCGGGATTTCGTCGCCGCCTGGGCAAAGGTCATGGACGCCGACCGGTTCGACCTGGCCTGACCACTGTACCTGCAACTTTCGAGCGGGGCGCCGGCCCGACTATCGATGCCGGTGCCCCGACGACTTGTCGGAGACCGATTGTTTGCCCCGACGTACCGATCCCTACAATTTTAAGCAATTTTCCATCCGCGGCTTCAAGCGGTGGCAGAACCTGATCTGTCAGCTTTCCCCGATCATAGGCAGGTGCCAAGGGAAGTGACATGCAAGACTCCGAAGACGGCCAGCGCGCCTTCTCCACGTTCAGAGTCCTAAACGGCGACGCCAATGTCATTGAACGCGACCAGCTGTTCCGCAACATGGCGCAGCTGTTCTCCTACGTTTCGGATCGCTGCGACGACGAGCAGGTCGCCCAGTATGACGAGGTGCTCTGTCAACTGGCCGAGCTGGTGGAAGTCGAGGCGCGGGCCCACGTCGCCAAGCTGTTGGCGCCGCTCGACCGGGCGCCGGGCATGGTGGTGGTCAAGCTCGCCAACGACACCATCGAAGTGGCCCAGCCGCTGCTCGAATTCTCCAACGTGCTGTCCGACGACGACCTCATCGACATCGTCATGCGCCAGAGCGAGGCGCACCGCGTCGCAGTGGCCGGCCGCCCGGCTGTGAAGGACCGGGTCGGCGAGGCGATCGTCCAGCACGGCAGCGCCCCCTCGATTGGCCGCCTGATCCGTAACCCCAATGCCGAAATCAGTCCCACCGTGCTGGAACGGCTGGTCGAGATTGCCAGCGAGGATGCACAAATGTCCGCCGATCTGCGTGGCCGGAGCGATATCGACTGGCGCTCGCTGCAGGGCCAGCTCGACGAGGCCGCCGGCAAGGTGCTGGAATCGCTCAGCGACGAGGTGCATCGCATTGACCCAGTGACGGTGGGCAAGGTGCATGCCGTGATCTACAACCGCATGCGCAACCGGGCGGGCTTTTCCGGCCAAGACTGGAAGGTCGCCTATAATCAGGTCAAGGCGCTGTCGGATCGTCGCCAACTCGACGAGAAGGCGCTGCTGCGCTTCGCCCGCTTCGGCTACGGCCATCACGTGGCGGCAACGCTCACCGTACAACTCCGTATCGCGCCCGAAGTGTTCGTCAAATGGCTGGCGGCGCAGGACTATGTCGCCGTAACGGTCGCCGTGCGGGCGCTCGGCATCAGCCCCGATTTGTTCGAATCGATCGTTGCGTGCCTGCCCTGGCGCGACCTCGCTTCGGACGCCGACCGCGCCAATATCCGCCGCCGCTTCGAGGCGATCAGCCAAGAGGAAGCGGTGGGCATTTTCGAACTGTGGCGCGCCCATCAGTTCCGCAAGCGCATCGGCAACGAAGAGGCGGCCGGCGCCGCCTGATCCGGTTTAGTGCTTGGAGGCACAAGGGGCCCGCGCCTGCGCGGGCCCTTTTTCATTTTACCGTCGCGCGCCTTATCCTTTCCGCATGTATCGACGTCGAGGCTCGGGCCACACCTCCCCGTCCATGCCTCGCCGACCAAAAGGCTCTGGACCTGCTTCGTCACCACATATAAAGATATCTTTATGTGATGGGGTCGTGCGTGGCGCAGCTGTCGACAATAGTGGGTTTGCTGCGGGCAGCAGGGGAAAGCACGCGGCTGCGGCTGCTGGCGCTGCTGGCGCAGGGCGAGCATACGGTCAAGGACATGACCGAAATCCTCGGCCAGAGCCAGCCCCGCATTTCGCGCCACCTCAAGCTCCTGGCCGACGCCGGCCTGATCGAGCGCAACGCCGAGGGCGCCTGGGCCTATTATCGGCTCGCCGAGGGCGCAGGGGCCGAATTCGCCCAGTGGCTCACCCGCCAGATCGACGGCAACGACCCGGACCTGGCGCGCGACCTCGCCCGGCTCGACTGGGTGCGCGAGCAGCAGCAGGAGCAGGCGGCGGCCTATTTCGCCAAGGTGGCGGAGAGCTGGGACGTGCTCAGGAACCTGCACGTGCCGGAATCGGCGGTCGAAGCGGCGATCCTCGGTCATCTGGGGGTTCGCCGGGCGGACTTTCTGCTCGACCTCGGGACCGGCACGGGGCGGATGCTGGAACTACTGGCGCCGCACTACCGCCGCGGCATCGGCATCGACTCGAGCCGCGAAATGCTGGCCGTGGCCCGTGCCAAGCTCGCCGCGGCCGGCATCGGGACAGCGCAGGTGCGGCTCGGCGACATCGCCAACCTCGACCCGTCGCTGGGTGCCGCCGATCTCATGATCCTGCACCAGGTGATGCATTACTTCGACGATCCGGGGCGGCTGATGCTCGAGATCAGGCCGGCGCTGCGCGATGACGGCGAACTGCTGGTGGTGGATTTCGCGCCACACGAGCTCGAATTCCTGCGCCAGCACCATGCGCATCGCCGCCTCGGCATTTCGGACGCCCAGATGACGAGTTGGGCCGGCGCGGCCGGTCTTGCCGTCGAGCGGCTCAGCACCTTTCCCAATACCGATGCCGAGGGTCTGACGGTCTGCCTGTGGCGGCTGACCGCCGACGGAGCGGCGCACAGGAGTGCCTCATGACGATCGACCAGGCCCACGAGCGGGCGAGCCGGCTGGCGCCCGCGAGGCGCGGGGAATTGCAGTTGTCGTTCGAGTTCTTCCCGCCCAAGACCGATACGATGGAAGAACGGTTCTGGGAGAGCCTGCATCGGCTCGCCCCGCTCCATCCGCGCTTCGTCTCCGTCACCTATGGCGCCGGCGGCTCGACGCGTGAGCGGACTCTGCGGCTGGTGAGCAGCATCAAGGCAGACACCGGCGTCGCGGCGGCGGCGCACCTCACCTGCGTCGGGGCGTCGCGGGACGATGTCGATGCGGTGGTGCGGGGCTATCAGGCCGCCGGCATCAACCGCATCGTGGCCCTGCGGGGCGATCCGCCGGAAGGCGTGGGTCAGCCTTTCGTGCCGCACCCTGAGGGCTACCGCAATGCTGCCGAACTGGTGGCCGGCATCCGCCGGATCGGCGATTTCGACATTTCCGTCGCGGCCTATCCCGAAAAGCACGCGCAGAGCCCCGACTGGGACGCCGACATCGACAATCTGAAGCGCAAGCTCGATGCCGGTGCGAGCCGCGCCATCACGCAGATGTTCTTCGATAACCGCTTCTACTTCGAGCTGGTCGAGCGAGCGCGGCGGGCCGGGATCACCGCGCCGATCGTCCCCGGCATCCAGCCGATCCACAGTTTCAAGCAAATCTCCGGCTTCGCGCAGCGCTGCGGCGCCTCGATGCCGGGCTGGGTTGCCGAGCGCTTCGAAGGGCTGGAGGACGATCCGGAAACGCACGCGCTGGTGGCCGCCGCCGTCGCCGCCGAGCAGGTGCTGGAACTGGCCGACGCGGGGGTGACCGAGTTCCACTTCTTCACCCTCAATCGGTCCAACCTGGTACTGGCGCTGGCCAGACTGCTCGGCCGGCGCCCGGACTGAGGCGGGCGCTCGATGGCTGCCAAGGCCGAAGCGATAGGCGCGGCGATCTTCACAAAACCGCCACGTTGATCGCCTCTTAAGCGGCTGGGTGGTTGCGCAGGTAGGACCCACATCATGATATCGCGAAAGATCACGGGTGCCCTGGCTTGGGCCGGGCTGGTGGTCGTGATCGCCGTCCCGGCCGCCGACTTCGTTCTCGCCCGCTTCGGCAAGGCGGACGCCGTGGTGGTCGCCCCGACGGCGCAGCCGCCGGCAAAGTCGGCCCCGCCCGTCGAGCCGGCAGTGCAGGCGAGCAAGCCCGTGGCTGCCGCTGTTGTACGGAAGCCCGCGCCCGCGCCTGCCGTAACAGTCGTTCCGGCTCCCGCGCCAACCGTGGTGGAGCCCGCCCCACAGCCGGCCGCCACCGATACGGCGAGCGAGGCTCCCGTCGCCGCCGATCCGGTGCAGGACTATCTCAGCACGAACAAGGCGCTACCGAGCTACATCACCAAGGGATCGACGACGGCAGAGCCCGCCGCGGACACCTCGCCAGATACGACGACGCCCGTCGCCACTTCAGCCGATGTGCCGGCTGCCCCGCCTGCCGCCGCGCCATCGACCGCCCCGGCGACGGTCCCGGCCGCACCGGTGAAGGCCCCCGTGGTGACATCGACTGCGCCGGCGGTGCCGACGCCGATGGCGGCTGCCGAGCGCCCGAAGCCGACGCCGCGCGCCGTGACCGACGCGGACCTCAAGGGCTGGAAGTCCGGCACCCTCGAGGATTACCTCCGCCAGCACGGCCTGCTGAATACGACGACGAACAGCGATACGGGCGCTGCGACCAACTGACAGTGCGGCCGTCACCTCTCCCGCGAGAAGCAAACCGATGACCGACGCAGCGCTTTGTCTCAAGGCTTTTCATTTGCCGTTCGGCCGGTATTGTGCCGGCAAGGGGGCAGGCTTGGTTTCGATCTGGCAGCGAATCGGTGAAAAACTGGGCTCGTTCTCGCAACGCACCGGCGTTGCGGGTTCGCTCGTCAACGCGCTCGACCCCGACACCTGGTTGCCCGGTGGGCGCGACGCGGCCTTTACCCTGGCGCTGATCGCGCTGTCGGCCAAGATGGCGGTCTCGGACGGCGTGGTGACCGCGTCGGAAATCCGGGCCTTCAAGAAGACGGTGGTCATTCCGGCGGGCGGCGAGGTGCAGGTCGACCGGCTGTTCGCGCTGGCCCAGCAGGATGTCGCGGGGTATGAGGCCTATGCCCGCAAGATCGGCCGCTTCTTCTTCGATATGCCCGATACGCTCGAGCACGTGCTCGACGGCCTGTTCTCGATCGCTGCCGCCGACGGCATGATCCACGAGGACGAACTCGAATATCTCAAGCGCGTCAGCGACATCTTCGGCTTCGATGAGGCCCGTTTCGAGCAGATCGCGGCTCAGCACGTCTACCTCGACGACGGCACCGATCCCTACATGGTGCTGGGGCTGATGCCGGGCGCCAGCAACGACGAGGTGCGGCGGGTCTACCGCCAGCTGGTCGCCGAGCACCACCCGGACCGGCTGATCGCCAAGGGCGTGCCGGAGGAACTGATCGGCGTCGCCACCGCCCGCATGGCGGCCATCAACCACGCCTACCGGCAGATCACCCGACCGAAGATGTTGCCGCATTCGCAGGGCGCCGCCTGACGCGCTGGCTGGGCTTCACCGCGGCTTAAAGCACCCGGAGGGTGCGGCATTTTCGCCGTTTCGGCGTCTGCGGCCGCTGCGGGGATCGTGGTTAACCAAACAGTAATTCGGCGCGACCGTGATGCCCCCGAGCCCGATCGAGGGCATAGGGAAGACCGGCAAATGGCAGATATCATGAGCATCCTCCAGTCGAGCTATTCGTCGGCTCCCTCGCCATTGATCTCGCCCGGCGACAAGTTCGCCACCGTCGATCCGACGCTCTATCAGGGCACCTGGACCGGCAAGGACCCGCTCAACCAGCCCTTCACCCTGTCGGTCACCAACGTCAGCGGCTGGCGTGCGAACGTGACGCTCCAAAGCTCGGCGGGCCTCCAATATGCCAGGGCCTACATCACCACCAAGGGAACGTTTCGGGTAGGAGACTCGCAGTTCACGCTCACTGGTCCCGGGACCGGCCAGCTGAACACGATCGTGACCGATCCCAGCACCGGCATGCAGTCCAACGAACAGTCGGACGCGACGCTTAAGACCTGATCGGCGAGGGCGCCCGGCGGAAGGCATTGGGCTAGGCCAAGGCCGGCACACCCGGGTCGCGCTTGCGCCTGGCCTACCGAATTGACCTTTTCCTTTCGGTCGCGGCGCACTACACGTCGCGCTGCCAGTTGACCGGGCGGCCGCTCCGTTTCGGCGGGGAGGAAAGTCCGGGCTCCATCGAAGCACGGTGCCGGCTAACGGCCGGCGGGGGCGACCCCAGGGAAAGTGCCACAGAAACATACCGCCGCGAGTTTCGCGGCAAGGGTGAAATGGTGCGGTAAGAGCGCACCGCGCCCCCAGCAATGGGGGTGGCAGGGTAAACCCCACCGGGAGCAAGACCAAATAGGGGTGACGCGGCTTAGGCCGGCCGGTTTCGAGGCCAGTCACCCGGGTTGGTTGCATGAGGCGGCTGGCAACAGGCGTCGCAGATGAATGGCCGCCACGTCGGGCGGTCTGTCCGGCCTCGTGTCGGCAGGCTGACCGGCCCTACAGAACCCGGCTTACAGGTCAACTGGCGCTCTCCCTTCGCTCCGGCCGCGCGGTCAGCTAGCGGTCGTCGGCGGCTGAACGGCGAAAGGACACACCGGTCAGTTCAGACCCGAACATCGAGGTCTCGAATGAAACCGTTGCCTTGCTTCCTGGAGGGAAGCTGAGTTCATGCGACAGGCTGAGGCACGGCGCGTCGGACACATGGTCGATCTCTGGCCGGACGCACCCCTTCTGCCGCTCCCAGGAAGTGATCGTCCCCGTCTGACTCATCGGGCTGCCAAACATGGAAGTGTACCAGGTGGGAACGCCGAGGCCGAAGCAAAGCGCCATCAGGATGGGCGTCAGCAGCATGAACGTGTTGACGAAGGCGGCGCGAGCCTGGGCTCGCATCGACGGGTTGCTGAGGCACAGCTGACAAAGCGCAAAACCGATGGCTCCGCCAACCACGATTCCGGCTGCCGCTGACCAGCCGATCGTCTGCCAGCCCAGCGCCGACGGATGATAGTCCCCACCCGTCAAGCCCCAAACGCCCCCGATGGCCAGCAGCGCCAGGGGCGTGAGACCCACCCACAGAATCGCCTTTGCCGCTCGCAAGTGTTGCGGAGAAAACTGCCTGGCCGCGTGTTCCCAGTGCTGGCTGCCCCGATCGTCCACTGAAGTACTTCCGTCTGTCCGGTTGGAAAGCACAAGCTTCGGCGTCTTCGTCGACTGTGCTGCCGCTTCATGTAGGGCAGCCGGCCAGCCTATTCACTTGGTGAAACCCCTCGCCATCGTCGGCTTCATTGGGGCGCCGCGAGAAGCCTTCGACACGCGCTGCCGGCCTCGAGCGCGCACTCCTTCCGGCAAATCCGCGACGCAGTTTCGTCTATGGGCAACAGAATCTTAAGCTCATTTGCGCAGAGTGGGCGAAGTGCCCGCTCGCTTGCGGGCGGCGTCTTGTCGGCGTCAGCCGGATTGGAGTTGCGCCGTATATGCGCCAGCCTCGCGCCCTAGATGTCTCCCCCGCGGGGCCGCATGTGCCGGTGCTGCTCGCCGAGGTGCTGGACGCGCTGGCGCCGCTCGAAGGCAGCCGCATCGTCGACGGCACGTTCGGCGCCGGCGGCTATTCGCGGGCGCTGCTGCAGGCAGGCGCCAGGGTAGTGGCCATCGATCGCGACCCCACGGTCAAGCCGTTCGCCGATGCCCTGGCGAGCGAGTTTCCCGGACAGTTCACCTTCGTGCCCGGCACCTTTTCGGCGCTCGACCGGCTGGCCGGCGATGCGCCGATCGACGGCGTCGTGCTCGACATCGGGGTGTCGAGCATGCAGCTCGACGAGCCGGGGCGGGGCTTTTCCTTCATGCGCGACGGGCCGCTCGACATGCGGATGTCGTCGGACGGCGACAGCGCGGCGGACCTGGTCAACGACCTGCCGGAAGACGATCTCGCCAACCTGCTCTACGCCTTCGGCGAAGAGCGCAAATCGCGCCGCATCGCCCACACGATCGTCGCCGCCCGGGCCGCGGCGCCCATCGCCACCACCGCCGAACTGGCGCGGCTGATCGAAAAGGCCATCGGTCGCAAGCCCGGCGACCAGCACCCGGCGACGCGCAGCTTCCAGGCGCTCCGCATCGCGGTGAACGACGAACTGGGCGAACTGGTCGAGGGTCTGTTCGCCGCCGAGCGGCTGCTCGGCGAGGGCGGGCGGCTGGCGGTCGTCGCCTTCCATTCGCTCGAAGACCGCATCGTCAAGCGCTTCCTCGAGCCCGAACGCGCGGCCCCGGTGCAATCGCGGCACATGCCGCTGCAAGTCCGCGAGGCGACGCGCTGGCTCGACATCGCCAAGGCCCGCAAGGCCGGCCCGGCGGAGCTGCAGCATAATCCGCGCGCCCGATCGGCGGTGCTGCGGAGCGCCAGGCGCAGCGAGGCGCCGCCGCGGGCCATATCGCGGGCCGGCCTGGGCGTGCCCGAGTTCAGAGGCGTCGCATGATCCGCAAGCTCAACATCCTGCTGATGCTGACCAGTAGCATCGCACTCGTCGCCGTCTACGGCCTCAAATACTCGGTCGAGGAGGTGGCCAAGGGCAAGCAAGGCCTCGAGCACCAAATCCAGAAGCAGCAGGGACAGCTGTCGCTGCTGCAGGCCGACTGGAGCTACCTCAACCAGCCCGGCCACATCCAGCCCATCGTCATGCGGCACCAGCAGGAGCTCAACCTGCAGCCGATCGCCCAGACGCAGTTCGGTTCGCTCTCCGACATTCCGATGCGGCCCGCGCAACCGGATACCGATGCGATGACCGCGCTGTTCCAGTCGCTGGAATCGGGCGTCGATCCCGCCGACCATCCGATCGGAGGCCGATAGCCATGGCCGTGATGACCGGCGAAGATGCCATTTCGGTAACCGGCGCGCGGAAATTCCGCGGCGACCTGACCCGCACCCGCATCCGCTGGGTGGTTGCCGGGCTCGTGGGCATATTCTGCATTGTCGGCGGCCGGCTGATCCAGCTCGGCATGGTGGTGACCGACAACACGATCGAGGGCCAGAGCCGCGACGTCATCAGCGCTTCGCGTCCCGCCATCCTCGACCGCAACGGCCTCGAAATGGCGGTCGATATCCGCGTGCCCTCGCTCTATGCCGAGCCGCGCCGCATCATCGATGTCGACGACGCGGTCGAAAAGCTGCGCACCGTCCTGCCCGATCTCGATGCCAAGTGGCTGCGGCAGAAACTCTCGGGCGACAAGGGGTTCGTGTGGATCAAGCGCCAGCTGACGCCCGAGCTCGAAGACAAGATCTACCAGCTCGGCATCCCCGGGCTCGATTTCCTCACTGAGAGCAAGCGCTTCTACCCCGGTGGGCCGGAGGCCTCCCACATCCTCGGGTCGGTCAACGTCGACAACCAGGGCATCGGCGGCGTCGAACAATACATGGACAGCCAGGATCTCGGCACGCTGCAGTCGGTTGGGCTGGCGCGCGGGGAAAACCTCAAGCCGGTGCAGCTTTCGATCGATATGCGGGTGCAGCACGTGATGCGCGAGCAGTTGCTCGACGCGCTCGACCGCTACCACGCCCATGCCGCGGCAGGGGTGATGATCGATGTCCACACCGGGGAAGTGATCGCGCTATCCTCCGTGCCCGATTTCGACCCGAACGATCCCTCGACCATGATCGCCCCCTACAACGGCGAACCCAAGATGCGCTTCAACCGCATCACGGCCGGCAAGTACGAGCTCGGTTCGACGTTCAAGACGGTGACAATCGCCGGCGCGCTCGACAGCGGCGCCGTCAAGATGACCGACCGCTTCGATGCGCGCTTCGGCGTGCGCTTCGGGCGCTTCACGATCACCGATTTCCACGGCCAGAACCGCATCCTGACGGTGCCGGAAGTCTATAAATACTCTTCCAACGTCGGCGCGATCCACATCATGCAGCAGTGGGGCAAGGACAACTACCGGGCCTTCATGACCAAGATCGGCTTCGACAGCCCGCTGCCGATCGAGCTGCCGGAAAAGACCACGTCAAGCATCCCCAAGAAGTTCGCCGACGTGACGGCGGCCACTGCAGCGTTCGGCCACGGTATTGCGGTGACGCCGCTGCACATGGCGGCGGCGATGGCGGCCTTCGTCAACAACGGCGTCTACGAGCCCCCGACGATCTATATGCGCTCCGAGGACCAGGTGAAGGCGCTGGCCAAGCAGTTCATCTCGCCGCAGACGAGCCTCGAAATCCGCGAGCTGATGCGCCTCAACGCGTTGGAAGGTTCGGGCACGGTGATGGACCGGCAGGCGCAGGGCTATCGCGTCGGCGGCAAGACCGGCACGGCCGAAAAGGTCGAGCACGGCCGCTACTCGTCCAGCAAGAACTTCAACGTGCTGGCCTCGTCCTTCCCGCTCGACAATCCCAAATACGCCATGGTGGTGATCGTCGACGAACCACATCGCGAAGGGCCGACGACGGGCGACACGGCAGGCTGGAACGCCGGCAAGACGACCGGGCGCATTATCGCCGCCGTCGCGCCGATGCTTGGAATCGCGCCCAATTTCGATAAGGCAATCGATGACCAGCTGGTGCCGGTGTCGATCCGATGAGCAACGGGACCGGCCAGATGGTAGTAGACGATGTGATCGAGTCCGATGAGCGCGCGGCGGCGCATCCGGCCAAGCATGGGCGCGAATGGGGAAAGGACGCACGCCAGGTGTTGTTCTTGCTGAGGAACTTGTTGAAGGGCGCTGGCGCGCGCGGGGTCAAGGCAGACCTCGAAGTGAGCGGGGTGAATGCCGACAGCCGCGCGGTGAGCGCCGGCGAGGCGTTCTTCGCGCTGCCGGGTGTCCATGCGCACGGGGAGAGCTTTGCCGCGGACGCCGTGCAGCGCGGCGCCACCGTCGTCATCACCGACCGGCGGCCCAAGGCCGATCTCGGCGTGCCGGTGTTCGTGGTGGCCGATGTACGGGCTGCGTTCGCCCGCGCCGCGGCACGGCGGTTCGAGCCGCAGCCGGCGACCTCGGTCGGCGTTACCGGCACCAACGGCAAGACTTCCGTCGCCTCGTTCGTGCGCCAGATCTGGGAAGCCAACGGCTTCCGGTCAGCGAGCCTTGGCACACTGGGTATCGAGAGCGCCAGCGGGCTCAAGCCTGGATCGCTGACGACGCCCGATTCACTCACACTGCATCGCGACCTCAGGGCGCTGCGGGAAGAGGGGATCGACCACGTGGCGCTTGAAGCCTCGAGCCACGGTCTCGAGCAGCGCCGCCTCGATGGGCTGCGCTTTGCCGCGGTCGGGTTCACCAACCTCACCCGTGACCACCTCGACTACCACCAGAGCATGGCGGCCTATGCCGACGCCAAGCTGCGGCTGTTCAAGGAACTGGCCGCCGAGGGCGGCGCCGCCGTCATTAACGCCGACGATCCGGAGTGCCCGCCCTTTATCTTCGCGGCCCTCGATCGGGGCCTGAGCCTTCTCACGGTGGGCCGCGAGGGCGCCTTCTTCGAGGTCAAGGAGATCGTCAACGAGGGTTTTGGCCAGCATGTTCGCGGGCGCCTCGTGGGTGAGCCGGTCGACTTCCACCTGCCGCTGACCGGCGCCTTCCAGGCCAGCAACGCGCTGGTGTCGCTGGGCCTTGCGACGGCGACCGGCGTGCCGTTCGACGTCGCGCTCAAGAAGCTCGAAACGCTCCAGGGCGCGCGGGGACGGCTGGAACTGGTCGGCCAGAAGGACGACAGCGCCATCTTCGTCGACTACGCGCACACACCCGACGCGCTCAAGAACGCCATCGAGTCGCTGCGGCCCTACGCGCGCGGCAAGCTCACGGTAGTCTTCGGCTGCGGCGGCGATCGTGACAAGGGCAAGCGTCCGCAAATGGGCGCCATCGCGCAGGAACTGGCGGACCGGGTGATCGTCACCGACGACAATCCCCGCACGGAAGACGCGGCAACCATCCGGTCCGAGATCATGGCCGGGGCGCGCGGCGCCGAAGAGATCGCCGACCGCAAACGCGCCATCGACGTCGCCATCGCCTCGATGGGGGCCCGCGACGTGGTGCTCATCGCCGGCAAGGGGCACGAGGACTACCAGATCGTGGGAACGACCAAGCACCACTTCTCCGACCACGAGGTCGTCGCCGAAGCGCTGCGGCAGTAAGCACGCAGCCGCCGCCAGGCCTCGGCCGGGCGACGGCACCTAGGTCGATCAGGGCGACTGGGCCGAAGGCCCGGCCCAACAGGCTCGCTACACGGCGATCCGGCCCGTCTCCACCAGCGACTTGAGGTTGGACAGGATTTGCGGCCAGCCCTCGGAAATCATGGAGATGGTCCGCGACTCGGCGACCGGCATGGTGTGGGTGACGGTCAGCTTGCTCGCTTCACCCGCCGGGGCCACCTCGAACACGCAGCGGCCGAAACCTTCGGCCTTGGCTTGCGCGTCCTCCTCGTGGCGCCAGGACAGTTCGAGCCGGCTCGGCGGATCGAAAGCGACGATCTCCCCGCCGTCGAACAGCACACCTTCGGGCGACAGCATGCGCCAGGACGAGCCCTGCCGCCATTGCGTGTCGAAGGTGAAGCCGAAGAAGTAGGCCTTCATGAACTCGGTATTGGTGAGCGCCTCCCACAGCTTGGCGGGCGAAGTTCGGATGTAGGTGACGTAGACGAAGCGGCTCTCGGCCATGGCGGAAACTCCTGATGTTGCGGTTGCGGTGAGTGGTCAGGGAGCCGGGACGGTCAGCGCGACGGTTCCGGTTTCAAGGTAGCTCTTGAGATTGGCGACGACCTGCGGCCAGGCGGCCTCGACGGCGGCGATGAGCCTGGAATTGGCGATGCCGATCGACTGGGTGACCGTGAGCCGGGTGGCCGTGCCGCCGGCTGGAGCGAGGTCGAAGGCACAGCGGCTGAAGCCCTCGGCGTGCTTTTCCGGTTCGGCGTTGCGCCAGGACATCACGAGGCGGGAGGCCGGATCGACCTCGAGCAGTTCCCCTTCGGTCATCAGCGAGCCGTCGGGGAAGAGCCGCCGCCAGGCGCCGCCCGGCCGGAGGTCGGCCTCGAAGGGCAGGCCGAAGAAGTAGGTCCGCATCGCCTCGGCTGAGACGAGAGCGTCCCATACCGCCTGCGGGGTCGAGCGGATGTAGGTGACATAAGCGTATCGGCTTTCAGCCATGATGGTCTCCTCGTTGATCTCTTCGGCAGGTTTCATCGAGCCCGGAAGCCTGATGGCTGCCGGGTCGGGAACGGGTTGCGGGCCAATGGCCCGCGGTGGTCAGTCGATCGGCGCGCGGTGGCGGCGGGCCTGAGGCTCGCCGGACCGTCAGTCCTCTGCCGGGCCGTCGCGCTCTTTCGGCGCGTCGTCGTCGGCGGTGGTCCCGTGCTCCGGCGAAGGGCCTTCCAGCATGTCCTTCAGGTCGGACAGGATGCGCAGCCGCGGCCGTTCGAACTTGCCGATCCAGCGCTCGGCGATGCCGTTGATGGGGATGGGGTTGAGGTAGTGCAGCTTCTCGCGCCCCTTCCACTCGATGGTGACGAGGTTGGCTCCCTCGAGAATCCCGAGATGCTTGGCAACGGCGGGCCGGGTCATCTCCAGCCCCTGGCACAACTCGGTGAGCGACTGGCCGCCACGGACATAGAGTCGATCGAGCAGTTCGCGCCGGCTCTTGTCGGCGAGGGCGCGGAAGACAAGGTCACCGTCGTCATCAAAGGATACCGTTTGGTTTCGTGTCATGTCGACTGTATATGAAACCAAAAGGTGCCATGTCAAGTCGTTCCGGAGGCGGATGCCGATCGAGCCGCCGGCCGGTGGCCCCGGCTGGGACGGAGTGCTAAGCAACGGCTCAATCACTGAAGGAGAAGGCGATGGCCCGGCTCTACACGATCGGCGAGATCATCGCGGCGACGGGCGGCCGAGCCGAAGGGCTGACGGGCGAGGGGGTGTGCAGCATCTCGATCGATTCGCGCGAGATCGCCCCCGAGGGGCTGTTCGTCGCCATCCGGGGCGACCGCTTCGACGGCCATGAATTCGTCGGCCAGGCGCTGCAAAACGGCGCAGTGGCGGCGCTGGTCAGCCAGGAGAAGGCGGCGGGGCTCGGCGAGCGGCTGATCGTGGTGCCGGATGCGCTCGAAGGCCTGCGCGACCTGGCGCGGGCGGCCCGCGCCCGCAGCGACGCGAGGATCGTCGCGGTGACGGGGAGCGCCGGCAAGACCACCACCAAGGAAGCGATCCGCGCCGTGCTGGCCACGGCCGGCGAGACGCACGCCTCGATCAGGAGCTTTAACAATCACTGGGGCGTGCCGCTGACGCTGGCGCGGATGCCGCAGGAGGCGCGTTTCGGCGTGTTCGAGATCGGCATGAACCATGCCGGCGAGATCACGCCGCTGGTCGGGCTGGTCCGGCCGCATGTGGCGGTGATCACCACGGTGGCCGCCGCACACCTCGAATTCTTCCCCTCGGTCGAGGCGATCGCCCGGGCCAAGGCGGAAATCCTGCTCGGGCTCGAGCCGGGCGGCACGGCGGTGTTCAATGCCGACCATCCGTACTTGCCGATCCTGCGCCAAGCCGCCGTGGACGCGGGCGTCGCGCAGATCGTCACCTATGGCTATGCGCCCGATGCCGACTGGCGCATCGAGGCGGTCGAAATGGCGGAGACCGAGACCGTCGCGCGGTTGCGGCACGGCGAGGAGGCCATCTCCCTGACGCTCGGGGTGAAGGGCCGCCATATGGTCGCCAACGCGGTGGCCGCGCTGATCGTCGGGGAACTGTTCGGCGTCCCGCGGGCGGATGCGGTCAAGGCGCTCGAAGCGTTCGGCGCGCCGGAGGGCAGGGGGCTGGCGCTACGGCTCGGCAACGGGCAGCACCCCCTCGTCCTCATCGACGAGAGCTACAACGCCAACGGTGCTTCGATGGTCGCGGCGCTCGACGTCTTTGCCGGCCAGGGGGCGCCGCGCGGCAAGAAGGTGCTGGTGCTCGGCGACATGCTGGAGCTCGGCGCCGAGAGCCCGGCGCTGCACCGGGCGCTGAAGCAGAGCGTGCTCGAGGCCGGCGCCGACCGTATCTATCTCGTGGGCCCGAACATGGCGGCGCTCGGCGAGACGCTCGGCGAGGGGGCGGTTTCGGGGCGCGCCGAGACCGCCGACGGCATCGCTCAAATCGTGCTGGACGAGCTTGATTACGGCGACGCAATCATGATCAAAGGATCGAACGGCGTCCGGTTGTCGGGGCTCGTGAAGGCCATCCGCGACAGGTTCGAATAAGCGCAACGCTGCCGCCCAGGCGAGGAAATCGATCCGGCATGCTGTATTTTCTCGGGACGTTGGCTGGTGATCTCAGCGCGCTCAACGTCTTCCGCTACATCACCTTCAGGACCGCCGGCGCGGTCGTAACGGCGCTGTTTTTCGTCTTCCTGTTCGGGCCCGGCATGATCGCCGGCCTCCGTATCCGGCAGGGCCGCGGTCAGCCGATCCGCGAGGACGGCCCGGCCAGCCACCTGCTGACCAAGAAGGGCACGCCCACCATGGGCGGCCTGATGATTCTCGCCGGCACGGTGATCTCCACCCTGCTCTGGGGGAACCTCTCGAACGGCTATCTCTGGGCCGTGCTGTTCGTCACCATTCTCTTCGGCGCCATCGGGTTTTACGACGACTACCTGAAGGTGACCCGGATGTCGCACAAGGGGTTCGGCGGCAGGCAGCGGTTGCTGCTCGAGTTTCTCATCGCCGGCATCGCCTGCTGGGTGATGACCTCGCTCGACGGCACACACTATTCGCACTCGCTGCTCTTTCCGTTCGTGAAGGGCTGGGCGATCAATTTCGGCATCTTCTTCTTCATCGTCGGCGCCTTCGTCGTCGTGGCGGCGGGCAATTCGGTCAACCTCACCGACGGCCTTGATGGCCTCGCGATCGTGCCGGTGATGATCGCCGCGGGCTCGTTCGGGCTCATCGCTTATCTCGTCGGCAACCAGAATTTCGCCGACTACCTGCTGGTCGATTTCGTGCCTGGAACAGGCGAGCTCGCGGTGCTCTGCGGCGCGCTGATCGGCGCTGGGCTCGGGTTCCTGTGGTTCAACGCGCCGCCGGCGCAGATTTTCATGGGCGATACCGGCTCGCTCGCCTTGGGCGGTGCGCTGGGGTCGATCGCGGTCGCCACCAAGCACGAAATCGTGCTGGCGATCGTCGGCGGCCTGTTCCTGCTCGAAACGGTGTCGGTGATCGTCCAGGTCACCTCGTTCCGCCTGACCGGCAAGCGGGTGTTCCGCATGGCGCCGATCCACCACCATTTCGAGCACATAGGCTGGACGGAAAGCCAGGTGGTGATCCGCTTCTGGATCATCGCCTTCGTGCTGGCGCTGATCGGGCTGAGCTCGCTGAAACTGCGCTAGGTCGGCATTCTGCGCTTGGCACCGCCGTGGCCAACGCCAAAATGCAGAGAAGCAGTGTCTTTCTCTACCCCGGCAGCCGTTCGATCGCCATGTGGCGGTATTCGACCGCAGCGCCGTGGTCCTGCAGGTCGATGTGGCCCCACGGCATCTGGCCGTAGAGCGGCATGTAGGTGAACTTGCTCGCCCCGACCCGGTTCTTCCAGTCGTCGCTGCCGAGTTCGTAGTCGACGACCTTCACACCGTTCAGCCAGTGCTCGACATGGTTGCCCCGCACCACGATGCGGGCCGCGTTCCATTCGCCAGCCGGCTTGCTGGCGTCAGCGGTCACCGCATAGACGGCGTAGCAGCTGGCCGCGGCGGTCAGCGGATTGCGGCCGTTGATCTCGCCCCGGTTGTCGAGGATCTGGTATTCGGGGCCGCTGTCGAAGGGGGCGCCCGAGGCTTCGCTCACCCGGTAGAGCACGCCGGAATTGCCGCCTGGCGCGATCTTCCAGTCGAAATCGAGCTCGAAGCTCGAATAGACCTCGACGCTGACGATGTCGCCGCCACCGGGGGTGTGGCTGATGCGGTCACCATCGATCCGCCACTCGGCCGGCAGCGGTCCGCCGCGCCGATAGGGACGCCACTCGAGCCGATGAAAGCCGGGCTTGAGGTCTTCGGCAAGCGACGACCCCGCGCAGGCCGCAACGAGCGCGCAGAGACCGAGGCAAAGAGCAAGTCGCCGGCGGATCATCATGGTCTCCCCACGTGCGTTCGACTGCACCGCTAGGTAAACGACCGGTTTCCGCCGAAATGACGGCATGGCGGCAATTTCGCAGAATGCGTCGCGCGCTCAGCAATCGGTAACCATCCCAGCCCTAGAGTAGGGACCGGAGTTTGTTGTGTCCGGGAGGCCGTCCGTTTGGGGGCGGCGCGTTGTCATGTTCTCACGCGAGAAGAAGACGCCGATCGCCGAGTGGTGGTGGACGGTGGACCGGGAACTGCTGGTGGCGCTGGTGCTGCTGATGGCCTGCGGGGTGGTCCTGAGCTTCGCGGCAAGCCCGGCGGTCGCCGAGCGCCTGCACCTTCCGTGGTACTTCTTCATCGTCCGGCAGTGCGGATTTGCCATCCCCTCGGTCGGGGTGCTGATCGGCGCCTCGCTGCTGTCCGCCCGGCAGGTGCGCATCGCGGGGCTCGTCACCTTGGTGCTGATGATCCTGGCGCTCTGGGCAACCCTCAAGTTCGGCGCCGAGGTGAAGGGGGCGCGGCGCTGGATCAGCTTTGCCGGCCAATCGATCCAGCCGTCGGAATTCGTCAAGCCGGCCTATGCGGTGATCGCGGCGTGGCTGTTCTCCGAGCGGATGGTGCGGCGTGACGTGCCCGGCCGTATCGTAGCGACCCTCCTGCTGCTGCCGATCATCGGCGCGCTGGTGCTGCAGCCCGACGTCGGGCAGTCCGCCCTGATGCTGTCGACCTGGGCGGCGCTGCTCTTCATGTCGGGCATTTCCTGGTTCATCATCTTCGGCATGCTGGGCGGGGCGGTCGGCCTCGGCTACGGCGCCTACCTGCTGTTCCCGCACGTTTCCAAGCGCATCGACAGCTTCCTCAACCCGGAAGGGGGCGGCAACACCTACCAGGTCGACAAGGCGCTGCATTCGCTGCTCGAAGGCGGCTGGTTCGGTCGCGGCCCGGGGGAATCGATCGCCAAGAAGTTCATTCCCGACGCCCATGCCGACTATGTGTTCTCGGCCGCCGCGGGCGAATACGGGCTGTTGTTCTGCCTCGTGCTGGTCGGCCTCATCTGCTTCATCGTGGTGCGGGCGCTGATGGCGGCGCAACGGCAGGCAAGCCTCTTCAACCGGCTCGCGGCTTCCACCATCGCCATCCAATTTGGGCTGCAATCGGCGATCAACCTCTGCGTCAACCTCAACCTGATTCCCCCCAAGGGCATGACGCTTCCATTTGTCTCCTACGGCGGCACCTCGATGATCGCCATCGCCTTCGGCATGGGCCTGATGCTGGCCATGACCCGCACCAAGCCCGAGGCGCGCATGGCTTCTGGCCTTCCCGCCTATCGCTCCGCCGCGGCCGTGCCCGCCGAATGAGCACCGTCGCATTGATGGCGGGCGGCACGGGGGGGCATCTCTTCCCGGCCATGGCCCTGGCGCAGGAGCTGGAGCGGCGGGGGCACGTCATCCACTTGATGACGGACGAGCGGGTGACGAGCTACGGGCAGAACTTCCCGGCCCGGGAGACGCACGTCGTCCCTTCGGCCACGCCATCGATCCGGGATCCGATCAAGTTCGCGCAGGCAGCACTGCGGCTGGGCTGGGGCACCTTCGTCGCCTATGGCCAGCTCGGGGCCATCCGGCCGGACGTCATGGTGGCGTTCGGCGGCTATCCCACCGTGCCCTCCTTCCTCGCCGGAAAACTCCGCGGCGTGCCGGGTATCCTGCACGATCAGAATGCCGTGCTGGGCCGGGCCAATCATTTCCTCGCCGGCCGCGCCGACGTTCTGGCGCTGACCTTCGAGAAGACGGCGCGCATCGAAGGCTTCGAACGCAAGGCCGTGGTCACCGGCAATCCGGTGCGCGACCGGGTGCGGGAACTCTCGGACGCGCCCTATCGGGCGCCCGCCGAGGGCGATGCGGTCAACCTGCTGGTGTTCGGTGGCAGCCAGGGGGCGCGTGCCTTCGCCGACCTCGTGCCGCCGGCCGTCAGCCTGCTGCCTGCCGAGCTTCGCTCGCGGCTCAAGATCGTGCAGCAGTGCCGGGCCGAAGACCTAGACCGCGTCGCCGACGCCTACCGGCAGGCCAAGGTCAACGTCGAGCTGCAGTCGTTCTTTACCGACATGCCCGAGCGCATGGCGGCGAGCCAGCTGGTGATCGCGCGGGCCGGGGCCAGCACCGTCACCGAGCTTTGCGTCTTCGGTCGGCCGGCGATCCTCATCCCGCTGCCGGGCGCCATCGACGCCGACCAGAAGAACAACGCGCTGGTGCTCGACCGTGCCGGCGGCGGCTACATCGCCGAGCAGGCGACGCTGACGGCGCAGGTCCTTGCCGACCGGCTCGCCTCGCTGCTCGCTGACCCCCAGGGGCTCGAGAAAGCGGCCGGCATCGCCAAGTCGCTGGGCCGGCCCGACGCCGTTGCGTTGCTGGCCGATTTGGCAGAAAAGCTCGCCGCGGGCAGGACGCCCAAACAAGCAGTGGGAGAATATCCATGAAGATGCCGCGCAATATCGGGCCGGTGCATTTCATCGGCATCGGCGGCATCGGCATGAGCGGCATTGCCGAGATCCTGCACAACCAGAATTACGCCGTGCGTGGCTCCGACAGCGCGCTGAGCGCCAATGTGCAGCGCCTGCGCGACATGGGCATCCCGGTCGAAGTCGGGCAAAGCCCGGACAATCTCAAGGACGCCGCCGTGGTGGTCGTTTCCTCGGCCATCAAGCGCGACAATCCCGAACTGCTGGCGGCGCGGGCGCGCGGCCTTCCGATCGTGCGGCGGGCCGAAATGCTGGCCGAGATCATGCGCTTCAAGAATTCGATCGCCATCGGCGGTACGCACGGAAAGACCACCACCACCACTCTGGTGGCGACGCTGCTCGACGCGGCGAACTACGATCCAACGGTGATCAATGGCGGCATCATCAATGCCTACGGCACCAATGCGCGGCTCGGCGGCGGCGAGTGGATGGTGGTGGAAGCCGACGAGAGCGACGGCACCTTCGTCAAGCTGCCGGCCGACGTCGTGATCGTCACCAACATCGATCCCGAGCATCTCGACCACTATCACGACTTCGACGCGGTCAAACGCGCCTTCCACCAGTTCGTCGAGAACGTGCCGTTTTACGGCTTTGCCGTGATGTGCCTCGACCACCCGGAGGTGCAGGCGCTGGTGGGGCAGGTGCGCGACCGCCGCGTCATCACCTATGGCCGCAATCCGCAGGCCGACGTGCGGCTGTGCGACCTCGAGATCGTCGACGGCCAGAGCCATTTCGCGGTCGAAATCCGTGACCGCATCCGCATGACGCAATTGCGGATCGACGGGCTCATCCTGCCCATGCCGGGCGAGCATAACGCGCTCAACGCCACCGCCGCGATCGCCGTCGCCGACCAGTTGCACATCCCGGCCGAAGCCATCCGCAAGGGGCTCAAGGGGTTCTCCGGCGTCAAGCGGCGCTTCACCAAGACCGGCACGGTCGGCGGGGTGACGGTGATCGACGACTACGGTCACCACCCGGTCGAGATCGCCTCGGTGCTGCGCGCGGCGCGGCAGTCGACCAAGCGCGACGTCGTCGCCGTGGTGCAGCCGCACCGCTACAGCCGCCTCCACGATCTCTTCGACGACTTCGCGGTGGCCTTCAACGATGCCGACACGGTGATCGTGGCACCGGTCTATGCGGCGGGCGAACAGCCGATCCCGGGCGTCACCCACGATGAACTGGTGAGCCGCATCCGGGCCCGCGGCCACCGCGACGCGCGGGTGCTCGACCGCCCGGAAGAGCTGGCAGCGCTGCTCGCCGGCCGGGTCGACAGGGGCGACTACGTCGTCATGCTCGGCGCGGGCAACATCACGCAGTGGGCGGCGGCATTGCCGGGTGAGCTCGGCACGTTGACCGGCAAGGAGGTCGAACTGCCATGAACGCCGAAGCGACCGAAACGACGAAGTTTGGCTGGCCCGACCTGCTGCCGGGCTTTGCCCCGTGGGTGGGGGAGGTGCGCGGCCGGCTGACGCCCAACCAGCCGCTGAGCGAAGTGACCTGGTTCCGTGTTGGCGGCCCGGCGCAGCTGTTCTTCCAGCCGGCGGACGAGGCCGACCTCGCCTATTTTTTGAAGCACCTGCCGGAGTCGATCCGGGTGACGGTGATCGGACTCGGCTCTAACCTCTTGATCCGCGATGGCGGCGTCGATGGCGTCGTCATCCGGCTCTCGGCCAAAGGGTTTGGCAGCGTCGAGGTGCTCGATGGCCACCGGATTCGCGTCGGCACGGCGCTGCCCGACGTCAAGGTCGCGACGGCGGCGGCAGAGGCCGGCATCGACGGGCTCACCTTCTATCGCGGCATTCCAGGCGGCATTGGCGGCGCGCTCTATATGAACGCCGGCTGCTATGGCTCGGAGACCCGCGAACGGATGGTCGAGCTGCGGGCGGTGCTGCGTTCGGGCGAGATCGTGACCCTCAGCAACGCCGACATGGGCTACCTCTACCGCAAGTCGAACGGACCGCGCGGCGCCGTGTTCACCTCGGCCGTCTACCAGGGCGTGCCGGGGGAGCGGGAGGCCATTCTGGGCCGGATGCGGGAGATCACCGAAAAGCGCGAGGGCTCGCAGCCGACCCGCGCCAAGACCGGGGGCTCGACGTTCAAGAACCCCGAGGGGCATTCCTCCTGGCGGCTGATCGACGAGGCCGGTTGCCGGGGCCTCACCATTCGCGGCGCGCAGATGAGCGAGCTGCACGCCAATTTCCTCCTCAACCTTGGCGATGCCGACGCCAACGCCATCGAGACGCTGGGCGAGACGGTGCGCAACCGGGTGCGGGCCAAGTCCGGCATCGAGCTCAAATGGGAAATCCGCCGCATGGGCCATTTCCTCCCCGGCGGCGAAGTACGCGAATTCCTCGATGGCGCCGTGTTCACGGGGGCGGTGTGAGAATGCATTGCTTGGCGGCTGTTGCTCTCACCCTCCCCAACCCTCCCCACAAGGGGGAGGGCCCCGGTGGCCGTGGCAGGGTCGTGCCTCAATCCCACCTCCCCCCGTGTGGGGGAGGATGGCTGGGGGGTGAGCCTCTCACCCGCGATGCCGAAGAGTCCCGCCCATGACCAAGCACGTCGCCGTCCTGATGGGCGGTTGGTCGAACGAGCGGCCGGTGTCGCTCAGCTCGGGGAAGGCATGCGCGGAGGCATTGCGCAATGTCGGCTATGCGGTGACCGAGCTCGATGTGGGGCGCGACATCGCCAACGTGCTGCAGCAGATGCGGCCGGATGTGGCGTTCAATGCGCTGCACGGCACGTTCGGCGAGAGCGGCATGATCCAGGGTGTGCTGGAACTGCTCG
>Ga0209233_1000517_pt1 | contig 22480 bp, 14 predicted proteins | sample AraplaCL_Cvi_mCL_FD_184269 | JGI IMG/M metagenome (GOLD analysis project Ga0209233, IMG submission 184269) | Arabidopsis root microbial communities from the University of North Carolina, USA - plate scrape CL_Cvi_mCL (SPAdes) (version 2) | ecosystem: Host-associated > Plants > Roots > Endosphere...
AGCTTTCGCCCTATGTCTGGCGCAAGCATCTCGACTTCGCCACCATCGCCGACATCCAGGCGATGAAGCGGCAGATCAACGTCGCCAAGAACGTCGGCGAGGCGCGGGTCGCGGGCCACAACGTCAAGCTCGGGCGCGGCGGCATCCGCGAGATCGAATTCTTCACCCAGACCCAGCAGCTGATTGCCGGCGGGCGCGAGCCGGCCCTCCGCGTTCGCCCCACCACGCAGGCCCTGGCGGCGCTGGCAGCCGCAGGCTGGATCACGCCTGCCGCCGCCGGCGACCTCACCACGACCTACTGGTTCTTGCGCGCCGTCGAGAACCGGCTGCAGATGCTGCGCGACGAACAGACCCACATCATGCCGGAAACGCCCGAGGGTATCGCGGCGATCGGCCTGCTGACGGGGGACGCCGATACCCCCGCCTTCGAGGCCAAATACCTGGCTGCCCTGCGGCGGGTCGGCGGCTACTACGCCAATCTCTTCAGCGAACAGGATAGCCTCGCGACGGCCGAGGGCAGCCTGGTGTTTACCGGCAGTGACGACGATCCGGCGACGCTCGAAACCCTGTCGCGGCTCGGCTTTGCCGACCCGGCAAAGGTCTCGGGAACAGTGCGCAAATGGCACTATGGCGGCTATGCCGCTACCCGCGCCGCAGCGGCGAGGGCGCATCTGACCGAGTTGCTGCCCGCTTTGCTGAAGACCGTAGCGGAGGCTGGCGGCAGTCCCGACGATACGCTGGCGCGGCTCGATGGCTTCCTGTCGCGCCTGCCTGCCGGCGTTCAGCTCTTCGCCCTGCTGCGGAGCCACCAGCAACTGCTCGAACTGCTGGTCGAGTTGCTGGCCGCCGCGCCGCGCCTTGCCGAGGCAGTGATCCACCGCGCCCACGTCATGGACGGCCTCATCGATCCAGGCCTCGCTGCCGGATTGCGGCGCGAGGACGTGCTGCTGCAGAAGATCGAGGCCTTCTTTTCCGACGCCCGCGACTACCAGGAGGTCATCGACCGGGCTCGCATCGTCGGCCAGGAGCAGAAGTTCCAGATCGCGACCGGCCTGCTTTCAGGCGGGATCACGGCGGCGCGGGCCGGCGAGCAGTTCACCCTGCTGGCCGAAACGCTGCTCGGCCGGCTGTTCAAGGCGGCGCGGCAGGAGTTCGAGAAGCGGCACGGGGTGGTGCCGGGCGCCTCGGTATCGCTGCTGGCGTTCGGCAAGATGGCGAGCCGGGAGATGACCTTCACCTCCGACCTCGACTTCATCATGCTCTACGATGCCGAGGTGACCGCGATGTCCGACGGCGAACGGCCGCTGGCTGCCGGGCACTATTATGCCCGCCTCACCCAGCGACTGCTGGCGGCGGTGAGCGCGCCGACCGCCGAGGGCGTGCTCTACGAGGCCGATCTGCGGCTGCGCCCGTCCGGCAATGCCGGGCCGCTGGCGACGAGTCTTGCCGGCTTCATCGACTATCATCGCAACGCGGCCTGGACCTGGGAGCACCTGGCGCTGTCGCGCGCCCGCGTCATTGTCGGCGACGGGATGGGCGAGGCGGTCGACCGGGCGATTGCCGGGCAGATGGCGGCGGCGCGAGACAGGTCCAAGACGGTGGCCGACGTGGTCTCGATGCGGGCCTTGATGGCGCGCGAACGCAAGCCACGGCATCCCTTCGACCTGAAGCTCGCGACCGGCGGCCTCGTCGATCTCGAGTTCATCGCCCAGTCGGGGCAATTGCTGGCGGGCGACCTGCTGGCGGTGCCGCAGGCATCGACCGCACTGGTCCTGGCGCGGCTAGGGGAGACTGGCCTCGTGCCCGAGGGAGAGCGGCTGGTGGAGATCCACGCGACCTATTCGACGGTGCTCCAGGTGATGAGCGCCGCGCTTCTCCACCCCTTTCGCGAGGAGGAGTGGACGCCGCCGTTCAGGGAACTGCTGGCGCGGCTCACCGGCTATCCGAGCTTCGATCTGCTGTCCGCCGACCTCGCCGCCATGCAGGCCGAAGTCGTCGCGGCCGCCGCGGGCTGGTACGAGCGCGCCGCAACGCTATAGGCGTTTCGCGAAGCGCCTCTAGCCGGCCGGTCTACGCTGCCTCTGCCGCGGCGTTTGCGCTCCGGTACTCATGCGACGGCAAGGCGATGGCGACCGTCGTCCCCACCTGCGGGCGGGAGTCGATGGCGAGCCGCCCGCCGCTCAGTTCGGCGATGGCGCGGGAGATGGCGATGCCGAGACCGGCCCCGTCATGCTCGCGGGTGAACGCGGCGTCGCCGAAGGCGAAGGGCTGCGACAGCCGGTCGAGCTGTTCGTCGGTCATGCCGATGCCGGTATCGGAAACTTCCAGCACCACGCCGTCGTCGGCGGCATAGGCCGCGATGGTGACGCGGCCGCCCGACGGGGTGAAGCGGATGGCGTTCTCGACCAGGTTGCCGAGCATGCGCTCGAGGCAGAACCGGTCGGCCAGCAACTCGGCTGCGCAGCGGCTGCCGATGCCGAGCGACAGCCCGGCGCGGCTCGCCTGGGTCGAAAATCGGCGCGTCACCGAAACCAGCAGTTCCGCCACGTCGACGACTTCCTCGTGCAGCGGCTTGGCGCCGCTCTCGAGTTCGGCCAGTTCCAGGATCGTCGCGAACGAGGTGAGGAGCTTTTCGCCCGAGCCCTTGATCATGTCAACATAGCCCAGATAGCGCTTGTCGCCGATCGGTCCGTAGGTTTGGTGCGCGATCAGCTCGGCAAAGCCGATGATATGGTTGAGCGGCGTGCGGATATCGTGGCTGAGGTGGGCAAGGAACGAGGTCTTCGCCCGGCTGGCCGCCTCGGCCCGGAGCTTTTCCTCGTGGTAGCGCCGGGCCAGCGTCCGCTGCTCCTCCTGGATCGAGGAGAGCAGCAAATCGGTGCGCTTGCGCTCGGTGATGTCGGTAATGAGCGTCACGAAGCCGCCGCCGTCGAGCGGCCGTTCGTCGATCAGCAGGCACGAGCCGTCGGCTTTGTGCAACTCCATAAGCCGGCGATTGGCGCCATCACGCATGATCTTGAGGTGTCCGTCGCGCGACAGCTGCTTCAGCGCATCCGGATAGGTCTCGCCGGCCGGCTCCTGCGGCGAACGGCGAAGGCGCTGCACATAAGCCGAATTGCCGGCAATGAGATTGCCGTCGTCGGTCCACAGCGCCACCCCATAGGGAATGGTGCCGATCACGCCCTCGATCGACCGCCGCACGGCGCCGTCGGCGAGAGAGAGCGGGCGGCGCCAGAAAGCGAGGATCGTCGCCCCGATGGCGAACGTGAAGGCGATGCCGCCGTGCAGCCAGGTGTCGTCGCCGAGCGGCAGGGACGCGCCGGGTGGCAGCAGGGCGCGCAGCGCGGTGATTTCGGCTGTTTCGCGAAGCCCGTCATAGACAGTGAACAAGGTGGCGGCGAGGAAGGCCGTCACGCCAATGGCGACGGCAATGGGGGAAATCTTCCGAGTGTGATGAATGATCGTGTCCAGCACCGCTGCCCCAGCTTCGCCCGGCCGCTTTTCGGAGACAAAACCTCTCCTGGCCGTGGCGCCGGAAGACTCCGCCAACCGCATAAAAAGCCCCACCGAGAGATTAGAATCTAAATGATTATTTCGACCGCAGCCGGAGATTGAATCGAGCCGGGCGCGACTGTCCAGAGCCATTTTTGGGGCTCTGGAGCTTGCGCGGAAATTGCGGAGTCGACTGAATCACTTAGGGCCGGGGAAAAATCTTTCCCGAGTCGGCGAGGTCAGCCTTCGAGCATGCGTCCGAGGATTTCGTCGGCGTTGCGGCTCAGCTTGGTTGATTCTCCGAGCGCCCGCAGGGCGGACTCGGCGGCGGCGCGGCGCCCCGGTTCGTAGTTCCGCCAAGTCCGGAACGACGTCAAAATCCGTGACGCGACCTGCGGATTGCGCTGGTCGACATCGGCCACGAACTCGGTGATGAAGCGGAAGCCGGCGCCGTCCGGACGGGCGAACTGCACCGGATTGCCATTGGCGAATCCGCCCATCAGCGCCCTGAGGCGATTGGGGTTGTTGCGGGGGAAATCGGGGGAGGCGAGGATGGCGCGCACCCGCTCCAAAGTGCCGTCGACCGGCGGCGCGGCGCTGAGGGCGAGCCACTTGTCGTAGACGAGCGGATCGGCAGTAAAGCGCACGCGGAAGTCTTCCAGCATTTCGCCGCTGGTGGGGGCGCTGACGACCACCGCGGCGAGGAGCGCGGCAAACCGGTCCGTCATGTTGGTTGCGGCGGCGTACTGGCGGGCGGCGAGTTCGACGCCATCGCCGGGGCCGCGCACCAGCAGCCCCAAGGCGCGATTGCGCAGGTCGCGCCGCCCTGTCTGGCTGGCGCTCGGCGCATAGGCTTCCGAACTGCTGCGCTCTTCGTAAGCGGCGCGCAGCGTCGGCTCGATGCGCGCCGCGAGTTGCTGCATCAACAGGTCGCGCACCTCGTGGATGCGGCCGGGGTCGACGTCGCTCCCCAGCACACGCGCCACATCCGATTCACCCGGCAGCAGCAGGACGTTGGCCTTGAACGCATCGTCAAGCGAGGGCGAGGCGACGGTTTCGGCCAGCGCCGTGGCCAGCGCTTCGACGGCCGCGTCTGCCCACGCCGTGCCGCGCGCCGCGGCGGTCAGCAGCGCCATCGCCACATCCTGCAGTGCCTGCCAGCGGTTGAACGGATCGGCGTCGTGCCGCGCGAGGAACAACTGGTCGCCCTGCGTGAGATTGGTCGTCAGGTTGACCGGGGCTGAGAAGCCGCGGAACAGCGACGGCACGGGGCGGTTGGCCATGCCCTCGAACACCAGTTCCGCCGAAGCGCCGTCCAGCACGAAGATGTCGTCCTTGACGCTGCCGCCCGAGACCTTCGTCCAGCTGGCAGGCGCGCCATTAGGGCCGACGAGCCCGAACTTGACCGGCAGCACCATCGGTTGCTTGTCGGGCTGCCCAGGTGTCGGGGCGACGGACTGGCTGAGCTTCAACCGGTAGGTGCGGGTCGCCTCGTCCCAGCTGTCCTCGGCGACCACTTTGGGCGTGCCCGCCTGCAGGTACCATTGCTGGAAATGCGGCAGGTCGACGCCGTTGCTCTCCTCGAACACCTTGATGAAGGCCTCGATCGTCGTCGCCTCGCCGTCATGGCGCTCGAAATAGAGGTCCATGCCCTTGCGGAAGCCAGCCTCGCCTAGAAGCGTTGCCAGCATGCGGACGATCTCGGCGCCCTTTTCGTAGACGGTGGTCGTATAGAAGTTGTTGATTTCCTTGTAGTGGTCGGGCCGCGCCGGGTGGGCGAGGGGGCCGGCATCTTCGGGAAACTGCGCTGCCTTCAGCAGCCGCACATCCTCGATCCGCTTCACCGGACGGCTACGCTCGTCCATGGTGAATTCCTGGTCGCGATAAACCGTCAGGCCTTCCTTGAGGCACAGCTGGAACCAGTCGCGACAAGTGATTCTGTCGCCGGTCCAATTGTGGAAATACTCGTGCGCGATGACGCGCTCGATGTTGACGAAGTCGCCGTCGGTCGCCGTCTCGGGCTTGGCGAAGACCAGCTTGTCGTTGAAAATGTTGAGGCCCTTGTTCTCCATGGCGCCGAAGTTGAAATCCGACACGGCGACGATGTTGAAGATGTCGAGGTCGTATTCGCGGCCGAAGCGGCGCTCGTCCCAGGCCATGGCACGCTTCAGCGAATCCATGGCGAAGGCGCACTGCTCCTCCTTGCCGTGCTCGCAATAGATGCCGAGGGCGACCTTCCGGCCGCTCATGGTGGTGAACTCGTCGTGGATGGAGCCGAGATCGCCGCCGACCATCGCGAAGAGGTAGCTCGGCTTGGGGAAGGGGTCTTCCCACACCGCGAAATGCCGGTCGCCATCGAGCTGGCCCTGTTCGACCAGGTTGCCATTGGCGAGCAGCACCGGGGCGAGCGCCTTCTCGGCGATCATCTTCACCTTGAAAACGGCGAGGTTGTCGGGCCGGTCGAGGAAATAGGTGATGCGGCGGAAGCCTTCCGGCTCGCACTGCGTGCACCAGGTGCCGTTGGAGCGGTAAAAGCCCATCAGGCGGGTGTTCTTTTCGGGAGCGATCCGGACCAGGGTTTCGAGCGTGAAGCGCCGCTGCGGCGGCGCAAATACCGTCAGCACCTGCGGCGTCGCCTCGTAGTCCGACAGCATCAGAGGGGCGCCGTCGAGGGCGGTCGAATCAAGCATCAATTCGTCGCCTGCCAGCACCAGCGGGGTGCCCGGTGCGGTGCCTTCGCGGGGCACAATGGTCAGCCAGGCGTGCACCCGGGCGGTTTCGGGCGCGATGTCGACCTCGAGCTCGACCTTTTCGATCACATACGGGGCGGGCGCATAGTCCTTGAGAAAAATGGTCTTTTCGGATTCGGTCGACATGTGAACTCCAAAATCGTCCGGTGTGTCAGAATAGTGTTGCCGGGCTGCAATAGACGGGTCGGGCGGTTGCCTATATTCTAAGCGGCTGGCAACCAGATTGTTCAGCCCTTCCCCGCGAGCACGTCGCATCGGAGGGGCCTGGTCCGCCGGCACGCATTCTCGCCTCGCGCGGTACTTACCGCGCCATTGGATGCGGTTCCACAAGAGTCATTGTCAGGTTCCTTATCATGCTGCGCTGGTTCGAAGCCCGCATCGATCCCTATCCGTCTTCCGATCCGGCCATGCCGCCGGCGAAGATGCTATCGTTCATCCTGTTTTTCCTCGAGGGTTCGAAGCGCTGGCTCGCCCTGATGGCCGTGCTCACCGCCGCCATCGCGCTCAGCGAAGTCACCCTGTTCGGCTTTATCGGCAACATCGTCGATTGGCTGAGCAAGGCCGACCGCTCGACCTTCCTGCAAACCGAATCATGGCGGCTCGGGCTGATGGCGCTGTTCATCATCGTGCTGCTGCCGGCGATCGTCGCCTCGCAGTCGATGGTGATCAACCAGACGCTGATGCCCAATATCCCGCAGCGCCTGCGCTGGATGCTGCACCGGTGGGTGCTGCGGCAATCGATGAGCTACTTCCAGGAAGAGTTCGCCGGCCGCGTCGCGACCAACGTCATGCAGACCGCGCTGGCGGTTCGGGACGCCTCGTTGAAGGTGCTGGACGTCCTCAACTACGTGGTCTTCTATTTCGTCGGTGCGCTGGTCCTGGCGGCCTCGAACGACTGGCGGCTGGCCATTCCGTTCGTCGTCTGGATCGCCATCTATTCCTGCATCCTGCGCTATTTCGTGCCGCGTATGGCAGCGGTCTCATCCGCCCAGGCAAACGCACGCGCGCTGATGACGGGCCGCATCGTCGATGCCTATACCAACATCTCGACCGTCAAGCTCTTCTCCCACAGCCAGCGCGAGGAGGGTTACGTCAAGGAGGCGATGGACGAGTTCCTGCCCACCGCCTACGGCCAGATGCGCATCGCCTCGATCCTCAACATCTCGGTCTATTCGCTCAACCTGCTGCTGCTGTTCTCGATCTTTGCGATCGGCATCGGCTTGTGGCTGGGCGGCGGCGTGACCCCGGGAGCGATCGCCGCGGCGGCGGCGCTCTGCCTCAGGTTCTTCGGCATGAGCCAGTGGATCATGTGGGAGATTTCGGCGCTGTTCGAAAACGTCGGCACCATCCAGACCGGCATCAAGGCGTTTTCGGTGCCGCGCCTCGTCTCCGACCTGCCCGACGCACCTGCGCTTCAGGTGCCGCGCGGCGAGATTCGCTTCGACCACGTCACCTTCCACTACGGCAAGCAGGGCGGGGTCATCGACGACCTGTCGTTCACCCTGAAGCCGGGCGAAAAGGTCGGGCTGGTCGGCCGGTCCGGCGCGGGCAAGTCGACGATCGTCAACCTGCTGCTGCGCTTCTACGACCTGCAGTCGGGGACGATCAGCATCGATGGCGCCGACGTTTCGAAGGTGACGCAGGAGAGCCTCCGCGCCGCCATCGGCGTCGTCAGCCAGGATACCTCGCTGCTCCACCGGACGGTGCGCGACAACATCCTCTATGGCCGCCCCGATGCGACCGAGGCGCAGATGCTCGAGGCAGCGCGTGAAGCGCAGGCGGATTCGTTCATCCCCGCACTCGCCGATCGCAACGGCAAGGCCGGCTACGACGCCCAGGTGGGCGAGCGCGGCGTCAAGCTCTCCGGTGGCCAGCGCCAGCGGGTCGCCATCGCCCGCGTGCTGCTCAAGGACGCGCCGATCCTGGTACTGGACGAGGCGACGTCGGCACTCGATTCCGAGGTCGAGGCGGCGATCCAGGAGCAGCTCCATCGCCTGATGGCCGGCAAGACGGTGATCGCCATCGCCCATCGCCTGTCGACCATCGCCGCCATGGACCGGCTGATCGTCATCGACCAGGGCCGCATCGTCGAGCAGGGCACCCACGCCGAACTGCTGGCACAGGGCGGCGAATACGCCCGCCTCTGGACCCGCCAGTCGGGCGGCTTCCTCGAACCGGACGAAGACGCGCCCGGGCCCGAGGACGAGGACAACGACCGGGAGGCGGCGGAGTGAGCTGCAGCCGGCGACTTGCCCACGGCGACCCCTCAGCCTTTCCCTCTCCCCAGAGGGGCGAGGGGACGATGGGGCACCGCCTTGCCTTTCCTCGCCCCGCTGGGGAGATGCCCGGCCGGTAGGCCGGGGCGAGGGGTAGCCCCAAGCACCAAGTGTACCGACTTCAACCGACCAACCGCACGAAGGAGAGTCCGATGAGACTGATCGAGCAAGCACCCAATCCGCGAATTCCCGCTCCCGACCTGGGTTTCACCCGTCGCCGCCAGCACCGAAGTCTCGTGAGAAAAAAATGCTCAACGCACTCGTCGACTATTTCAACACTCGTTACTCGCCTGTAGCCCTCGCCGACGACCGCCAGCCGCCGCAGGGGCTGACGCCGTTCATCACCTATTTCGTCCGTCAGTTCCGCAAAGCCTACTTCGTCCGCATGGGCGTGGTGGCCGTTGGCTCGCTCGCCGACGCCATGCTGCCCATCTTCGTGGGGCTGATCGTCGGCATGCTGACCACGACGCCGCAGGGCGAAATGTTCAGCCGTAACGGCAACACGCTGCTCTGGATGGCGGTGGTCGTCGTCCTCGTCCGCCCGACGACCTTCTTCATCGATACGCTGGTGCGCAACCACGCGATCGTACCCAACCTCGTCAACCTCGTGCGCTGGCAGAGCCACTGGCACGTCATCCGGCAGAGCTGGAGCTATTTCCAGAACGATTTTGCCGGCCGGCTGGCCAACAAGGTGTTGCAGGCTGGCGACGCAATCGAAACCGGCGTCAACCTGACCGTCGATGCCGTCTGGTACGCAGTCGTCTTCGTCATCGTCGCCTTCATCGCCCTGGCCCGCCTAGACTGGACCCTGTTGGTGCCGATCGGCCTCTGGCTCATCGGCTATGGCGTGCTCTTCACCATCTCGATGCCGCTCATTTCGCAATTCTCCGAGGAGCTGGCGGAGGACCGCTCGGTGATGACCGGCCGTATCGTCGACAGCTACACCAACATCCAGACGCTGAAGACGTTTTCGACCGACAAGCACGAGGACGACTATGTCGCCGAGTCGGTGCTGGCGCACACGGTGACCTTCCGCAAGCTGATGCGGACCTTTACCTACATGTGGTCGACGCTGTTCGTGCTCAACGCGCTGCTGGTGGCCTCGGTCACCTGGCTATCGCTGGCGGGCTGGAACAACGGCGTGATGACAGCGGCAGCGGTCGCCACGGCAATCCCGTTCGTTCTCCAGATGATGAACATGTCGGGCTGGATCCTCGAGACCGGCTCCAACATCTTCCGGCAGTTCGGCACCGTGCGGGACAGCATGGAAACGGTGGCGCAACCGCTCACCATGGTCGACGCCCCCGACGCCCTGCCGCTGGTGGTGGAGAAGGGCGAGATCGACTACGCCGATGTCACCTTCAACTACTGGAAGGGCGGCACGGGATCGGTGCTCGACGGCTTCAATCTCAGGGTCGAAGCCGGCGAAAAGATCGGCCTCGTCGGCCGTTCGGGCTCCGGCAAATCGACGCTGGTCAACCTCGCCCTGCGCATGTTCGACGTGCAGGACGGCTCGATCACCATCGATGGCCACGACGTCCGCTCGGTGACGCAGGAGAGCCTGCGCCACGCCATCGGCCTCGTCAGCCAGGATACCTCGCTGCTCCACCGCTCGGTACGCGAAAACATCATCTACGGCCGCCGCGACGCGACGGAGGCCGAAATGATCGATGCAGCGACCCAGGCGAGGGTCCACGACGTCATCGCCGCCCTGGTCGATCCGAAGGGCCGGACCGGCTACGACGCCCATGTCGGCGAGCGTGGCGTAAAGCTCTCGGGCGGGCAGCGGCAGCGCGTCGCCATCGCCCGGGTGCTGCTCAAGAATGCGCCGATCCTCATCCTCGACGAGGCGACGTCCGCCCTCGATTCCGAGGTCGAGGCGGCCATCCAGGAGCAGCTCCAGGCACTGATGCGCAACAAGACGGTGATCGCCATCGCCCACCGCCTGTCGACCATCGCCGCCATGGACCGGCTCGTGGTGCTGGAGCAGGGCCGCATCGTCGAAGAGGGTACGCACGCCCAGCTGCTCTCGACCGGCGGCCACTACGCCCACCTGTGGGAACGCCAGTCCGGCGGCTTCCTCGACCTGGAGAAGGCCACGGCGTAGCACTGACCCGCGTGCGCGCCGGGGTTGCAACAGACGCCCTCTCCCCTTGTGGGAGAGGGTGCCGGCAGGCGGGTGAGGGGTGGGCCGAGTGTGCTGCCTACCCCTCATCCGGCGCTTCGCGCCACCTTCTCCCGCAAGGGGAGAAGGCAAGATGGGCCGGTGCTTACCCCTCCATCACCACTGCCGTCAGCCGGTCGAGATTGCCCTCGTTGCCTTCTTCGACGGTTGTCCGGATCCGCGCGAACATGTCGGCGTCCTCGAACGTCCAGTACATCGTGACCTGCGTGCCGCCCTCCCGGTCCTCGAAGGTCACGACGCCGCGATAGCGCGGCACGCTGACGTGCTGCACGATGAAGAGGTCGGGGCGCCACAGCGCCTCGAACACCAGATGGTTTTCAAATTCCTGGCCGTCCGGGGCCCGGAAGGTGAAGCGCCAGTGCCCGCCCTGGCGCAGGTCGATCTCCTCGACGCGCATGCTGAACCCGGCCGGCCCCCACCAGCGCACGAGCTTTTCCGGGTCGGCATAGGCATCGAATACGCGTTGGCGTGATGCATCGAGCCGGCGCGTGCTGACGACAGTCCGTGACATCTCCTCCGGTGGCAGTTCCATTGCCGTTATCTCCCCAAGCTTCGGGTCAATGCTTGGCTGCTGAATCGGGCGCAGTCAATTTGGCAGTGACGGTGCCCATGCCCCGCCATCGATGCGCGGGAGCAGCGCCATCCCCATCCGTCACCTCGATGAAGAAAATCTGCCGGCAGGCTACGAACTTGTAAGCTTTCCGACACGTTGAGCGGGGATAAGGTGGTTGCCTCTCCGGCGTATCCAAATGACCCTGCACAACACCCTGAACCGCTTCTTCGAGGACTGGATCGACCCGTTTCGGCCGGCGGACGATCGCCATCCGCCCGGGCGCGCGGTGCCGTTCTTCTTCTACTTCATCAGCCAGGCCAAGATCGCGTTCATCGCACTGCTGGTTCTTGGCGGCGCAGTGGCGCTGGTCGAGGCGGCGCTCTTCTACTATGTCGGCCGGCTGGTCGATGTCCTCGATGCCTCGCACCAGGCCGATGGCTGGAACGGCCTCGTTGCGCGGCACGGTCCCGAACTCGTCGGGATGGTCGTCGTCGTCGTCGGGGTGCGCTTCGTCATCAGTTGGCTGTCGGCGGCGGTCGAGGAGCAGACGGTCAATATCGGCTTTTACAATCTCGTTCGCTGGCAGTCCTACGCCTACGTCGTGCGGCAGAGCCTGAGCTTCTTCCAGAACGATTTTTCCGGCGCCATCGCCAGCAAGGTCTGGCAGGCCGGCGGCGCGGTCGGCGATTTCATGGTCGCCCTGCTGCAGGTGGCCTGGTTCATCGGCATCTACACCGTCACCACCCTCATCCTCGTTGCCGCGCTCGACTGGCGGCTGGGGCTGTCGATCGTGGTCTGGGTGATCGCCTTCTCCTTCCTCGCCTGGCACTACGTGCCGCGCATGCGCCGGGCCTCGGCCTCTGCCGCCGAAAGCTCCTCGCAGCTCACCGGACGCATCGTCGACAGCTACGCCAACATCCAGACGCTGAAACTTTTCGGCACCGCCCAGGGCGACGACGCCTTCGTGCGCTCCGGCTACGATGCCTTCATCGAGACGATCCGCCGGCTGGCGCGTGTCCTGGTCGGCGTCCGTACCTCGATGGCCATGCTCTCCGGTGTCATGATCGCCGGTATCGGCGCTCTGTGCGTCCACCTGTGGACCGAGGGTATCATCACCGTCGGCGGCGTGGCGCTGACCATGGGGCTGGTGCTCCGCCTCTATAACCTCCTCGGCCGCATGATGAACCAGCTCAACGGCCTGATGCGCAATTTCGGCACGGCGCAGAATTCGGCCGAGCTGATCGGCCGGCCGCTGGGGCTGATCGACATGCCCGGCGCGCTGCCGCTCAAGGTCGAGCACGCTGCGATCCGCTTCGACCATGTGAGTTTTCACTATGGCCGGCCGGGCGGCATCATCGAAGACCTGAACCTCAGCCTCAAGCCGGGCGAGCGGGTCGGCCTCGTCGGTCGCTCCGGCGCCGGCAAGTCGACGATCGTCAACCTGCTGCTCCGCTTCTACGACCTCGCCTCGGGCAGCATCACCATCGACGGGCAGGACATCGCCAGGGTCACGCAGGAATCGTTGCGGGCCAATATCGGCGTCGTGACCCAGGACACGGCGCTGCTGCATCGCTCCATTCGCGCCAACCTGACCTATGGGCGGCCCGATGCCACCGACGACGAAATGATCTCGGCCGCCCAACTCGCCGAGGCCGACGAGTTCATCGAAACCCTCGTCGACCAGAAGGGCCGCACCGCCTATGACGCCTATGTCGGCGAGCGCGGCGTCAAACTCTCCGGCGGCCAGCGCCAGCGCGTCGCCATCGCCCGCGTGCTGCTGAAAAATGCCCCGATCCTGGTCTTGGATGAGGCGACCTCGGCCCTCGACAGCGAGGTGGAGGCCGCCATCCAGGAGCAGTTCGACCAGCTGATGCACGGCAAGACCGTCATCGCCATTGCACATCGTCTCTCTACCATCGCCGCCATGGATCGCCTCGTCGTGCTCGATCGCGGCAAGATCGTCGAGCAGGGGACGCATGCCGAGCTTCTGGCGCTTAACGGAAACTATGCCCGGCTCTGGGAACGCCAGTCGGGTGGATTCCTCCATACCGAAGCCGAGGAGGCTGCCGAGTGACATCGGGCGGGCCAGCGTCATGGCGAGCCTAGGCGAGGCGACCGGCAAGGTCGCCTCGGCGCTGCCGCGCTCGATCTCGGGGCTCGACTCCTTCCGGGGCGTCTACATGCTGCTGCTCGCTGCGGGCGTCGGCGTGTTCTCGGGCGTTTCGGTGACGGCGCTGGGCGGGCTGGTGCGCTGGCTGCACGTGACGCTGTTCCGCCTCCATCCCGACGCGCTGCTGAGCGGCACCTATGTGCTGGGTTCGCCCGCCCTGGCGCTGCTGCCCTGCCTCGGCGGCGTGCTTATGGGGTTGAGTCTCATCCTTGCCCGCCGCTTCCGGACCCGTCCGCCGGTCGACCCCATCGAGGCCAATGCCGTGCATGGCGGCCGCATGTCGGTACGCGAAAGCCTGATCGTCACCGCCCAGACAGTGATCTCCTCCGCCTTCGGCGCTTCGGTGGGGCTCGAGGCCGGCTACACCCAGCTCAATTCGGGGCTCGCCTCGCATGTCGCGAGCCGCTTCAGGTTACGCCGCAACGAAGTGCGGATGCTGGTGGGGTGCGGCGCTGCCGGGGCCATTTCGGCTGCGTTCAACGCGCCGCTGACCGGCGCTTTCTACGGCTTCGAAATCATCATCGGCATCTATTCGGCATCGCTTCTCGCACCGGTGATCGTGGCGGCGCTCAGCGCCAGCCTGACCGCATCGCGCTTCGGGGCAGCCGAGGCGCCGATCGACTTCGGCCACCTGACGGCGCTGCGGCTCGTCGATGTGCTGCCTTTTCTCGCTCTCGGCTTCATCGGCGGCGGCGTCGCCATCGCCATCATGTGGCTGGTGACGATGCTCGAAGGCGGTTTCACCCGCCTCAAAGTGCCCCCCTTCGTGCGCCCGGCCATCGGCGGACTCGCGGTTGGCGGGCTGGCCCTGGTCAGCCCGCAGGTCATGTCGTCGGGGCACGGCGCGCTGCAGATCCAGTTCACCCAGAACATCCCGCTCGACGCCGTGGTGCTGCTGTTCCTGCTCAAGACGGCGGCCTCGATCATTTCCCTCGGCTCGGGCTTTCGCGGCGGGCTGTTCTTCGCCTCGCTGCTGCTGGGAGCGCTGCTGGGCAAAATCTTTGCCGCCGCCCTCATCGCCGTCGGGCTGGCGCCAAGCCTCAGCCCGCAGCTCGGCGCGCTGGTCGGCATGGCCTCGCTTGCCGTCGGCGTGGTCGGGGGGCCGCTTACCATGACCTTTCTCGTGCTCGAGACGACCAACGACCTCGCCATCACCGCAGCGGTGCTGGCGGCGTCGGTGATGGCCTCGTTCCTCGTCCGCGAGACCTTCGGCTATTCGTTCTCGACCTGGCGTCTCCATTTGCGCGGCGAGACCATCCGCGGGGCGCACGACGTGGGGCGGCTCCGCAGCCTCACCGTCGGGCCGATGATGCGCTCCGATGTCCGCACCGTGCCCGAGACCATGCTGCTGACGGCGTTCTGCGAAAAGTACCCGCTAGGGTCGACGGAGCGCGTCATCGCCACCGACCGGGACGGGCGCTATGCCGGCATCGTCGTGGTCGCCGATGCGCATCATGCGCTCGCCCATGCGCAGGACGATCAGCCCGCGACGGTCTCCAGCCTGCTGCAGACGCGTGATTTCGTGCTGCTGCCCTCGATGACGGCACAGGCCGCCGCCGACATCTTTGTCGCCTCGGGTTCGGAAGAACTGGCCGTCGTCGACAACCTCGAACGCCGACGGGTGGTGGGCTTGCTGACGGAAGCCTACGTACTCCGCCGCTACGCCGAGGAACTCGACAAGGGGTGGCGGGACCTCACCGGCGAGACGAACTAGGCCCTTTGGCGCCCTACGCGGTCGCGGCAGACCCCCTCCCCAACCGTCCCCACAGAGGGGGAGGGGTGCTGGTCTGGGTGTGTGGCAGGGCATTTCCCCAAAATCAGCCTGACACCCTCCCCTTGATGGGGAGGGCTGGGGAGGAGTGTTGCCAGCGCCCCAGCCTGTTGAACGGGCACGGCGCAGCCAAGATGGAGGCGCCCGCAGGCGCCCCCGCTCCTCACATGACGTTGAACGTCTCGGCCACTTCGACCGACCCGCCGGACATCAGGATCGGGCAGGTCGAGGCCATCTTGACCGCCGCGTCGAGGCTTTGGGCTTCGACGATCGAATAGCCGGTGATCGGGTTGGGGCCGCCGCCGTCGCTCACCTTGCCGTCCTTGGCGATGGTCTTGGCCGGGCCGGTGGGGTTGCCGCCATCGACCAGTGCGGCGCCGAGCCCGCCCATCCAGGCCCCCCAGGCCGCCATGACCTTCGCGCCTTCCTCCGGCGTCGCCGGCATGCCGCCGCCATGATAGGCGAGTACATATTTCGTCATCTGCTTCTCCCTTGTGAAATGGTGGTCAGGCCGGCATCGGCACGTTGAGCGCCTTGCCGGTTTCGAGATAGGTCTTGAGCCCGGCAAAGATCAGCTGCCATCCCTCGACGGCGCCACCGGCCTTTTCGATCTCGTAGTGCGTCAGCGTCAGCTTGACGACTTCGCCCATCGGCTCGATCTCGTAGACGACGCGCGTCGCCGGTGCGCCGGGCACCCAGACCGGAATGAAGGTGGTTTCGAGCCGCTTTTCCGGCACCGCCTCGATGACTTCGCCATCGAGCATCGAGGTGCCGTCGGCCCCGCGGTAGCGGAACGCCGAGCCGGGCTGCAGCGAGCTCTCGACCTTCGAGCCGTAATAGTAGAACTGCGTCTTCTCCGGGTTCACCAGCGCGTCCCACAGTGCCTTGGGCGTGGTGCGGATATAGGTTTCGAGCACGTAGTCGGGTTTGTCGGCCATCGTTCGGGCTCCCTCGAGGGCGTTCTTCAGGTCCAGCGCGAAGCGCGCCAGTGGCTTGGCGTAAGGCGCCATCCAGCGGTCGGCGACCTCCTGGATCGGCAGGGCATTCAGGTAGTGGTGCTTGAACCGACCCGACTTGCGGGTGACCACCAGGTTTGCGTCCTCCAGCACCTTGAGGTGTTTCATCACCCCGAAGCGGGTCATCCCGAGCCCCGCTTCGAGCTCGGTCAACGTCTGCCCGCCCTTGTCCCGAAGGCTGTCGAGCAGAGCTCGGCGCGTCGGATCGGCGAGTGCCTTGAAAACCGCATCCACGAGAACGACGATAGGTGACTAAATGGTCACGTGTCAATGGGGCACGCGCCGGGCCTTCGGCTTCTCGGCGCCGCCCCGCGGCGATCGACCGTGTTCCGCTATCCGCCCTCATGCTCTAGAAGGCTCGGGCACGGGAGCAGGAGGAACGGCACCATGGCAGATATCGCGGCGGCATCGGGCTATTCGGAATTGCAGTTGGGCGGCGCCTGGGCGCTGAGTTCGCCGACGCACGCCGGCATCCGCGCCATCACGCTGCCGGGTGACGTGCACACGGCGCTGCTGGCGTCAGGCGAAATCCCCGACCCCTATTTCGGCAACAACGAGAAGGCGGTGATGTGGGTCAACGAGACCGCCTGGGCGGTCGAGCGTCGCTTCGAGGCGAGCGCGGCCGACATTGCGGGCTATCTGACGCTGACCCTCGAATATGTCGATTGCATCGCGACCGTCTTCCTCAACGGCGAGATCGTCGCCGAGACCGACAATGCCTTCCTCCGCCACGACATCGACGTGACAGGCAAGGTGCGCGAGGGCGAGAACACCCTCCGCATCCTGTTCGACATTGCCCCCGACATCGCCAAGGCGCGTTACGACGCGCACCCGTTCCCCATTCCCTTCACCAACAACTACAAGACCAACGGGCTGAAGGGCATCCACATGAACTTCATCCGCAAGGCGGCCTGCCATGCCGGGTGGGACTGGGGCATCTGCCTGATGCCGATCGGCATCTATGGCCGGATGGCGCTGCGCCGCTCGCGGCTGGCGCGGCAGGAAAGCGTTGCGGTCGAGCAGGGGCATGGCAGCAATTCGGTCGAACTCTCGATCAAGACTCGGCTTTTCGCCTTCGGCCACGGCTCGGTTGAGATCGAGCATCGGATCGACGGCCAGACCGTCACCGACAAAGTCGTGGTCGTGCCGGGCGAAAATCTCTTCACCCACAACATCACCATCCAGCAGCCGAAACTCTGGTGGCCGAACGGGCAGGGGGAGCAGCCGCTCTATCTGCTCGAAACCCTGGTCGACGGCGAGCACACGCATCGCCGCATCGGCCTCAGGAAGCTCGAATGGATCGTCGAAAAGGACGAGATCGACCACAACTTCAAGGTGCGGATCAACGGCCGCGACATCTCGATGTTCGGCGCCAACTGGATCCCCAACGACGCGATCCCCTCGCGCATCACCCCGGCCGCCATTCGTGATGCGCTCAGCAGCGCCAAGGCCGTCAACATGAACATGATCCGGCTCTGGGGCGGCGGGCAGTACGAGCCGGATTTCTTCTACGATCTCTGCGATGAACTCGGCATCCTGATCTGGCACGACTTCATGTTCGCCTGCATGCCGTATCCGTCCGACAAGCCGTTCCTCAAAAGCGTGCGCCAGGAGATCACCCAGCAGGTGCGCCGTCTGCAGCACCATGCCTCGGTTGCGATCTGGTGCGGCGACAACGAAGTCATCGGTTCGCTCAACTGGTACCCCGAGACCAAGGCCAATCGCGACCGGTTCGTCGCCAACTACGACCGCCTCAACTCGATGCTGGCCGATATCGTCGGCGAGGAGGACGAAAGCCGCCGCTTCTGGCCGTCCTCGCCCTCGCTCGGCTACATGGATTTCTCCGACGGCTGGCATTCCGACAGCCGCGGCGACATGCACTTCTGGAGCGTCTGGCACGAAGCCAAACCCTTCGAGCACTATCGCGACGTCAACCCGCGTTTTGCCTCCGAATTTGGCTTTCAGAGCTTCACCTCGATGAACGTCATCGAAAGCTTCAGCGAGCCGGGGGACCGCAACCCGTCCTCGCCGGTGATGGAAACGCACCAGCGCAACGATGGTGGCAATGCGCGCATCCTCGAGACGATGACGCGCTATTTCCGCTTTCCCAAAGACTTCGAGCAGATGGTGTTTCTCAGCCAGGTGCAGCAAGGCCTCGCCATCAAGACCGCCATCGAATACTGGCGCTCGACCAAGCCACGCTGCATGGGCACGCTCTATTGGCAGATCAACGATTGCTGGCCGGTCGCCAGCTGGGCGAGCCTCGACTACGGCGGGCAGTGGAAGCTGCTCCACTACATGGCCAAGCGCTTCTTCCTGCCCCTCAACGTGGTGGCGGTGCCTGACAAGGCGACGGGCGACATCGTCTTTCGCGGCATCAACGATAGCGGCGCTGAGGCCGAAATCGGCGTCGAAATCCTCGCCGTCGATGTCGCCGGATCGGTCCGCTCCCTGTATGCGAAACGCAGCCGGCTCGATCCGGCCGGCGCCATCGACATCGTCCGCATCCCGGCCGGCGAGCTCCGCGAGGGCGAATTCCTGTTCTTCTCCTGGACCGGCGAAGACGGCAAGCTGCTGGGCGAAAACGACTTCTTCCCCAAGGCCTACAAATACTACGACCTGCCGCACGCCGAGGTGAAAGCCCGCTGGACAGAGGAGAGCGGCGCGCCCGTCCTGACCCTCGCGAGCGACCGCCCGGCGCTGTTCGTCACCGCAACGGCGGCGGGTGTCCCCGGCTACTTCAGCGACAACGCCGTCACCCTGCTGGCGGGGCGCGAGACACGCCTCACTTTCACCCCCCGCTTCGGTGGGTCAGTTGATCGGGCCGCGCTGGCCCGCGGGCTAAAACTGGGCCATTTGCGCGAAACGTACTGAGCTGCGAAGCCGCCATTGCGCGGACGCTCGGAGGGGTTTGTTAGGGACAAGGGCCCCCACCCTTGATCCCTCCCCGCAAGGGGGAGGGAGAATGCGCGGCACCGCCTTGCCCTGCGCCAGGGGAGAGGTCGGCGCGTCGGCTTCGGGTAAGGGGCCTTCTCTAACGGTCCGCAGCCCCGTGCCGCCCTCCTACTTGCCCGCAGCGGCGCTCGCCTGCCGGAAGGCGTCGCCGAGCGAGCGGATGAACGCTTCGCTGGTCAGCGTGGCGCCCGAGACGATGTCGACGTTGGCGTTCTGGGCCTGCAGCACTTCCTGGGCCAGGATCGGCAGCGCCTGCTGGTTGATGCGGTAGGACGTGCCGGTGTGGTGCGGATAGTCGAGCAGCTGGAAGTTCGACACCTTCCCCGCCTTGATCGTCACCCCCATTTGCACGTTGCCGTAATAGGCGTTGACGCTGGGCCCGGTATAGGTGCCGTCGGCGTAAGGGCTCCCTTGCGTGGTCGCGGCGACGGAGGTCGGGATGGTGGCCGCCATCGCCGGCGAGCCGCCGGCCAACGGGGCCGCGAGGGCGAGCAGGGACAGGGCGAGCGGCTTCATGGTGCATTCTCCATGCTTGATCATCGGGCGACGCTGCGCCCAGGGCCTGACGCCAGCCTGAAGCGGGGGGTGAGCGGCCTTGACAACCGCCCCGACTGCCCGCCATCGATGCGCTGACCGGCTCCTCCCCCGCGCCGGTTCCGGAAGTTTCTTCATGCGCGCAGCACCCGCTCCCCTCGAGGAGCGCCGCACCTATGGCATCGGCATCTTGATGCTGGGCCAACTGGTTCTCGTGACCATCGACCCGTCGGCCAAATACCTGTCGCTCGCAGGCCTGCCGATCGGCGAAATCATCTTCGTGCGCTACCTGGTGCACCTGCTGGTGGTTCTGGCAGTGGCGTTGCCGCGGCAGGGCGGGACGTTGTTCCGGACGCGGGCACCGTGGCTCGAACTGGCCCGCGGCGCGGCGCTCGCGGCTTCGACGCTGACCAATTTCCTCGCGGTAAAGTTCCTCCCCGTCACCATGACGAGCTCGATCCTCAACACCACCCCGCTACTCGTCTGCATGCTGTCGATTCCGCTGCTCGGCGAGTATGTGGGGTGGCGGCGCTGGCTCGCCATCATCGTGGGCTTTGCCGGCGTCATGGTGATCATCCGCCCGGGCACGGCCGAATTCAGCCCGGCCGTCTTCCTGTCGCTCGGCGGCGCGCTGCTCGGCGCGTTCTACAATATCCTAATCCGCAAGCTCGCCGGCATCGACGGTGCGTTCACCCAGCAGGTCTATGGTGCGGTGCTGGCGGTGGTGTGCGTTGCGCCCTTCGCCTTCAACGGCTGGGTCTGGCCGCACGATGTCGCGGCCTGGAGCGTCTTCGCCATGATCGGCATTGTCGGCATGATCGGCCATCAACTGGCGACGGTTGCCGGCAAGTTCGCCCCGGCCTCGGTGCTCGCCCCGTTCCAGTACATCCAGATCATCTATGCCAGCCTCATCAGCTGGCTGATCTTCGGCCAGCCGCCGACCGTGTGGATCTATGCGGGGGCCTCGATCATCATCGCCTCGGGGATTTATCTCGCCCTGCGCGAGCGCCAGCTCAAGAAACCGGCAACGCTGGCGCTGGTCGAGGATTGAAAACCGGCCGGGCCGGTTGCAAGCAGGCCCCCGGCGGGGCTATGTCTCGCGCTCTCAGGGAGACGGCGATGGCGACCATCCACTACAAGATTGTGCCGCATGACGGCGGCTGGGCCTACAAGCTCGGCGACGTGTTCTCGGAAAGCTTCCGAACCCACGACCAGGCGTTGCACGCCGCCCGCCGTGCCGCCCGGGAGCAGGAGCGCCCCGACGAGACCCGCGCCATCCTCTGGGAAGATGCCGACGGCAAGTGGCACGAAGAGTTGGCGCGCGGCGACGACCGCCCGGTAACGGAAGTCGACGACTGAGCGCGACAGCGATCAGCTTTGGCTGGGACGTAGTGGTCAGCTAGGGCGTCACTGTGAGTGAGGCGAGGCTGAAGCCTCCCCTCAGCTCGTTCTCACGCCGCTTGGGCCAGCGGCGCGGCGGGTTCGTGCGGCCGTCGGTTGATCATCATCGCCATGGCTGCCGCGACGAGGCCGGTGATGCCCGCCATCAGGAAGGCCATCGTGTAGTCGCCCTGATCCTGCCGGATCACCCCGGCAACGAAGGCAGCGGTGGCGCCGCCCATCTGGTGGCCGGCAAAGATCCAGCCGAAGACGATGGGGCCCGAGCGGTCGCCGAAAGCTTCCGTGGCAAGCTTTGCCGTGGGCGGCACGGTGGCGATCCAGTCGAGGCCGTAGAGCACGGCGAACGCCGACAGCGTCCAGCCTGAGAAGCCGGAATAGGGCAAATAGAGCAGCGATAGGCCGCGGAACGCGTAGTAGGCGAGCAGCAGCTTGCGCGGATCGAACCGGTCGGTGAGCCAGCCGGATGCGGTGGTGCCGACGAGGTCGAAGATGCCCATCGTCGCCAGCAGCCCGGCTGCCGCGACTTCGGGAATACCGTGGTCGCCGCAGAACGAAATCAGGTGCGTGCCGACCAGTCCGTTGGTCGTCAGGCCGCAGATGAAGAACGTGCCGAACAGCAGCCAGAAGGTCTGCGTCCGGGCGGCGCTGAACAGGATGCCGAAGGTTTCGGCAATAAAGCCGCTGCCGGCGGCACGCGCCGCCGGCACGACCTCGCCGGCGGGGGCGCCGAAGCGCGTCAGCCCGATATCGGCCGGACGCTCGGGGACGAGGAAGAAGATCACCGGCACCAGGAGAGCCGCCGCGATCGCGAGCACGATCGCCACCGCCTTCCAGCTGCTGCTCTCGGCCAGCACCGCCATGGCCGGCAGGAAGATCAGCGTGCCCGTCGCCGTCGAGGCCGACATCAGCCCCATGACGAGGCCGCGATTGGTCGAGAACCAGCGATTGGCGATGGTGGCCCCGAGCACCGCCGCGACCGAGCCGGTCCCGATGCCCGACAGCAGCCCCCAGGTCAGCATCAACTGCCAGGGCTGCGTCATGAACAGGCTTGAGCCGATCGATACCGCGACCAGCGCCAGCGCACCCATTACCGTGTGACGCAGGCCGACCCGCTCCATAAGCGCCGCGGCGAAGGGGCCGGTCAGCCCGTAGACGAGGATGCCGATCGCCGCCGAAAGCGAAACGGTGTCGCGCGACCACCCGAAAGCGGTCTGCAGCGGCGTGAGCAGCACGCCGGGGGCGGCGCGCATGGCCGACGAGACGAGCAGGGCGACGAAGATCGCGCCGACGACGATGAAGGCATAGCGGGCGCCGAACGGGCGGGCCATTGGCCGCGACGGCGAGGCATGAGAAGGTATTGTCATTGGACGTCCCGGT
>Ga0209233_1000518_pt1 | contig 22373 bp, 19 predicted proteins | sample AraplaCL_Cvi_mCL_FD_184269 | JGI IMG/M metagenome (GOLD analysis project Ga0209233, IMG submission 184269) | Arabidopsis root microbial communities from the University of North Carolina, USA - plate scrape CL_Cvi_mCL (SPAdes) (version 2) | ecosystem: Host-associated > Plants > Roots > Endosphere...
ACCTCGGCCGGTACGGCGATCGCCCTGCAGTCCGGCCCGCTGGCCACCGTCTATCACTGGCAGGGGAGCTTTTCGACGGACGCCCACAAGCAGCACACCAGCTTCAAATTCAGCGGGCCGGCCGGGGACGTCGCCTGCAAATAGCCACTGCTAGGTGCTCCCAGCGCCCTCCAGCCAGCGTACTTGGGCGCATAGGCACCCTCCGATCAGCTGCGTCCGGCCGTCACGAGCGATGCGCCCCGGCGCCCGTGTCAGCCGCCGATCTTGGAGAAGTCGGCGACCAGGTGCATGGTGTCGCGCAGCCGGGCCAGCAGGTTGAGGCGGTTGGCGCGGAGCACCGGGTCGGGATCGTTGACCAGCACCTTTTCGAAGAAGCCGTCGACCGGCTGACGGAGATGCGACAGCGACGTCATGGCACCGGCGAAATTGCCCGTCGCCACTTTTTGCTGCGCGCCGGCGTGGGCGACCTCGACCGCACGGGCGAGGGCCGCCTCTTCGGCACCCTTCAGCGCCGCCAGCGTCAAGCTGCCCCTATAGGTCGTGCCGTCCTTCCTCTCCTCGGCGATGAGGATGTTGACGGCCCGCTTGTAGCCGGCGAGGAGGTTCGTGCCGTCCTCGGTGGCGAGGAATTTCGACAACGCATCGACGCGCTGGGTGATCTGCAGCAGGTCGTCGGAACGCGGGGTGATCACCGCGTCGACGAGATCGTGACGGGCCCCCGCGTCGCGCAGCCAGACTTTCAGCCGCTCGTGAAAGAAGCTCAGCAGGTCGAGGCCGCGCTGCTCGAGCTGTTCGGCGGAACCTTCGATCGTCGCGACTTCCATGAGCCGCGTCATCTGCCGGCCGAACTCGGGCAGCAGCGGCAGCTTGACCTTGTTGTCGACGATGATGCGTATCACCCCCAGCGCCGCCCGGCGCAGCGCGAAGGGGTCGCGCGAGCCGGTCGGCTTCTCCTCGATGGCCCAGAAGCCGGTGAGAAGATCGAGCTTGTCGGCCAGCGCCACGGCGATCGAGACCGGCGCCGCCGGCACGCGATCGGTCGGGCCGAGCGGCCGGTAGTGGTCGGCGATCGCCTCGGCGATGGGCGCCGGCTCCTTCTGGGCCAGGGCGTAGTAGCGGCCCATGATCCCCTGCAGTTCGGGGAACTCGCCCACCATTTCGGTGACGAGGTCGGTCTTGGCCAGCATGGCGCCGCGCTTGGCGGATGCGGCATCGGCGCCCACCCGCGGGGCGATGTCGGCGGCGAGCGCCACGAAGCGCTTCACCCGCTCGAACTGGCTGCCGAGCTTTTGGTGGAACACCATGTCCTTGAGCTTGGGCAGGCCGTGCTCGAGCGGAATGGCGAGGTCGTGCGCATAGAAGAACTGCGCATCCGAGAGGCGGGCCCGGATGACACGCTCATTACCCGCAATGATCGTCGTGCCGCCGTCCTCGGCCACCGTGTTGGCGGTGATGATGAAGCGGTCCGCGAGCCGGCCCGAGCCGTCGCGCAGGCAGAAGCACTTCTGGTTGGCGCGGATGGTGGCGATGATCACTTCCTCGGGCAGGCTGAGAAAGCTCGCATCGAAGCTGCCCATCATCACCACCGGCCATTCGACCAGCCCAGCCACCTCTTCGAGCAGGCCATCGTCGGCGATCACGGTCATGCCCTGGGCAAAGGCCAGCTGCTCGGCGTCGGTCTTGATGATGTCGCGCCGGCGGTCGATGTCGACCACGACCTTGGCCCGCTCGAGCGCCGCGGCGTAGTCCTCGAAGCGCTTCACCTCGATTGGCTCCGGCGCCATGAAACGATGCCCATAGGTCGTCCGCCCGGCCGCGAGCCCCTCGACGGCAAAGGGCACGATCTCGGGATCCTGGTTCTCGGCGCCGAAAGTGGCGGTGATGGCCCGGATCGGCCTGACCCACTGCATGCGGCCATGGCCCCAGCGCATCGACTTGGGCCAGGGGAATTCGCCGACCACCTTGGGCAGCAGCGTCGCCAGAATATCCTTGGTCGGCGCGCCCTTCTTTTCGATGTGGGCGATATAGAAGTCGCCCTTCTTGGGGTCGGCCTCGATGCGCGCCTGATCGATCGAGGTCAGGCCGGCGGCCTTTAGGAACCCCTCGATCGCCTGTGGCGGGGCGCCGACGCGCGGGCCCTTCTTGTCTTCGCGGGTATCGATCGAAGCGGCCGGCAGGCCGCCCACGGTCAAGGCCAGCCGGCGCGGCGTGACGACGGCGCGGGCGCCCTCATAGGTCAAGCCCGCCTCGACCAGACCATCGGTCACGGCCTTCTTCAGATCCTCGGCGGCGCGACGCTGGAAGCGCGCCGGGATTTCTTCGGAAAACAGTTCGAGCAGCAGTTCTGGCATGGGGCGACCGGGGGCGGGAAAAGGCGCGCGATTGCTAGCAAGGGAGCACAAAATTGTCCATTGCTTGCCGGCGACAGGGAGAATGACCGATGCCGGAAGAAAAGCCATCCGTCCTGCAGCCCGTTACCCCCGAGGTCGTGGCCGAAGCTCGGGCGCTGGTGGCCGCCGCCGATCACGCGGCCCTGGCCGTGCTCGAGCCGGGCACCGGCCACCCGCTGGCGAGCCGGGTAGGCCTCGCCACGCTCGACGACGGCACGCCCATCATTGTGATTTCAAGGCTTGCCGCGCACCGGGCGGCGCTCGAGACCGATCCGCGCTGCTCGCTGCTGGTGGGCGAAACCGGCAAGGGCGACCCGCTGGCGCACCCCCGCCTGACGCTGGTGTGCCATGCCGAGCCGATCGAGCCCGGCAGCCCTGCCGCCGCCGAAGCCCGCGAAGGCTACCTCGCCAAACATCCGCGGGCCGGCATCTACGTCGACCTGCCGGACTTCCGCTTCTTCCGCCTCGGGATCGAGCGCGCCAGCTTCAACGGCGGTTTTGGCCGGGCCTACGCGCTCGAGGGAGCGGCAATGACGAGTTAGGCGGAACTTGAGTCCAAACCGGGCAGCTCAACCGTCCGTCGAGGCGGCCAACGCCTCCTGGCTCTCGAGCAGCGCCAGCCGGTCCGTCAGGGCCTTATGCATGGCACGGTAGGCGTCGCTGCCCAGCGCCAGGCGCAGCGGAGCAGGATGCTGGTCGGCGCTGGCGATGATGTGGGCCGCCATGCGGGCCGGATCGCCGAGCGGGACCGCCGTGCCTGCCTCGATCATTCGATGGACGTTGCGGGCCGGCGACGCATCATAGGCTGACAGTTTCGGCGACAGCTTCGAACTGCCGTACCTGAACTCGGTGCGCGCGCCGCCCGGCTCGACGATGGTGACGCCGATGTTGAACACCGCCACCTCCTGCATGACGGCCTCCATGAAGCCTTCGATGCCCCATTTGCTGGCGTGGTAGAGCGACCCGCCGGGGAAGGCCGCCTGGCCGCCGACCGTCGAGATCTGGATCAGCCGCCCGCCACCCTGCGCTCGCAGATGTGGCAGGGCAGCGCGAACGACCTGTATCGAGCCAATTAGGTTGGTATCGATCTCGTCGGTGATCTGCTCGTCGGTCAGTTCCTCGGCGGCGCCGAAGAGCCCGTAGCCGGCATTGTTGACCACGACGTCGATACGCCCGAACCTGGCAAAGGCGGCATCGACCACCTTCCGCACTTCGGCTGTATCCGTGACGTCCAGATGCAGCACGCTAAGGTTGTCCCCATGGCGGGCCTTGAGGCCGCCAGCCGCATCAAGGCGGCGCACCGTGCCGGCGACGCGATCACCCCGCTCCAACAACTGCTCGGCCATGATGCGGCCGAAGCCGCTGCTGATTCCTGTGATGAACCACGTCCGTTCCATACTGCCTACCTTCTGACTGACTGGTTAGTCACGATATAGAACTTTCTGACCAGTTAGTCAAATGCTAGACTCCCGTGTCTTTGGAGACCGCCATGGCCACCCGCAACCCCGACGCCACCCGGGCGCGCATCCTAGAAGCAGCGACGGCCGAGTTTTCGGCATTCGGCATTGCGGGCGCGCGCGTCGACCGCATCGCGGCGAGCGCCGGGTGCAGCAAGAACCTCATCTACATCTACTTCGCCGACAAGGAGACGCTCTTCGCCACCGTTCTGAAGCAGCATCTTTCCCTGGTCTATGAGAGCAACGACTTCACGCCCGACGACCTGCCCGCCTATGCCGGGCGCGCGTTCGACTATGCGCAAGCGCATCCTGACGTGATGCGCCTGATGGCCTGGTTCACCCTCGAGCAACAGGCCGGCGGCAGCCCTGCCGAGCGCGCGGCGACCATGCGGGACAAGATCGCCCAGCTCGGCTCGGCGCAGGCGATGGGGCAGGTGGATGCCGGGTTGCCGCCCGCCTTCCTCATCGCGGCGGTGATGTCACTCGCGACCGGATGGTCCGTCGCAAGCCCCTTCGGGCCGGCGCTCGACCCGGAATCGCTGGCGGCGCCGGCGACACTCCGCGCCAACGTGGTGGAACTCGTCCGCCGCATCACGAGGGTGCCGCCCGGCGAATAGCCGTGCGGCGGCTCAGTTTGGCGGAGCCTGCCAGGAATGGGGACGCTGGCCAGCCCATCTTCAGGTTTTGCTTGTGACGACCGATCCTCGCCGCGGCGGGAGCGCGCCATGCCAACGGGCCCTCATGGTGAGCGTGTAGAACCAGGAGAGCCGGCGCGGCACCTGCGGCGCTCACTGCCGCTCGTGCGAGCTACCAGCCCCCGCCCCCACCACCGCCGCCGCCACCGCCGGAGCTGCCGCCGGAAAAGCCGGACGACGAGGATTGCGAGGGCACGGCCGAGGCCATGGCAGCCGCCATGCCAGAGGAGATGGCGGCGATGTTGTTGGAGAGGCTGCGGGAATCCGAGAAATCGCGGCCGGAATACCAGAGCGGGGCGTAGTAGAGCCCGGTCGCATCAGATACCTGACCGGCGGCGAGCGCGGCGTTGAACCTGTCGCTCCAGGGCTTCTCGACCCCGAGGGCAATGGCAAAGGGCAGGATCGCCTCGAACCGCTTGATCGTCATCGGCGGTTCCTTGTCGATGTTCAGCCGGTTCTTCTCGGCGGTGCCGAGATACATGAGAAAGCCGTCGATCTGGTCCATCACCTTGCGGCCGGCCACGGTGGGGGCGCGCATGATGAAGGCGAAGACCACCGTGACCACGACGAGCGAAATCGCGCCGATACCCGGGGTGTGGATGGGCAGGTCGGCGATTGCGATCCGGCTCAGGGAGCCCACCGCATTGCCGGCAAAGATCAGCACCCAGAAGACGCCGAAGATCAGCCCGAATGGCGAACCGCCGAGGCCATTGCGGAACAGCCCGAGGACGACGCCGATGACCACCCCGCCGACGACACCGATAACGAGCCAGCCCGGCTCCAACACGCCGAGCCAGACCATGATCCCGAGGCAGGCGGCGGCGAGCAGCAGGCCGGCGACGATGTAGCCGATATTGTTGCGGAAGTAGACGCCCGCATTGGGCTTGGTGATGGCGCCGAGCATCGCCTGGCGCTTCCTGTCGAGCGTCGGCCCGTTGCTCTTGTTGACCGTCACCGCGCCGCTGCTGCCGAAATAGTCGAACAACACCTGTTCGTCGGCTGGCAGGGCGGCTGCCGGCTGGCTGCCGGTGGGGATCACCGTCAGCTGCTTGCCCTGGTTGTCGATGGTGACGAGGCCTTTGACGCCGAGGTCGAAGATCGACGCCGTGAAGGCGTTCCAGCCATTGCCCTTGAAGCCCTGCCGATGCACCCACTGCGCCATGGCGGGGGAAAACCCCTCAGGCGGGTGGAACAGCGGGATGATGGTGCCCTTCTTCGGGTCACGCCCAACGCGGCTCCAGGCCCAGAAATTGTAGAGCAGCACCAGGAGCACGCCGATCGGCGGCACGATGGCGTCGCGGTGGTCGGAGAGCCAGTCGAGGCCCTGCCCGGCGCCGGCCGGCGCCGCGACGATCCCCTTCTGGAAGGCGACCGCGATGGTCATGCCCTCGCCCGGGTCGAGCGTGCCGGTGCTTTCGAAGACGGCGGAGTTGTCGCCCGTCTGCCGCATCGTGGCATCATGCGCGGTGGACCCGACGGGACCGGTGTAGGCGGCAAGCTGGCTGATCCTCGCGCCCGGCGGCAGCTCGATCTCCGCCGTGGCCTTGAGGATGGGGAAATCCCAATAATTGCCGGTGGCGTTCCAGTAGAGCTCGTCATGGTCGGGGAAGAACCGCGCCATGCGCGTCATGGTATAGTGGATGAGGTAGGCGTGGGCGCCCGGCTCGATCACCGTGTCGGCGCTGCCGATCCTGATCCGCTCGCCATTGGCGATGCCCTCGGTGGTGTAGGTCTCGGCCTGGCCGTCGCGGGCCACCGAAACGACCCTGAGCGTTGCATAGAACTTGGAGCCGTCGGCATTGCGCAGGACGGTGAAGATGTCGCGGAAGATGCCGTGGCGGATGCGGTCGCCCTCGGCGTTGACGTTGACCGTCTCGGTGACGTCCACCGTCCCGTCGGTACGGAGCACCGTCCGGCTGTCGAAGCTGGTGATCTGTTCGGCGGCGAGGGCGGGCAGCGTCGCTGCCAGCAGCAGGGCGAGCAGCAGCGTCAGCCGGCGCAGCAGCGCCGGAGCACCCGTCATCAGGCGGAGGAGCCGCATCGTGGCCCCCTAGTTGAACTTGACCTGGGGCACGGCGCGATCGGCCGGATTGTCGATCTCGAAGTATTGCGCCGTAGTGAAGTGGAAGAGCGACGCCACGATCGAGGACGGGAAGGACTGGACGGCGACGTTGAGGTTGCGCGCCGTGCCGTTGTAGTAGCGGCGGGCGAGTTGCAGTTCGTCTTCGACCTTTTGCAGCGCCGCCTGAAATTCGAGGAAGGTGGTGTTGGCCTTGAGGTCCGGGTAGGATTCGGCCACCGCCATCAGCCGGCCGAGAGCACCCGAAAGCTGGCCTTCGAGGGCGGCGCGCTGCTCGGGCGTGCCTGCCGCTCCGGACTGCGCCGCTGCGCGGGCATTGGTGACCGCCTCGAGTGTCTCGCGCTCATGCGTCATGTAGCCTTTGACCGTCTCGAGCAGGTTCGGGATCAGGTCGGCGCGGCGCTTCAGCTGCACGTCGATGCCCGACCAGCCCTCCTGGCTCAATTGCCGGTTGGAGACCAGGCTGTTGTAAGCCATGACGAAATAGGCGGCGATGGCCAGAATAACGACGACGACAATCCAACCGATCATGGAATTTCCCCCTGCCGCGCGGGCACAGGCCCCGCCGAACCGCTATCTAGTTGCCGTTTTATGAACCGGCAGTGAAGGCTGGCCCCGTTCCAGCCCATCGTGCGTGAAAAACCGGATGCATCCGGCTCCGATACATGGAAGCATGCGGCATTCTAGCCTGCGTTATCAATATACCTGCGCGATTTGCACGGGCGCGACACCAGCTATTCGATCACGCGCGGCCGTCATTTTTCGGTACGACCGACGGGCGTGCGACGTATTTCTCCGCGCCAGTCGTCGCGCCATTGCCACCAACGCCTGCAACGATACGTGCCGGGAGACAAATCCGAATGCGCCATACACCTCGTCTTGCCATCGTCCTGCTGGGATCGGTGCTGCTGGCAAGCCCCCCGGCACTGGGCAGCCAAGATGCCAGTCCGAGCGGTCGCCAACTGGCGGTCGAGCACAGCGACGGCGCCCCGGCGGCCAACCCGCTGCCCGTGTTCGCAATCACCATCCCGACGGTTGACGCCGTAGGCTCCAGTGTCAGCGCCAGCGACATCAAGGCCATGCTGGCCGGCAAGGCGCCCGACAAGCTCAAGGAACTAGCGACGCTCGATGCGGCGAGCATCCGGATCCCTGAGGTGCGGATCGAGGGCGAGGCGCAGACGGGCAGCACCGCGAGCAAGATCGTCTACGTCTACAAGGACATCGATATCGAGGCGGTGAAGGGGGGCGTGGCGAAATCGGTCATCATCGGCAGCACCGAGGAGACCACCTCGCTGCCGGCCTTCCAGATGTCGCTGGGCAAGATCGTGGCGCACGATCTCGATGTCGGCGGGCTGCTCGCCTTCTACGGCTTCGTTCCGGGCGCCTCGCCCGACCAGCCGCTGAAGCCCATCTACAGCGGTTTCCAGATGGAGGGCGGCACGCTCGGCCAGGCCGGTTTCGAGTGCAAGATTGGGGCCATATCGGGAGACGCCGTCGAGGCACGGCCACTGCGGACCTCGCTGCCGGAACTGATGCAACTGGTGACGTCGCCTGAGTTCCAGAAGGGCAACACTCCCTCGCCTGCCACTGTCGGCAAGCTGCTCAGCTTCTATGTCGACTTCCTCGACGCGTTCCAGACCTCGCCAATGACGCTGCAGGACCTCGCCTGCAGCGGCAAGGACGACAAGGGCGAGCAGGTTTCGCTGAAGCTGGGGCCGGTTACGATCGGCGGCTTCGGCCACGACCGGTATCCGTCGGTCGAGGTCAAGAACTTTGCCGTTACCGCCGCCAGCGGCAAGGTGAGCGTCGGCGATTTCACCTTCAAGAGCTTCGATCTGTCGGGGCCGATCGCCGTGCTCAAGTCCGAACTGGCCTCGGGCGCGCCGACGCAGGCGTGGTTCACCGCCCATGCCCGCGACCTGATCCCCGCATTCGAGGGCTTTACGGCCAGCAATTTCAGCATGGACGTTCCCGACGATAAGCACCCAGGCACCCGCATCGCAGCAACGCTCGGCGATTTCGACCTGTCGCTGGCGGACTACTTCCACGGCATCCCCACCATCATCGCCACGTCCGCGCACCACTTCGTCTACACCCTCCCCGACCCGGTGCCCGGCGCGACCGACGAGTTCGCTGGCGTGCGGGACCTCGGGATGAAGACCTTCAACGTCGGCTACGACCTGAAACTGCATCGGGACGCCGCTGCGCAAGGCATCGTCGTCGACCAGATCAAGCTGACGGGCGACAAGCTCGGCATGGTGGATGTGAGCGGCGTGATCGGCAATGTCACCGACACGCTGTTCACGAGCAGCGATCAGAACGTGCTCATGGCCGCCGCCATCCAGCTGACGCTCAAGTCGCTGAAGGTTGACGCGACCGACGAAGGCCTCGGCGACATCATGCTGACCAGGGCCAGCGCCGGCCAGCCGATCACCCTGCCGACCATGCGGCAGCGCATGTCCGGCGTCATCGAAGGCGCGATCCTCGCCGGGCTCGGCGGCACCCCCACCGCCCGGACGCTCGGCGAGGCGGTGGGCAAGTTCATCGGCGGCGACAAGTCGATCTCGGTGAGCGCGGCGTCGGCCAACCCGAACGGGCTGACGGTGCTCGACTTCAACGCCGCGCAGGCCGATCCGGCGGGGTTCAGCGCCAAGGTCAACGTGGAGGCGACCACGAAGTAAACGGGCGACGGGCGGCTCAGGCCGCCTGCGCGTCCACCATGGCCTCGAGGTCGGTGATCAGGTCGCCGGTCTCCCCATCGGGAATGAACCCGGTGTGTCGCAGCCACATCCACATCGTGACGCGGTGCAGCAGCAGATAGAACTGCAACGCCCGTTGCGGATCGGGATGCTGGATCAGGCCATATCCATCGAGGATGTGTGGCCCCGAGCCCGGCGCGTCGTGTTCGGAACAGAACAGCGTCTTGGCGAGATCCGAAACCGCATCGCCGGCAAAGGCATTGCCGAAATCGATGACACCGGAGAGGCGCAGGCGGCCGGTGGCATCGCGCTGCACGAGAACGTTGTAGGGCTGGAGATCGTCATGCGCGAACGTCGCCCCGGCGCTCCAGGTCGCCGCGTCGAAGTCACGCTCGACCATGGCTTCGAGCGCGCTTGCCAGGTGCTCGTCGGCGCCGTAGCGCCGGAACTGCCCGAAGGCATGCGTTATCCGTCGTCGGACGGCTTCGGCATTGGTCGCCACGGGTGCAGACAGTGTGCCATCCGAGAAGCGGCCATATGCCGGCAACCTCACCGTGTGAAGCTGGCGCAGCGCCCGGCCCATTTCGCGATAGGCGTCCGGCACATCCGGCGCGTCCCTATGCGCCGTTACTGGCTCGCCCGGCAGGTGGTTGGTGATGGCGAAGCGGAACGGCAGCCGCTCGTAGGTCTCGTCGACAAGCAGGAACTGCGTCAGCGGCAGATCGACGCCATCGAGGAGGCCCGCGGCGCAGGCCTCATCCTTGATCGCCTTGACGATGCGATCGTCGAACGTCTTGAGGACCACCGCCGACCCATCGGCAAGATCGACCCGGAACACGACGTTGCCGTCATCCTTGAGCCGCACCAGCCCCGTTGCCGTCGTCTTGCCGATGCCGGCGAGCACAGGCGCGAGATCGGCGAGGGTGACGTTGCGGGCGGACTGGTTCATTCGGGCGCCCGGCTGCTCAGGCGGCTCCGCCGCCGGCCGTCTGCAGCCAGGCGGCGCCGCAGGCCTTCGACAACTCACGGATGCGCAGGATGTAGCTCTGTCGCTCGGTCACCGAGATGACGCCGCGCGCATCGAGCAGGTTGAAGTTGTGGGCGGCGCGCAGCACCTGCTCATAGGCGGGAATGGCAAGCTGGTGCTTTTCGGGCGTGACCTGCCCCTTCTTCAGCAGCGCCTTGCATTCGTTCTCGGCGTCCGCGAAGTGGCGGAACAGCATGTCGGTGTCGGACGCTTCAAAATTGTAGCGCGACTGCTCCTGTTCGTTCTGCAGGTAGACGTCGCGATAGGTGACCTTGGCGTTGTCGCCGCCGCCATTGAAGTTGAGGTCCATGATGGCGTCGACATTCTGCAGATAGCAGGCAAGGCGCTCGAGCCCGTAGGTCAGCTCGCCCGAAACCGGGCTGCATTCGAAGCCGGCGACCTGCTGGAAATAGGTGAACTGGCTCACTTCCATGCCGTCGCACCAGACCTCCCAGCCCAGCCCCCAGGCGCCGAGCGTGGGGTTCTCCCAATCGTCCTCGACGAAGCGGATGTCGTGGAGCTTTGGATCGAGCCCGATGGCGTAGAGCGACTGCAGGTAGAGTTCCTGCAGGTTTTCCGGCGACGGCTTCAGGATCACCTGGAACTGGTAATAGTGCTGCAGCCGGTTGGGATTTTCGCCGTAGCGGCCATCCTTGGGCCGGCGCGACGGCTGCACGTAGGCGGCATTCCACGGCTTCGGCCCGAGCGCCCGGAGCGCGGTCGCCGTGTGCGAGGTACCGGCGCCCATCGGCATGTCGTAGGGCTGCAGGATGACGCAACCCTGCTCGGCCCAGAAGTGCTGGAGCGTCAGGATCAGCCCCTGGAACGAATTCTTGGGGTCCATGTTGGCAGGCTTGGCGTCGGTCATCGCAGCGTTTCCGGGTGAGTGGCGCGGAACCTAGTGGCGCGGGGCCGAGGGGTCAACGGGTTGCGACGCCAACTGCCGAGGCAGACTACCGTCCCTCGTCGCCAGGCGGGCGGTAGACACCGTCGGCGCCGCGCTTCAGCTCGATGACTTCGGGGGTGCGGCGTTCGTCGACCTTAGGGCCTGGCCTCGGTCCCGGTGCCTGACCGGGGTTCGTGCCGCTGCGGAACGGCGCCGTCATGTCGCGCCACAGACGGCGAACGCCGAACCACACGAAGGCGGCGATCGCGGCGTAGATGATGAGGCGGAGGAGAATCGCGGTCATCAGAGCCCCAGTCGCGACCAGAGGGCGCGATCCTCGACCGCGGCCAGCATGTCGGATGCTGCGCCCGGGCCGGCAAGTCCACCAAAGCCGAACCGCGGCACCGACAACAGCGGGCGCTTCTCGGCGATCAGCCGGGTGCGGACCCTTTCCCCGAACCGATCGCGCAGAACTTGGTGCAGGTCGCCCAGCCCGTCGACCAGCCCGAGTTCGAGGCCGCGGCCGCCCGTCCACCACTCGCCGGTGAACAGGGTGTCGTCGGCCGCCTTCAGGCGGTTGCCGCGCCTCGCCTTGACGTGGCCGATGAACACTTCGTGGATGTCCGCCTCGAATGTCTTGATGCGCTCGATATCCGTGTCCTTGGCCGGCAGGAACGGATCGAGCGTCGACTTGTTGCTGCCTGCCGTATAGACGCGCCGCTCGACGCCGAGCTTTTCGAGCGCCTCGGTGAAACCGAAGCCGGCATAGATGACGCCGATCGAGCCGACGATCGAGGACGGATCGGCGATGATCTCATCGCCCGCGACCGCGATGAAATAGCCGCCCGACGCCGCGGCATCCTCGACGAAGACCAGCACCGGCTTGCCATTCTCGTCGGCCAGGTCGCGGATACGCTTCGAGATGAGCCGCGATTGCACCGGTGAACCGCCCGGTGAGTTGACGATGACCGCCACGGCCGGCGCCGCCTTGAAGGCGAAGGCGCGCGCCAAAAGCGGGGCGACGTTGGCAATGTTGAGCCGGCCGGGGCGCGTGTCGGCGGCGATGACCCCCTGCAGGCGGACGACCGGGATCACCGGCCCGCCGCGCCCCAGCAGCCGCCCCAACCACGCGCCGAACCCGCTGCGCGAAAATGCCATTGCCCGCCCGATCGATGTTTGCGCGGTCATGTAAGCCTGTTGCGCCCCATTTACCAGACGAGGGGCGCCACGCCGCGCAGCACCGCCTCGATCTCCGGCACGAAGGCCCGGCCACCTTCACCGTGCAGGGCTCGTGTCGCGTGCAGGGTCAATGGTGCGCGTGACCCTTTGATGGCGCGGACGAGCACGCGCGACGCCGCGTCCCCGGCGCGCGGGGCGAACGGCAGGATGGCGATGGCGCCGAAGCGCGCATCGAAGGCGGCGAGCAGCGGCGCCAGAGCGGGGGCGGCGTGAATGAAGATGACCTCGCCACCCGGCGCGGCCGATGCCGCGGCGGTTCGCACCCAGCGGTCGATCGCACCGCCGGCCATGTGTCGCGCGGCGGCCCCGCGGGTCGAGGCCAGGGTCCCGGATTCGGCGGCAAAGAACGGCGGATTGGCGATGACGCTGGCATAGCAGTCGGTTCGGAGCCCCGCCGCGGCACGAACGGCGCCGCTCGCGGTCACATCGAGGTCGAGCACACTAGCCCGGCCGTCGAGGCCGTTCGCCGCGATATTGCCCGCGAGCAGCGGCAGGACCGCGGCATCGTTCTCGACCAGGGTCGCGACAAGCCCGGGCCGAAAAGCCAGCGCCACCAGCCCCGCTGTCCCCGCCCCTGCCCCAAGGTCGAGCAGTTCGCCGGCTTCAGCCTTCACCGCTGCGCCGAGCAGCACTGAATCGAGGCCGGCCCGGAAGCCGTGGGAAGGCTGCTCCATCACCAGCCGGCCGCCCAAAAAGGCATCGCGCGTCGCCGTTTGGTGTTTTACAATGGCATGAGGGTGGTCTAGGGACATCGCATCCAGCGGCCGGTTTGTTTCCAGCATAGCGGGCGCCGTGCCGGGCTCAACCAGATTTGCCGGTCCGGGCAAACGAGGATTGTATGGCGTTGTCTGACTCCAGGGCGGCAGAGGCGACAGGCGCGGGAGCGCTGGAGCGGCTTCTGGCCGCGACCCGGGAGGACATGGAACGGGTGAATGCCCTCATCCTGTCGAGGGCAAACTCACACGTCGAACTGGTGCCCGAACTCGCCCGCTACCTGATCGAGGCAGGCGGCAAACGGCTGCGGCCGATGCTGACGATCGCCGCCGCCCAGCTCTGCGGGCAGCAGGCCGGGTCCGAGATCAACTACGCCGCCGCTGTCGAATTCATGCACAACGCCACGCTGCTGCACGACGACGTCGTCGACGATAGCGACATGCGGCGCGGCCGGCCGGCAGCACGGAAGATCTGGGGCAACCCGGCCAGCGTTCTGGTGGGCGATTTCTTGCTCGGCCAAGCGTTCCTGATGATGGTCGAGGCGGGCGATCTCGAAGCCCTGGGGACACTGGCGCGCGCCGCCACGGTGATCGCCGAGGGTGAGGTGTTCCAGCTGGCCAAGGCGCGCGATCTCACGACCACGCCCGCCGAGTACGAGCAGGTGATCCGCGCCAAGACCGCGACGCTGTTCGAGGCGGCGGCCGAAGTCGGCGCCATCGCCGGCGGGGCCGACGCGATCAGCCGCAAGGCGCTCGGCGACTACGGGCTCGAACTCGGCCTCGCCTTCCAGCTCGTCGACGACGTGCTCGACTATCGTGGCGAACGCGGCACGCTGGGCAAGAACACCGGCGACGACTTGCGCGAAGGCAAGATGACGCTGCCGGTGATCCTGGCGCTCGAGGAAGCCAACCCGGGCGAGCGCGAAATCATCTCCAACACGCTCGGCGACCCCGCAGCCTCCGATACGGCGCTGGCGCAAATCGTGGTGATCTTCGATCGCCACCGCTCGCTGGACCGCACTGTCGAAAAGGCCCGGCACCATGTCCACCGCGCCCGCGAAGCGCTGCGCAGCCTGCCGCCCTCGCCGCTCCGCACGCTGCTTTCCGACATCGCCGAGTTCTACATCAGCCGGGCGTACTAGGCCGGGGCCGGATCGCGGCCCGGGTGTCATTCCCGCAGACGGGGCTCCTCCGCCAGGGCAAGCCTTGCCGCATGCTTCCCTCTCCGCTTGCGGTGGGTCCGGAAGGGAGAAGGCACAGGCGCGGCCGCGCCCTTTACGGACAGGCGCGCGACCTACTGTTTCAGCCAGGGCGCGGCCGGGGTCCAGAAGATCACATCCGCCCCGAGATAATCTTCGGCAAAGGCTTCGAACTCGGCCTTGGTGAAGGGCTTCTTCGTCGCCGGGTTTCGGTAGGTGAGCGTGGGCTCCTGCACGGCCATGGCAACGAGCTTCAGCCTGCCCTTGTATTTGTTGAAGAACGGGTAGGAGTTCTTCATCTGGGCCCGGCGGTTGGGGACGATATCGGGGCCGCCAAGGCCGACGTCATGACTAGCCGCATAGTCGAACAGCCGGCTCATGTAGTGATGGTCGTCGTCCCATTCGCAGGGCCAGAAATTGACGTACTGCACGACCGACGAATGCGTGAACACCTTGCGGGCGAAGGCTAGGTTTTCCATTTCGGCATCGAAGTAGGCATCGCATGTGAAACCGGGCGCGGGGCGCTTCGGATCGAGGTCGATCGAGGTTTCGGGCAGGTTGATGGCGAACACCTTGCCATCGAAACGCGCCGCCAGCGCCGCCAGCAGCCGCTGGTAACGGGCCCGCAGGGCCGGGTTCCATTGTTCGGCGACCCAGCCGGAGCCGATCGGCTTGTTCTCGCCCGGGTTGTCGTATTGCAGCGCGAGGCCGCCGCCATAGCCTGGGCCCTCGAGCAGATAGTCCGGGATGTTGTGCGCCAGGGGACTGAAGAAACGGTCCTGTACCTGGATCACCAGCTTCTTGCCCAAGCCGGTCGCCGTGGCCAGATCGGCGTCGATGGCGGCAAAGTCGTATTGCCCCTCCGCAGGCTCGAGTGCCCGCCAATTGTAGACGAGCTGCGCGCCGGCGATATCCGGCCGGGCCAATAGCGCCCGGTTTGCCGTCAGGTCGCCGGAGCCGACGTAGAGGAAACTCTGCGGTGCGGCGACCGCCTCGGCGGGGCAGGCGAGGACCAGCGCCAGCGCCGCCGCGAAAGCGGCCAGAGCAAATCGTGACATGGAAGCGTCCTTAGTCGTTGCTGCGGAGCGGCGCCGCGGCGACCCAGTAGTCGGGGTGGCGCGAGCGAAGATCGTGTGCCGCCTGATGCGCCGCGGCGCCCGACCCGAAGAGGCCGAACACCGTGGCGCCGGAGCCGGACATGCGGGCCAGCATGCAGCCGGACAGCCCGCCCAGTTCGCCGACCAGGCGACCGATCGCCGGCACCAGTTCGATCGCCGGCGGTTCGAGATCGTTGCGGGTTTCGGCGAGCCAGATGCCGAGCTGCGCCGGTCGGGTCAGCGGGTCGGGGAGCCGGGGCAGCACGGTGTTGCGATGACTTTCGAGCCGGCGGAATACCTCGGCGGTCACCAGCGGCACCAGCGGGTTGACGAGCACGACGTGGAGCGCCGGAAAAGCGGCGAGCGGCGCCACCCGTTCGCCGATGCCGGTCACGACGGCCGGTCGGCCGACAAGGCACATCGGCACGTCGGCGCCGAGGCCGGCCGCCACATCCATCAGGTCGGTAAGCGGCAGGGGCACGCCCGCCATGGCGGCCAGCAGGCGAAGCGTTGCGGCAGCATCGGCCGAACCGCCGCCGAGGCCTGCGGCGACCGGCAGGTTCTTGCGCAGCCTGAGTGCGACACCGCCATCGAGCAGCCCGGGCCAGCGCTGGCGGAAGGCCGTGACCGCGCGGGTGACGAGATTGGTCTCCCCGCCGAGGGCGCCGGCGAACGGCCCCTCGATCGTCAGGCGGTCGGCAGGCGCCGCGTCGGCCTCGAGTTCGTCGCAGAGATCGGCGAACACCACGAGGCTTTCGAGTTCGTGATAGCGGTCGGGCCGGCGCCCCACGACATGGAGTGCGAGGTTGATCTTGGCCGGCGCCGACTCGAAGAACAAGATTACTGGGTCGTGGTGGCCGACGGCGCCACAGGGGTCGCCGTCGATGCAGTCGTCCCTGGCGCCGGCCCGAGGCCGTTGGCCTGCTTGCGCGCCAGCTCCACTTTCAGCGAGCCGTCGGTATCGAGCGAGGAAGCCACGTTCCACTGGAAGTGCGCTTCGAGCTTGCGGCCGGCCTGCCAGTAGGCATCGCCCAGATGGTCGTTGATCTGCGGATCGTTCGGCTTGAGCTGCACCGCCTGCTCGAGCGTCGAGACCGCCTCGTCGATGCGGTTGAGCTTGTAGAAGGCCCAGCCGAGGCTATCGACGATGAAGCCGTCATTGGGCGTCGCCTTGACGGCCTTCTGGATCATGCCGAGCGCCTGATCGAGGTTTTCGCCTTTGTCCACCCAGGTGTAGCCGAGGTAGTTCAGCACCTGCGGCTGGTCGGGATTGAGCTGCAGCGCCTTGAGGAAATCCGGCTGCGCCAGGTCCCATTTGCCGCCGCGCTCATAGGCAATGCCGCGCTCGTAGTAGAGCACCCAGTTGCCCGGCTTGCCGGTCTTGTCGAGGTTGAGCGCCTGCGTATAGCTCTTGGCCGCATCGTCATATTGCTTGCCGACGCGCTGCGTCTCGGCGAGCACGGTCAGCGCGTCGAGGTCGGTCGGATTGGCCGCTACCAGGTTGGTCAGCTGCTTGACCGCCTCGGGACGATTGCCCATGGCCTCGAAATTCTGCGCGATGCGGACTGCCGCAACGAGCCGCAAGGGCGAGTTCTGCGGGATGTTGGCGTAGTAGCGGTTGGCGGCGGCGTGCTGGTTGGCGGCATCGAGAATCTGCCCGACGAGCAGCGGGATCACGTCGTCATGCGGATCGAGATACATGCCCAGTTGCAACAGCCCAAGCGCCAAGTCGTTGCTGCCGTCGCGCGCCAGCGCCACGGCGAGGCCGTGGAACATCTTGGCGGCGCCGCTCTGGACGCTCGGCGCCAGCATGCCGGGCTTCTCGCGCGCCGCGAGCGTCTTGCGCAGCGCATCGATCCCCGGATCGCCGAGCCCCTGGGCATCGAACTTGTCGAGCACCGCCAGCGCGTCGTCGAACCGGCCGGCATTCCCCAGGATACGGGCATAGGCATCGACGATGCGCGAACCGGTCGGGCTTGCCTGATAGGCCTTGCCGGCAAGACTGACCGCATCGGCGGTATCGCCCGCGACATCGGCCATCAGCGCCCGGTGGAAGACCAGGAAATCCTGCAGGCCACCGCTCGAAATCTTGTCGAGGGCGGCAAAGGCATCGTCACGGCGATCGTCGCCGATCAGCGCCCAGGCGCTGAGGACGTTGCTGCCGATGCCCGAGAAGTCGTCGGCGCCGATCCCGGCCAGTTCCTTTTCGACCGCGTGGTAGCGCCGATCCTTGAGCTCGGAGGTGGCGATGACCAGCTTGGCGAGAGTGAAATCGGGCTTGAGGTCGAGCAGGTGATCGGCGAGCGACACCGCGCGGTCGATGTCGCCATTGGCGAGATCGGCGAGGAAGGCGTTGGTCACCACCGCCGGATTGTTCCATTCGGTGATGGTGGCGTCCTGGAAATACCTCGCCGCGTCGCTGGTCGACAGGTCGCGGAGCGCTTCCTGCCCCGCCAGGTAATTGCCGTAGCCGCTCGGCCCCTCGAAGGTCGCCGCCGTCGAAGCGAAAGCCGGCAGGCTCAGGAGTAACAGCGCAGCAACGGGCAGGACCGGGCGGACGGCGAGGCGCAGCAGGGAGGTCACAGGCGCAGAATCTCCAGCGAACGGGGCGATGTCACATTGGGTGCGAAGATTGTCGTTTTTACGGCCCGTTCGCAAGGGCGCCGCGCTCACGAAGCCGGGAGAACGGCTTGTCGGAGCCCAACTCGCCCGGGATGGGCGAGCGCGGCTCACATGCCGGTATAGTTCGGGCCGCTGCCACCCTCGGGCGGCACCCAGGTGATGTTCTGGGCCGGATCCTTGATGTCGCAGGTTTTGCAGTGCACGCAATTGGCGGCGTGGATGCGAAAGACCTCGGCCCCCGGCTCGCCAGTCACCTCGTAGACGCCGGCCGGGCAATAGAGCGGCGCCGGCTCGCCATAGAGCGGCAGGTTGCGGGCAATGGGGATTGCCGGATCGGCCAGTCGGAGATGGACCGGCTGGTCCTCGTCATGGGCGATGTTGGCGAGAAAGACCGAGGCGGCGCGATCGAACGTCGTTTGGCCATCGGGGCGCGCATAGCTCCGGCGACGGGTCCTGGAGAGGGTGCGCAGGGCGGCGAAGTCGGGCTTCAGGTGCCTGAGCGTGCCGAAGGGCGATACCCGCAGCAGGGCCGTCGACCACATGTCGAGGCCGCCGAGCACGATCCCGGCGAGGCCGAAGCGCGACCAGAGCGGCTTGACGTTGCGCACCGGCCGCAGTTCGGCTTCGATGCCGCTGGCGAAGATATTGTCCGGCACCGCCGGCAACCGGTCGTGCACCCTGTCACCGGCGACGGCATCGGCCACGGCGGCGGCCGCGCCCATGCCGGAACGGATGGCGTTGTGGATGCCTTTGAGGGCGGGCACGTTCATGAATCCGGCCGCACAGCCGATCAGCGCCCCGCCCGGAAAGACCAGATCGGGGATCGATTGCCAGCCGCCGGAAGTGACGGCCCGCGCCCCATATGACAGCCGCCGGCCCCCCGCCAGCAGCGGCGCGATGGCGGGATGCTGCTTGAAGCGCTGGAATTCGCCGAAGGGTGAAAGGGTGGGGTTGGCGTAGTCGAGATGGACCACGAGCCCGAGGTAGAGGCGCCGTTTGTCGGCATGGTAGGCGAAGCCGCCGCCACCGGTGCCGAAGTCGAGCGGGAAACCGAGATAGTGGTCGATCCTGCCGGGGCTGTGCTGTTCCTCGGCGATTTCCCACACTTCCTTGAGGCCGAGACCGTATTTCTGCGGACTGCGGCCTTCGGCGAGCTTGAAATCCGCGATCAGGCGCTTGGCCAGCGACCCGCGGGCCCCCTCGGCGATCAGGGTGTATTTCGCCTCGAGCGCGATGCCGCGGGCAAAACCCGACTTCTCCCGGCCGGCGCGATCGCGGCCGAGATCGCCGGTGATGACGCCCGCGACGGCGCCCTTGTCGTCGGTCAAAACGTCGATGGCGGCGGTCGCCGGGTAGATCTCGACCCCCAGTGCTTCGGCCTGCGCCGCGAGCCAGCGGCAGAGTTCCCCCAGACTGACGATCACCGCATTGGCTGTCTTCATCTGCGGCGGCAGCAGCGCCGCGGGCAGCGGAAAGTCCCTGCTCGCGGTGAGGAAGTGGAACGTATCCTTGGTCACCGCCGGCCCGACCGGGGCCCCACGGAGCCGCCAGTCCGGCAGCAATTCGTCGAGCCCCACCGGATTCATGACGGCGCCCGAAATGATGTGGCCGCCGACTTCGGCCGATTTTTCGATGACCGTGACGCCGATGCCGGGTTGGAGCTGCTTCAGCCGGATGGCCGCGGCGAGCCCGCTGGGGCCGGCGCCCACGATCAGCACATCGGTCGACAGGCTTTCGCGATCTTCGGCAGCGGCCATCGGGCTTCCCGGGGGTTGGGCGCTTGGTCTTGGGCGACCGGCCGTGACATAACAGACCCTATGACTGCAAATCGACCGCTAAATGACGCCGAAGCCTTTGCCGCGCTCGAATGGTATCGAGCAGCGGGGATCGACTTCGCCGTCGGCGAACAGCCGGTCGACAGGTTCGCGGCGGCTCGCACCGTTGCGGGCCGGCCTCAGCCTTCCAGCCCTCCGGCCGCAGCCATAATGGTGGAACGGGCGCCCACGCCTGCCCCCGAAACGCTGGCGATCGTCGTCAACGCCGATCCGAGCGAAACCCGGGCGCTGGCCGCCGGCGCCAGGACCCTCGATGAGTTGCGGGCGGTGATGGACGCCTATGACGGCTGCGTGCTCAAGAAGCGCGCCACTCAACTGGTCTTCGCCGACGGCAATCCGGAGGCGGAGATCATGCTGGTCGGCGAGGGCCCGGGCGCCGACGAAGACCGCATCGGCAAGCCCTTTGTCGGCCGGGCCGGCATGCTGCTCGACAAGATGCTGGGCTCGATCGGCCTCGACCGGGGCAAGGTCTACATCGCCAACATGGTGCCCTGGCGACCGCCGGGCAATCGCGAGCCGACGCCGGAAGAACTGGCGCTCTGCACACCGTTCCTCCACCGCCAGATCGAGCTGGTCGGCCCCAAAATCCTGGTGACGCTCGGCAACACGCCAACCCAGGCGCTGTTCGAGACCAAGGCCGGCATCACCCGGACGCGCGGCCAGTGGCGGGAACTGACGATCAACGGCCACACGATGGATGCGCTGCCGACGCTCCATCCCGCCTACCTGCTGCGCCAGCCGGGCGCCAAGGCGCAGGCCTGGCGCGACATGCTGAGCCTGAGGGCGGTGATGCAGCGGCTGGCGGTCGAAGGGTAGGGGCTGCGGCGTCCCCACGCCTTCTGCCAAAACGAGGGCCTTGTTTTCTTTTGGTATTAACCGAATCGCCCGAATTTGGTCGGAGTTGACGGGCACCCGGAAAGCCATACGGGCACACGCCATCCGCGTTTCGCAATCGTCCCGGCTTCCAGAAGCGTCATGTCACACATCATCAAGATCTATTCGCTGCTGATCGGCTCTGCCCTGTTGATGTTCGGCGGCGGCCTGCAGGGGCTTGTGCTGTCGGTACGCGGTGCCGAGGAGCATTTTTCTCTGCTGGCGCTCGGCCTGATCGGTACAGGCTGGTCGGTGGGGTTCGTCGCCGGCTCGATCACTGTGCCGATGCTGGTCAAGCGCGTCGGCCATATTCGCGCCTATTCGGTCATGGCGGCGATCGGCACCATCACGATCCTGCTCAACCTGCTGATCATCAACGATGTCGCCTGGATTCTGCTGCGCGCCCTGTCGGGCTATTGCTTTGCCGGCGCGGCCATGATCGTCGAGAGCTGGCTCAACGAAGTCACCGACAACAAGAGCCGCGGCACGATCTTTTCACTCTACTCGGCCATCAACATGGCGTCGTCGACACTCGGCCAGCTCGCCATGTCGGTGACGGGCGTCATCGGCTTCCTGCCGTTCGTCATCGGCGCCATCAGCTTCATCTGCGCGCTGCTGCCCACGGCGCTGACCAGCAAGCCGCAACCGCGCCCGCTGAAATCGGCGCGGCTCGACCTCAAGCTGCTCTACCGGACCTCTCCGGTTGCCGCGATCGCAGCCTTTTCGGTCGGCATGGCCAACGGCACCTTCGGCACCCTCGCCCCGGTCTACGGCTACAGCCAGCACATGGACGCGGCCGGCATCTCCTATCTCATGTGCGTCACCATCATCGCCGGCGCCATCTCGCAGATTCCCGCCGGCCGGCTGTCCGACAGAATGGACCGGCGCAAGGTGATCGTCGGCCTCGCCGGCGCCGCGGCGGTGATCGGGCTGCTGCTGGTCGTGCTCGATCCGCAAGGCGGCTGGGCGCTCTATCTGCTGTTCGGCATCTATGGCCTTTGTGCCTATCCGCTTTACGGCGTCGCCGTGGCGCACGCCAACGACTCGGCCAAGGACGGCGATTTCGCCAAGATCTCGAGCGCCATGCTGCTGATCATGGGCGTCGGCCTCGCCATCGGCCCAGCCATCGCCCCCATGCTGATGAACACCATCAAGCCGGTGGCGATGTTCATCGTCACCGTTGCGTTCCATGGGGCGCTCGCCATCTCCACCTTCCTCAGGATGCGCATCCGGCCGCAGGCCCGCGTCCGCCGCGCCCGCTTCTGGCCGATGTTCGGCGACAAATCCCAGACGCCCGAAGTCGTCACCCTCGACCCACGCGCCGAAGAGAGGCCGGGGACGCAGGAGGCGCTCTGAGTTTCCGCCGCACGGGTGGCGCTCAGCCACTACCCGCGCTGGTCCGCCAGAACCTGCGCCCCTTTGACAAGAGACCGGCAGTTCCTTATTAACAGACCATCGGTCTCTTGATAAGGCGAAGTGCGATGAGCGGATGGACGACGGCAGATATTCCCGACCAGGCGGGCCGGCTGGTGGTGATCACCGGCGCGACCGGTGGCCTGGG
>Ga0209233_1000521_pt1 | contig 22247 bp, 19 predicted proteins | sample AraplaCL_Cvi_mCL_FD_184269 | JGI IMG/M metagenome (GOLD analysis project Ga0209233, IMG submission 184269) | Arabidopsis root microbial communities from the University of North Carolina, USA - plate scrape CL_Cvi_mCL (SPAdes) (version 2) | ecosystem: Host-associated > Plants > Roots > Endosphere...
GGTGACGCGGGGTGGAGCAGCCCGGTAGCTCGTCAGGCTCATAACCTGAAGGCCGCAGGTTCAAATCCTGCCCCCGCAACCAATCTTCCCCCAATACAATACATAGCGCTACCAAAGCCAGAACAGCGGCTAAACTTCAGAATGCCGGCAAGACCGCAGCCTAACGTAGCAATGATCTGTACTGGAAAAGCCGCCATTTGAGGCGGCTTTTGTGTTTCTAGGCATATGCCTTCAAGCCGTAGTTGATGAAGAGCCACGATGGAGGTGGGGTGTCCTGCAATCCTGTAGGACCGGACGATATCGCTCGCAGACCGGGCATAAGCACCAAGCGAAGCTGCCCGCTGGCAAGCCAGCGGGCAGGGAATGTCGTTGGTCGTTTTACAAGCGCCGATATCAGCTTCTTGGCTTGAGATTCTCAGCATCATAGAGCGGCTTGTAGCCGACGCTGACAACCTCTACCGGATAGATCTCTCCGAAATATTCGACCTTCAGCTTGCGGCCCTCCTGGGCGTAAGACCAGGGGAGGTAGGCGAGCGCGATGTTCTTGCCGATGGTCGGGCCGTAGGCCATCGAGGTGGTGAAGGAGCGGCGGCCGAGTTCGTCGACCAGCGTTTCGCCAGTCTCGGGGTCCATGACTGGCAGGATGCCGACGGGGTAGCGCGCCACACCGTTGGCGTCGATATTGTCGGTCACGACGAGCGTGCAAAGCATGGCCGGCTGGTGCTCGCGGGCGCGGTATTCGAGGTGTTTGGCCTTGCCGCGGAAATCGGCTTCCTTGACCTTCGGGCGGGCCAGATCGGCTTCGAGCAGATTATATTCCGTCAGCAGGTCGGCATTCTGCAGGCGCAGGCTCTTTTCCATGCGGCGGCTATTGGCATAGGTCTCTACGCCGACGGCAATGGCGCCTGTCGAGCGCAGCGCATCCCAGACGGCCAGTGCGTCGCCATACGCCATGTGCAGTTCCCAGCCCTGTTCGCCGACATAGGAGATGCGGAATGCGGTGACATTCTTGCCGGCGATTCGGATCTGCTTGATGGCGGCGAAGGGGAAGTTTTCCTGCGACAGGATTTCTGGGTTCTCGACGACCTTCTGCAGGTTGGTGCGGGCGTTCGGTCCCCAGATGCCGATCGTGACGTAACGCTCGGTGACGTCGGTGATGGTGACGTCGAAACCCTTGTCCTGTGCGACGCGGCGCATGTAGTGGAAATCGCGCGGGCCGGCATCGGCGCCGTCGATCAGACGGCAGCGGTCAGCCATGCGGATGACGGTGAAGTCCGCGCGCACCATGCCCTCGTCGTCGAGGAAGTGGGTGTAGATGCCCTTGCCGATATTGGCATCGCCGCCGATCTTGGCCGCGCAGAGCCATTCCAGCAGCTCGACATGATCTGGACCCTCGATGTCGTACATGGCGAAATGCGAGAGGTTGATGATGCCGCAATCTTCGCTGAGAGCCAGATGTTCGGCATTGGAAACGCGCCAGAAGTGGCGGTTGTCCCATTCGTTTGCGCGCATGGGGATGCGGTCGCCGTATTTTTCCAGCAGATGCTCGTTGGCGGCATAGCCATGCGCGCGCTCCCAGCCGCCGAGTTCCATGAAGTAGCCGCCAAGCTCCTTTTCGCGCTCATAGAAGGGCGAGCGGCGGACATTGCGACCGGTCGCATAGGGCTCGCGTGGATGGACGGCGGGATTGTAGATCTTCTGGGCAGCCTCGGTACAGCGGCCTTCGATGAACTTCTCTTCCAGCATATGCGGGTAGAAGCGGGAATAATCGATCCTGTTATGGTCGATCGACGTGCGGCCGTCGGTCATCCAGTCGGCAACAAGCTTGCCGAAGCCGGGGCCGTCCTTCACCCAGATGGCGACGCAGTACCAGAGACCGCGGACCTTTTGGCTCTCGCCCACGGATGGGCCGCCATCGGTCGTGACCTGCAAAAGACCGTTGAAGGAATGGCCTTCATTGTAGCCGAGCTCTCCGAGGATCGGCGTCAGTTCCATAGCGCGCTCGAGCGGCTCGATGATCTGCTCCATGTCGAGATCGCGCTGCGAAGGCGAGAGGCGAGCCTCGTGCTTTTCAAGGAGATCGCGGGGATGGCAGAGGCGCGGGTTCTTCTCCTCGTAGTAGCCCCATTCGATCTGGCCGCCTTCGGCAGTCTTCGGGTCGCCGGTGTCGCGCATATAGGCGGAGTTGCCCTGGTCGCGCATCAGCGGGAAGCCGATTTCCTTGCCGGTGTTGGCAAATTCATTGTAGGGGCCGAAGAAGGTCAGCGGGTGGTCGACCGGCATGACCGGCAGATCTTCGCCGACCATCTCGGCGATCAGGCGGCCCCATAGACCGGCGCAGACGATGACATAGTCTGCTTCGATCGTGCCGCGATGAGTGACGACACCGGAGATGCGGCCGTCCTTGACGATCAGGGATTGAGCCGGCGTATTGGCGAAGGAGAGGAGCTTGCCGCTCTTTTCGCCTTCATCGATCAGCTTGCCGGCAACCGTCTGAGAGCGCGGGATGACGAGGCCGGCATCCGGGTCCCACATGCCGCCCTGAACCATGCTTTCCTCGATCAGCGGGAATTTTTCCTTGATCTCGGCCGGTTCGACCAGGCTCACGCGTGTACCAAAGGCCTTGCCCGAGGTGACCTTGCGCTTGATTTCCGCCATGCGATCGTCATCACCGACACGAGCGACTTCGAGGCCGCCGACACGCGCATAGTGGCCGAGCTTATCGTAGAAATCGATGGAGTAGAGTGTCGTCCAGCAGGAGAGAAAATCATGACTGGTCGTGTAGCAGAAGTCGGAGGCATGAGCTGTCGAGCCGATATCGGTCGGGATGCCTGATTTGTCGATGCCGACGATATCGTCCCAGCCGCGCTCGATCAGATGGTGGGCGATCGAAGCGCCGACGATACCGCCGAGCCCGATGATGACGACCTTCGCCTTTTGAGGAAATACTGCCATTGCGTGCGACCCTGATTGATACTGGTGGCGGATTTTATGATGTGTGCGGCGACGACCAGAGCCTGTCTACGACATATTCAAGATGCTTGCACGACGACCTGCGTGCCGTAGCCTTCGGGATGCGCCGGATTTCACAGTGGGGAACGTGCCTCTATGTTGTCGCAATGGCGACGATGGCCATCCGCTATGGGCTGCCAACCCTATTGCGGAATGGATTGCATCACGACTTCATGGCGCAGGATCGGGCCCTCGTTGCCGAAATAGGTCGCCAGTAACTTCGTGAAATCGTCAGATTGATAGAGGTCGGTCAATGTCTGATCGACGAGCAGACGGAAGGCTGAATCATCCTGCTTGAGCGCGATACCGTAGGGTTCGTGGGTGAACAGCCGGTTCCCGATGGCGAGCGAAGATGGATTGCGGGCGCGGGCTGCAAGATCGAAGAGCAGTGCGCGATCGGCGAAATAGGCATCGATCCTGTGGCTTTCGAGCGCAGCAAGGCCATCCTGATGGGTCGCAAAGTCCTCTATGCGTGTTTTCGGCACGTCGGATCCGAGCGCTTCGCGCAACGTCGCACCCGTGGTCGTATTGGAGCGGACGCCGATCGCGCTCTTGGCGGGCGCTTGCTTGCTGGAGGCAAGGGTTGGCCGCTTGTCGAGGAAAAGTGCCATCAGATAGTCGGGCGAATCCTTGCGCAGAAGGGCACTCGCACCGGTCAGGAAGATCGGCTGCGAGAAGTCGACGCTCTGGCGTCTGGCAAGGTTGATGGTCAAGGCGCCGCACAGAAGGTCGATCCGGCCGTCCTTCACGGCGTTGAAGCCATCGGCGAGGGTCGTTTCGACGTAGTCGCGCGTCAAGTTGGGGATCTTGTGTCCGACGGCATCGGCGATCTTGCCGCAGAGATCCACCGCATAGCCTGTCGGATTGCCTTCCTTGTTTTTGAAGGAGAACGGCGCCTCGTCGTTGATATAGCCGATGCGGATGACACTCTTTTGCGCGATCAGATCGAGCGTCTGGCCGGAGGCAGCGGCATAGGCGGAAAGGCCCAGGGCAACGCCTGCAAAAATCAATCGTCTCATGCAGTTCGCCAGCATGGTTCTGATCTCCGAAAAATTGGTGGCGATCGCAAAGGCTTGGGCGCAGATTATGGTCTGGCTGACTTTTGTCAACGATGGATTGTCAAAGGCGTTTGACCCATCGCACAAGGGTGGTGAAATCTCCCGTTCACAAGGCACCCGTTGCCCCTAAGCACTGTGCGTTGCAGAGGGAAAACCGCTGCACACTTTTGCCGGGCTGGGTCAGTCGTGCTGCTGCAGCTGAAAGAGATGCTTGATGCGCGAGCTCAGCGAGCTGACGGGTGCGCCGTTGACGAGCATGTCGCCGCTGGCGAACAGATGGCGCTCGGCTTCGATGCGCTTGGCCATGATGGCGCCGAGCTCTTCGGCAAGGGCCGGCCGGTCATGCAGGATCGGCGAGAGGCAATCCTCGCCGATTTCATAGGTAACGACAAAGGTGAGGGCGCGGACTGTGCCGACTTCGCCCGTTCCCATCAGCAGCCCGTTCTCGCCGAAATAATCGCCGGGAGCGAGGCGCGTCAGCTCGATCTGCCGGTGCCCTTCGCGCCTGGTAATGCTGACGACGCCCGAGCGCACGATCGTCAGCGCGCGAAGCTTGGCATCCTGTTCGGCGATAACAGCATCCTTGCGATAGGTGCGCCGCTGCATATGCGAGGCCAGGTGTTCTTTCTCGTCTTCTGTCAGCGACGAGAAGAGCGGGATATTACTGAGTAGCCGCCACGGCGTGCTGGGAGCATGTTGCTGCTCGCCCGGTGTTTCCGTCTTGTGTTCCGTAGGAAGCGCGAACGTCCCGGGAGGGCCGGCAAGTTTGAGGCCTGCTGCTTTCGAATGGCGGTAGAGCAGATCGTAGATTTCATTCTTTGCGACCATCGCCTGCGATATGTCGCGTACGCGGAATGAGAGTTGCAGTTCGATGGCCTGTCCATCGATCGAGTTGATTGAAACGCTCGGCTCCGGCGTCTTCTGGATGGAATTGCAGCTGATCAGAACATTCTGCATCAAGTCGGCAACGATACGAGGCTGCGTGGTCGGCTGGATGCGGACGGTGACACTGGCGCCATGGCTCTCGTCCGGAGAGGAAAGATTGGTGAGCCGCGTCTTGGCAAGGACGCTGTTCGGTATGACCACAAGATCGTTTGTGCCGCTCAGTAGTTGCGTCGCCCGCCAGTTGGTTTCGACGACCCTGCCCTGGATATCATTATCGAGGACGATCCAGTCGCCGACCGAATAGGGGCGACCGAGATTGAGCGCAATGCCTGAGAAGACGTCGCTCAACGTACTCTGCAGGGCGAGACCGAGAATGATGGCGAAGACGCCTGATGTTGCGATCAGCGTGCCGATCGGGACGCTGAAGACATCGCCGACGATGGAGAGGATCGCACCGAGATAGATGATGCCGACGATCAGATCCTGCAGGAGCCGCCCCTCGCGGGGTTTGCGTTCGAAGATCAGGAACAGGCGCACGAAGGCGATCAGCACCCAGGCGCCGTTGATCCACCAGATGATCTTGGCAAAGCCCGTGAAGGTGCGCAGCGTCACCGAATTTTCCGGAGGACTGGGCTCGTAGGGAATGATGCCATGATAGAGCAGGAGCACGGTCAGAGCGGCGAAGAAGATCAGCTGACCGATCAGACGTCCCGCACGCTGATGGCGCAGCATGATGCGGCTGACGAATGTGCCGATGACGACCAGGATACAGAACTGGACGATCGGATCACCAAGAAGTGCAAGGGGCATGGGGACTTGGCCGCACTCTATCTTTCGGATGGAGCTAACTTGGCACGAAAGAGGCCGCAACGCCATATGGGGGCGAACCGGCTGGTTTTGTCTTTCGCGATGCTGCGCCCAAAGGTCGCTGCCGTCGCGATCCCGTTGTTTTGGCCTTGATAATTAGATGACGATTATCATCTTACATCTGTCACCCCATCCTGCTATCTGCTTTCGCGAGCGCACCCTCCGTGCTTCGACATCATCAAGGAATACCCATGACACAGTCTTTCGAGATTCGCGGCGATTTGCTGATCGGTGCAGATTCCACCGGCACTAACAGAACCGCGCATGCCATCAATCCGGCAACCGGCGCCAATCTGGAGCCGGCGTTTGCGATCGCCAGCGAGACCGAAGTGGCGAGGGCTTGCGAATTGGCCGCCCATGCATTCGATACCTATCGCGCCACCAGCCCGGAGCAACGGGCGGCTTTCCTGGAAAAGATTGCCGACAGCATCATGGACATCGGCGACGCGCTGATCGAGCGGGCGACGCAGGAGACCGGCCTACCGGTGGCGCGCCTGCAGGGGGAGCGTGCCCGCACCGTTGGCCAGCTTCGGCTGTTCGCGCAAGCGGTCCGCGCTGGCGAGTGGCTCGATCTGCGTATCGATCCTGCCTTGCCGGAGCGCCAGCCGCTGCCACGCGCCGATCTGCGCCTGCGCCAGATCCCGCTTGGTCCGGTCGCCGTCTTCGGCGCCAGCAATTTTCCGCTCGCCTTCTCGGTTGCCGGCGGTGACACGGCTTCGGCGCTTGCCGCCGGCTGCCCAGTTGTCGTCAAGGGCCACCTTGCCCATCCGGGCACGGGCGAGCTGGTGGGGCGGGCCATTCGTGCCGCCGTTTCAGCATGTGGCCTGCCGGAAGGTACGTTCTCGTTGCTGACCGGCGCCAACGAGACCGGCGCTGCACTGGTGCGCGATCCCCGTATCAAGGCGGTGGGCTTCACCGGTTCGCGCGGCGGCGGCATGGCACTTGGTGCGATTGCGGCTGCTCGTCCGGAGCCGATCCCGGTCTATGCCGAAATGAGCAGCGTCAATCCCGTCTTCCTGTTTCCGGCCGCGCTTGCGGCTCGCGCCGAGGCGATCGGCACAGGCTTCATCGATTCGCTGACGCTTGGCGCTGGCCAATTCTGCACCAATCCGGGCCTGATTTTTGCCATCGAGAGTTCCGATCTCGACCGCTTCGTCCAGGCAGCCGGCGATGCTCTGAGCGGCCGTGCGCCGGCACCGATGCTGACGCCGGGCATTCACGCCGCCTTCGACAAGGGCGTTGCCGCGCTGGCGGAGCATGAGGCGGTCAAGACAGTCGCCCATGGCGCGCCGGCCGAAGGCGTCAATCGCAGCCCCGGCATCTTCTTCGAGACGGACGTCGAACAGTTCCTGGCGGATGAGCGCTTGGGACATGAAGTTTTCGGTTCCGCCAGCCTTCTGGTCCGCTGCAAGGACATCGACCAGATGATCGCGGTTGCGGAAAAGCTCGAGGGCCAGCTGACGGCGACCTTGCAGATCGAGGCGGATGACTATGCTGCGGCCGCCAAGCTGGTGCCGGTTCTGGAGCGCAAGGCCGGGCGCATTCTCGCCAATGGCTGGCCGACCGGCGTTGAAGTCTCCCACGCCATGGTGCATGGCGGGCCTTTCCCGGCAACCTCGGACAGCCGCACGACCTCGGTTGGCACGCTGGCTATCCGACGCTTCCTGCGTCCTGTCTCCTATCAGGATCTGCCGGAAGGCTTGCTGCCATCGGAACTTCGCGATGAGGGCGTCAAGTCGCTGCCGCATCTTCTCGACGGCGTGCGCAAGGGCAACTAAGCCGCTATCTCGATGCGATAGATAAGGTATTCGGAGCGGGCCATATCGGCCCGCTTTTCTTTTGCCGGGTGCTAGGCTGCCGAGCCCTGAAGGCGGGCTTCGAGATGGGCCTTGTAGTGCTGGAGGGAGAGTTCCGCTCCGAGATGCGAAAGCTCGGTGGCAACGGCTTCGGCCGCCTGTGCGGCCGGCTCGATGACGCGCTCGAACATGTCGGCTTCATAGGCCTTGACGGCGTCTTTCCAGTCGGCGTTTTCAAGAAGCTGGCGGGCCAGTTCCGCGGCATCCAGCATGGCGGCGTTGACGCCTTCGCCGCCAAAGGGCGACATCACATGGGCGGCATCGCCGAGGAGCGTTATACCGAGGCGGTTCTGCCAATGGTGGCCGACGGGAAGTGCGTGGATCGGCCGTGAAACGATATGGTCGTTGCTGGCGTCGATGAGGCCGATGATCTCCGGCGCCCAGCCTTCGAATTCTGCGGCGAGCCGTACGCGGGCTTTCGCCGGTGAGGCAAAGTCGAACGTCTTCTCGGCCCAGTCGGTCGGCACGCGAAAGATCGCATAACCTCTGACATGGGAATTGCCGTTGCGCTGAACGATCATACCCCGTCCGTCAGCCTCGATGCCGATCTTTCCGCGGCCGACGAGAGCAGCGAGATCGGGGTGGCTCGCATCGATATCGTCTATGCCGAATTCGATGAATGTGATGCCGCTGTATTGCGGTCGGTAGGAGGACACCAGCGGCCTGACCTTGGACCAGCTGCCATCGGCGCCGACGACGAGATCAAAGGGTCCGACGATTTCGGTTTCGAAGACAAGATCATATGTGCCGTCGTCGCGCGGACGCACCTCAAGCAGGCCATGGTTCCAGCGCACGAAATCTTCAGGTAGCGAGGCGAGCAGGATATTCCGCAGCGCCGTGCGATCGACCTCGGGCCTGTCGGATTGAGCGGCATCGTCATCGGCAAAGAGCAACTTGGCGTTCTTATCGTAGAGCCGGCTTCCCTGATCCTCGTAGCGGGCGATTGCCAGGAACTCTTCATAGAGACCGGCGCGGCGCAGTGCGAGTTGACCGGATTCGGCGTGCAGGTCGAGCGTGCCGCCCTGTGGCCGCGCAAGCGGGTGTTCCTCGCGCTCGAAGACCGTCGCCGGCATGCCGGCCCGATGGAGGATGCGAGCCAGCGTCAGGCCACCAGGGCCGGCGCCGATGATGGCGATACGGGGATAAGATGTCATGGACAGGGTTCTCACAATTTCGTAGATAGGTACCTATATAAATCAACATAGGTGCCTATTCAAGTGACGAGGAAGTGATGGATTGGGATTTGTTCGATACGCCGGTGCCGCTCATCAATATGGCGTCGCGCGCCTTCTCACGTCTCGGCGAGCGGCGGGTGAAGGCTTTGGGCTTCAACATCGGCCAGTTGCCGGTGCTCTACATGCTCCGCAACGGGGCGCAGATGTCACAGAAGGATCTGGCGAAATTCGCCAAGATCGAGCAGCCGTCAATGGCGCAGATGCTGGCGCGCATGGAGCGGGACGGGCTCATCCGGCGCACGCCCGATCCGGCGGATGGCCGAAGCAGCCTCATATCGTTGACGGAAGAAGCGGTGGCGAAGCTTCCGGCTGCGCGCCAGGCTCTGGAGGAGGGGCGGGAGCGGGTTCTCTCGGGCTTCAGCGTCGATGAAGTGCAGACGCTCGTTCAACTGATGCGCCGGCTGAACCAGAATCTGGATCGGATGGTGGCCGAGGAGGATGCGTCTTAGAGCACTTCCGCTTCCCTTCGAATCGCGAAAGCGCTCCATCTTCCTAGTTTGACGCAATTCCGGATGGAGAACTGCTGCTCAATTTTCCTGGAATTGCTCTGGACGCGCAGGTTCGCGCACACACGGCGGTTTGAATTCAGATTTCTGCGTAGACGATGCCGGTGAACGAGCCGGCATGGTGCAGCAGTTCCCGCTCGCCAGAGCCGTCCAGGCTCGCGGAATAGAGATTGCCGCCGATGTCGGTGAAGAACATGCGATTGTTCGGCAGATCGAGCGACAGGCCGATGCCTTCGTCCAGGCCTTCGAGAATGACCTCCGACGTTGCGGTGATATCGTCCATCTCGGCGCGGTTGACGGTATTCCCGCGCGGGAGATTGCCGCGGTCGGTCCAGTAGATCGTGCGGGTGGCAAGATCAAGTTCGAGATCGATCGGCTCCGGCAGCTTGTCGAGGAGGACCTCGATATCGCTGCGGCTTGCGGCGGTTTCGCCAGCGGGGATATTGATGCCGGCGCGGAAGATGCGGCCGAGGCCGGCGTCCGGCGGTCCCTTCTGGGTCCAATAGATCTGACCGAGCGGCAGGTCGAGGGCGATGCCGACGCACCAGCGTTCGATATCGGCGCTGTCTTCCGGGCTATCGCCATTCTGCACGAGGGTTTCGATGTCGCTGCCGTCGATGTTGGCGCGCATCACGCGCATCCCCTCGCGGTCGCACCAATAAAGCTTGCCGTTGTCGCGATCGAGCTGGATCTGCTTCGGCGTAACCAGCGTGCTGCCCGGCGGGATCAGCGTAACGTGGTTGCCACCGTCAAGGTCCATGCGTTCGATCGAGCCGTCATGGGCGTTGTAGTCGTTGCCCATTTCCGTCCAGTAGATCCAGCCATTCTCGCTATCTACGAGAATGCCGTCCGGGCTGCGGCCCGAGCGCTGGACGATGAGCTTGAGATCGGTGCCGTCGATGGAGGAAGAAAGAATTCGCCCATCGTTGATATCGAGGAAGAACAATCGTTCAGTCCTGTCGGCGGAGATGGCAGGCGTCCGTGCTTCTGCTTCTGACATGAGAGCATCCTTTCGAGGGGGGGGCGGATCTGCGGATTACAGCGCGGCAATCATGGCATCGGTTGATGACAGCTTCATTCGTCGCTGCGATCACAATGAACATCTGCTGCGTTGCAGCAAACTTCAAGGGCGAGGGCGCGATGGACGCAGCAATGCGCCGTCAAATAACTGTCATTGCTTCGATATAAATCCCCATCATTTCCAGGGGCTGTTCCAATCGGGGGCTGAAGTCCGAAGCCGGAGGTGCTTGATATCGTGTCGACGCTCCAGCAGGTCGCTTTTCGTGCCGGCTGTTCAGTCGCAACCGCGAGCCGCGTGCTCAATCGCAACGGTCCCGTCAGCGACGAGATGGTGCGGCGCGTGCGCCGGGCGGCGGCGGAGCTTGGCTATCGTGCAGCTGGCCGCACCGGCAGCGGCCGGCCGGCGATCGGCGTGCTTATTCCCAGCATCACGAACCCGGTCTTTGCCGCATCGCTTTCCAGTATTCAGAACAGGGCCGTTCATGCCGGCCACAGCGTTCTGATCGCGCAATCGAACTATGATCCGGCGCAGGAGGCGGATGCCGTCGCCTCGTTGTTGCAGCAGCAGCCGACCGGGCTCATCCTGACCGTCTGCGATGCCGAGCGTAGCCTTGCCTTGTCATCCGCCCTGCCGCCGACCGTTCTGCTTGGGAACCCGCCGACGGCGCGCTGTGGCGCAGCGGTTGCGACGGATAATTTTGGCGCGGGCCGGGATCTGACGGAACATCTCCTGCAAAAGGGCCATCGCCGCATTCTATTCATCTCCGGCCACTTTTCCGCATCCGATCGAGCGAAGCTGCGGTATGTCGGCTACGTCAAGGCGATGGAGGCGGCGGGGCAGGAACCTCTCGGTGCGCTTGAGATCTCCTTCGTGAACAGTCTGGAGCAGCTCGATCTTTCGGATGCGATTTCCCGCCTGCGTCCCACAGCGATCATCGCTTCCAACGACCTTCTGGCTTTGGGAGTGATGGGCGCGCTGCGGCGGCAGGGTTTTTCGATCCCGCAGGATATTTCGGTCGCGGGCTTTGATGGCATTTCCCTCGGTTTTCTGGGCGAGGTTTCGCTGACGACGGTGGAGATTCCGGACGGCACCATGGGAGCGGCGGCGGCCTCGCTGCTGCTCGACATGGCGGAAAATGCAGCCCCGCCCCGCCACCTCATCGTTCCCTACCGGCTCCGCCCGGGTGGCACCGTGCGCAACCTCGCCATCTAGAACAATTTTGGCAAAAAAAGCGCGGCGGTCTCGCGTCCGCAATTGCGTGAAGACAGAGAGACGGAGCACCTCCACCTGTCTTCGAAACGCGAAAACGCCGCCTCCCTTGGGAAGCGGCGCCGATTTCAAGCCCGATCCGGCGATCAGCTGCGCGGCAGCATGCCTTCGACGTCGGAGGCGGCATCATCAAGAGCCTCCTTCGGTGCGGCCGAGCCGTCGACGATACGCGAGAGATTGTCGACGATGGTCTGCGTGACCTTGACGCCGTTGGCACCCGGGAAGGCATACCACGGTGCCATGATCGGCATCTGGCTGAGGCCGGCCTGGAACAGCGGATTCTTCTTGTAGAAATCGCCGAGATATTCGGCCGACTTGGCGGCCAGCTCGTTGTTTGGAACGTAGCCGGTGCCGGGAACGACGACGGAGGCGCCATAGGGGCCGGCGGCGAACTTGGCGAACTTCCAGGCGGCTTCTTCCTTGACCGGATCATGGGTCAGGATGACGACCGCGTTGCCACCCGTCGGAAGGCGACCGTTGACCGGGTCGATCAGCGGGATCTTGGCGGTACGCAGGTCGAACTTGGTGCCGACATTCTTGATGGTGTTGACGAGAGCACCGGTGGTCTGGAATTCGAAGCCGACCTTGCCGGCAGCGAAGGCCTGTTCGCCGGCAGCCTTGGTGAAGACCGGCATGCCGCCTTCCTTCACGAAGCGCTGGATCATCTCGACGGCCTTCTGTCCTTCCGGACCGTTGAAGGCGACCTTGCTTTCGTCGTCGCTCAGCATCTTGCCGCCTGCGCCGAAGAGGAGGGCGGAGAACATCCAGTCGTCACCCTGCCAACGGAAGTCCATGCCGTCGACGCCGTTGCCGAGCGCCTTGATCTTGCCGGCGAGTGCGATGACTTCATCCCAGGTCTTCGGCGGGTTGTCCGGGTTGCCGCCGGCAGCCTTCACCAGATCGGCGTTGTAGTACATGATCGGGTTAGAGGTCGCAAAAGCGAGGCCGACCTGCTTGCCCTTGACCTGGGCGAGCTTCAGGATCGTATCCGAGAAGCCTTTCTCGGCCATGTTGCCCTCTTTCTTGACGAGGGGGCCGAGGTCGACGGCGACGTTGCGCTCGTCCATCATACGCAGGCGGTTGAGGCCGATGAAGGTGACATCGGGCATTTCGCTGGTGCCGGCCTGGCGCAGGATGGTCTGGATGCCTTCCTCATAGGTGGCCGAAGGAGCGGCGAACTGGATCTTGATGTCGGGGTTTTCCTCCATGAACTTCTTCGAGATCGTGTCCATCACGTTCTTGAAGAAGCCGGGCATGGGGTAGTGAACCGTTAGGGTCGTTTCGGCGTAGGCCGGGACCGTCACGACCATTGAAATGGCCGCGGCGGCGAGAATCTGGGTGATATGCTTCATCGCTCGTTCTCCGTTGTCGAACCGATCAGCCTTTGAGACCGGTCATTGTGATGCCCTCGACGAAACGCTTCTGTGCGAGCAGGAATGCCGCGACGAGGGGAAGGGTGATGATGAGGGTTGCCGCCATGAGCGCGCCGTAGTCATCGCCGGCCTCGGCCGCACGGAAATACATGAGGCCCAGCGGTGGCGTGAAATAGTCCTGCTTGCTGATGACGATCAGCGGCCAGTAGAGGTCGTTCCAGTGCGCGACGACCGAGAAGATCGCGAAGGCGGTCACCGCCGGCCACGCATTCGGTACGATGACGCGGGCGACGATGCCGATTTCCGACATGCCGTCGAGACGAGCGGCGTGGATCAGATCATCCGGCATAGCACGGAAGAACTGCAGGAACATGAAGATCGCGAAGACCGAGATCGAGAAGGGTGCCACGAGAGCCGTGTAGCTGTTCAGGAGCGACAGGTTGTTGAAGCCGACATAGAGCGGCAGCGCCGTCGCATGGATCGGGATCAGCAGGCCGAGCATGATCAGCACCATCATGACGCGGGCAGCCGGGAACTTCAGCTTTGCCATGGCATAGGCGCAGGGAATGGCGATCAGCACCTGGAAGAAGAAGATCAGGCCGCAGACGAGGACGCCGTTGAACAGCAGCGTGCCCATCGAAACCTTGCTCAGCGCCTTGGCGATGTTCTCGACGTAGAAGAAATGCGTCGGGATCAGCTTCAGCGCCGAGGTGAAGATATCGTCCTGCGCCTTGCCGGCAGTCGAGATCATGAAGATATAGGGCGCCAGGAAGATGAGCGAGCCGAGGATCAGAATCGCGAGGCGCAGGATGCGGCCGGGAGTGAAGCCTGTCGAGGTCATGTGTAATGTACCTGCCGGTCTTGGACGCGATATTGCACGAAGGTCAGCACCACGAGGATGGCGAGAAAGACCGTGGTCATCGCCGAGGCATAGCCGACCCGGAGATAGACGAAGCCCTCCTGGTAGATGGTGAAGAGCAGGACTTCCGAGGCATGGTTCGGGCCGCCATCGGTCAGGGCCTTCACGGTGTCGAACACCTTCACCGCATTGATGATGCTGATGGTCGTAACGAAGAGCGTCGTCGGCCCGAGCATCGGCCAGGTCACCAGCAAGAAGCGGTCGAATGACGATTTCGCGCCATCCACTTCAGCTGCGGCGTAAAGCTCACGCGGGATGGCGGTGAGGCCGGCGAGAAACAACACCATGTTGAAGCCGACCGACTGCCAGACGCCGATGATCGAAAGGCTATAGAGCGCCGTCGCCGACGAGCCGAGCCAGTTCGGTCCGCGCACGCCGATCTCGCCAAGTAGCGCGTTGATGGGGCCGATCGTGGGATGGAAAAGATACTGCCACACGGTCGCCATCGCGACGATCAGCGAGGCGACGGGCAGGAAATAGGCCGTACGAAAGAAGCTGCGGCCGATACCTTCGCTTTCGATCAAGAGCGCGACACCGAGGCCGAGCACGATCGAGACGGGTGCGACGATGGCGGTATAGGTCGCCGTATTCCAGAGCGATTTGATGAAGGCGCGATCCTTGAGCAGATGCGCGTAGTTTTCAAAGGCGACGAAACGCAGACTTTTGTCGCCGAGCTGGAAGTCCGTGAAGCCGAGTACGACGACGGCGATGATCGGCGCGATGATGAAGAGCACGATCAGGATGATGGCGGGTAGCGCGAAGAGGAGAGCCGTACGGGCTTCGCTTCGTTCGCGGGCCGCGGCCGTCTGCATTGGCAGGGACGTGGCGGCAATGCTAGCCATGCGCCTTCTCCCTGCGGGCATCGACGGTCGTCGGGACAGCGCGCAGGCGACGGCCGTCTTCGGCAAAAACCAGGGCCTGCTCGGCTGCAAGCGAGAGTGCGACGGGCATGCCGGCAGAGAGGCCGGCGGCCTCGGCCGGGGCGAGCTTGGCGATCATGGTTTCGCCGATGGCGTCAAGTTTGGCGTAGAGGATGACCTCGGAGCCGAGGAACTCCATGCGCTCGATATGGGCTGCGAGCGCATCCTGGCGATTCTGAGCGAGGCTCACAAATTCCGAGCGAATGCCGAGCGTGACATTGTTGCCGGTAAAGCTGCCGTCTTCGAGCGCCAGGCGTATGCCGCCGAAGGCCACGACGCCGTTTTCCGCAAGCGCCGGCAGGAGATTGATGCGCGGCTGGCCGACGAAGCGGGCGACTTCGATATGCGCGGGATCGTCATAGATCGTCTGCGGCGAGGCAAGCTGCAGCAACTGGCCGCCGATCATAACGGCGACGCGGTCGGCCATCGACAGTGCTTCTGCCTGATCATGAGTGACATAGACCGTCGGCACGCCGGTGCGGCGGTGCAGGTCGACGATCTCGCCGCGGGCGTGGACGCGCAGGTTGGCGTCGAGATTGGAGAGCGGTTCGTCCATGAGGAAGACGGCGGGACGACGCACCATGGCGCGGGCAAGCGCCACGCGCTGACGCTGGCCGCCGGACATCTGGCCGGGCTTGCGGTCGAGCAGGTGGTCGATCTTCAGCGAGACGGCCATTTCGCGGACGTCGCGGATGATGCCGGTGCGCGCCGCGCGCTGGCCGGGGATCAGCGAACCGAAGAAAGGCAGGCGCTGGACACGCGACAGGCGGCGCATGGCGAGCGGCACGGCGATGTTTTCCGAGGCCGTCAGATGCGGATAGAGCGCATAGGATTGAAAGACCATGGCAATGTTGCGATCCGCCGCGGCGACGCCGGAGACATCGTTGCCGCCAAGGACGATTTCGCCGCTATCGGCATGGTCGAGGCCGGCGAGGATGCGCAGCAGCGTGCTCTTGCCGCAGCCGGATGGGCCGACGAGGGCAATGAATTCGCCGGGCTCGACCTCGAGATCGACGCCCTTGAGGATTGCGTTGCCGCCGAAGGATTTGGCGATGCCGCGAAGCGAGAGTGCGCTCATTCGGTCGGCTCCTTCTGAAGCTTCGGGGCGGCCAGTGGATAGACTTCCATGACGACGTCATCGAGGAAGTAGGCGGTCATGCCGGGTACGGCGACAATCTCGGTCGATGCCGTCTCGCCAAGGTCGTGGATCGCCGCGCCGATCAGCCTTTCGCCGGGCATTTCCCGTTCCATCTTGTCGAGGATGAAGGCGCCGGGCGGTGCCCAGACCAGATTCGTATCGTTGAAGCGGCCTTCCCAGGTCCAGTGAAGGTGGCCGCTGCCGAAGAGGGCGACGTCATGGGCTGATATCAGATCGTAGAGACGGCGGCGCTGCGACGGACGCACGCTCCAGTAACCGGTATCGCCTTCATCGGGCGCATCGACGAAGAGCGGCTTATGGGCAAAGATTGCGACGCGGCGTTCGCCACGGCTTTCGAGCATCTCCTGAAGCCAGTCGAACTGCTTGTGCTCTTCGGCATCGTCAAAGCCCATCAGCAGGCTGTTGAGGCCGATCAGGCGCCAGTTGTCGACATCCTTTGCCCAATAATCGGGGCCGACCAGACGGCGCCAGCGGTCCAGTCGCTCGGGATTGGCAGGCTGATGGGAGCCGGGCAAGTGGCCGACGTCGTGATTGCCGGGGACGATCAGCATCGGCACCGATACCTGGCGCATCATCTCCACGGAGAAGATGAGATCTTCGTCCTTGTCGGCGCCATCGACGCTCAGATCGCCGGTGTGAATAACGAGATCGGCGCCGCTCGCCTCGATCCATTTTGCCAGCGGCTCCCAATTGCCGTTGAAATGCGGCTTGTTCGGGCTCAAATGGGTGTCGGTGATCTGGATGATCTTCAAGGCGCGTCTCCGGAGTCGTCAGAAATCACGCGCCTGCAAAAGGGGATTCCCTTCAAACCGGCGCGTCTCTGCGCTCTCTTTAGAAGGCGCCCATGTCAGGAAGGTAACGGGTCTTTTCAGCTGTTTTTCAGTTTTGTCACATCACCGTCAAACGATGCCGCCGCTGGCCATGGCGAATAGGGGCCTGTACGCGCCGGGATCGGTGATATAGATCGCTGCCGAAGAGGATTGGATATGTCAGACGAACAGAGCCGCATCACGACACTCGAAGAAACGGTCGCCTATCAGGCAAAGACGATCGAGGAGCTGTCCGACCAGCTCGCGGAGCAATGGAAGGTCGTCGAGCAGACGCGCCAGAAGCTCGATCGGTTGACGGAGCGCTTCCTGACATTGGAGGAGCAGTCGCTCGATGCGCCGGCTATCACCAAGCCGCCGCACTACTGATCCGCGCCGCTTCATCTTCACGTTTCAGTGTTTCACGCGGGCGTGTGTAACAAAAGTGCCTGTCTTCCCGTATTCCCTTGTGACCGAAGCATTTGCCATCGCGGTCGAGAGGAAATCATCATGAAGACTTTATCGACGGACCTCATCCGCATTTATTCGGGGCGTGTCGCCCGCTTTGCCGGCATGACGGCTGCAGCGGTGCTGGTCGGCGGTTTCGCGCTGCAATTCGTCGGCCGCGCTTCGGCCGAAAATGCGCGCGTCATCCCCGCGCCGGCCATGGACGAGAAGGCGGCTTCGGGGACGGAAACCATTGTGCTTGCCGGCGGCTGTTTCTGGGGCGTGCAGGGCGTGTTCCAGCATGTCAACGGCGTCATCAGCGCCACGTCAGGCTATGCCGGCGGCGGCAAGGATGCAGCGCATTACGAAATGGTGAGCGATGGCGATACCGGCCATGCCGAATCCGTGCGCATCGTCTTCGATCCGCACAAGGTCAGCTACGGCCATCTGCTGCAAATCTATTTCTCTGTGGCGCACGATCCGACCGAATTGAACTACCAGGGTCCCGACAGCGGCACACAGTATCGCTCGGCGATTTTCCCGAGCAGTCAGGAACAGGCCGACGTCGCCAAGGCCTATATCGACCAGCTCAACCATGCGAAGGTCTTCGACGCAGCGATCGTCACCAAGATCGAACCATCCAAGCAGTTCTATGCGGCCGAGGCCTATCATCAGGACTTTCTGACGACGCATCCGACCTATCCCTATATCGTCATCAACGATCTGCCGAAGATCAAGAACCTGCAGCATCTGTTTCCTAGGGATTATCGCGCCGACCCGGTTCTGGTTGCGGCGAGCGCCAGCGCGAACTGACCGACCTCTGATCGGCTGACCGGCGGCGAGCGATGTCCGCCGGTCACGGCCGCCTTGCAAGAAATGCTCGTTACTCTCTGCCTGTCTGGTGTATTTCTGCGCGACCTGACATTCATCGAGAGTGCGCTTCGCCATGATCGTCCGCGACCGGCCGAATCTTTTCCAGCTTTTCTTCATCCTCCGCGGTTCGATCATCCGGCGCATTCTGCCGCAGATCATCGCCATCTTCCTTCTGTCCATGCTCATCGTCTGGGGGCATGAGGAACGGCCGCACCTCATCATTTCATTCAACGGGTCGGCGCTTTCGCTGCTCGGCATCGCGCTTTCGATCTTCCTCGGTTTCCGCAACAATGCCTGCTACGATCGCTGGTGGGAGGGCCGCAAGGACTGGGGGCAGCTCGTCTATCTCACGCGCGGTTTCGCGCGCCAGACACTGGTGCTGGAGAGCGCGGGCGAACCGGGCGTCGAGGCACGCAAGACCCTGCTGCGCCTGACGATGGCTTTCGCGCAGGCGCTGGTCTGTCTTCTGCGGCCCGGCAGCGACGAGGGCAAGGTGTTGTGCCTGCTAACCCCAAGCGAGGCCGAGTTCTACCAGGCAGCCCGCAACGGGCCCGATCTCATTCTGCGCCTCATGTCCGCCGATCTCGCGCGATTGAAGGCGTCAGGCGCGATTTCGGATATCCAGTATCAGATGTTGGATATCACGATCGGCCAGATGGGGGCCGCCCAGGCTGCCTGTGAGCGTCTCCGCAACACGCCGCTGCCGTTCGGCTACACGCTGCTCTTGCATCGCACCGCCTATCTTTTCTGTTTCCTTCTGCCCTTCGGCTATGTCGATACGCTCGGCTGGGGCTCGCCTTTTGTCACGGCTCTGATCGCCTATACGTTCTTCGGCCTCGATGCCTTGGGCGACGAGCTGGAGGATCCTTTCGGCCGTCGTCCCAATGCGCTCGCCATCGGCGCTCTTGCCGATACGATCGAGATCAATCTGCGCGAAGCGCTTGGGGAAACCGACCTGCCGCCGCTGCCGCAGCCTAAGGATTTCGTGCTGATGTAAAAAATCAGAAAAAAATATTCGCCGGGCCATGGAATAGAATCCGGAGTGCTTCCGTATATAGGTGTATGGAACGCAAAGGACGCACATTCGATGTTTTGGGGCAGCTCGGTTCGCTGAGACGTTACGCCCGCTCGCTCGTGCGCAATGCGGACGAGGCCGAAGATCTGGTGCATGACGCACTGGTCAAGGCCTATGAGCGGAAGGCGTCTTTCCGGCGTGACGGCAATCTGCGAACCTGGCTTCTGTCGATCCTGCACAATGTGCATATCGACCGCATCCGCCAGAAGAAGTCGCTGAACCGTCGTCATGAGGAAGCTGCTGCGGAGATCGAGCCTGCACTGCCTGCGCCGCAGGATCATACGGTGCGCTTGAGCCAGGTCCGCGAAGCCTTCTTCGGTTTGCCCGAGGAGCAGCGCGAGGCGCTGCATCTCGTGGCGATCGAGGATCTCTCGTATCAGGAGGCGGCAGCCGCCCTCGGCATTCCAGTCGGCACGCTGATGTCCCGCATTGCGCGGGCTCGTGCCAGCCTGCGCAATTTCGAGGAGGCTACCTCCAAGGTGTCACATCTGCGGCTTATCGAGGGAGGCGGCAATGAAAAACGTTGATCCGATCATCGATACCGATCTCGACGCCTATGTTGATGGCGAGTTGTCGGTTGCGCGCCGTGTCGAGGTGGAATCCTATCTTTCGGAGCATCCGGAGATCGCCGCCAAGGTGATGGCGGATATGAGCATTCGCGGCGAATTGCGTATGGCGCTGGCCGGCGAGAGCCCTGTGCTGAAGGCGGAAACCCGCGAAGCCGCACGGCGGCTGGAGCGCGGGCTGGTCTATGGCCGCATGTTCAGCTCGTTTCAGCGCGTTGCCGCCGTTGCCATGCTGGTGACGACCGGTTGGGTCGCGCATACGTCCTTCGGCGCCTTTACGGCGAGCTCGGTCAATGCCTCCGTGCCGGCCCCGGCTTTCGTCGACGATGCGGTGCGCGCCTACAAGACGACCGCGGTGCGGGAAGAGATCAAGCCGCAAACGGCGGCCGAGAATTACAATCCGGAAGAAATCCGCGCATCGACGGCGATCGTCCTGCCGGATCTGCCGGGCGACTGGCGCGTCACCGACGCGCAGATTTATCCGTCCGAATTCGGTCCGAGCGTGGAAATGATGGTCGATGCCGGTGAAGACGGACATTTGTCACTTTTCGCCGTCCGTCCGGGCAATTTCGCCGTCCAGGACGTCAGCCACGTCAAGCGTGACGACGTTCAGGCTGCCTACTGGCAGATCGGTGAAGTCGCCTATGCATTGATCGGCAACGGCAAGGCGGGGCAGCTCGATGGCGACGCCAAGAAGCTTGCTCGCAGCCTGTACTAGTTTGAATTAAAGGAGAACGACCATGAATCCGACCAATCCGCGATACGGCTACGGAGCCGGCGCAGGCTCGCAGGCGCTCTTCGACGAAGGTCTGCGCCAGCATATGCTGCGCGTTTATAACTACATGGGTATCGGCCTGGTCTTGACGGGCATCGTCGCGATGATCGTCGGCACAACACCGGCGCTCTACGTGCCGATCTTCCAGACGCCGCTGAAGTGGGTCGTCATGCTGGCGCCGCTCGCCTTCGTGTTCTTCTTCTCGTTCCGCATCCAGACGATGTCGGCAAGCACGGCACAGATGATGTTCTGGGCATTCTGCGCGGTCATGGGCCTGTCGCTGGCATCTGTCTTCCTGGTTTTCACCGGCACGAGCATTGCACGCACCTTCTTCATCGCCGCGACCATGTTCGGCGCGACCAGCCTCTATGGTTACACGACGAAGCGTGACCTTTCCAACATCGGCTCGTTCCTGATGATGGGTCTGTTCGGTGTGATCATCGCCAGCATCGTCAATATCTTCCTTGGCTCCAGCGCCCTGCAGTTTGCCATCTCGGTGATTGGTATCGTCGTCTTCGTCGGCCTGACCGCCTGGGATACGCAGAACATCAAGGAACAGTATGCCGAGAACCACGACCAGGAATCGCAGCAGAAGCTCGCCGTCTTCGGTGCCCTGTCGCTCTACCTGAACTTCGTCAACATCTTCCAGTTGCTGCTGAACCTCACCGGCGAACGGGAGTAAGTCTGAAATTGCCTACTTGAGCGTGATCTCAGCTAAAGGGCACTCCACGCCTTTGGTGATCATGCTCTGGGAATGCGTCTCCCTGGGGGCTTGTTGAGACGCATGACGCGCCTGCAGTATCTGCGCCGATACTGCAGGCGCTATTTTTTTGAGGAATGGGAAACCGGCCGGAGGCAAAGCGTCGGGAGTTTCGCTGCACCACCGAGGGGCGGCGAGACCGACTTGCTCAAGGGCCTGGTTTCGTAACCATCTTCGCCGCCGAGCGGCAAAGGGGAAAGGTGCCGGAATAAGAAGAGCACTGGTCAAGGAAAAGGCCCGGTAGCGCAGATCTGCTGCAACCGGGCCTTCAATCATTTTTGGATGTCATGCCCTTCGTCCGTCAGGAAAGGGCCGCAATCCTACCACTCGGCAACGCTGCCGTCCTCATGACGCCAGACGGGATTGCGCCAGCGATGGCCTTCCTTGGTACGCTCGATGACATAGGCCTCGTCCACCTCGATGCCGAGGCCTGGTCCCTGCGGGATCGAGACGAAGCCGTCGGCATAGTGGAACACCTCCTTGTTGGAGATGTAGTCGAGGATGTCGTTGCCCTTGTTGTAGTGGATGCCGAGGCTCTGTTCCTGGATGAAGGCATTGTAGCTGACGGCATCGACCTGCAGGCAGGCGGCAAGGGCGATGGGGCCGAGCGGGCAATGCGGGGCGAGCGCCACGTCATAAGCTTCGGCCATGGCTGCGATCTTGCGGCATTCGGTGATGCCGCCGGCATGGGAGAGGTCGGGCTGGAGAATGTCGACATAGCCGTCCGACAAGACCTGTTTGAAGTCCCAGCGCGAATAGAGCCGCTCGCCAAGCGCAATCGGCGTCGAGCAATGATTGGCGATTTCCTTCAGCGCCTCGCGGTTTTCCGACAGCACCGGCTCCTCGATGAACAGCAGCTTGTAGG
>Ga0209233_1000522_pt1 | contig 22162 bp, 19 predicted proteins | sample AraplaCL_Cvi_mCL_FD_184269 | JGI IMG/M metagenome (GOLD analysis project Ga0209233, IMG submission 184269) | Arabidopsis root microbial communities from the University of North Carolina, USA - plate scrape CL_Cvi_mCL (SPAdes) (version 2) | ecosystem: Host-associated > Plants > Roots > Endosphere...
ACGGCAGCACAGGCAGGCGCAGTGTTGAAGCATCCCCTTGGCGGTAAAACCGGAACCACCAACAGCTACACCGATGCATGGTTCCTCGGTTTTTCGCCGTCCGTAACCTGCGGCACATGGATCGGCTTTGACGACCCCCGCCGCACGCTCGGCGAAAAGGAAACCGGCGCAAGAGCTGCACTGCCCATGTGGATTGACTTCATGAAGGCCGCCATCGCGCGCTCGCCGAATGAGCAGTTCCCAACCGCCGCGAAGAAGGCGCTCGCCGTGGATGCAGCTTCCTCATCCACAACGGATGAGACAACACCAGTAGTAAAGAAACCCGTAGCCCCGAACGACGATTCGGATGACGACACCGACGACTCCAGCGACAACGCAAAACCCGCTGCAAAACCAGCGCCAGTCGTGCGTCAGACACCGCCCGCAGACACCTCCAACGACGCCATGCCGGATGACTCCGCGCCGACCAAAACACCCGCAAAACCCTCCGCGCCAGCAAAGGGCTACGTCGCATCGCCAGTGGGCCCATACAAACCCTATACCGGGCCACTGCTACAAAAAAGCCCCGCAGCAACGCAGGGAAGCTCCCCACCACCGCGCAGGTGAACAAGGCCGTGTGCCCTAGGTTAGGTTCGCGAAGCTAACCTAACCTGAGGCATTCGTGCGAAGCACGAACAGTGAAGCTCTTACGACCGACATGCGTTTAGCGAAGCAACGGTCGTCATCCTGAGCGAAGCGAAGGATCCCAGCGCATCGGGTATGAGCGACACCGCCCGAATGTTTTCAGCCAAGAATCACACATCAGCTTCGCAAAGCGAAGCTCCGCACGAAGTGCGTATAGCGGAGTTGATTGTGTCTCTGTGAATGAAAGCCTATCGCGCAGACAAACGCCGCAGGGCAAACCATCGCTCTGCGCGCGCCACATCCTTGAAGATCTGCGTCTTTAACGCCTCAGGATCAGCAAACTTCTGCTCACTGCGAAGACGCTTATGAAACGTCATGCGCAGAGGCGTCTCTTCCGTCAGGTCGACAGGATGAAAACGTAACAGGTACGTCTCCACAGCAAATGAATCCGCGCCAAACGTAGGCCGATTGCCGATATTCGTCACACCCTCAAACGTGACTGCATCTTTGCCGGAACCAATGCGCAAATCGGTGATGTACACGCCATGCGCGGGCATCAGATCGTCGTACGCAGCAAGGTTAATCGTCGGTACGGCATACTTCGTGCCATATCCACGTCCACGCGCAGGCGTCGAATCCACGAAGAACTCACGTCCCAGCATGTGTCGCGTCGCAGTCATGTTGCCTTCTGCAATCGCCTGCCGAATGCGGCTGGAGGAGATACTCGCCCGGCCTGACTCGATCGCTGCAAACGTCTTCGCCGTGAAGCCAAGCTTCTGTCCCAGTGCTTCCAACGAATGCGTATCTGCCTCCGCGCCTGACCCAAAGCGGAAGTTCTCACCCTCGTACACTTCCGCGGCATGCAGCGTATCGCACAACACTGTCGTGCAGAAATCTTTTGCGCTGGTTGCGGCAAACTCACGCGTAAAGGGCAGCAACAACACCGCATCCAGTCCTGTCTGTTCCAGTAACTCCAGCTTCACGTCCGTCGGCGTAATCAGTTGCAGTTTGCGTTCCGGCCGCAGCACTCGCGAGGGATGTGGATCAAGCGTCACCAGCATGGCCTTCGCGTTTAACGCACGTGCGCGCGCAATCACCTCATGAATTACCGTCTGATGACCACAATGAACGCCATCAAAATTGCCAATGGTCACAACGGTGGTGCCAAGATCTTCGGGCACTTCTGCAAGGCTGCGATAAACCTTCACTGTGCAGCCTCATCGTTCTTGTGAATGTGGAAGGGAAGTCGCAACCCGTCATACGCCAGGCGAATCTCTTCCGGCAATTCCGCTTCTGTCGATGTGTGGTCCAGGTCATGCGAGATATGCGTGAAGTACGTCTGCTTCGCACCAATGCGTTGTGCAATGGCGATGGACTTGTCCAGGTGCGAGTGGCTGGGATGTGGTTCGCGACGCAGCGCATCCAGAATCACCACATCCAATCCCTGCAGACTCTCGTAGGACTGTTCCGGCAGATCGCTCATATCAGTTAGGTAAGCAACCGAACCAAAACGATATCCCGCAATCAAATGCCGTCCATGCAGCACGGGAACTCGCTCCACGGTTGCGCCAAACAGATCAATCGTCGTGCCGTGATCACCACTTAATCGATGCAGATCCACACGTGCGCTCGTAGGATAGCGATCTACCTTACGGAAGGTGTAATCGAAGATGCGTTCAATGATGTCCGCAGTGGGATCATCCGCATACAACGGCAGATTCGCATCCTTGCCAAAGGTCAGCGGACGAAGATCATCAAAGCCCAGCACATGGTCCGCATGGCCATGTGTGTACAACACGGCATCCACGCGGTTCACACCGAATCGTAGCGCCTGCATGCGGAACTCCTGCCCGGTATCCACCAGAACAGTCCGCTGCGTGCCCTTTGGATCGTCATAGCGCAACGCAACCGACGACCGCGTCCGGTTGTTCTGCGGATCAGTCGACGTACACACCGCGCAGGTACAACCCAGCGTGGGCACGCCCATCGACGTGCCTGTGCCAAGGAAAAGCAACTCGGCATTCGGTAGCGTTATGTTTGGCTCGTGCGCGGCGATCGGTTCGTTCCTTCTCAGCTAACAAAGATCAATGCAGATAGGATGTTGCAGCCCTAGCGAACGATCTTTGGTCCGCCGCCGCTGAACCCACCGCCGCCAAATCCGCCGCCACCACTGAATCCACCACCACCGCTGAACCCACCGCCCGACGGTGTTCCCGGAGGAGGAGGCGTGGTCTGCCGTGACTGCGCCTGACGCGCCAGCAACTGCGTGATCTCCAGGAATCCCATGCGCAACTCAAACAGTGCGGAGTTCAGCAGATTCTTTTCCTGTTCGGTCAGGTTGCCGGCAGTCTTCTCTTCAATCACTGAGAGCATGTCCACGCTCTGCTTCGCGCCCAGCAGGTCCACACGCGCCTGCTGACCCTGCTGCGTTCCCGCACCAAGCTGGATCATGGCGGACATGTAGATGGACTGCACCAGTTGCGAAAAGTCCATGGGCGGCAGGTGCTCTGCACCCAGATTCTGCGACCGCATCATCGTCTCAATGCGTTCCGCCGTGGCTTCATACGCAGAGCGCACCTGCTCCATCTCTTCGGCGGTCGGCGGAGGCAGCTTGCCTTCTTCCTCTCCAGCAGATACAGCCTCGGTAGCAGCGGCTTCTTCCATAGGCTCAGGAACAGGCGTGACCGTGTGCGCCGCGTTCGATGCAGGCGCAGCGTCGCGCACGGGGAAAGGAATGGGTTCCTTGCTGACAACTGGCGCCGGTTCCGGCGTCGAGGCCTCTGCTTCCGGGGCGGTAGTTTCGGCAACCGGTTCTGCAGGACGAGGCTCCACCGGTTCGCCGTCCAAACGGAACTTGCGTCGGTCGTTAATCACAAAGGGTTTATTTTGTTCGTTCTCAGACATGGGTCGTGTCTCTCTTCAGAAATCGTAAAAAAAATTAAGATGCTGTGGCAGTTTCCAGCGCATTTGCCTGCACCGCAGTGCCGCCGGAGTAGGTAATGGCAAGGCCGCGATCCAATGCTTCGCGGCGAATAAATCCAAGGGCAAGTCGTCGGCCGTCAATCTCATAAGCGGCCACAGAGGTTAGTTCACCCACTGGCTTTCCTTCAGCCTCCAGTGGAGTCCCCGGCGCAGGTACATCACCAGTCAAGGCAAAGCTGGTAAACGTGCGGTGAACATTGCCGCGCGAACGGATGCGCTCCACAATTTCCTGTCCCAGGTAGCAGCCTTTGTTGAAGTGCAATGCGCGAGCCTGGTTCGTCTCCTGCGGCAGATCGCGGTCGCGGATATCCGTGCCATAGAGCGGCGTGCCTTCTGCAATGCGCAGCAACTCAAGCCCCTCCACACTGCACTGAGCCACGCCATCCTGCACCAGCGCCGCCCGCAACTGCTCCAGAACAGCGGCATCGCGCGACCAGATTTCAAAACGCGGCACCAGTGGGCTGTAGGCGCACACCACCTGCACCTCTGTCCCCGCATAGGGGGCCGTCAACTTTTTCAGCAGCTTCGTCGCACGCACCGCAACCCCAGCAGCGGTCAGCTTCTCTGCTGCCTGCGGCCCTGCCACCAGCATGCCGTGCCACCGTGCGCTCTCATCGGCCAGTTCCACATCGTCCATGATGATGAACCGGTCCAGCAGCGCCATAATGTTTTCCACCTGCGCGGGGCTGGTTTCCAGCAACAGCAGATCAGGCTTGGCCCAAATTGTCAGGTCGCCCTGAATACGGCCCTGCGCGCTTAGCAGGAAGCTGTACGCGCCCTCGCCCGGCGTCAATGCCTGCACGGAGTTCGTCACCATCCCGTTCAGCCACCGCACGCGGTCGCTGCCGGTCACGGCAATCCATCCGGAGGCAAGTGAAGCCACGCCTGCGCCGGTGCGAAGGGCATGGAGTTGGTCAACGGCGCTGAGCGATGTCATTTCCTGCATAAGGCACACTTCGGCAAGCGGTTCCGTGCGGCCAAACTGGCTCACTTGCCCGTACACTGGATTATAGGTTCCGCGACGGCGAAGCTGCCTGTACGCCAGCGGACACGCGGAGTTATGACTGACTTGAAGCCTGCCTGCAGTGCCCCCTGGACGACGCTTGCCGTAATTGCCGTGGCTCTATCCCCGGCCTTGATTTATGCGCAACAGGTGCAGTCTCCGCCTACGGCGCCACCCCCCCCGCAAACCGCCAAACCGCAGACCGACGCCGAGACGCACATGACCAAGTCGCAGGCGGCCGACCTCTTCAAGAGTGTCGATGAGGTCATCGGGTTCGTTTCGTCCGATTCGCACCTGAAAGCCACCCGCCCGGTTAAGCGCCGCCTGCTCACGCGCCCTGAAGTCAACAAAGAGCTAATGGCGCGTATGCAGGAAGACGAAGGCGCGAAACGCCTTCAACGCAGCGAACTGGTTTTGAAGAAGTTCGGCTTCATCGAACGCGACTTCCGTCTACAGCCGTTCCTCCTGAGCCTGCTCACGGAACAGGTAGCCGCCTTCTACGATCCCAAAACGCGCACCGTAAACATGCTCGACTGGGTGAAACCGGAAGAGCAGAAGCCGGTTCTGGCGCACGAACTCACGCACGCCGTGCAGGACGACCGCGTAAAGCTCGAAAAATGGGGCAGCCCGGCTCCCACTGCCATCGCCAAAAACGTGCGCGAAGACAACGAGCACATCCAGCTTGACGAAGCCTCCACCGCGCGCGAATCCGTCACCGAAGGTCAGGCCATGGCCGTCTTCGTGGACTACGAATTGCAGCCCATGGGCAAGACGCTGAAAGACGCGCCAGAGTTCGGCGAACGTGTCCGCGAAATGTCGTCCGACACCAGCGGCTCGCCCGTACTCTCTCGCGCGCCTTTGCTATTACAGGAATCGCTGCTATTCCCGTACGGTCAGGGCCTCGCGTTTGAGCAGGCCATCCTGCAGGCAAAGGGCGTGGACGCAGCCTTCGCCGGTACGCTCGATCGTCCGCCCACATCCTCGCATGAGGTGATGCACCCGCAGGACTACATGAACCGCGTGCCCGTCCCTGTGCTCACCATGCCCAACATACATCCGCTGCTCGATAAGGAATGGGATCCGTACGACGTAGGTGTCATGGGGGAACTCGATGTCCGCATCATCACCGAACTCTTCGGTGGCCGCGCGATGGCCGACCCACTCGCAGTCGCATGGAATGGCGGCATCTATTACGCCGCGCAGAAGAAGGCCGCAGTCGATAAAGGCTCGCCTTCTTCCATCGGCATCGTGTATTACTCGCAGTGGAAGAATCAGGATTCCGCACGTTCGTTCCTGAAGATTTACGCCAGCCAGCTTCCGCGAAAGTATCGTTCGTTGAAGCAGGTAGATCTTCCCAACGGCGACGACGATCATCTCCTTTTTACTACTGAAGAAGGCGATGTGTGGCTCTCGCTGGATGACAGCGGAGGAGTCTTCCTCAGCGAAGGATTTGATCGCGACACCGCAAAGAAACTGGAAGCACTCTATCGCGAAGTGCAGGGACACGGCCCGCTGCAGCAGGCAGCAACGCAACCCATGCACGACCTCACCTCGGATTTGCGCAACCTGATGCCCGGCATCCCCAAAGCGGCACTCGATTACGGGATGCGCGTGGCATCGCATAAATAGTTTTTTGACCTAACCATCTGGAGAAAGAAATTGGCACAGGCAGAGATCGGCATCATCGGCGGTAGCGGTTTGTACAACATGCCGGGATTGACGGACACCACAGAAATCAAGGTGGAGACGCCCTTCGGTGATCCCTCGGAAACCATTGTGCTCGGCACGCTCGAAGGCCGCAAGGTCGCATTCCTCGCGCGCCACGGCCGCGGTCACCGCATCCTCCCCACGGAGCTGAACTTCCGCGCCAACATCTACGCCATGAAGAAGCTCGGCGTTAGCTTCATCCTGTCCATCTCTGCAGTGGGTTCGTTGAAAGAAGAGCACAAGCCAACTGACTTCGTGATCCCCGACCAGTTCATTGACCGCACCTTCGCCCGCAACGCCACCTTCTTCGGCGACGGCATCGTGGGGCACGTAGCATTCGGCGATCCCATCTGCTCCGTCGCAGCGAAGGCATTCGAGCAGGGCTGCAAGGAAGCAGGCGTCGTTGGCAAGCTTGGCGGCACGTACATCAACATGGAAGGCCCGCAGTTCAGCACCCGCGCAGAGTCCAACCTCTATCGCTCATGGGGTGCAGACGTCATCGGCATGACCAACCTGCAGGAAGCCAAGTTGGCCCGTGAAGCTGAAATTAGCTATGCCACACTCGCTATGGTCACCGACTACGACTGCTGGCACGAAAGCCACGACGACGTCACCGTCGACCAGATCGTGCAGGTCATCCACGCCAACACAAAGAACGCGCAGGAAGTGCTGAAGGGTGCAGTCAAAGCACTACCAAAGGACAACAGCAACACGCCCGTAGCCTCTGCACTGAAGTTCGCAATCATGACCGACAAGAAGACCATCCCCGCAGCAACGCGCGAAAAGCTGGCCATCTTCCTCGACAAGTACGAAGGCTAATTCATTTCACCCGGTTCTTCGCTTCGCCGTCATTCTGAGCGAAGCGAAGAATCCCAGCAAACTCTAAATGCAGTAAGCCACTCGAACGCTTTCTGCCACAAATGAAAGGCCTGCATGTCCATAGTTGTCGTCGGTAGCGTTGCATTTGACACACTCACAACACCCAAGTCGCATCGCGACCGCATCCAGGGCGGTGCCGCATATCACTTTGCGCAAAGCGCGCGCTTCTTCACAGACGTGAAGGTCATTGGCGTAGTCGGCAACGACTTCACACCCGAACACGAAGCAACAATGACGTCACGAGGCATCGACACCACCGGCATCGAACACGCTGACGGCCTCTCCTTCCACTGGACTGGAAAGTACGAAGGTGCCATGAGCGAAGCGATCACGCTCAATACCGAGCTGAACGTCTTCGGCAGCTTCGATCCCAAGGTGCCTGAGAGCTATAAGTCCTCCGACTATCTCTTCCTCGCCAACATCGAACCCACACTGCAACTCCATGTCCGCAAGCAGTTCCCCAATGCAAAGCTCGTAGCAGGCGACACCATGAATTACTGGATTGCCGACCACAAGGCGAACCTGCTCAAGACCATCGCAGAGCTTGACGTCCTCGTCATCAACGACGGCGAAGCGCGTCTCCTCACCGGTGAACACAACCTTGTCACTGCCGCAAAGAAGGTTATGGAGATGGGGCCAAAGTCGCTCGTCATCAAGCACGGTGAATACGGTGCAACGGCCTTCTTCTGTGACCGCTCCTTCGCAGGCGCAATGAACACCATCCCTTTCCGAGCCCCCGCACTTCCCATGGAAGAGGTAATTGATCCCACTGGCGCAGGCGACATGTTCGCCGGAGGCTTCTTCGGTTACATAGCATCGCAGCCTGAACTCTCACCGCGCGTCTTCCGTACTGCATTGTTCTACGGCGGTGTGATGGGTTCATTCGCTGTAGAGAAGTTCGGCTCGGAGCGCGTACAGGAACTTACACGCGAAGAGATCGAAGAGCGCTTCAAACTGTTCCGCGAAATCTCGCACCTGGATCTCGATGCCGCGTAAATCCATTCCGGGCCAGCCGCTGCGTTCGCCTCGCACCGTGGTGCGCAAGGCGGTTGCACCGCCGCGTCGTCCGTCCGATCCCAATGCCATCTACCCGGCCACGCGCGATGAGTTGCGACCCATTGCGCTGGCCTCGGTAGTGCTCGGCTTCCTCGCGCTGATGGTCGTCGCATCGCGTGGCTGGATGCTGCTGTACGGAGACGCAGTCGCGCATCTCGGCATCGCACGCCGCATCCTCGACGCGCGTTATCCCGGCATCGCGCAACTCGGTGGTGTGTGGCTGCCACTGCCGCATCTGCTTATGTTGCCGTTCGTGCAACGCATGGATTGGTGGCAGAACGGCGTTGCCGGTGCATGGCCCTCGCTCCTCGCATACGCGTTTGCAAACACCGGCTGCTACGCGCTGGCACGCAAACTGGTTCCACCTGCATGGGCATTCGCTGCCACAGCTTTCTTCGCGCTCAATCCGAATCTGATGTACCTGGCCACCACAGCCATGACAGAGCCGCTCTTCCTCGCGCTCATGGTATGGTCCGTCGTCGTCGCGTATGAAGCGGTGGAAGCTCTGCAAGCTGCAAAGATTCGCAGTGTGAAGTGGCGCTTCATCATCAGCGGCATCCTCACTTTCGCCATGGTCATGACGCGCTACGACGGATGGATCCTCGGCGCAGCCATCTGGCTTGTACTCGCCATCGCATGGTGGCGTTCCGGCGAAGTCACACGCAAAGCTACGCAGACTTCGTTCATCGTGATGACACTCATCACCGTCGCCGGCCCCATCCTCTGGCTTTGGTACAACGCGAAGTACGAAGGTGATTGGCTCGACTTCATACGCGGCCCGTACTCTGCAAAGGCCATTGAAGCAAAGACCACGCCACCGGGATCAAAGCCGCGTCGTGGCATGCATAATCCTGGCTGGGCTTTCATCTACTTCACACGCGCCGCGCAGGTAGACGCGGTCGCATACGAACTTGGCTTCGGCGTTCTCTCTGCTGCCATCATCGGTTCGTACCTGGCATGGAAACAGCGCCTCTCGCGTGTTGTGCTTCTGCTGTGGGTGCCGCTGCCGTTCTACGTCTACTCCATCGCATGGGGTAGTGTTCCCATGTTTATTCCGCAGTTGTATCCGGGGTCGTATTACAACTCGCGTTACGGCATGGAGCTTCTGCCGGTCTTCGCCATCTTCACCGCAATCGCACTGGCTGCGGTAGAGCGCAAGTTACGCGCACAAAGTAAGAAGAAGTCCGACATCTTTTTCTTCCTCGTACTCGTTGCCATCCTCTTCAATGTCTTCGCAATGATGGGTACCTTCGGCACGCTGTTGCAAAGAATCCGTGGTGAAGACGCAAAGATTCCCAAGTGGCTCACCGCGCCACCGCTCGTTTTCCAGGAAGGCATGGTCAACGCATCCACGCGCATTCCGTTTGAGAAAACACTTGCGCAGGAGATGCTGCGCATCGGCCCGGGCGACACCATCATGTTCAACACCAACGACCACATTGGCGCGATTCAGGATGCAGGTATTCCACTCAAGCGCTTGATCAGCCCTCTGGATTCCGAGACTTTCAACAAGGCAGCGCAGGCACCTGCAAAATACGCCAAGGTCATCGTTGCCATCGATGGTGATCCTGTAGCAAAGGCGGTCGCCGCGCATCCGGAAGGTCTCACCGAAATTGAAGTGGTCTGCAACAGTGGCCAGGGCTGCGCGCGTTTCTACCGCAGCGATGTGTATCAGGGAGGCGTTCAGTGATTCCGTTTGTAAAGGCGCATGCGTGCGGCAATGATTTCTTGATCGTCGAAGAGACGCTTGCCAACGGCAAACATGCGCAGATGGCCCGTCTGCTGTGCTCACGCAATTACAACGTAGGCGCGGACGGTGTGGAGTTCCTCGCACGTAAGTCTGACGGTTCATTCTTCCTGCGTCTCTTTAACGCAGATGGTTCCGAAGCCGAACTCTCTGGCAATGGCACACGCTGCGTGGCTGCATGGCTTGGCTACAGCGAAGGCCTTCGCGACACAAAGATGGGCACACCCGGCGGTGAAAAAATCTGCCGCGTCATCGAGTGCAACGAAGAACACTTCCTCATTGAAACGTCGATGGGCATTCCCAAAGTCGAAGAGCGCATCGTTCATGTAGAAGGCGTTGGTGATGTAACTGGTGCAGTCGTCGACGTGGGCAATCCTCACTTCGTCATCTTCACCAACGATGATGCGTTCGCGTCACACGGTCTCGCATGGGAAGACCTCGGCGCACGCATCTGCACGCATGCGGATTTTCCCAAAGGCACCAACGTCGAATTCGTGCGCGTCGTCGCACCCAATGAAATTGCCTTCCGCATCTACGAGCGCGGCGTTGGCCCCACGCAATCCTCCGGCACAGGAACATCCGCATCCTCCGCAGCGAGCATCGTTCTGCGCGATTGCAACCGCACACTCGAAGCATCTTCTCTTGGTGGCGCGCAGCGGGTCGTATGGAACGAAGGTGAACAGTTAATGCTCACCGGCCCGGCGCAGATTGTCTGCAAAGGCGAGGTCAGCTTGCAGGGGATGGAAGCGTGATTCGTCCTGCAAAATTGAAGCCCGGCGCTCGCGTAGCCGTTGTGTCGCCAGCCAGCACGCCAAAAGAACCATTGGTGCGCCGCGGCATGGAACGCTTCGCATCGCTTGGGTATGAGCCCGTGTTGTTCCCGTCTGCACTCGCATCAGGACCGCTCTATTACGCAGGCGACGTTGCCGCGCGCGTCAAAGATTTGCACGATGCCTTTCGCGATCCTTCTATCGATGCCATCATCTGCACGCGTGGCGGATGGGGAACTGCTGAACTTCTGCCGCATCTCGATGCAGAGTTAGTCAAAGAAAATCCCAAACCCTTTATCGGTTTCAGCGACCACACTACATTGCATCTGTGGTTCGCACAGACATGCGGCCTGCACACGTTTTACGGCCCCATGATCTCCCCAGACTTCGCGCGAGGCGAAGTACTCGCAGAAGGCGTCGATATGTGCTCGTGGCGTCACGCATTGGAACTGACACAGCCATGGTCGTTGACCGAGCGCGAAGGCATGCGTGTTCTGCGCACCGGCGACAAAGTCGAAGGCACACTTTACGGCGGATGCCTCGCGCTACTAACAGAATCGCTCGGAACACCCTGGGCCATGCAGATGCCCGCAGGCGACATTATTCTCTTCGTAGAGGAAGTCGGCACATATCCCTATCAATGGGACCGCATGATGTTGCATCTGCAATACGCGGGCCTGCTTGATCGTGTGAAGGGCATCATCTTTGGCGACATGGCACAGTGCGCTGCGGACGAAGAAGAAGCTGCACTGATTGAAAAAGCATTGCTGCACAACCTTCGCAACTGGAGCGGCCCAATCGCCATCGGCCTGCAATGCGGCCACGTGAATACGCCGAACGTAACGCTGCCATTGGGTGTAAAGGTGCGTCTCACATGCGCCGATAGGGCAGAGTTGCAGATATTGGAAGCAGCGGTGGAGTAAGAAATGCAAGAAACGAAACACATCCATCTCATCGGTATCTGTGGCACCGCAATGGCGTCGCTCGCAGGCATGTTGCAGTCGCAGGGCCACCGCATTACCGGCTCCGATACAGCGGCCTATCCGCCCATGAGCGATCAACTTCTCGCTATGGGCATCACACCGCTACAGCCTTATAACGAAGCACATCTCGATCCCGTGCCAGACCTCGTCGTCATCGGCAACGCTATATCACGCGGCAACGTGGAGCTTGAGGCGGTGCTCGATCGCCGTCTGCCATTCACCAGCATGGCCGCGCTCATCCACGATGAGTTCCTGCGCAACCGCGAGCCACTCGTCGTCTGCGGCACACATGGCAAAACCACCACCACCAGCATGCTCGCGTGGATTTACGAGACCGCATCGAAGCAGAACCCGCAGTTCACGCCATCATTCCTGATCGGTGGCGTTGCAGAAAACTTCGGCACCAGCTTCGCCGTGCGCGATTCCTCACCTTTCATCCTTGAAGGCGATGAATACGACACAGCCTTCTTCGACAAGGGCCCCAAGTTCCTGCACTATTTCCCATCCGCGGCCATCCTCACGCACGTGGAGTTCGATCACGCAGACATCTATGCCGATCTTGCCGCGGTCAAGACAGCATTCAAACGCCTGGTCAATCTCATCCCGCGCAGCGGTCGCCTGATCGCTTTCGATGCCAGCGACAACGTAACGGAGTGCATCTCCAAAGCATTCTGTCCGGTGGAGCGTTACGGATTCAAAGAAGGTTCGTTCTGGAAACTAACCAACTTTCAGGCAGGCGCTATCTCGCGCTGGACTCTCCTACGCCAGGGCGAACACTTCGCAGACCTCGAACTCCCCATGGCAGGTGAACACAATGCGTTGAACGCATCGGCTGCTGCCGCGCTCGCAGCAGGGCAGGGCGTTCCCGCTGCTGCCATCGTTGAAGCACTAAAGACCTTCCGCAGTGTGAAGCGCCGCCTGGAAGTGCGCGCGGAGATTGACGGCATCACCATCATCGACGACTTTGCACACCACCCCACGGCCATCCGCGAAACACTGCGAGCCCTGCGCGGATCGTATCCAGGCCGTCGTCTCGTCGCTGTTCTGGAGCCGCGTTCCAACACACTGCGCCGCAATGTCTTCGAACGCGAACTCGTCGAAAGCCTCGCTATCGCTGATCGCGTTGTGCTTGCCGAGGTCTATCAATCCGCGAACATCCCCGCGGAAGAACGCCTTCATCCCGCCGCTGTTGTTGGCGCATTGAACATCGCATGCGTTCCTGCCATGCTGCTCCCAGATGCCGACGCCATCACCACGGAGCTTGTATCTTCACTGCAAAGTGGTGATGTCGTAGCCATCCTCTCTAACGGCGGCTTCGGCGACATTTACAACAAGCTGCCCGCAGCACTGAGGTCGCGTTGAGTTATGTGGGCTGCATTCAAAATGGTCATCACCTTCGCCGGACTCGGTATTCCGGCGGGCCTCGTCCTTATCCCGTGGACGTTCCTCACCAAGAAGATTCAACCCATGTATCGTGTGGGCAAATGGATCGCCTGGGCAGGCATCCGCGCCGCGGGCATCAAGGTGGAGCAGCACGGCCGCGAAAACATCCCCGAAGGTGCAGCCATCTTCGTTCCCAACCACATCTCCAACCTTGACCCGCCAATCATGGTGCCACTCATCCCCGGCACACCCAGCATCATGCTGAAAGCGGAGTTGCTCAAAATACCCGTGCTGGGCAAAGCATGGGAGATGGCGAAATACGTTCCGGTGTACCGAGAAGGTGGCCGTGAGGCGGCTGTGCGTACGGCTCGTTACGCCGCCGAAGTAATTCGTGGCGGTTTGTCGATGCTTATCTTCGCCGAAGGCACTCGCTCAAAAACAGGCCGTCTGCAAGCATTCAAGGCTGGTCCATTCCACCTCGCACAATCCACCGGCGCGCCCATTGTTCCTGTCGCCATTGCAGGCACGGAATCCATGATGCGTAAGGGCAGTTCCAGGGTCTATCCCGGCGTGGCGAAAGTTACTTTCCTGCCGCCGGTCGATCCCGCAGACTATCCCAACCGCGCTGAAATGGTCGCAGAGGTACGGCGACGCATCCTCAGCGCACTGCCAGACTCAATGAAGCCTCTGGAAGCCGAATAAAGAAATGAGCGGAATGAACTGCGAACTCAGCAGGAATCCAACGTCCTCATTCCAGCCGATAACACACGCGTAGCGTGTCGAGAACAGCACGAAGTGCCTATTTCAGGAATGCGTTGTAGCCGTCTGACAACAGCTTCTGTCGCGTAGCTTCGGCAGCTTTGCGATCTGTGAACGGGCCAATCTGCACATGGATCAGGCGATCGTTCGCATCGCTGCGTTCCACCACCTTGTATCCGCGACGTCCCAATGCACTCTTCAGCACGTCAGCATCTTCCTGGTGCGAAACGGCTGCAATCTGCACATACACAGCGCCAGGCACAGCTGCAGCAGCCGTCACAGGTGCAGGAGCGGGAGCAGGCGGAGGAGTAGTCCGCACAACAGGTGCAGATGCTGGAGAAGTCGTTGCTGCAACAGCAGCGCGTGTAGGAGCCGGAGTAGCCGGCGCCACCACAGGCGTACGAGCAGGAGCCACTGCTACGCTCTGCGTCGACTTGCTGTTCGCATCGTTCGCTTCCTGCTGTGACATGTATCCCGGCACAGGCTGGATCGCAGGCGATCCAGGAGCGGGCTTGTCCGAGGCGGCATTATGCGAAGCCGTATCGTCTGCAGTGCTATCGGTTGTCGTGGAGCTTGCTGAGGTCACCGGCGCCTGCGTGGACTTGCGGCCCATCGAATAGCCAAAGCCGAAGAAGACAGCGCAGATCAGTGCCAGCGCAAAGAACAGCGCCAGTACCGTTCCGGTGTTCAATGTCACTTCGCGATCCGCAGGCGAGTGGTCGGCCATTTCCACGGAACGTTCGCGGCTGCGATCCTCCGCACCACGACGGGTGCGGAGAGAAATATCGTCATCCGTATCGAACAGGGAACTCATCGCCTATTGCCTCTCGCAGAAATCTTTACCGCGTTAGAAGTGTACGAAAATTCCCGCTTCGGGTTCCGTTGTGAAGGTGGTCTTCTTGATGCGCAGATAGTTCTGATCGAAGTCCGGGGCCTTGTAGAAGAGCTGGCGAACGCCAAAGCGGAACCCAAAGCTCTGCGAGAACATCTTCTCGCCACCCACATGGTAGTAGTAGGCCATACGTGCCTGCGGCTGCAGGCTCTGGCCGCCATACTTCGTCGGTGAAAACGCATACACACCTGCGCCGCCGCTCACGAACGGTTGGAATCCAAAGATCTCATGCGGAGGCCGAACCAGGTACCCGAACGTGTATTCGCTGGCGGTCGTCTGCGTGGCAAACGGGCTGGTGTAAGCGCCAGTGCTGGCGTTCAGGTTGCAGCAGCTATAGCTCTGCGTCACACGGCCGTAGCTGTAGTTAAATTCCAAACCCTTATAAGCCGACTTCTGCCCACGAAGCGTCACCAGCACACCGGCTGCGGAGCTTGCGCTCTGCGACAGCGTGTAAGGGGTATTGGGTGCATTGCTGGTGATCGTGCCATTGACATCCTTCGTGAAGAAGGCCATGCCCGACACGCCAAAATCAAAGTGCGAGAGGAACTTGCTCGTGCGGGTGGCGGTGGGTTGGGCGTCCTGCGCATGCGATAGCGCGGGGGAAAGAGATAGAAGAGCAATCAGGAGAGTTGCAAACCGCTTTGGCATTAGACAGCAAAACCTCGCCGGGCGTATGTTCACCGGATGTTTTCAGTTTACGCGAAGCCAGCCGGATGTGGCCGGCTTCTGTAGGACGGAAGTCGCAACCGAAGGAATTACTCAGGAGTTCCCGATTCCTTGTTGCTCCAGGTTAGACGCAAGAGGGACCGCAGTGACTTCCAGCAGCATGCCATCCGCACGCAGCACTTTTACATGGTCTCCTGCAGCTACGGCGCTATCTTTTGAGGTCAGGCGCGCTTTCCACAACTCCCCGCGCACCAGAATGTGCCCTTCCGGAGCCAGTGGCGTTTGTGCGATGGCCAACCATCCCAGCATGGCGTCCGATCCGGTCCGTACCTTGGAGCGCCGTGCCTCCAGCCCCATCACCATCAAAGTGGCGGTTACGCCACCAAACCCAACACCCGCGCCAATCGCGGTGCCCCAACTGACCTGTAGTTGTGGCAGGGGGCCATTCACCAGCCAGCCTAGCCCCAGCACCAGGCAGATAATCCCAGTCGTGGCGAACCATCCATGCCGAGTGCTCTTTGCCTCCAACGCCAGCAGTGCAATCGCAAGAACACACAGCGATACGCCATAGCCTGTCAAAGGCAGCCTTGTCAGCGAGTACACAGCCAGCAGAATCAGCAGCACACCTGCAGCCCCAGGAACAACGACGCCAGGAGTATTGATCTCCAGATAAATCAGCAACAGCCCCAATGTCAGAAGCAGTACGCACAGATTTGGATTCATCAACGCAAGCAGCAGGTCCGTCTGTGGCGAGGGCCGGTCGTATTCCACACGAGCGTGTGTCAGGTCCACCGTTTGGAGTGTGCCGTTTTTCCGATAGCCCGTGTCTTTCAGAAAGCGGAACACGTCCTCCTGTTTCTGTGCCGAGCCGTCAATCAAGCCCATCTGTTGCGCATCAGCTGCACGGAACCAGTGAATGCCACTGCTCAGTTCATCTACTGCATCCAGACGTCGACCGTGCCGTCGCTGCGCATCCGCCAACGCCACGGTAAGCCGCTTGCTTCCTGCCGATCGGTCCTGTGGACGCTGCCTTCGAGGCGTCTCTGTCCATAACGGAGTCAGGAAGCTGCTCTTATTCATAAGCGCTACATCGGCTTCTGCCACAAGCCGTAGTGCCTCTCCGCTTACCCGGCTGTCCGCACTTCCCACCCACACAAAGATGGGTATCTGTGAACCCCGCATTGCCGCGACCATACGATCGGCAGAAACACTCATTCCCCCAGGCGAACTCAAATTCACCAGAATTGCCGCCGCATGCAGCCGATTGGCGCGCTTCACAGAGTTCACGAATACTTCAGCGCTTGCCGACTGCAGCGTGTCATGAAAATTAATCCCCACCACCAGCGGCGGTGTCGGCTTCGTAGGCTGAGCTGCATAACTCAGCGCGCCACAAAGGATCAGCAACAGGGAAAGAAAATGGTACCAACCGCGGAACCATTTCATGGGAGCGACACTCCACGTCCTGCCAGCAGATTCTTCATCGCCAACGCCGAACCATTCTTTGGCTCCAGTCGCAGCGCATTGCCCACATCGGAAGCGGCGGCCACGTTATTGTTCGCGCTAATATCCAGTCGAGCTAGTACTAGATAAGCGGCTGCATTCGGCTTCGCATTCAAACTTGCCTGCGCTTCCTTGCGTGCGTCATCTGCATTACCAGAGCGCTCCCGCACCATTGCCAGTCCGACATGCGCTTCTGACGACTTCGGATCGGCCTCCAGCGCCGACTGGAACTCACGTTCCGCCTCCAGCACCAGGCCCCGATTCAAATAATCCTGCCCCGCCTGCGTATAAGCGGTGGCCTGTTGGTTTGCAGGTAACGACGCAAGATGCGCCGCTCGAATCTGGTCCAGCTGAAATGCCGCTTGCCGGAACGCCGCTTCGGAATACGTGCGCCGAATACGTTCCTGCGGATCAAATCCTGCAGGTGCCTGCTGTGTCCCGCTAATGACTGCCTGAAGCTGCTTCGCTTCCGCGTCGTTCGGACGCAGTTTCACTGCCTGATCAATTTGTTCCTTGGCGTGAACATTATCGCCCTTGCGTCGGTAGCCCACTGCAAGGTTGAAGTGGTAATCCCCATCCTGCGGATCAGCCTGCGAAGCGCGAGAAATCTGGGGAATAGCGTCTTTCCGCTGACGAGCCATCGCCACACCCTGGTTATTCACCACCTCAGGCAAAGGCAGCTTCGTACTTACAGTGGCAAAGGCACCTTCTGCTTCGGAGTATTTTGCGTTGTTAAACTGCGCCAGCCCGCGATAAAAGCCAGCTTCCAACGCCAGCGGATCATTCGTTGGTACTTTGCCCAGCGTTGCTGCGGCAGCTTCATAATCGCCGCGTGTGTACTGCATTTTGCCCAGCGCCAACAGTGCTTCGGTGTTGTCCGGCGAAAGCTGTACAGCCGTCTTCAAGCGATTCAAACGTTCATCTGCGGTAGGGGCCGTAAGCCCGCGAATGTAGCTCTCATACGCATCCAGCTTCAGGCCGGCCGATGCCGCCTCAAACGTCGTCTGTGACACATTCAGCTTGGGGTCCATGGTGCGCGCCACCAGCCATGCCAGGTTGTTCTCCACATCCAGCAGGCGTGGCAGTCCCGCACTCTGCTGCAAGGGCGCCGTCATGTTCAGCTTGTTCACGGCCAATACCTGTGCACTCGCGGTGACGGTTCCATCGGCAACGTTGAAGTTTCCCACCACTACAAACTGCGCATCCAGCGTCTGTGCAATACGAACCGTCGTAGCGCGTGAAGGCCGAAAGCCTTCCGGCAATCCAAGGTGATCCAGTGCATAGACGCGGTCATCGCGAGAGATAGTCAGGAAACCTGCCGACCGCAACCGGGCATTCAGCGTGTTGGCAAACGACTCGCCAATCCAGTCCAGATTCGCCTGTCCGGAGCGGTTATCAAACGGCAGCACCAGCACCACGCGCCCGCCCGCTTCCTCCTGGGCATGTGCCGCAAAGGCCGGAACAACGGTGGCAGCTGCCACAAGAGCAATCCGGCTGAAGGAGGTCAGACGCATAGGCAGGATTATAGTTTGCCGTCCAAAGGCATGCCGTAAAAGGGAGACCGCAACCGCACATCGTAGCCACGCGGGAACGTAATCACCGCAGCCCACTCACCTTTGCGATCCTCTTCCCACACCACGTGTCCATGCAGCATCGCAGCCACTTCTGCGGGCAGCAGATCCGCGTGATAGTCGTAGAACCGCTTCTCATCATCGCGGCTATGCCCTGCCAGATTTAGGCCACCCACTGGCGGGTCATACTTTGTGGAAAACACAATCACCACGTCATACGCCGCAGGGTTTACCGTGGCCTTGCGTAGCTCCTCAACCGAGAAATTCTCGGTAGCTGCCGTCTTCATCGGCTGTTTCAGATAACCCAGTTCAGGCCTCTGCAAATCTGCCAGCACCGGCCACGCCGTCAATACAGTCGCCTGCGGATAGCGCTTCGTCACAAAATCAATCGCATGTTGGTGCACCACAATCATGTCGCGGTAGGCCAGATTATCTTCCGGCGCAAACGGATACGGCGGATTCACCTCGCACCCAATCCCAAACGCAACCAGCGATAATCCTGCAATTAACGGCCAATAACGCGTCCGGCTCTGCCACGCCGCCACACAAACAATCAACAACAGCGGATACGCAGGTAGCAGGTACCGCGTCAGCAACGCACCACCAAGCACTGAAAACGCAATCCACTGCGCCACCAGCAACACCGCAATCATGCGCAGAGCAGGCTTCGGCAGAATCGATTTTCCTGTCCGCGGAGGCAGCAAAAAAATCACAACCGCTGCAATCACCGGCAGGAAAAGATTCATGTGCGTCGTCAAATGTACCAACCGATGCCGCAATGACGAAAGTACTCGCGCTACCGACATATTCGCCGTAGCGTTGTAACGCAGATACTCCGGATTGCCGAACGTGAAACCCGTCACCCAGTGGTGATACACGTACCAAAGCACCAGCACCATCGCAGGAATCGCAAGCGCCAGCAACCACCGCCAATCCAACCGCCCGTCATTCTGAGCGGAGCGAAGAATCCCCACATCATCCGGCAGCGACGATGCAGCTTGATGCTTTTCGCCGCCAATGTGGGTGCCCCACGTCTCGCTTTTGAGACGTGGGCTAAGTGGCGATACTGCTTCAGGCTTTTCGCCATGGATCAGTGCCATCACCGGAGGACGACGATCCGCCAGCAGCATCACCTCAAAACAAAACAAAGCCGCCGGTATAACAATCGCCGTTTCCTTCGCCATACAAGCCAGCGAAAACAACACCGCAATCCACACTGCATTTCGCCCAACCGTTCCATGCGAAGCAGCCAGCGTCCACCCTGGTCGGTCCGCATAAAAGCAAAGGGCCCACAGCGTAAACACAGCCGCAAACATATCCGCGTGCGCCAGCGTGCTCTGCGCAAACCAGACCGGATAGATCGCTGTAAGAACAAGTACGGCAAACGCTGCAGTCTGCCCCACAAACATCCGCACCAGCTTAAACACCGCCAGCAGCGCAAACGTGGTGACCACGCACATCAACAAACGTGTCGAAAGAATGTGAAAGCCGAAGATCTTCCACCAAGTCGCCATCACAACGCTCGGCAGCGGAGGATGCGCATTGCGCACCGTTGTGACGGGGATAACTGTGCCTAAGCGGAAGAAGTCCCACGCCGCCGGAATGTAATAACCGCCTTCATCCCAGAAGTAGGGCAGGCGCAGCAGCGTCAGGTGCAGCAGTGTTACCGCTGCAAATACAGGAGCGAAGAGACTCGTGACAGAGATCGGCGCGCGTTCCTGTGCGTCGATCCTGCGTGTCACTTGCTCTTCGCTCCGTGGGTCTTACTGATAAAGGGAAAAGCGGCTTACTGAACCGGTCCGCCCTGTGCCTGCGGCTCCAGCTTGATTTCGCCGAAGGTGCCTTCGTACTGCGCCAGGTTCTGGCCCAGGATGTTGAACAGAGCCTTTGCCTGCTGGGGCGACAGGAAGATGCCCTGCTTCGTGAGGAAGGTAACCTCTTCGGGCGAGCTGGACTGCATGGTGCCGAAGACAAGCTGGAAGTCCCACACGCTCATGCGGATCTGCACGCTGTTGGCGTACACGTCGTTGTAGTCGTCGCTCTGGGTCACGCGAAGGGTGGGTTCGATCTGTGTGTTGTCGCTCATGATCTCTCTGGTGAAACAGGATTCTTGGTGCGGGAGAGGGGACTTGAACCCCTACGGATCGCTCCGCTAGATCCTAAGTCTAGTGCGTCTGCCAATTTCGCCACTCCCGCGGCCGTGCATCCAGTCTAAATGCCTTTTGCCACCGCTGCGGAGCCCAGTCCCAGCGGAAATCGTGAATAACGCACAAACGTTTCGCCGTGGCAGAAATCTGACACTACCTCGAAAGTCACCGAAGCGTCGAGAGCGTTACGAAACCTCAGGCATGCCTGAAGCGGCTGTTTTCACGATCTTTAGCCACATGTCCAATGGGGAACACGTCGCCATGAAAGACCAGAAACACCCCACCATTCAACAACCGAGTCGCCAGCAGGCTCTCCGTCAAATTCTGAATGGCGTCTGAACCCTCAATCCCAAACGGCGTCATCGCCCCGGTAAACACTACCGGAACATTCCCCGATCCGGAATTGTGCGCCAACGCATCGGCCACCACCCTGCCGGTTTCCACCACGGTATCCGTGCCATGCGTCACCAGCACTGGAACACCTTCAATCGCCTTTGCCAACGCACGTTCGGCAATCAGCTTGCGATCCTCATCCGTCATGAACAGGGAATCCTTGTTCATCAACTCTTCAACGGTGATTTCAATATCTGGCAACCGAAGCAGGGAAAGGCAGCGGCGAATCTGTGGCTCCGTATTCTCCATGGAGCCCGCCTGCTCCACATAGCGCTTCTCAATGGTGCCACCAGTCGTAATCAGGTGAACGCGATGCATCCCCACATCATAAGTCGCCCACAGCACATCACATCAAAACGGATGGATGCTTAACGTGGTTCCCTCAAACAGATATTCACAAGGCTCCGTCCGCAACGTTCCATCGTGCACCACAAACTTCTTTCGCGACTCAATCCCGCGCGTGCTCCACAGGCTCACACCCGCATACGCGCCGTCTTTGCGAAGGATGTAATAAATCATGTCCAAATACCGCAGCCGGCTCATGTCGTTGTTGTAGTTCTTCGCAATGCGACGAAGCGCTTCCATCCCCGCTTCCTTCGGACTACGCCCCTGTCGCATCAACTCAACAATCGTGTGAGCACCCACCACCTTGATGTTCTCTTCACCATTGCCCGTTGCGCCTGCAGAACCCACCTCAGGATCAACAAAGCATCCCGCACCCACAATCGGAGAATCGCCCAGCCGCCCCGGAATCTTGAACGCCATACCCGATGTCGTCGTCGCGCTGCTGATCTCGCCCTTCGCGTTCACCGCAGAAACATTGATCGTTCCCGTCGTCGGCCACAGCAACTCGCGCACCGCTGCACGCTGCAATCGCTCAGGAATTCCCGCATCCTTCGCCAGCGCCAGCCCTCGTTCAATCTGCTGCTTCACCATCGGCATGTGTTCCGGCCCGGGATGACGCGGCAACTGCGAAATCGCTCCCGGAGGCGTCGCGCGCTGTGCATCCGGCGGCAGCTTGAACTCCGGCGAATCCAAACCCGGCCCCCAGAAACCGCGCCCATGCTCCTTCCACAGCAGCCAGATCTTGCGCGCATCCT
>Ga0209233_1000525_pt1 | contig 22063 bp, 21 predicted proteins | sample AraplaCL_Cvi_mCL_FD_184269 | JGI IMG/M metagenome (GOLD analysis project Ga0209233, IMG submission 184269) | Arabidopsis root microbial communities from the University of North Carolina, USA - plate scrape CL_Cvi_mCL (SPAdes) (version 2) | ecosystem: Host-associated > Plants > Roots > Endosphere...
CGACCTCGCTGGCGAGCAGGCCGGCGCCTTCCAGATTGCGCAGCACCGGATACAACGCGCTCTGCTTGCCGGCCAGCACGCCTTCGCCCACTTCCTCCAGCCGCTTGGCGATCTGGTAGCCGTACATCGGCTGGCGCGACTGGGCCAGCACGGCCAGCAGCACCAGCGACACGGTGCCGCTGGAAAGCTCCTTCTGGAACTTCTTCAACTGACTGGCACTGTCTTCCACGTCGCTCACCTGCACTGCCGCTTAGACTTGAGTGAACCATAGTATGAACTTGACACTAGTGCATGGGCCTGAAGTCATGCCTCTGGCATATCCCACCCCTGGGCATGAAACCAATGTCTGTACCAGTTGTACAAACATTGGTTTCAGGGAACATGTACAGACATTGGTTTCAGCAGGCTCAACTGATGCTGAGATTTGGCGTCACTGGGACAGCGATGCAGGCCTCAGAGAGGCATTTGCCTTCGGCGGCCAACTAGCCTGCGGGCAGGCAACTCAACTCGAGCGACTGCAATCGACCCATTTCTGCCGTTCGCAGTGTTGAAGAGTGACGGCAAAAAGGGCCTTGATGTGAGACGATCACAGCCGGGTGTTTGTGTCGAATCTATAACCCGACCCAGATCGATCTGCTAGGTAGTTAGCCCCGTCTTGGAGTTCGGTTCGTGCTAGAAGAGTTAGTGAACCCAACGGAGTGACGCATGGACGCAGCGGCCTTCTTCGAATTTGATTTCAGCGGCACGTTGTTCCCGATGAAAACGAATTTGCTCCTGATGACCCATCATCAGGGAGCATTGGCAGCCTATGTGGCTCGTGTACTGTCGACCGATCCGGCTCACAACGCCGATAACTTCTTCCCGCAGCTGCGGGTGCACGCGGCCAAACCGAGAAACCATCTTCGCCGCACCGTTGTGCTCGATCCAGTCGCCACCTTTTTTATATATGACCTCATCGCCAGGAACAGCGCTGTCTTTGACGTCGCACTTCCCAATGGGCGCGCGTTCTTCGGCTACCGCTTTGAGGCCGGCACAGCAATCCCCGTCCACCGCGCTTACAAGGATTTCTCTGCGGCCATCGAGGAGAACAAAGCGCGGTATGACCACTACGTCAGCTTTGATATCGCTTCGTATTTCAACAGCATCTATCACCACGACGCTAAGAATTGGTTCGCGGCACTCCCTGGCGTGATTGGCGTGGATTCGAACGCTTTTGGTCGATTCTTCCGTGAGATCAACGCCGGCAAGTCGATCGATTTCCTACCGCAGGGCATATACCCGACCAAGATGATAGGCAGCGGATTTCTCACTTTTGTCGAGGCTAGTGGGCAATTGAAATGCGCACAAACGCTCCGATTCATGGACGACATCTATCTGTTCGATGATAACGAGGCCGTACTAGTGGCCGACTTTCATCGAGTCCAGGAGCTCCTTGGCTTGCACGCGTTGAATATCAATCCGAGCAAGACCGTAAAGGACGGGCAGCACGAGTCGGTTCGCGAAGCGGTGTCGGCCATCAGTACGGAGCTCTCAGAGCTTTTGGGTGGGGACACATCGCGTTTCGCGGCGCTTCCCTCGGGCATTGACCCAGACGACTTCGGGGATGACTTTTTCGACGAAGGCGACGAGGAGAGCGATATTGGCGACGAAGCGAGAGACCGCCTGCTTGAGCTCTTGGCGGACCCGCAAACCGACGAAGCCGAGGCGGAGCTGATCCTAGGTGTGCTTCGTGATCACGTAGATACCTTAGCACCGCAGGTGGCCGATATTTTCGCCCGGTTTCCCAATGTCGCCAAGCAGATTCACAACCTTGTTGGCGAGGCAAAACCGCATGACAAGGCAACCATCTGCGATGCGCTACGAACGCTTGTGCTTAGCGACACCTATCTGATCGAGTATCAACTCTTCTGGATTGCCGTGATCGCCGAGGATCATCTGGAGGAGGTAGCAGGTTACGGCCCCCTGCTGCTGGCCGTTTATGAGCGCTCCACGAACCATAAGATCGCACTGGCAAAAATCCTTGAAATTCCGACACAGGCATTTGGGTTCAAGCAGATTCGCGACGAAATACTTAAGTCAGGATCATCCGACTGGCCCTCATGGGCAGCGGCCATGGGCACGCGAACGCTTGGGAAGGCGGAGCGAAACCAGACGCTCAAATATTTCGCGCGGGCCTCGCCACTCAATCATCTCATTGCCGAGTGCATCATTAATCTCCCGTAGTGCAGACTGCCAATTTTTGACCCATCGTTGCCAGCACAGTCGCCGCGTTTTCAGCTCGGTTTGGCTACCAGCGGAGGAGCTGATTGCGACACGAGCGATTAAAAAGTGACCGTTCGCTTGCCAATCGACCATTGCAAATCAGACAGGCAGCAATTGTCGGGAGGTGACATCGTTTCGATGATTCTCACCTATTGATCGAAGAGCTCAATCTCGTCGAGCTCAAACCAATCCTGTCCGACCATTGCATCGCGCGCGCGCGCGGTCTCGGTTGCGTAGTAGACAACTGCGAGGCTCTCCTCGGTGCGGCTGCAGGTCACATAGAAAAGCCGACGCGTCCGGTCGATTGTGGTCTCCTTGCCCCCGGCCTCGTTTTCGAGGTCAATTTTGCTCTTCTCCTTCGCCCCGAAGAGCTTATCGTAAGCAAACATAAACCCGCGCGCCTCCTCGTCGCTCACGATGACCATCACACGTGGGAACTCCAATCCTTTGACACCTTGGTGCGTATCGAACTGCGAGATGCCCCGGACATAGCGGTCATATTTCTCGATCTGATCGAATGGCGCCTCGAGCGCTTGGCGCCATCCCCCAAGTTCGCTCTTGAGATCGACCTCTTCTTCCTCGCCCGCTTCATTCTCAGCCGCTTCACTAGCATCGCCTACACCTTCGTCGGCGTTGGCGAAAGGTGCCAGCACGTCAGGAATAGTGAAGAGATGGGTCTCGGCGACGTAGCACAAGACCGCGCGCGCCGAGGCTTTTTCTTCGCCCGACACCAGCGCAAGCAGACCATCGCAGGCAGCTTTGGCTTTGCTGAGAATATCGGCCTGCTTGTCACCCGCCTCCTCAAGCGCCCTTCGATCGAGAAGCGGGGAGGTGCGCCGAACGATCGCTGCGGCCGCAAAGGGGTCCGACGCGCGCAGCGCGGTCACCAGCGGCAGGATCTCGCGCGTGAACAACCCGATACCGGCGCCGGTCCCTTGGAGGAAGCTCGTCCGGGTACGCTCGACCGAATAGAGCGGCTCGAAGAACGCCTCAAACCCGAAGCGGCGAGCCGACATTAGATGCTCCAGAGCGAGCGTCTTGATCGCCTCCGATCCTGCGGCCCAATTTTGATCGCCCGTGATCTCAGCCATTCTGGCGGCGATCGCCGTCTCGACCGCTGTCTTGTCGGCGGTCGCCTGCGGCACAACAAACAGACGGACGACACCGGCGCCTGCATCGCTGCGCGGGACCTGTTCCTCGCGATCCTCGTCGTGACGGACCCTATTGATGAGCTCGATGACCCTGGTCGGGCAGCGATGGTTCATCCGTTTGCGTGGCCGCGCCCAAGTCTCGGGGATCGCCCCTGCGAGGTGATCCTTCCCGTCGGCGTATATGCGCTGCATCGTATCGCCGAAGAGACCAAGACAGAATGTATCTCGGTACGCCGCCTCGACATCGAGAAGCGCATCCATGAGCCTACGGTTCGTGTCTTGGCTCTCGTCGATAAGCAAGATCGGAAAGCGGGTAATCAGCAGGCGTCGCAGACCGGGCTTCACGCCCAGGAAATCAGCCGTCATCGCGATGACCTCAGCATGGCTAAGGGAGTCGCGGGTACGGTTATCGCCAGTCGGGCTATAGACGAAGCGCGTGATTGCATCGAGCCCAACGTGGCGGCGTCGCTTGCTCTCAATCGAGTGGGCACGGTCTGCGGCAGCCTTGCTGGCCGCACGGCCCTTGGCCTGAGCCATCTCGAGTTCGGCGACATCCTGGATTAGCCTCGCGGCGAGCCATTTCCGGATGTCAGCGTCATAGCCGGCGATGAGTGACCAAGCGAAGGCATGGATCGTCCTAACCTCAACGCGCGGGTCGAACTCGAGTCGTTGCTTGATCTCGTCGCATGCCGCGTTGGTATAGGTGATAACACCGATCTTCTGCCCGGTCAGCGACAGGCGTCGACCTTGCTCGCGGCAGACCGTGCGAATTGCTTCTACGAGCGAACGTGTCTTGCCGGAACCTGCGCCCGCATAGAGGAAGAAGCTTCTAGGGCTCTCCAGGCTTAGACAGTCACGGATCGTCCCGTCGGCCTCGGCATCGAACTGGTCGTCGGCGACGCTCACGCTTCAGCCCTCTCGGACTGCTCTGTCTGATCCCCCTGGGGCAGTATCTCGACCTGTTTCTTCTTCAGCTGCTTGAGGAGCCATTCGAGCCCCTCGGCGATATAGCCCGGCACGACGATATCCTCGAACTTCTCAACCTCGAGGACTTCAAGCGCGAACTCGGCCTTCTTGCCGCTCTTAAGAGCATCGTACATGCGTTCGCCGATAGCTGCCGCACCGCCGCCGGCCGCGATTGCGTCGCGGAACTTGCATACAAGACCGGGCCCGTCGAGCACCGAGAAAAAGGCGAGATTCTCAAACGCAAGCGCATCTTCGAACGTATAGGGATAGGCCGTTTCCTGTTTGGCAGACCCAGGTGCGGTCACAGCCAGTGGAGTCTGATAGGCGACACGAACCGCGAACAGAGGATCACCGTCTACGCGCAGAGCCTTGGCCGTGGCATCGGCATCCATAAGGGCGTCTACATCCTCGATGCCCGGCACCCAGGTTTTCAGCGTTGCGTTATTGGTCTTCTGATTGGCACCCTTTGCAGGTTGTACTGATGTGCCGCCGGTGCCGTCGAGAGTATCCAGATCGGTGATGATCAGCGTCAGCAGTCCAAGATGGTCAATGAGTGGCTTGAGACGATGCGCATGACTGCCACCGATCTCAAGTAGCGTGATGTAGCACTGGTTGAGCTCGTCGTAATGTGCACGAATGAAGTTAGGGACGAACATGCGCTCGGCAGGCCCTTCCACCAGGATCACGGCATCGGCGAAGAACAGATCGGCATGTTGCGCTCGCAGATAGCGAGTAACGAACCGTTCGGTCTTATTTCCGGGACCGAATACTTCGGACAGGTTTATGACTGTCGAGACTGGCACCTTGGCCGCCATCCCGGCGGGTAACCGACGGAAATAGCGTAGGCATGAAAAGGAGGTCTCATGCGCCACATGGCTCGAGTGGGTACTGACCACTAGCTGAGTGCGCAGCTTTTTATTTTCGCCCAAGTCCTCATGTGCCCGTAGCACGGCATAGGCCTTCTTTATGAAAACCTGCTGGACCTGCGCGTGGAGATGGGCCTCGGGTTCCTCGACTAGCACTAGATGGAGCGGCTCCGTGCTAGTGATTGTCGCACCCTTTGAGGCCTTGCCGACGCGCATCCACGCGTCGCGAAAGCTCATCAGGCGGAAGATCATCGAGATCAAATTCTGATAGCCGAGCCCGTTATTGGCCTCAGGCAACCGGAGCAAGGGTATGGCTGCACCATCCTCTGCGATCACATCGACCTCGAAGCTAATTGCCGCGCTGTGGTTGAGACCGTCAATTGCCTTCAGTCGGGTTGACACACGCGGACGCGGATCGGTCACACCCGGATAGCCCATGCCTTCGACCTCAGTGAAGGCAGCCTTGAAGCTCTCGGTCAGCCGCTTGTCGAATGCATCTTGGGCGGCCTCGATCGCCTGGAGCGCCCCGAGGTCCTTCGCATCGGGTCCTTTGGTCGGATCAAGGTGTTTGGAATAGTAGCTTCTAAGTTGCTCCGACAAACGGCTACCCGCCGCTGCGGCCGGCGCATCCTCGTCTTCTTGGCCGGGCTGTTCCTCACCGAACCCACGCTGTGCAGGAATGTCATGCACGCGAATCAGGCCGTTCAAAGGATCGCCCTCGATCGGCAGTGACGAGGCTGGCAGCGCTTGCGGTCGCGCTTGTGTCTTTTCGGGCGCCGCTAGATTGGCAGGATCCAGCGAATAAGCACGGATTGTGAAGTGGGTGGAGAGTCTCTTGCTAAGAAAGTCGACAAGATTCCCCGGCCAGATCGTTAGCTTGGGAGGATCCGGCGGCGGATTAGCGTCAGGATGCTCCGCCGCCACAGCGGCAATTGCGGCTGCCTTCATCGCCTCGGCGTCGCTCATGGCACCCATGAAGTCCTTGTACAACAGATCAAGATCCTTGGGCTCATAGCGAAGCCGGACGCCTAGCCTTCCGCCTTCCCAATCGAGCGTTGGGATCAAATCGCGGACATGATGCATCTCGCCAGTCTCGACATGCAGCCAGAGATCAAGCGTTGGGAGAACACTGACCCAAGGGGCAACGACCAGATCGGCCACGTCCCCAGCGGCGTTCGCCGCGATCCAGCTTTCCCCGAGCGCAATGATCGTAGTCCAGTGGCACAGGGTAAAGTCGTACATCTCAAAGGGGCAGCGGCGTGGCGACAGAAATCGGCGCATAGAGAGCATTGCCGACGTCTTGCCACTGTTGTTGGCCCCGACGAAAAGTGTTGTGGTGGTCGAGAGGTCGACGCGTGTCGACAGCAGCTTCCTAAAATTGGCGATTTCTACGAACTCAATGTGCATCCAGCATCCCCTAGCCAGCCCATGGCTCTAGTTACGCTTACCTACACTGTCTGTGCCACAACAGTGTAATACCGCCCTCCAACGTTTGAAGGACACCAATTGAAGGGCACCAATGGCCATCGCGAAGATGGCTATCGCGTCGCCGTAACTCAACTGTTCGCGGAAACGGGGTAGAGCCCACTAGATCTTTGATCGCTCTCGAACGCCGAGGAAGGTTAGCGCGCCACACTATCCCCACTTCCGGGTGACGGGGATAACGAGAGTTCTTAATCAGCACCTATACGCAAGCATTGATTGTCTTTCCAGGAGCCATTTCAGGCTCTCTCTAACGGGAAGCTCCTTTCGATATTGTTCGATTCGCAAGAGACGTTGGGGCGCCCTCACCAATAGGTACGCTGAAAAAACTTTAGATGCTGCCTCGCCACTGGATCCCGCCATCTCTGCGAGATCTGCCTTACTTGACTCGGAGCCTTTGAAACGTTGATGGCTCGCGTGCAACGCACACAGAAAGGTTTTACGGAGTACCGCGAGATAGTCGGATGTTCCCTGGGCGAGATATCGAGATTCGTACTGATCAAACAAGCCGGCGCTCGCGTCTCTTACGGCAAGATTCTCGACCTTGAATGGCTTTAAGAGAAGATCAATGGGAGGCAGGTAAGGTGGATTTGCGCCAAGAAAATCCTCCAGGTATCGAACAGCCATGTATATGCGTTGTACCTGAACGATTGGGGGCAGAGGCATGTAGCTCGCGCTAGCCCAGTGATCGAGAAGTAAGGGGCTCGATGCCTCTTTCGGAGCGTTTAGGAGCTCGCGCACCGAGATGCCTTGCAAACAGCACAAGTTGAACAATGTTCGAATTGACGGTCGTCGTGAGTGCCGGCGAGCACGCTTGTCGACAGACTGCAGCAGCTGTCTCATGGAGCCCTGCAAAGCCCCATTTTTTCTCGCGTTCGACCGGACACCACTGACGAAAGTCACGTAATCCATCCAGGGCATAGGCGCCAACCGCGGTGTTGCGCAGTACTCCACCAGTTGGATGACTTGCTCATCCATCCATTGCATCATGGCAGGCCGACTTCGCCATCTCGCACCTTGTGCCAGCGACGCCTTGCACACCCAGCAAATTCGACGCTGATCAGGCCGACTGGTCTCTCGCTGATAGCTGTGGCACTTGGGGCAAGCATACTCAAGATCGCAATTGTGCTTGGGGCAACACCCGAGTAGGTCGATGCTCCACACAAGCGGTTCGTACGATTGGTTGTTGTCCCAGTTCGCGTAACACTCCGGGCACCATCGCCGCTTATGAGCACCGAAAAGGCTGCAGTTACGAGATACGACCTCTGAAAGCGCCCACAAGGTGCCGTAACGAAGATCATCAACGCCCGTCAGCATCTGCAATTGCCCCAAGAGGCCACCTGCGGCTGGACCGAGAATGAGTGCGCGACGGAAGGACGAGGAGTGGTCAATCCCGATTTTGGCGTGCTTATTGATGTAACGCCTGAGGTGCAATGTAGTGATGCGAGTCGTCCAGATCAGGCGACCGTAGTAGTGCTGTAGCGACTCCACTTCAGCCGTGCCGACGCCCTTCAGAGCGAGCGGGGGGAGCTGCGTCCAGCCTGGGACCATCTGCGAGCTCGGTTCAATACGAAATTCCCTCGACGCGCTCATTTGCCGAGCATCCGTCGGATGGCTGCAGGGCTAGTCGGCGTGCGCAGCATGTCGAAGACGGCCGCGTCGTCGTGCAGGGTCTTTAGGACCGCTTCTGTGCTAACCGCCCCTTCAAGATGGCGCTTGCAAATAGCTGAAACATCTTCATCAGCCCTAAGGTCGTCGGCACGACGAAAATACGCAACAAGCTCTCCAAACACGCCAGCGCTGGAGGCATAGGCCAGGTCAAGAGATCGGCATACCAAATTGGAATGGGAAAATGAGTAACGGCTGGCGATACTGACCGCCAATCGTGCAAAGCTTATGCGATCCTCGGACCTGTCAAAGCGGTATCTATCTATCCATACAAATCGAGACCGCCGCAGAACTTCGGCATTACCTTCCCACAGCGCGGCGATTCTAGGAACACCGAATAGAACGAGTGTTATCCCAATTTCCTCTGCCAGGCACATGTAGTTGACCATGTGATCCACTGGATTTTTATTTTGATAGGTGTAGGTCAGCGATGCCGCCTCTTCCACGAAAAGTGCACGCAGCCCTCTTGCTCTAGCACTACGCTCAAATGCGCCTCGTAGCTCATGCTCTGCTAGCTTGATGCGCACATCGGACCAAAGGGGACTGTTCAGACGCTCCTCCGCTCTGCGATGGACTTGATCTGGATCCCCGACAGTCGACCTTCGACGAAGCCATTCAACATTTGGCTCGTGTAGTTCAAGGTACATTCGCGACGCGAATTCCTTCGGATTAAAGTTCGAGCGGTCGCTTGGTGTTGCGCGTACGGCGATGACGGGAATCTCACCCTGCCTCCAGTTACTTGGGGGACCGGCGAAGGACTTCATCGTCGCGTATCGAATCTCTGACTTCCCAACACCCGAAAGGCCGATAACGTAAATGAGCTGGCCCGGCTCTTCCGTTTTCATAGCACGAGCCAATGCCGCCTTGCCGCGTTTGTAGTTGGGGTGCGGGATGATGACTGACTGATGAGTGGCCATCATTCGCTCTCCTCAGAATCAAACGGGAGTAGCGGTTCGGCTGGATCGCCCCATCGAGTCGATTTATCTTCGATCGGCTTCGCAGCTTCCGGCGCCTTATCAGCCATATGGGCCAAATGGCTTGTAGCGCCCGCTGCAGCGTTGGCTTCCGTCGTCCGGCGGACACGCTCGATCCGGATCTCATTTCGTATCTGCGCATTTTCGTTGCGTACTCGACGATCTGTCAGGGTCTCAAACAACTTGACCAAGTCGTCTCGCCCGCCCATTCGGAGGCTGTCGGCGGTCGTTGCCATGACCCACTTTGCAGCAAACTTGATGTACATGCGACGGGAATCAACACAATCCAGCCTGATTTCTACCGGCTTAGAAATTCGCATCTGATACAACAATTCGGCACTGCTATAGGTTCGAAGCAGATAGCGAACACCACGAGAGCGATTAATTTCAATGTCGCGCTCAAGCGGCACCGATGTTGCTATCAGGAAATCATCTATGTTGCGGACCGTCGCGACGCCGGCATTGCCAAACACTTCCATCAATCGTTGATTCTTCTCGGATGCGTTTTCGCGACTAACACCGTGACGAACTGAAGGCATATCGTCAAAAATGTACTTGTCCAAATGCTCCACGACAGTCGAGTAGCAATGACATGCGGTGGCATAGCTCTTCTTATCTTGGGTTACCGAGCGTCCCTTTTGGTCGGGGGCCGTGCTTCCTAAGAACCGATGCGCAAGTTCCGCGTTGATTCGACCGAGCGCGTTTTCTGCCAAGGAGTTTCGCCGAGGTGCACCAGGCGGTGGCTGCATGCGTGTCGCACCGTAGGTCGAGCAAAATAACTCGAACCACAATCCTATGTACTCAGACCCACCGTCGGCCATCCAGTAGCGAGGAAGAAATCCTTGTCTGTAATAGACGTCCCTTATGAGGACCGCCAATGCATTTCTACTCGCGTGACCGAACAACACCGCACGTCCGAGTGGTCTTTCAGTCGCTGAGTCCATAGCGATGTAGACCGTTGGGCAATCGAAACCCAAACTATCCAGAAAGTCCGGGGTGCAGCGCTCATCGAACTTGGTCGAGTCGACGTGAACCATGAGACCGGGAATGAGACACCGTTGAGTTCTATCCGCTGGATCCGACGCAGCTTCTGCGGCATGGAACCCTCTGTATCCTCCTTCCGTGTAGGCTCTCTTTGTCGGGCAAAGCGAATCAATTCGAGCGTTAAAGGTTGGCCTAGAAGGTGGCCTGATTCCATTTTCTCTACAGAAATTGATCAATTGATCGTGCGCCTGAGTCCTCGTTCTGATGGAGGGGTCTGTTCGGTATTTCGTTACGTACAGAGCCGCAGCTTGCTCTTGGTCACTATTCAACTGACCCGTCCGCCGTCCTGAATTTCCGTAGTGCGTAAGACAAACCGCGAGCTCACTCGTCCCTTCTTTTTCGGCCGCAAGCACTTGTTTGACCAACGGGCGGTATCTTGCGGTCGGTGGCTCCTCACCCGACAACATTCTTTGCACTCGATCCAAGCGCTCGTTGCCGTACACGTAATCGACCGGGCTAGCGAGAAGAACGGGGTCGTTCACTTCGGGCTGCTTCGCGCCCATTTGAACCTTTGCCAATAACAGTGCATCACACTCATCGGACCGTTCACGGTGGGCATAGAGAAGGAAGCGGTCGGCTTCGTCGATGGGCACGGACTTCAGGGGTCCAAATACGTATCCCTTGATCAAAGCGGCAAGTACATGTCCTCCGGTCAAACCTGAGAATGTCGCCAGTGCGGCTGCCAAAGTCATCGGCTTTTCGGTCAGCGCCTTACGAAGCCGAGAGATGCATGCGGCCTCTGAGACCGCATCGCTCCCAGCACTCAGCGCACCATAGAGTGCAAGCAGATTGGCCTGGTAAATGCCGTGTGGTTGCGGAGGTGACCAGATCGTGTAGGTCAAGCCACGATCTTTTGCCCAAGCATCAACAGGTGGCCGTATCCACGTCCCGTCGTTGCATACCCACTCGTCCGGCCGCTTCGCAGCAAGGCGTTCCAGAGCGGCGTGCGGCTTGCATTCGACCAGACGAATACTCCCCGGTTCAAAGACCAGAAAGTCGACAGTCAGTGAACTCGTTCGGCCGTAACGCTCAATATTCTTAGGCTGGACCTGCACGTAGTATTCGTGGCACTCGCTAAACAGTTCTAGCTCTAAGCCGTAGAGGAACTCGCACGTGTAACTTTCGAAGTCTCTTCGCTGCTCATTTTTCTTTGAGAAGAAGTCGACGATCGTATTCTTCAAACCCCGCTGGCTGATTTTTCGCGCCGGGCTATCCGCCCGCATGTCGTCAACCTCTCGGATGACCGAGGGCTCAAGATGAAGCCCTTGGTAGTAAAGACCTCGCAATGCATCAGTGAGCATGTGCCTACTCCTTGCTTGGCGCGCAAGGATCTGGACGGCCTGGCAGGGTCGCCGGAAATCCGAACACGCGGGATCAACTCATCACCGCTATGCGGTGAAATCGCTTGACGTGCTCTGAAGGTCGGCGTTATAAGGAGGGAGAAGCCCGTGTATCAAAAGCTTCACCTTCGCATCCGAGCCCTACGTCTAGTCCACGTGGGGTTCGAACGTTTATAGCGCCTGGAAAACCGCGCTATCCGCTCATGTCTGCGCCTCCTCATCTGATGATGTCGTATCAGGCTGGGGATTCAGTGCCCTTTCAAGCCACCCTCTGACGACATGAGTGGCCGCAAACCAGCCTCTGCGGCCGGGTAGCTGGAACATCGGGATAGGTAGGCGACCCGTTTGCCGGGCCTTACCTAAGGCAGCGCCGGACGGGAACCCCATGAGGCGTGCAGTCTGAGAAGCGCTCAGTATGGGCGCGCGCGGCAGGTAGGCTTCTAGCTCTGCCTGAAGCGACCGGGGCTCACCCATAAGACGGTTCTCGCAATTCTGGCAGCGTCGGGTCTAACCCCTATGCGACTGCCGAAAAGCGTGCCTATCGACCCATCTAATCCAACTCAGCAAAACGGTACCAGGCACGCCAAAGGCACCCTAGCTGGACGGTACAAGACTAGACTTTTCGGGCACTCTAAGCAACCTAAGTTATTGAATGATATACTTATATCACTCCAAGCCGTCGAATCGCGTTTGGACTCAATTACTTACCGACAGATGTGCGGCAGGGACCCAACATAGTCAAACAGGGGGCAAGCTGCTGACGAACCGTAAGTTCAGTCACTATGTAAGTAGCAACTAGGTTCCGCTGGGATCTCGAAGTACTTCGATGCCACCGCCGGCTATCGTTCGAACAAGACGACCCTGCTCGTCTTCACCCACATACCCACCTTCGGCGCGCATCTTGGCGACAAACGCATCGCGCTCAGGATTTGGCCCGGCCATATAGACGCTCCACATGTCGTGAAACAGTCGTTCCTCGTCGGGTTCGAGTAGATCCGCATCGAATTCGCCCCGCACGGCGGCGCGCACACGTTCGAGGGTGTAGCCGGGGTCAGATTCCATCGGAACAAGCGTCTCGCCAATATCATGGTTGCTCATGGGGTCCTCCAATCATTTCCGGCACTCTAGCGAGGTCCAAGGTAAAACCACAGTCAATCCGTCGTTATCTGGAAGTTAGCCTGTGATAGGCACCCTGCGACTCTTTGCGGCGCGCCGCCCGAGGATGAAACTCAACAGGCTTTGGATTGTATGGCGCATGCCGCCCACGCCAGGAAACTGGGCGATACTCAGCAAAAGTAATCTCGGACTAAAACCGTACCGCTACTGAGAGCGGGGAGACTCCGATCTATGGATGTTCGCACAAGGAATGTAATGTCTATTTTTAACGAAACAGTGTCGGTAGTCAGGGAAGCTGAGCGGCTAGTTATCGGTGGCCGCCTTAAGTCCCGGTGGCAGCATGCAGAATCGACGTTAGATGCCATCGTGCATGTGCCATGGTTCATTCTGGCTGGCCTGCAAGAACGACTTGCATCGTTTGCCTTCGCTGCTGCTCTGGTGCCCATTTGGTGGTGCATACTCTTTGCCATCACGTTGCTGCCTGGGGGGCCATCCGGTGCTGACCTTCGATCCTCTCAAAGCTGGATAGTGGCAGCCATCTTGGCAACAGGCTCAGTGATTTTTCGCCTGCCAAGCCGCTCTACAAGCCTTGGCATCCGCCCTCTACAAATCGCACAGTTGGCTAGCCACATCAGATCCATCGCCTCGGGCGAAGCATCTATAAAACTCCTCCAGTCCGGAGTAGCTACTATTAATGCTGTATGGATGCAGCGAATAACACGGATTGGCTGGATGCTCGGTGTGTATTGGGCGGGCCTCGTCTGGGCGACGTCGCATTGGATTTTTGAGACGAAAATTCCTGATCAGCTGAAGCATGAGGCGACTTTCCCCATCTTCGCGGCTTTTCTCATCTTCTTGTTCTTCGGCGTTGGCGCCAGTTCCTATGCGGCCGCTGCTCGTATGGTGATGCAGACCATAGATTTTGCATTCTTAGATGCGAGCGACAGACGATAGTTTTGAGAAAGACCAAATGGCATCGTGAACTCACACATCCTCCCACTCCAATGCACTGCGCAGGGCATCTAAGAACAGACGCGTGTCAGCGAAGTAGTTCGGAAACGCTCGCTGTAGAGCTGCAGCATCACTGACTGCTACCAGCACAACGTCCCCCCTAGCGCCCATTCGGGCTTCAGCCTCTACATATGCGGCTCGTGCTCGCTCACCCTCATTCTTCATAAAGCTGCGTACTTGCAGCCTATCCGCCTGCAGGTCCAGCTCAAGAAGATAAGAGTTAGCAATACCGTCAATCTCTGCTCGCTCTAGCGTCTCGCTGTAGCCTCGCAACCGCCTCAGCACGTCGAGTTCTAGAACGAGGGGGGTCAACTCCGCCTGTATATCTGCAAGCGGCCTGCCGGCTGGCCACGGGGCAATCTCAAGGACCGCAAACGCCTCACTAGCAAGCCGGAAAAACTCAAGCCATCGTGCATTACCTTCCCCAGCTTTGAAAGCTTCACCCTGGAAAAGGCCAACCGTTTCAACGGCCGTCGCCCAAGCGTGCTGGACCTTAGTCCGAAGCTGAACTTCAATCCTCAAACCATCGTATGCCGCAGAAGTGCCTCGGCCCGCGTACCTATAGACCAGGTGGATGCCTCGGTACCCGTCGTCCTTCGGTTCGCGAACGTAGTCCTTTTGCCCCACCAATTCATGACGCGAGCGCGAATTCTGGTACTGGTATGTCAGTTCTTCAAGGGATCCCATTTCACTGACGATCGCTCGGCAACCTCCTATGTCCTGCATGCGGTCGAGGTTCATGCCTGTGAACCTTCTCAGTTTGGCCAACATCGAAGGCGCACGCTTAAGGCGCTGAGCCGTTAGAGCATCCGGGTCAACTCGATGAGACCGTTCGCGCAAAGTCACTTGAAATGTATTCAGAGGGTATGCGTGTGCCGCGCGCCAGTTATTGAATATAGCTTCGGCCGCGAGCCATCGCAGCATAGGCCCGAAATCAGGCTTTTCCCCAAAAAGCTGGGCAGAATCAGGGTGCTCCTCACACGCCAAAATCTCACCTGCTCGGCGTACCTTCCTAAGAGAGTAAAGAGGCTTTTCCCACGGCATTGGATATCGCCCCATGCGTGAATAAAGCATGGATCCTAACTGATTGTTCATGCCGTCCCCCATAGCCCTGCGTCAGGGTGCGTTTGTTCATGGACTCGAGTTCCTGTAAATGTTGCCTCGATAAGATCCAGTGGAAGACGACGGCATGTCGGGACGGAAACAACACTACATTCCGCAAGCACTCTTGCGGGGCTTCAAGGCAACGCAAAGCGGCAAGCACACGCAGGTGTATGTTTGCCGCGCCGATCGATCACCCTACCTATCCTCTACGGAAGGCGTTGCAGCTCAAAGAAACTTCTATTCGGAGTTATCACAAAATGGCCAGCGAACGCTGGACGACCGCATCACGGACTATGAGCGGCGGCTCACCTCACTTCTTACTCAACTACGCGCCACCTCCGCTGGTAGCAAGGTGGACTCCTCGGTCGCAGCCGAACTGGTATCGCACCTCGCGATGCGCGGTGCCTTTCTACGACAGACTTTCGAATTGGGGCTACAAGAGACGATCGCCAGCGCTAGCACATTATTCATGGACACAGCTTCTGCACGATCGCGCCTTGGCATAGATCAGCGCGAACCGGCGCCGGAACTCTCGAAAGCGGTTGACAACGCTGTCCAGGAGCTAGGTCCGCGCATCCCTTTTGAACTGCCAAAACCATTGCTGCGCCATATCCTATGCACGTGGATGCGCGAGGGATTTGATGCCATTCACGCAGAACACATCGCCCCTCAATTGACGACAGCCCTGGATCAGCTCACCAAAGCGTTGCCCACTATGATTCGGAGTGGCCATGTAAAGGCTCTCGAAAGCAGCTTGGTCCAAGAGCCGCGAGCCAAGCTGCTAGCTGATCTGAACTGGATGGTTCTTGCTGTGCCTGAAGCGAACCTTGTCCTGCCGGACTGCGTGGTGATGTCCTCGGGCCATAACATCGAAATAGCCTGTGTGCCGTATCTAATCGATGGCGATGAAGCTTGGGAGAACATCTGGCTCCCGCTCGACGCTAGCCATGTGCTTGTCGGAAGTCGCAGCAAAAATTCGCCCATCGCCATCGCCATCGATCAGATCAACCGGTGTGCCGCCGAGTGCAGCCTTGAATTCTTTGTTAGCCCCCAGATCAACGACGATACCGTCACACTCGCGTCACATATTGGCCAACGATCCAGATCAAGCATCATGGCTCTCGTTCGTGGCGCCGTAGAGGCATTCGACGTTGACGCGACAAATGAGCTGCTCAGTTCGGACCAAGCAGTCACCGAATTGCATACCACCGAAACACAAGGTCCGCCTGCGCCAAGCAACCTGATGCACCCCTACAGTGTGATTTCCAGTGGAACCGACCAGACTAAGGCCGAGGCTATAGCGCGAGTGGTGGGTATGGTTGTAGACGCCTGTGCGCCTTATTTGCCACTTAGCAAACTCGAGTCAATCATCTTCCCGCAGGACTATCCTGCAGCTCTTCGCAATCTCGATCGAGGTTTTGAAACACGGACACCCCTCGAAGGTACCGAGACTGAATCCAAGATTGGCATCGCAATGGCTCCGCTGGTCATTCGCGATGGAGAGGTCCGAAGCTGCATTGTGATGCGCGCCTGGTTAGGTGAGGCACTCCTCAAGCCAGAAGATGACGGCACTTTTCAGTTCGTGCTCCACACCCTAAGTTCCATGCTGGCTCGTGTGGCGCTCGCCGATTTCATAGATACCTCCCTACCTGGCGTCCTCTTGCAACCCATGGCAGACACCTGGAATGCCATGCTCTTTGAACATATCTATGCAGCGATTTCGAACTACTTCTCAGCTCGTATCGCGGCTGAGCTGTTCCCTCAAGCCAACAATGGTCACCGCGAGCTCTTTCTAGCGGCCCTCGAATCCGCTAACGAGAACATACCCAAGGAGCGCTTGGCCTACCGGCAACACGCAAATCTCGATGCTTTTTTGGATGTAGCGATTCGCTCACTTGGTGATGTTCTTATTCATTCCGCCTCCTTGCTGGGCCATCACGATGGAATGGGGCGGGACGGACTGGATGAGGACGAGCATCTTCTAAGCGCCCTGAGAGCAACAGGCCTGGAGCAGTGGATTCGCATATACCGGCAAGACCTCGTCATTGTTTTCGGGCGTCGTGGTCAATGGACATCGATCGAAGAATTTACGGTGCTCGTAGGGCATCTCGAGAGGCTAATGTGGCAATTCATGATCTTTCCCTGGCGCACCGACACTGGTGCAGTCCAAGTGGAAATTCCCTTGTTCGTAGACTTACCCGCCCTACTGGCCAAGACAGGAGTGAATCAGCCAACGTCGACCGACAACGATAGGATCGACTAGGCGTTGCGCCTTGTGAAAACGATCAAGACAGCCAATAGCCAAGAACATCCACATCCCCTATTCATAGGCGAAAAGTGTCTACGCTCTCGAGGACGATCCGGCATGGAACTGAGTACATGTGCAGGGAGTGAACCGTCTCAGTACGTGAGACCTCATGCGGGTATGGTGCGCTTCAGTGATTGAGGGACTAGACGATGTTGCGCATAGATCGGAACGTACTTCCCGGGCTTCCGCGCCCCGTTTTTGAGATCAATGCGGAAAAGGTCGGCAACGGAGTCCGGCTGACCGTCATGGTAGCGGCTGGTCACAACATGGCCTATACAGACATTGAGGCCATTGATGCTGATGCGTTCGACCGATCGGCAAAGAGTTGGCTCCTTGACCGACCATATTTCGAGAGCGACGATCTGCCCTGGGCGATCGCGGTGACCGACGCGACCAAACGTATTGGCATCTGGCTGAAAGAAACCTCTGTGTATATCCCCACTACTTCCGCGTAGGCCCTATGGACCCACTTATCGGCAAAGCATTAGATGCTTTGAGCATCGTCTGTAACCTCACGACTGGGCTCGCTCATCCTCTCGATGAGTCCCGTGCCAAAGAATTATTTGTTGCACTGCATGCGCGCGGCATCCCCCTTCCACGCGATGACATCCAGGCTCATGCCGAGGCACGTGGTTGGACGAACCGTCATGCCAAACAGCTTGCTGAGCTGGCGGCGCGTATCGACGCGGGTAGTACGGTCCGTATCTCTCATTCCAGAGGATGGGGGGAAGCCACCCTCGCCCGACTTGTTGTCGCCTAGGATTGATAACTAATTACAAGCCGCACCGAACTCCCCACAATGTAGGGGTATGGCCGCGGAACAAGCGAAACCGCCATGTTCGCCCAGCCAGCGCTAAAGGAATTGAAACGATGAGCCAGGAAGCCTCGAACGAGATAGCGAGTTGCATGGGTCTCATTGATAGCATGCTGCGTGAGCTGTTCCCGGATGACTACGATGCACGATGCATGTACGCCGCTTTCGGTCTTTCCTCACTACTCAGACAATTGGGCCTCGACGCCCGTATTGTTGGAGGTGATTTTCTTGCCTTCGTCGTCTCGAAGGACGGCCGGCAAGCAAATTTGCAGGGCTTCGGGCAAGGAAGCGATTCGACATTACCGTCGCATTTCTGGGTCGAGTCCTCGGGACAACTCCTCGACCTAGGGCCTCACTATTTGCCTCGTAAATCCAGCTTTCCCGCTGCGACCATACCAGCGATAGCCCTGCCACTTGCTCAGTCCCCACTATTCTTCCGATATCGACCGAAAATTCGCTATGAGCCCGACGTACAACTAGTGTCAGACGACACCATCACTGGCCGCATGCAAGCATTTCTGAAGGAATGCAACAGCCGATGGGAAAAGGGAATACGTCCGACGCTACCGACTTGGATTTTTAGCGGGAAGGAAGCGTTGCAGCGAGCCATGACCCGCAGGGACCCTTGGGCACACGGCGCGATTCAATTTGCAAGGCGTGTCCGAATCGAAGAACTTCCGTTCTAAATGCTGATCACTTGGGCATGCATCGCTCAACATTAGGCTTGGGTCGAAACAAAACACCTATTACGGATTGTAAGACATCATACGTGTGGCCACAGGGTAGCGATGTAAGAGAGCTCAGCATCGACCATGGACTGAAAGTTCTTTCCCGGTGCCGTATACGTGAAGAGCTTGCTGTTGCGAACATCAAGTACGGAGAAGTGCGTTCCCGCGGGCTCCATTGGCCCAAGAACATGGTTCATCAGGGTAACGATCAAGTCTGCCTTGGTTTTAGTTAGGGCGTCAGTCTTGAGATAGAGCTTTATGACATGCCGCTGCCCATTGATTGTGAGGCCGAGCTCAGGGTTGATCGCTACATCTATGCCGGATTTGGTGTAGGTCGTGCCCGGTGGATCGAACCAGGCTAGCACTTTGTGCCCCCACCACTTTTTGTATCCAGCCACCATTGCCGGGTAGTTGGCCACCTTCTTCGGGTCCGCCAGCCCTTTCTGTAGCTTGGCAAGGTCCGCCTTGGAACCCGAGGACTCGTGGATTTTGATCAGGCCTTCTCTCAACGACTTGTAGAAGTCTGTCGCCGGCTCATAAGCCTGTCTGTTTTTAAGTTGCCCGACTTTCGTGGCCTTTGGGCTTCCCGATTTGGTCACAACCTCAATGAAGTCGGTGAGCGTGATTCGTGGCATAGACCTTCCCCTGTGATGCCTAACGCTGGAGTTAAGCGGCGGTGTAGCCGTCCGCCTTGAATGAAAAGTTAGGTGTCATTCTGGTGGCGAGTGACCGAGTTCAGTGGCAAGCCTTCGCTGCGCTGATGTTAGGGCGGGCCAGATTGTGTGAACGCGACTGAGCGGCATCGCTCGAAGGTCAGACTTGTACTTGTCTTTCTTGAGGCTGACCTTGAAAAAGCTTGGGCTGTGATCAATGTTGTTCTGACGTAAGCGCCATAGGACAACAAACGCATATTTTGGCGTCAGGTGCTTGTTAGCCCTGTAGTAGCCCAGCGCGTTGGAAAGAATCTCGTTTTGCTCTGAAGTTGCCAAGCGCTCGAGAGCCTTGATGCATGACTCCAGACGCATTTTCTGCATGAGCCGCTCAAGCTTTTTCTTGGAGTCGCTTGCAGATAGACGGTGTCCTGCCTCAAAGACCGAAAGATTGAACTTAAGGATGCATTGTGAGCCCACCCAGAGACATTTGTGGGTTAGCGCGTTCCGGATCTCGAAGTGATAGCGAAGCTCTTCTTGGTTGCACAGTCGGCATGTCTCGATCGGCGCCTCGTGATCAACCGTGTTCTCGGTGAATGACCATTCTTCGAAGGCCGCAGGCAACGTAGAGCCTACAGACAGCGGGAGAATGTTGTCCCTTACGCGTTGTGGGTACGTGTGCATGACTCCCCCTGATGGCACCTAACGCGGGAATTAAGCGACGGCGAAGCCGTCCGCATTGAACGAATTGTTAGCCATGCAGCCTATTCTCAAATATGCGCTGTATGGCAAGCATAGCCTGTTGAGTTTTTGCTGATCTTGATGCATCAGTGAGTGCGGAGCTTGTTTGCGCAACCCATATCTCATGAACCAACTTGGAAAAAGGATCGCGATCCTTCTCGTCTAGATACAGGCGCACGATATTTTTGTGTGGCTCAAGTTTGACAAAAGATTCGGTGATGTATCGATCTGCGTCCGAGCTTATTGCTGGATTGCGAAGCACGCCGCTAGGGAACTCGAGCCAAGTCTTGTGCAGCTCCCGCAGGAAGGACGCAAATGCCGCGCTGCGCTCTTGCCTCAGCCACTTTTCGTACTCAATGCGGCGAGAAGCCCATGCACCTAAATAACCTCCGACGAGCGCTAAAAGACCGGCTACAAGTGCGGCAAGTATTTCCACGGACTCTCCATGAAAGGTTAACTACGTAATAGACGGATCCGTGGGTCCAGTTAGAGTCGCCAGCATCCTGAGCACTTTCATAACTCCCCCTGTTTGCCGGCATGCCCCGACAAGCGCCCTTGGCACGCCAGAGCAATATAGCCACCGTCTACTGACATGGCATCAGCGTTCGCCTACACAGCCATGGATCACCTCCCGACAGCCGTCCTGTCTGCATTGCAGCAATCTGTTCTCGCCCGGGAAGTCTGGTTCCTCGCCGATGCACCGAGCGCCCCGAGCCGCAGCAATCCTCCTTTGCCCGGTTCACTGGCCCCCGAAAGGGGGCCTTTCTCTATGCAGAGGTGCTTCGCATGGTCGTCTATACCCTCAAGCAAGCCGATGACGGGGAATGGAGCATCTGCCGCATAGACAGTGTGCTGTTCACCCAGGCGCAGCTAGGTCCAGCAATCAAATTGGCGCGTAAAGCCGCCCGCGACGAGTACTGCCGGAGCGGCCAGCCAACGTGCGTTGAAATGCGCGGGCTTGGTTCGCCAATAAGCTTGGGATATTTCGACCAGGACAGCAGCGCCACAGCAGCCTGAGTGCACACCATGGATGAAAGGATCGACCTTGGGGACCCACTGAGTCGTGCGCATTGGTGCGGTTGCTTCAGCTGCAGCGACCAGGAGTTGATCGAGGCAATACGGGCTATGGAAAGCGATGAAGTCGGTGTGGTTGGGTTGTACCTCGCTACCAGGTTCGCACTGGAATCCTTCGAGGCACCGGACCCGTGATGTAGCGTGCAGCCAAGAGAAGTTAGTGGCTACCTGTTGGGACATGAGACACAACCGCCTGCCCGCGCTTTACGCTCAACGTTCGCGCTAGTACACACTTTGGTGATCAAACTGCGAACATCCGGGTCGGCTGTGTTGCCCTAAGTACTTGTTTGGATTGGTTACGCACAGACTTAGATGCTCAGCGACCAGCAAAGTGCGTACCCAACACCTATCGGCTGCACACACTTTGCTTTCCAAACCTGCACAGACTCTGATGTCATGCCCACCCCGTGAGCATGACGTGTGGATCGTGGAACCCCTCAACCAGAACCAAAGGCGTGCGTCGCAGCTCACGCACCAGGCCCCTGACCGTTGAGGCCTGCGCTCCGGATCTGGCCGCAAGTTGACCTCGATCAAGATCGAGCCATCGGCATAGGCGCAGCCTCACTGCACATCGGGATGCTTATGGGGAGACACCGGAATGCGTCACGGCATGGCATTTATGTATCGCAGCAGGCTCCTCATGTGCCTCAGCCTGCTGGGTTGGCTCGTTCCCGTCGGTGTCTCGCATGCGATACCGGCCTTTGCCCGCCAGACCGGACAGGCGTGCGTCGCCTGTCACGTCAGTTTTCCCGAGCTGACGCCTT
>Ga0209233_1000526_pt1 | contig 22038 bp, 18 predicted proteins | sample AraplaCL_Cvi_mCL_FD_184269 | JGI IMG/M metagenome (GOLD analysis project Ga0209233, IMG submission 184269) | Arabidopsis root microbial communities from the University of North Carolina, USA - plate scrape CL_Cvi_mCL (SPAdes) (version 2) | ecosystem: Host-associated > Plants > Roots > Endosphere...
CGACCGTCATCTGTTCAAGCTCGGCGTCGCTCAACTGGCCCGTCATATTCAGCGATCTTTTGAGGGCCGCAAAGAGCTTTCGGTCCTTGCTGCCGAAATCGCTGCAGATTTCGATGGCGCGATCAAGCACGGCGGCGGTGTCCACGAGCTCGTCGAAGGCGCCGATCTGTATCGCTTTCTGCGAATCTATCAGCTCTCCAGAGTAGAGCAACGCTTGTGCCGCGCGCTTTCCCAAGCGCAGCGCGGCCTGGCGAATGCCCTTGGTCACTGGCAGCAAGCCGTGATTGATCTCGGGAAAGCCGATCTGGGCCTTGTGATCGGCGATCACACGATCGGCGTGCAGGAGAAATTCGAGGGCGCCGCCGACCGCGTAGCCACGCACGGCACAGACGACCGGGGCCGGATAACGCTCGAAGGCACAGAGCACGGCATGGAAGAGGCGAATGCGCGGCGTGGCGACGTCCACCCCGGTGACCTCGCGAATATCGCCGCCGGCGCTGAAGAAGCGATCTCCTTCGCCGGTCAGGACGATGCCGGGCGGTTCAGGCTCGGCTTCCAGGCGCCTGATTTCCTCGAGCAATCGCGCAATCAACGCATGATTGAGTGCGTTAGCCGGAGGCCGGTTCATCGTGAGGACGACGAGATTCCGCTCGCGCGTGATCTTGAGAATGTCTGTATCCGTCATGCACGAGAGGCTAACGGAGCGGCTGTTGAATGAACTGCCGTATTGTGTGAGGCTTGGTCCGATCGACGGCAGAAATTATCGCACAGAGCGCGGCGCGCCGATTTTTCTGCCGCGCCGCCTTCGCGGTCGCCGGTTCGGGTCCGATTGGTCATGCGGCACGCCGATTGAGCAATTTGATCCAATCCTGGTCAGGCATTTGGATCGAAATCAGTCAGTTCGCAGCGCGACGTATGACATAAATTTCAAGGTTGTCGGTTTTTCGATATAAGATGACAATTTAGCGAAATACAGACCTCCAGAGCCGCCGTAGCCTTCCTGAAATACCCGAAGCTGCGGCTCGCACCCAGAAAAACTCGCCCGGCGGGTATTTGGGGAAAGCTAAGGAGGTCTCGATGAGCTTTGATACGCTGGACAAGATCGATCTGCGGATCCTGCAGGAACTTCAGAACGACGCCAGTCTCACCAACGTCGAGCTGGCATCTCGCGTCAACCTGTCGCCGTCGCCTTGTCTGGCCCGGGTCAAGACTCTTGAGCGTCTCGGCGTGATCAATCGGCGCATTGCCGTGGTCGATCCCCAGATCGTCGGCCTGCGCGTCATGGCCTTCATCCAGGTGACGCTCGAAAAGCATGCACAGAGCATCCGCGACGGTTTCGCCACCGAGGTCGGTCGTATCGACGAGATCATGGATTGCTATCTCATGGTCGGCGATCAGGATTATCTGCTGCGCGTCATCGTGTCCGACGTTCCCGATCTTGAAAACCTGATAGCGCGACTATCGCGCATCACCGGCGTCGCAAGCATCCGTTCGGGCCTCGCCGTCCGGAACGTGTCCTGCCGGCGTGCCCTTCCGCTCGACGTTTCACGTCCGATTCAAGTGAGGTCGGTGACGAGCCCTTCGGAAAGGTGTCGTCCGTCCGCCCATCGTCACTTGCAGGCTCTCGCCTAACGGATTGCGCCGGCTTCGCCTTTACACCAGCGTCTTGTTCAACCGCTATTCAACGAACGAGGCTGATAGCTAGCTAAGTGCCTGAGATTGCTGGCGCGCCATTCAGAATAAAACTGCGAACTCTTATGTTGTTGCAATTGCGTTATAAATTCAATTGTCTACCAGCTATACCGCGCGACGCCCTTTCCGGCATAGGACTTGGTGACGTTGGAGAACTCGCCTTCGAACGTCGCCGCCGTCGACCAGCCGTTCAGCCATCTCACTTCGGCCGATGCGGTGGTGAGCGCGGAGTCGCTCGCTTGCCGCGCGCCGTTCACGACGAAACTCGCGCCGGGCAGCGTCTGGAAGGTGGCGCCGATGGCGCGGTCCGGGTTGAAATCGTGCGCCCAGGCGGCGCGGCCGCGCAAGGTCAGGATGGCGTTGGCCAGCACGTAGGATTTGTCGCTGCGCAGCCCGATTTCGCTGCGCGTGTCGGTGGCGCTCTTAGCCGCATAGGCCAGCGCGAAGCTTCCTGTGCCCGACACGACGCTTTCGGCGTAGGCGGGCAATTGGAATGTCGTGAACTGGCCCGCGGCATAGGGCGTGAGGCCAACGCCGCCGATCCATGACACGGCGTAGCGGTTGCCGCCTTCGATGCGCCCCGAATACGCATTGGCATTGAAGTGTGCACGGAGTTGGTCGATGCCAGCGATAGTCACGGTGCGATCCGTTGCAATATCCTGCCAGCCATAGGCCGCGGCCGCAGTGATGTAGGCGTTATTCACGGTGTGCCGCACGAAGGCGCCGGCCTGGAACAGGTCGGAGCGTCCGCTTCCCAATCCATTCGCGACGGAGAAACTGGTCGCGCCGCCAGCCAGCGCGAAACCAGCGACGGTTTGCGGCGACAGCCAGTAATCGGCGCCGACGGCGACGCCGCCGAGCCGGCTAGTCGACGTATTCGAACCCAGCGTCGCATTGCCATCGGTGGTCTGGCCGCCGCCAAAACCCGCGACCCACACATTCCAGCGCGCCTCGAAAGCACGCGGCGGCGCCTTGGCGAACATCGCATAGGCGTCGCGCTCGGTCGCGCTACGCGTTCGTCTTGCCCCATAGGAATTTGCCGCTTCGCTTTCCTCGACGAAAGCCGGCAGCGCGGATACGCCGGCATCGCGGCCGATGCCGAGCGGGTCGGTGAGCAGGCCCATGAACTGGCTCATGGCCTGGAACGTGGTCTGCTGCGAACCCGTCGCGGTCTCGCCGGCGGCCTGAGTAAGGCCGTTCGCCGTGAGCCCGCTGTAGACAAGCGGAATACCGCCATTGGTGTTGAAGTAGCCGACGATGGCATTGCCGACGTTCTGCTGGTTGCCGTTGAGGGCGCTGCCGGGTGGCGGCGCGAAGTTCAGCATCAGATTGAGGTAGGCGTGGGTGGGATCGTAGCTCAGCGTCGTATGGAAATTCGACGGCAGGTTGGTATCGACCAGCGACCCGAACGTCCCGCTGACGCTAGCGGCAGTCAGGATGGTGTATCGCTTGGCGACGTAGCTGCCATTGGCATAGGTCGCCTTGATGGTCGATCCACCCAGCGTCGCCGCGCCCGTCACATTGGCGAAGCTCGATGTCGTCGGATCGATCTGCAGCATGTAGATGGCGCCGGACTGCAGCGCGAGGCTGCCGGCCACCGTCATCGATGCGCCCGCTGCGCCATTGCCCGGCGCAAAGACGCCACCGGCGAGCACCTTCAACGCGCCGACCGTTCCCTGCCCGGACAGCGTCGTGCCGCCGTTCACGCTCGTCAGGCTCGACGCGGCGATCGAGCCATCGACGATGAGCGCCCCGGATTGCACATTCGTCGTTCCGGTGTATGTGCTCGCGCCCGTCAGCCTCAGCGTCGCGCTTCCGAGCTTGGTGAGACCGCCAGCGCCGCCGATCGCGGAGCCGATGGTCGATGCAAAGGATTGCGTGTCGATCGCTCCGCCAGCGGCGTTGAGCGTGATGCCGCGCGTCGCGGCGAGCGTGAAGCTCGCGCCATATTGCAAGGTGCCGCCGTTGAAGGTCAGACCGCCGGTCGTCGCGCCGAGGCTGCCATCGGACGAAACATTGAGGACGCCTTGCGTCAGGGTCCAGGGCGTCGCCGCGCCGGTCGTTCCGGTTAGCGTCCAGGTGCCCGGGCCCACCTTCTCGAAGCTGGCGAAGCCAGTATAGAGCGCGCCGATGTTGGAAACGTTGAAACTCGCATTGCTCGAGCCGCCGAGTTGCAGCGCGTCGGAGCCGGTGCCGACGACATTACCGAGGAACGAATAGCCCGACTGCACCTGCAAAGTATTGCTGCCGCCGGTGAAGGTGATGGCATTGGCGCGCGTCGCGCCGTCGCCGGACAGGCCGCCGTCGATCGCGCCGCCGGTGACGACGGTAAGGCCGGAGCCGGTAATGCCGGCGCCACCCGCGCCGGCAGCGCCGTCCAGCGCGAAATAGCCCAGTCCCCCCGCTCCGCCAACTCCGCCCGTGATCGTGCCGGAGTTTGTAATGAGGCTGTTGGAGGCGGAAACGCCAGCGCCACCGGCACCGCCGTTCGCGCCTGCCCCGAGGGTGCTGTTTGGGATCTGGTCGATCACGCCTGCGCCACCGTCGCCGCCCCTCCCGCCGGCGATCGTGCCGGCGTTGGTGATCGTTCCGCTCGTCAGCGCCGCGCCGACGCCGCCCACGGCGCCATTAGCTGCGCTGCCCGCGATGAACGGGGCGCCGCCGGTTCCGCCCGTGCCGCCGCGAACAGAACCGCCGATCGATACGCCGAGGCTGCCTCCGGCTGCCGAAAAATAGACACCGGTGCCGCCCACACCGCCTGCGCCGCCCGCTCCACCGGCGCCGGTGCCGGGCCCCGTGGATGGAAGCCCGCCGCTACCGCCGGCTCCGCCCGTTCCGCCGAGCACGGAGCCTGAATCCGAAAACGCCGCCCCGACCGAAGAAAACACGACGCCAACGCCGCCGCCGCCGCCATCGCCGCCGGTGTTTCCGATTCCGCCTGAGCCGCCGCTGCCCCCGGCGATTGCGCCGGAATTGCTGCTCGGCCCGGCGCCGGTAACCACGGCGCCGTAGCCGCCCGCGCCACCACCGCCGCCGCCGCCCGCGTTTCCGCCGCCTGCCGGGGTTAGATTTTGATTGCCGCCAACGCCGCCCGCGCCGCCGTCCAACGATCCGCTATTCGCAATCGAGCCTGCAACGATTCTGTGGGCGCCGCCGCCGCCGCCGCCGCCGCCACCTCGGTCACTGGTCGCATCGGTGCCATTGGCACCAGCCGCGCCGGCCGTGGCACCGCCTGTGCCGCCTGTGCCCGCGCCTACGCCACCCCCGGCATTTCCGCCCGCACCGCCGGCCGCGCCGCCGCCGCCGCCGCTACCCGAGCTATAAGGCCCAGTGAGTCCGTCGCCGCCTGGGGCTCCGCTGTAACCGAGGCCTCCGGCGCCGCCGGCATCCAGATAGGCGTCGGTTCCGCCGGTCCCGCCGGCAGTCTGCGCTAAAGTCGACGACGAATAGGCCAGCCCGGCAAAAACCAGGAGAAGACGTCGCTTCCAACCGGGAAAGCGCGGCAAACTCGATCGTGACGAAGCTCTAACGCGCATCCGGACATCCTCGTTGACCGCCAACACCGCACAGCGAGGCCGCCGCCCTTGATGCCGCTGCCGCCCTGCGCCAGACCGTTGGTGGTCGGCAGAAATGGGCCGCGCACGATTGCCAAACCGGCGACCGCAGCGTGCTCCAGTAAAAGGGGGCCAAGTCCTAGCAGGTCGATCGATGCGCCAATGTGCCCAGCGTCTCACGCGCGGATTCTGAAGCAGGCTGATGCTTGAAAAGCACAGGATTGTAGCGCAACCAAAACAGTAAATTATCTGGCGAACGTCTTAAGTTGTCATCGTCCTGACGTTGCTTGCCGGGTCATCCTCGGATCGTGCGGATTTTGTCGAGGCATCCGAATAGATCATCCGGCCGATGATCGCGGTGGAGTTGGCCGAAAGCTAAACCCCCGCAGCCATGAGAGTGTTACGCCGTGCGGCTGCTTCCGGAGAAGCGGGGGTTCGCAGTCGTGTTCTGACCGGTGTGCAATTTGGCGCTCCCTAGGGGAATCGAAGAGCGGCAGGTGAAGCACCTGAAAAACAACAACAAATCAGCCTGACTGCGTCAGCACTGCTACCACGCCAAGCTACCACCTTCAATGATGATGAAAGCGCGAGTTCGGATGCTGGCGGTCCCTCGGTTGAGGGGCGCTGATGAGCAAACGGAATACCAAATCACTGAAGGTGGTCGGGCAGCGCGCGGCACGCGGTCCGAGCCATCTCATTGTTTGCAAGCATTACGTTTAGGTTATCAAGGGGCAAGCCCACTGAGATGCATGTGTCGATGCAGAATAGCACGATCAATTTGTAAGTGAGATAGAGGGAGAGATACGAAGCACTCTCAATAGGCAGCTTCTTACTGCCCTGCAGGTGAGTCAATGTGTTTCGTGCCCTCACCACGTTAGAGACGAATGTTGGAACGTCGCCGCATATCCTATCCAGCGCCACTTGCGGTATGGAGCTGAGGGTATTCTCGACAAAGGTCCCAAAGCTCTCCCGGTTGCTCGACCGAAGCAGTTGCATGAGACGTAGCGTTGGCTCGGCGCCGAGATAGCGATGAATAATCTGCTCGACTTCGCGGCACATCTCCTTGAAGCTGGTCTTCTCGAAGGGAGCTACTTTACTTCTTTCACGACCCGCAACCTCCCAAGCTTGGGCAACGGAGAGGAATTTTGATGCGCTCGAAACATCATTGAATAGCGCATCGAAAATTAGCCAACGGGCCATGCGCGTCGCTTCGCTTCCTGTAAACCAGTGCTCAATCGCTCTCTTCGTTAGGTCGGGGCTCCTACCAAGAGCCACAAGAAGTTCATGCGGCATGATCGCAAATTCTTTTGCACTAGATGGCCTCCCCAATCGCCAAAGCAGCTCGGCGCTTCGATAGTCCTCCAAGCGCACGGTCAGGCGGTCTCGGCGAAAAGGACCGATACAGAGTAGCGCAATAAATTGCTCCAGCTCGAACGACACGTTCATTAACTCAGCCAGATTCGCGCCTTCAGTGTCGATCACTATCTCATCAATCGTCTGAATGGTTATGCCCGCGGTGCTCGAATGACTTTCGGAAACAGACGAGAACAGCCTTACTTTATAAGGCTTCCCATCCTTTGTGATGTCGGCACTAGGCTCTTCCCCGCGATGGACGAAATAAACTTGACGCGCGTCGGTGAGCTTCTTCAGCTCCCGCGCTTGCCCCTCTGACGCCTCGCCGCCCAGATACACATGATCAACGTGTATGGTAGACAGGACGTTGTGCAGGCCGGGAGCGACAAAACTTAACGACCTGTACTGCTGTTTTGCGTTGACAAAGGCAGTGCCGATCCATGCCTGGGATGGACGAAGGGTAAGCTCAACTCGGGCCAACGGCGGGTCCAACTGATTGGCCGCTTGGTAGCTCAGCTGAGCGCAATTGAATAACGTAACGTGTCCCGCCGCCTTCGTTCGTCCTAATAGGGTCGGCTGATTCGGTGGTGCGAACAGCTTCAATTTCGGGTCAGTTTTTTGGAGAGTATCGAGCGGCGCTCGTTCAAGGATGGACAGATATAGGGTCAGATGGAGATTGTCCCCGTCGAGATATAGGAAGCCAGGAAACTCGTGAGGGTGCCCTTCCACGGACCATGTGCCCATGATCGGATGGGAGGCTAGTTCGTTGAGAGTAAAACGCTCAGCCATTGAATATCCGTGCCCCTAGCATGAGCAATCGCTCATGGTCCCGCAGTATCGTCGCTTGTCGGTCCAACACATCAGTCCGAACCTTGATTTTGTTCTGCTACGCTGGCGCATCGGACGGCATACGGTGGTCCGCACTAGTTAGGTATCGGCAAGCTTACAAGGCGGCTTTCGGCACGTCTGAACGAACCGCCTTAGCAAACTCGTGCCAATGTCGCTTTTGTTCGCCCCACCAGTCTTCGCCCCACCTTGGGGAAGTGGTTGGAAGGATAAAAATCTGCGTTCCATGGTGGGGCTGTTGGCGTCCATACTGTGCCGATTTCCCACAGACGACGCGCCCCGCCGCCCTGCTCGTGAAGGCGAGATAGCGAGGCTTGATCGACACCATGGCCCCTAGGAGCCGATCTGCGTCAAGCGACCCAGGAGGCAACTGATCATCATTACCAGAAGCCAGCTTGCAAAGGTCCGTGAGACCGATGTTGCAGGTCTGAAGCTCTGCATAGTCCTCCGCGGGCAGCTTGCGTTCAGTGAGGCCGCTCTCGTGAAGTATCTGCCAGAACCGGTTCCGTGGGTGCGCATAGTATGCTCGCTTGCGAGCGGAGGTGTTCCCGGCTGCCGTTCCGCAGAACACCACTGCAAGGCCCGGTCTCAGCACGTCTGGCAAAACGTCCAACGGTGCACTCCTTTCGAACAAAGGCCTGATCAGTAAAGCCCCGATGCGAGCCATGCAAAACGGAATCGGAGGGATTCCAAAAGACGATTGTGCTGCGCTCAAACTAGCGACGGCAAGAAGCTGCAATTCTGCCTGACAGCACTTCGTCGCCTTCCTTGAGCGCTCGAAATGCGGCCCGATAATCTGCCCACGTGACTTTCAGGTCGCCAATCTTCGGAACCATGAGTTTGAGCAAATCGGACGGCTCGTGCTTCAGTAGACCAGCAGCGTAGGCGCGCCCGTACGCTCGCATTTGCGCACGAACCTCCGGCAGCAGCAATGACATCGCTACGTTGAGCCGATGAGCATCGCGCAAATTGGTACCGAGAAACGTTACGGAGTAGAGGGTGTTCGTTGCAGTTAAACCGGGCATTTCAGACAATGTAAGTGCAGGCATGGCGGCGGACATGCCACTCAAAAATGCATCACATCTCCCTAAATCAGGGCAGCGAAACCATGGCGTCCGAATAGAAATCTTATGGTTATCGACTGCGCAACCGCCGTTTAAGCCGAAGTCGAGGTAAGACTGAACAAACCGGTTCTCGGTCAATCTGACTGAGGGATTGAAGAGCCAAACTCGCTCATTGCCTTCCTTAAGTAGATTCCATTGAACTGTGGTCATCTTCGGTGACGACAGATGCTTCGCCTTTGACAACACCGGCTTTACGGAAGACCTCGGCAGACGTAGCTCTCGGCGCCGACTTTCGCTAAGAAGAAAGTATGAAGAGTCCCCCGTCACAGTTCCAAGATTGATTTTGATTAATTCGCTAAGTGGCTGCGATTTAGTGCGTTTGAGGACTACCGGCGAGGACACACTCGTAAGAGGATGACTCGCCCGCGATTCGACAGGGCTAGATTCGAGAGCAGCAAGCAGTTCGTCGAGAGACGATACTACGTGGCGAACGACCCTCCGGGCTTCGCTGTGCTTGGCAGTTGCAGCTCGACGCCCCTTTGCGAGTAGCACTATCGCCCCTTCCTGCACGCCCTCGGCGCGAAAAATCGGAGTGGTAGTTCGAAAGATTTCGACGCTGGAAAAATACGCTGAAATCGCTTCTCGCAACGAGGAAGCGTAATTCGCGTAGTCCCAAGCAGCCGGAAGCAAGAAACATAAGCTGCCGTCAGTATTCAACAGCCGAATCGAGGCACATAAGAAAGCGTACCAGGCATTCCCGTTCCCGGTTACTCTAACGCTTTCTGATAGAGACGCATCGATGGCTGCTTGACGAATTGCGGCGTCTAAGCGCTCGAGAGCTACGTATGGCGGATTCGCGACAACCTTATCGAAGCGCAACTCTGTATTGCGCGACCACCTTAAGAACTCAGTTCCTCTGGTCACGTTGCCATAGCGATCATTCGGTCGCGGACGAGCGTCAACATCCAAACCGGTGATGCGCTTTTTCTCAACGCCGATTTGAGACAGAGCCTTAAGCAACGCGCCATTGCCTACGCAGGGTTCAAGCCATGTATCGGTCTTCTGGCGGCCGAGCGCTTTGATCATTGCGTGCGCTAAAGCCTGTGGGGTCTGTACCACGCAAGATTCTGGAACGTCGATGCTCGTGGTGGCGCGCGCATCAGTCATGCTTGCCGGGTCCCAAGAAGAGGTTGGCGTGAGGCTGTGCGGTCTTCAAGGTGGACCATGGCGATCCAGACGTCGCTTTCAATTGCATCATTTTCCAGTCGAGAAGGTACTCAAACCGCCTGCGCTGGATCGGCGCCCAGCGGTTCAAATGAGGCGTCTGGCCCGCAGTGTGCGGCCCCCACCGGTCTTGAAATAACTCAGCGAACATGAATTCGGCTACCGCGGTCGGGGTCAACATGATTGCAGGCAAGCGTGGAACCGGCAGGGAGCTGGGGAACGGCGGATCCTTTGACTGACCAAGAATTTGCGCGTGAAAATAGCATCCCGGAGCGTTGTCATCGGCTACTTCCATGCGCCACATCGCCACCTCCTTCTCAGGCACTTCGGCCGTCGCCTCATACTTCAAGCGCACACGCGTTGATGCAACGCCCATCAAACCAAAGTATTTTGCAGGTTGCTGCTTCTTGCGCGGCGGCTCTCTCTTGATCCGCCACTTTGAGGTAATCTCTCCTACAACCGCTATTTTACCACCACCTCCGGGCTCATACTCTTTGGCGGGGATGGTAACTAACGGATCAGATTCGGGAATTTCCCAATCGATAGCCGACTGACTCGCGCTGTTGCGATACATCTCTAGTTGAGTGTGGAAGCGCCCCAAAACTCCGTACGATGTAGGCGATATGAATTTCTTAGCAAGTTCGGCGAACGAACTAACCTCGTCGAGCATATCCTGAAATTCAAATCGTAAAATAGGCATCGCCCGCCTTTAGAGCTTATTCTTCTCGCTTTGTGGAACTAGCGCCGCAAAATTGGGATCGTCGGCGGCTGTTGCGGGAATTCGAGCGCTTTCTGCGAACGAAGGCCAACCGTCAGGCTTTACCTCTACCGATGACGCAAGCTCGATCAGATCATCCGTGGGACGCAACTCATCATCAAGGCACACGACCGGGCTTTGCTTTGTTGTGAACTCAACGCTTTTCGAAAAAGTCGACCTGACTAGGCCGTGAATCGATTCACGGTCGAAGGCTCTACCTTTCGTCCTTTCCCAAATCCACTGTTCGAGACCTGGTCTCCACCATCTTGGACCCGAAAAGTCTTTCAAAATCCCCTTGTACTCAAAAGAACTTAGCTTGCGCCGAATGGCCGAACCTTCTTTTCCTCTCAAAAGTTCGGAAAACGAGCGAGGTTCTAAATTCAGTCGCGCTGCCAAGTACCGTTGGTCCAAGAGAAAGGTCGGATACGGTAAAATGACGTGCAGAAGCCAACGCAACACCGCGATCCCAGACCCATTGCCGATCATAATATCATGAGGAGGATAAGACCGATCTAGTGCTTCAATAGCTGACTGTGACCACTTAGCGCCCGTCGGGACCGCCAAGAGTGACTGAATCCGATTTCTTGTACTTACTGCGGTAGGCCAACGCGCAGGTAACGCCGCTACCGCCTCGGTCAGCGATTTAACTGCTATTAAAAAGTTCTCACGCCCCGCACCTTTCGCAAAGACCCATTCGAGATCAACTGATTGCGCTATGGCGTGCTCACGTCCGGCAGATGGCCGACCACCGTTGAGATCTATCAGCATGCCAGAGTTCAACGCAAAGGCGACCGGACTCGCCTTCAGTTGAGGTAAGTTAGACCTCAACACCGCAATGAGCGCGATACCATCCCTCGGCTTCAAGGATGGCGTCTTCTGGTTGTCACGATCAGGCCAATTAGTGAGTCGAAAATCAACGAGGACGAGTTTGGCCCTTCTCAGATCACCGGCGACCACGTCGTTAGGGTGCCGTACAATGCAATTCATGACGGAGCTTAGCAGGCGTTTGGTAGTTCGGCCGTCACCATCATCTGCATCATCGATGATTAGAACGACGCCTCGAGTTTTTGGCATGCTTACTCCGGGAAAACAATTTCAATTGCCGTCGCGAAGCCTGAAGACGGCTCTACAAATTGAATTGTTGCTCCGTATTCTTCGAGCATGGTTCGGGTGATTGTTAGTCCCAGTCCCATGCCCTGCCCCAAAACTGTGTCTACCTTTGTAGTGGTAGATTCAAAGGGACGGAAAAATCGTTCGCGGTCTTTAGTCTTAACCGCCGTCCCCGTGTTTTCAATTCGAAGATTAATCGTGCCATTTGCTCGTTGGCGCGCCGAAGCTCTGATCGTCCCCTTCGCCCCAGCTGCTTTCACGGCGTTGGACAAAAGGTTTGAGAAAACGGTCGTCAATTCTGCTGAGAACATCGGCGGAGACTTGAGGTCGTGAGGAATTTTATTGAGGATTTTTATCCCTCTACGCTCAGCGCTGCTTTGAACGAGTTTGACACCAGTATCAAATCTGTCCGAAATCGACTGCCTTGACCGGCGACGACGCACGTCAGGGGTTACAACATCCACCAAGTACGAGGCTTGTCGCTCAACAATTCGCTTTAGGTCGCCGAGGTCTCGCTGCACCGCGGTAAGTCCTCTCCGATGATCACGCGGCAAACCTGGCGTGTCGAGGATTTTCGCTACCGCACTTTCCATTACTGAAACCATGTCAAGGAGACCATTTATTTCGTGGATAAACGATGCAACTTGCGTACCCACAGAGGCAAGCACTCTAAACATTGCGGATTCTTGCGAGGATTCCGCGGCATAGGTCGCAATATTTTCTACTTCTGAAAGAGCAGAAAAGAACTCGCGGCTAGCAGATTCGATTTTGCCAGCCGAAACCAACTCACGCGCTTTGGTGGCATGGGCCCGAGCTTCTTGAACTAGATGCTGAGTGATCTCGGTAGCTGAACGAAACTGTTCGGCGGGTGTCTCCGTCACGGCTTGTCGTTGAGTCCGTCTATCGGCTCTTTTTCGTTCGCTTGCCGCCATCTGAACGCGCGTCGACAAATCAATGCCTGTGCGAACGATACTCGTAAGATCGGTGAGCGCTTGATTCGGAACAAAGCCCTCTCGATTAACGAGCATTTGGAGACCTTGCGAGTCCCGCTCGGTGAGGAACACCGCGCCGAAATAATGCTTGTTGGGTAGGTGTATTAATCCCGCCTCTGGGTCTTTTTCAGCGGCATTCAACTGACTAGAAAGCCACGAGCTGGGGTCAAAAGACCAGCGCCCGCGTTCAGCGGTATCTTTGTCAAGCTGCAGCCAATCGTCGGTCGGCTCACCGTAAGGCAAAACTCGAAATCCTTCCATAAAAACGCGCACGCCACTCGACCTTCCGGTCCACGTCTTAGTCGTATCGCCGCGAGCTGCACCGACTCTTTTAAGTATCCGCGCTTGGAAGAACGGCCCCTGCTTTGGTGACGGATGTGGCATTGTGAATTCGCGGAGGGCAGCATCAATTTTTTCGTCATCCAACGTGAGCGCTGTCGGCGCTATCGAGTAACGAACCTGCCCGGTGCGTCGATCAGCATCGATTTCGATAATCCAATTTGCAGCATCGACAATGGAAGTCCAATACTCATCAGGAGGCTCGAGTTCGCCTTCCAGCTGAACCGTAAAGCGCTGGCCATTGGCTTCTGAAATATCTCTTACGCGGGGTGCGGCAAACAACAGTTGCTTACACACGTTCTTCGGAATTGGCTCGGTCAACGACAACGGAGGCTGGAACGCTTGTAGTTCTTCGAGAAAGCGGCCGTGCTCTGACGGCGTCCATCGTCGTCGTAGATTTCTCAAGGTGATAGTCGTCCCCGCACTCGCGCCAGCGCTCAAGCCGGTACGCATCTTGATCGCATCAGTACCGTCAACATCTTCGAGTGTCGTGACAGATTCGACCTTGTCCCAATCGATTGTCACATCTACCCTGGTGCCATCGGAAGGCAGATTGTCAGGCTGACGGCTCTTGGGAAGCGCCCCCGACCATCGAGATGAACTGACTTCAACCAGTCGAGCGAGCTTGTGGGCGGCGAGACGTCCCACTCCCTTTTGGCCCGTGTAGCGTCGCTCGAAAACTTTTGATCGGCGAGACCTGTCGTCTTTGCTCCGCGAAGCGATTGTTAAGAAGCCCTTCTGGAATTCTACCTCCGACATTCCGATGCCGTTGTCCTGAATGGTTATGAACCCACGATCCGCATGAGAAAGCGTCTCGCCGTAAACCACGACTGAGGTTGCATCTGCGTCGTAGGCGTTCTTGATGAGCTCGACCAAAGCTGTCGAATCACGCCCAACTAAGAGCTCCCCGAGTTCACGAAAGAGATGTGTATCTACGAGAAAAGTTGTCATGATTTGTCCGCGGGCCCCCCCGTAGATTAGCAGCTATTGATTAAGGGGAGTTTCGCCAAGATAAGGCATTAGGCCTTCGTTAGTGATTTGCGGGGCCCGCGCCGTCAATCGCGCAATTATTGAACGAAAACTAGCACGACCTTCGATGACGCGCCGAGAACGCCAGTGATGGCTGGCTCGTATGAGGCGAACAGGCGCTAGGAGCCATGCGACCCTTCGCTGAGGAGCCCGGACGAATTCAATCGTCCCTCGGCCCACGATTTGCGGCCCATCCTGATCATCTAGAGGCGGCGTGTGAGCTATGCATTCTAGAATCGCAGGGATTCCCAATCAGCCGTTTAAGCCAGCCACTACTAGTGTTACAAATAGATCTAACGTTCGTTACATCTGTTTGTGTGAACCGCGAGTAAGCTATGGCTAACGGAAAATTCGTCTCCTACCTGCGGGTATCGCGCGACAAGCAGGGCAAGAGCGGCCTTGGCCTTGAGGCCCAGCGGGCGGCTGTCGAGAGCTACCTGAACGGCGGCAAATGGAAGGTGCTCGCCGAATACGTTGAGGTCGAAAGCGGCAAGCGCAATGATCGGCCGAAATTGGCGGCGGCGCTCTCCCACGCCAAGGTGGCAGGCGCGAAGTTGGTCTTTGCAAAGCTGGACAGGCTCACGCGCGACGTTGACCTGCTTAGGGCGCTTGCGTCCAGCAACGTTGACCTCGTGTTCTGCGACCTGCCTAGCGTCCCTCCGGGCGCCATGGGACGCTTCCTTCTTACGCAGATGGCCTCTGTGGCTGAGCTTGAAGTCGGACTCATAGGCGAGCGCACCAAGGCTGCGCTTGCGGCTGCCAAGGCACGCGGGGTGAAGCTAGGCAACCCTAACGGCGCCCGGGCGCTCAGAGGCAAGCAGATTGGAAACGCCGACGCGGTCGCGCGGATTAAGCAAAATGCTGCCCAGCGGGCGGCCGACCTCAAGGGCATCGTGGATGACATACGCGGCTCGGGTATCACCACAGCGCGCCGCATTGCTGAGGAGCTTCACGCGAGAGGTATTAAGGCGCCTCGGGGAGATGTGTGGCACCCGACTGCGGTGTGCCGGCTGCTCACGCGGATCGATGCCGTTAAGTAGTCCTTGAAAGAAAAACGAGTGAAACAGCGAACGGAAATGAGCCCGGTAGTTTCAATGAGGAAGTCTAAGCCCAAAGCGAAAGCAGCCCAACTGCTAAAGAACCTGCCTCCAGGGCCCGCAGCAGCGACAGCGCCATGGGACCCTTCCTGCTCTGCCGAGGACTACTTCCGGCAAGCACAAAGCGCGTTCGATCAAACGAAGGAACGCTTATGGGCGTTTCAAGAAGCGGGATTCCGCGACGATTGGTTTAAACCCGAAATCCGAAGGATGAAGCACGCGGAAACCGTTTTGGACGAGGCCAAATTCCAGCTTATTGGGTCACGACGCGGCGAACGCGAACTGTTCGACAAGAAGAACTGGGCAGTCGAGCGTCCTACTGTAGCTATCGAAGCGGATGTGAACCAAGCCGGCAATCTGGTCCTACGATGGACGACCCCATATCCGCCCCGTGCCCTCCGGGAAGGGTCACAGTTGCGTATGAGAGAGGAAGAGCACTTCCACGAGACAGTCGTGTCTCCCGGTGGCCCCGAACTGCTCAGATTTCGCGATGTCCCGTTGAAATGGACAAATGATCGTCATCCATCCGAGCGTTACGTCATGTACGCCATCCGCTCAAAATTTGATGCAGTCGTCGGGTCGGCGGTGCGATTACTCAATGTAGTGGACCGTCCCCCTCGGCTCATCTTCATTCAAGACGACGAAGAGCGCTTGGAGATGGCACTGTCATACTCTCGGGACTGAGGCTCTATGGGGACGGTCGCCAGCTGGCGTCCAGCGAAGGGGACTCCGGCTCCCGGGTGGGGCCCCTAGCCCATCGTTGCCGGGGCCCCGCCTTCAAAAAGCTCGGGCTAAAGCCTTGGCCCCTGCTCGGCTGAACAGGGCGGTGTGCTTCGCCAGAAGTACCGTGTGGGACCCAAAGGGCCGGGGGCTTGATGAACGAGGCTCACTGGAAGGGTGCTCTGGCGCCGATGCCTCTAGGGGACTCCGCGGAGTCAGCTGGTGGGCCGCTATGGCTAACCGCGGGTCAGACCTGGCCTAGCGTCAACGCCCCCCACGGGCTTCCTAGAGTCCTACAGAGGCATTGTGGTTCCAGCCCTTTTGGACCCAAAAGCCAGACCACCAGCAGTTGGCACAGATACGGCGACTTGGCCTGCCCCCGTCAAACATTCGTTCCATGATATGGTAGGGGTCTCCGCCGGGGTAATAGGGCAAAACCACCATAGCTGATACCAGAGAGTTATAGCTAGTAATAATAAGGGGTTAGCAGCTGCATCAATGTCGGCTGAATCAGAAGCTCGGCCTGCTTACATCTAGCTTCGGCACCACCCCAGTATGAGCGCGGAATTGGCGGGACAGGGTATCGGCGGCCAGGGCTTCCTTGCTGGCTTGGACGATCAGGCTGTCGTGGACCGGCATACTGGGAACGCCCGTGGCCATTAGCTCTTGCATGGTGCCAATGATGATTCTGCTCTCATCGAACATCAAATCGGCCCAGCCCCTGACCCGACCTTGAATTTCTCCACCCCACCGTTGGAGTAGGGGGTGACGCTGTAGAGCGCACTCCTTGATCCGGGACATAGGGTACGCCTTGGTGTCGAATGCTTCTGGCGGGAAGCCCTTATTTGCCAAGCGCTCGCGAAAATCCGTGGTGAACTCTTTGGCCCACCGTGTCAGGAGATTGCCGTTGCCGAATGACGCATTGATCCAGAATTTTGCAACCTGCCGATCAAGCTCCGTAGGCCCAAGAATGCCAGCGTAGGCATCCGCGTTCATGTCGAGTTGCTGACCGCACCACGCATAGAAGATGGTGAGATACGCTGAGGAGATGTCAATCTCGACCACACTTTCGCCGTCGATCCGCATCTCAAGCCGCTGGTCCTTGCGGACGTGTTGGTAGCACGCTTCGTTCTGGGGGTATGAGTACAGGCGACCTCCCTTGTTCCATCTGTAGGTCTGTAGATTCGTTGCGTCGTGAAATATCCTCACCCAACCGAGATGCTTAATCACTGGATGCGTCAGCGTGTGTTGCGCGAAGAAGGCGTTGAGTTCGGCCACCTGTGCCCGGAGTCGCTGCACCTTCTCCGTGTCTGGTGTCTTTTGATTTGGCGACGTGAGCCGCACCAACTCCGAAGGCATTACCTCCTCGAATTGGAAGTGCTGCCGCACTGTGGCTGGCGTGATGCCATGAGCTTCGCACGCGAAGAGGAGCAACGGTGTTGCCCTGTACCTCGTGAGCTTGCCAACCATGGGCCCCGGGTTGTCGAACCGATACGAGCCCGGATACCCCGGCTTGTGCTCGACTAACCCTGCCTCGGCGAACGCTTGGCGCACCGCGTCGAACATGCGCCATGTGACGCGCTGATTGGTGTAGTCGCTTTTGTTGAGCGAGCACCTAAGCCAGCCCTCGCTGCGGTCACTTTCGATGGCGGCCAGCAGATCGGCAACGAATGCGGCCACTGCTGTCACATGCTTCATCAGGGTTTTGTCCCGCGCGTATGATTTGCCCTTCGCGGTGCTCGGCCTCCTATATCGCTGGGCTAACCCGCTCACGAACGCCGCTACCTGCGCATTCGCTGGCTGGGCCCGCAGGGTTGCCAAGGGTGCCTTGTCGAGTGCCTCGCGTTCCTCCTTTGGAGTCTTCGGCTCCCATGCGGGGCGCTCGGTCAGCCTGCTGTAATCGGTATTGTCGGTCATTTAGCCTGCATCTGCCATGTCATCCGCCGCGCGCTAATTTCGATAATTTTGCGGGTCCGATGGAGCGGAACCACCGTATGTCGTCATAAGCTGACCTATCGACAATCGCTACCTGATTGCTCGACTGGTATGCACGGGTCCACGCGTCGGAAAGGATTCTGTCAATTTCTTTCAGCCGGCTTCGCGCAATGACATTAACGGCGTCTCGAAACCTACCTTCAATGTCGTTGTGCGCGCGGCGTCCGCGCCCACCTCTATCGATTATTTCCAAGATGTCGTTGAGAACTGACTGCGCCGCTTCGATTTGCTTCAGCGTCTTTGGCTCGCCGCCCATTTGTCACCTAAGTATTGCTGCCGTGCCGCGTGTACGCTTCGTTGCCCCAAAACGACCCGTCGTCGCTCCGTCTCTTTTCGTTTCGGCGTCATTACTGCTCACGTTGTCCCGTGTTCGCGGAGTCACGCCGGAGCTGGGGTGCCCCGGCGCGACCTTTGGGATCGAATGATTACTTCGGGCCTCCCATCCAAGCGGCCAATTCCTTGGCATCTCGGCTCATTCCTGCCGCTAAGATGTCGAAGAGCCGCTTCTTCTTCGTCCCGTCTTGGTGCGCATACATGAGGATGTTCTTCAGGTTCTCAGGGTCTGGCGCGGCCTCCACGAGGTCGAACAGGTTGTTGCTCGACATACCGAGGGTTTTCGCAACCGCATCGAAGCGGTTTACCGAAGGGTCCAGTTCATTTTCGTCGTCGTAAGCCATATCAAGAAGCCTCCATACATCCCTATTCCCCCGTATCCGCCCGGTGTCCCTTAGTTGACTTGCTGTTGTCGCGTGTACGCGGTGGAACGCACAGCGGCTTGACCCGCGACAGATCAAGGCCGGGATAGTTGATCTTGCCGATTGCAGCCTTGAGCGCCGCAACGCCCCAACGTTCAAGCATGGCCTTTGCTCCATACCTTCGGCTGACAGACTTGCCGCTGCTTCGTCCTGCCAATGCATCCCGTAATTCTTCGTCGGGCGTCGCTTGACGGAGAGCGTCCTGAAAGCCGTGCCGGAAACTATGAAAGACCTTGTTGGTATCTTTGACACCTACATGATCACGTAAGTGGCGCCCCCACCATTTCGCCCAAGCTCTCAGCGCTCCCTTCTGATCGGGGGCAACGGTGGGGAACAACCAAGCTTGTTCACCGTCCTTGCGACGCAGGGCCACGTAGTCGAGGAAGCCAATCTCGATGAGCTGCGGATGGACAGGAACCACCCGCTCAGACGACTTGGTTTTCAATCTGCGCCCGGCTTTTGTGTCGCGGGTGAACCACATGAGCGGGACGCCCGTGTTGCCATCCTCACGAATATCGGACACGCGGAGGCCCGCGTATTCGGCCTGACGGGCGCCAGCGAACAGCGCCAACAGCGGGAGCCAAATTCCGGCCTCGCCTTTCGCCCCCACAGGCAGCTTGTGCTCAGTGAACAGCGGAGCGTTGAAGATGGTCTGGAGGTCGCGAGCGTCGAAGGGTTCGCGCTGAGACTGCTCTTCCTCGAGCCGCATCTCTTCGAAGGGATCGTTCCAAGGAGCATCCTCAGGCACAAGCCCGTTATGGCGCCCCCATCCAGCGATAGCTTGCAGCGCCCCTATCTGCTTGTTCACCGTGCCCGGTGAGACCTTTTGGACGCTTGTGTGCGCGCGACCATACTCGCTCAGTTCAGGCAGCGATGCCTTCAAGAGCGCTCCCTTGCGGGACTTCGGCACTAGCTGCAGAGCTTCTCGAAAGGTGCGCGCATGAGAGCGCTTGATTTCCAAAATTGGTAGATTGCCGTGCAGCTGGACAAACATCTCGATTGCACGGCCGTACTCGTGGACGGTGCCCTCGGGCCTGTCGCGCTCCTTCTTCCAGCCCTCGAAGGCTTCCTTCAACGTCCCGCTTTCTCCGTGTCCGCCTAAGACCCTGGAGTCAGGAAGGCGCGGAGTTTCAACAGCTACACCCTCATCGCGAAGCCCAATATCACTAAGGGCCTTGAGGTACGCCTTGGCGCTTTCGATGCAAAGTTGGTGATAGGCCGAGCAGCTTTGGTCTAGCGTGATACCGAAGCTAACTAGAGCGTCTCGGGCGCGCGGCTCAGCGAAAGAAACATCGCCGACAGCAAATTGCTGGCTGCAATCTTCAAGAATGTCCTTCAGAGCATCCGCGTTAACATTCTCGCCGTTTGGCCCGGTTGTCTTCAGCCTGCCCGAGAACCTCAGCGTCTCATCTTCCCTCAGCGTGGTCGCGTACACCCACTCGGCCATGCGCTTGATCAATGCATCGCTTAGTGTTGCGACGACGGGGCGTTCTTTGAGCAAGGCTTCGGCGCTCGCCAACGTCCGATTGAAGTCCGCTAGGACGTGCGTGGCAGCGACATTCGCCTCCCGTAGCACCTTGGTGCCAAGGGATTTCTTCAGGAAGACCTGCTTGGGCTTCTCAGACTTAAGGACACGCGCGACGGCTTCTTGGAGGCGTTCAGGCACCTTCCGCTGAGCGTGGTACGTCCCGTGTCTATCCTTGATCAGTCCCATCAACGCGCGCATCAAAAGCTACCACGCAGTGCTACCACCAGAGCGCAGGCAAAGCCATGATTTGCGTGATGTTTTTGAAATTTCAGCGCTTCTAGAGCCGCTGGCGCTCCCTAGGGGAATCGAACCCCTGTTTCAGCCTTGAGAGGGCCGCGTCCTAACCGCTAGACGAAGGGAGCGTGAGGGCTAGCCAATAACCTCGAAATTTGTCCGCCGCAAGGACCCGAACGCCCCTTTTACGGCTCATTGGCAAATTTCAGCTTTCCGGCCGGCCTCAGGGTGTGGGCATCGAAGGTGCGAATCTCGACGACCCCGCCGACGTCGAGCATGATCACGAGGCGGTCGCCGGCAACCCCGGTCGAGACGATTTTGGCGCCCTTGGGCAGGGTGGCGGTGACGTCGCCGACCGGCTCGGCCGCCCTTCCCTCCGACTTGAAAAGGCGGTAGCCCACCGCGATCAGAACGGCGCAGATCGCCAGCGCCGTGGTCAACCCCGCGATCAGCATCATCCGCCGTACCCGCGCGAACAGCGCGGCCTGCTCGGGGCTCGGTTCGGGAACAGCGGTATCAGACGTCGTCATGGAAAATTTTGGCTCTGCGCAAAGGTTGGAGGTTGTGGTCGAAGGCTCCGAGGGCTCGGCCCGGCTCGACCGCGTGCTGGCGGCGCACCTCACCGACCTGTCGCGATCGCGGCTGAAAGCCATGATCCTGGCGGGCGCGGTGAGCCTGAAGGCCGCCGCCGTCCGCGACCCCGCTTATCACGTCACCTCGGGCGATACGATCATAATCGACGTGCCGGAGGCGGTCCCGGCGGAGCCCAAGGGCGAGGATATCGCGCTGGATATCGTGTTCGAGGACGACGACATCGTCGTCATCAACAAGCCCAAGGGCCTGGTGGTCCACCCCGCGGCGGGGCACGAGACCGGGACCCTGGTCAACGCGCTGATCGCCCATTGCGGCACCTCGCTGTCGGGCATCGGCGGGGTGCGCCGGCCCGGCATCGTGCACCGGCTCGACAAGGACACGACCGGGCTGATGGTGGTCGCCAAGAACGACCTCGCCCATGCCTCGCTCACCGCGCAATTCGCCGACCACGGCCGCACCGGGCCGATGCGGCGCGGCTACATGGCCTTTGCCTGGGGGCTGCCCGGCCGCCATCGCGGCACGGTCGATGCGCCGATCGACCGCCATCCGCATGCGCGCGAGAAGATGGCGGTGCGCCAGGGCGGCCGCGAGGCGGTGACGCACTGGGAGCTGCTCGAGAGTTTTGCCGGCCGCGACGGCAAACCGATCGCCTCCCTGCTCGCCTGCGAGCTCGAGACCGGACGCACCCACCAGATCCGCGTCCACCTCGCCCATATCGGCCATCCCCTGATGGGCGATGCGGTCTATGGGCCCCATTTCAAGACCAAGGCGAACCAGCTGGGCCCCGAGTCGCAGGCCGCGTTGGCGGCGCTGGGGCGTCAGGCCCTGCACGCTTATTTGCTGGTATTGGAGCACCCGAGGACGGGAGAATTACTCCACTGGGAGACGGGTCTGCCGGAGGATTTGCTTCTCTTGGAGGGTGCCCTGAAAGCGGCGCTATGACGCAGGGCCTTTAGGAAAAGCGTTACATTACAAAAAGTTATAGCTGCCACACGGGGACGTGACGTCAGCAATCCTTCCCTTTTTACCCCCCCATGGGGTATATTGCGCCTGCGTTGGAAATGACCAACGGAACATCGCAGCTACGGTCGGCTTTAACAAAGCGGTCGTCTGCCTGGCCCGCCGCTATCGGGGGCCTGAACCTTTGGAGGGGCT
>Ga0209233_1000527_pt1 | contig 21949 bp, 18 predicted proteins | sample AraplaCL_Cvi_mCL_FD_184269 | JGI IMG/M metagenome (GOLD analysis project Ga0209233, IMG submission 184269) | Arabidopsis root microbial communities from the University of North Carolina, USA - plate scrape CL_Cvi_mCL (SPAdes) (version 2) | ecosystem: Host-associated > Plants > Roots > Endosphere...
GCTCGGTCCGCGAGTTCCTGATCACAGCGGAAAACTCCGATATCGCTGTAGTCTATTATGCCGGCCATGGCGTCGAAATCGGCGGATCGAACTATCTGATACCGGTCGATGCAAAGCTCAGCCGCGACTACGACGTCGACGACGAGGCGGTAGGGCTCGACCGGCTGATATGGGCACTGCAATCGGTGCGGCGACTGCGGCTAATCCTGCTAGACGCCTGTCGTGACAATCCGTTTTCGTCACGAATGCGTTCCGCCGGTTTGCGCTCGCAGATGCGCGGCGGTCTCGGCAAGCTCGACGATATCGCCGCCGATACGCTGGTCGCCTATGCCGCGAAGGCAGGCTCTGTCTCCTATGACGGCGACGGCGCCAACAGTCCGTATGCCACCGGCTTGCTACGCCATCTCACCGAACCGGGCGTAGACATCAGGATCGCGCTCGGTCGCGTCAGGGACGATGTGATCGGCATGACCGGCGGGCGCCAGGAGCCGTTCATCTATGGCTCGCTCGGCGGCGCGACCATTTCGCTGGTTCCCCAGTCCGCGTCGCTTCAGCTCGCAACGCCGGCTCCGGTGCTGAGGCCTCCGGCTCCACCGGTCGCCGCGCCGGCACCGCCCAACCCCGCTCTCGCAGCGGCCCCGCCGGCTCCGCCGCCTCCGGCTGCGCCCGTGATGCGCGATGCCATTGATCCCGCGGTCGCCTGCCGTCGCGACGAACAGCGCCTAGCGCAATTGCGGGCCGATCCGGCACCGGCCGAAATCGTTAAGTTTCAGCGCGAATTGTTCTGCGAACGACTTAAAGCTCAGGTGCAGCGACTTTTGGAAAGCGTCGCCGATCCCTCGACGATCGCTGCGCATGACGCAGCGAAGCCGCGCCAAGAAGCGCAACAGATGCCGCGCGAGGTGACGCCAGCGCCTCTCTCGGCCGCCGATCTGTGCGCGCGGGACGCCGCGCGCCTTACCAAACTGCGCAGCGACCCGAGCACGGAGGCATTCAAGATCTTCGAGCGGGAATTCAGCTGCGAGCAGATCCGCCCGCAAATGCTGCGACTGCGCGAAAGCCTAGGTCTCTGAGAGAGAAGCCCCAAGAGACGAGAAGCGCATCGGAAGCGCGCTCGAAAGTTGCTGATATCGTCGCGTTACTAAGTGCTCGGGTCGTTTTCGGCCTTGCCCTGGATACTATTCCCAACCTACCCGAGATTAGACGGCCGTTGACACGGGCGGCTAAGCAAGATGAATCTCTCGGCGAAGGAAGAATTGAATACCAGCGCGCCTGTCATATTTGCCGACAGCTTTGGAGTAGTGTCGGCTCGATGACAGCCGCCGCGGCACAGACGGGCTTCACTGACGCCGCTGCTCTGACAGAGCGTACCGTTCGCAAGGTCAGCCCCCCGAAAGAGTAAAACAGTCTCAGTTGGCGTTCTTTCATTCAGCAAGACGTTCACATTACCTTCTGGCCCGTTGCTGACCACGTGAAGCACGTTGGCAAGTCCGCTTCTGGGAGCTGAGCCGACATCGGTCATAGGGGCTGCCGAGGGCAGCTCGTGACTCTAAACGGGCCTAGCGCTTCGTGCTGTACGCTGGATTGAGCGCAGACCCTGCTTACGCCGCCAGATCTTTGTGTCGGAGGCAGAGACATATCCTATCTAAAAGCCCGTAGTCTTACCGGTTGAGCAAATGCCCGCGCGTGGTGCGCAGCCGGGAGCTACGTGTCCAGAGGCAGTTGGACCGACTTGGTGCGAAAACTGCGCTTTGCCGGGCCAGCACTACAGCGACCGGCTAGGTTTTGAAGGATTTTAAGGATGTCTCGGAGCTATTCAGTAACGCCTAAAGAATAGGATGAAGAGGATTCAAAATGGCATCTTTCAATGACCGAAGTGGCGCTGGCCTCGTTAGAGGCATTCATGAGCGAGCGGCGACAGCGCTCCATTCGCTTCCCTTCCGCAATCGAACGGCAGTTCGAAGCTGATACGCATGCCAAGCGCTGCAAGCGACTGACGATCGGCTTGCTCGTCTCTGTTCCACTATACAACTTCTTCTTGCTCAGCGACTGGCTGTTGGTGCCTGACGTGATAGGGTTGGCAACCTGGCTCCACTTCGCCGTCGTAACTCCCTGGATGCTGCTGGCTGCGTGGATCGTTTCGCGGCGCCCCAATCCATTCGTGCGCGAATGTATTGCAGCGAGTGTTCCGCTGCTGATCATCTTACAGATCGATCTCGACTTCTCGGTAACAACGAGCGAGAGCGCCGCCCACTACCAGTACGTGGTTATCCCCACTCTGCTCTACACCAATGTCTCAATTCATCGTCTTGAATTCAGATTCGCCCGGGTCGTAAGCGGCGCGATCCTGGTTCTTCATACCGGCTTGGTCCTGTCGGCAAGCTACATCTCTCCCGCGGTTGCCGCGACGATCATCGTTCAAATCCTGATCTGTGCCTACATTACCCTGGTCGCCAATTACACGATGGAGCGCGACCTCCGCCGAGCGTACTTGTTTTCCCTCCGAGATCGCCTCAGGCACGCCGAAGCGGATGCAGCTTCTCGGCGTGATCCCTTGACCGGATTAGCCAATCGGCTTCGGCTCGAAGGTGAGTTGGCAAACCTTTGGTCATTTACCGGACTGACCCCAGTGGTATCGGTCGTTATGGTCGACATTGATCATTTCAAGCGACTGAATGACCGGTACGGACATGGAGCTGGCGACCTTTGTCTGAAACGGCTGGCAGCGCTGCTCCTCGCAGAACTTCGTAAAACCAATGATCTAGCAGTTAGGTATGGCGGAGAAGAGTTTCTGCTTTTGCTGCCCGGTTTGACTATGATTGACGCAATTCGTCTAGCCGAGCGCATTCGAAGATCGATCGAGAGCGCCGCCATTCCGAACGAGGGCAGCAGGATGAGGGGAGTTGTTACCGCGAGCTTCGGCGTTGCGGCCTCCAGTACATCTGACCTGTCTTCTGTCGAATTGATCGCCGCGGCGGATCAGGCTCTCTATGCCGCGAAGAGCAAGGGTAGAAACCAAGTTTGGCCTCCTCCAGCGACCTGCCTCTCCGCGATGCCCTCAAAAGTGGTCGCCTTTTCACAGGGAGCGGCGGTCGGTTTCGAGAGCAAAGATGACATCAGATAGCTCGGCGTGGGGGCTTTAGGCGGTCTGACGGCTCTTTTTCTGGGCGTAGTTCGTGTCCGCCTCTGGCCCGAAGCCGTCTGTGAGGGCAGCGCAGAGCACGTCTGCTCTGCCCCCGAAGTCAGACGTCAACTTGTTCTGCTATCGCAAGGGCGTCGTCCACCTCGATGCCGAGATATCGAACGGTACTCTCGATCTTGGTGTGCCCCAAAAGGAGCTGTACGGCGCGGAGGTTCCCGGTTCGGCGATAGATCAAGGTCGCCTTAGTCCGACGAAGGGAATGCGTCCCGAACAGGTGCGGGTCCAATCCGATGTCGGCGATCCAGCGGGACAGAAGGCGGGCATACTGGCGCGTCGTTATATGTCCAGCCTGCCGCCGTCCGGTGAACAGGTATTCGCCTGATTTCTTGACGGTCACCCGCAAGTAGTCGTCGATGGCCTGACGGGTCGATTCCGTTAGCTCAAATTTTACTGGTCGACCTGTCTTCTTCTGGCGGATGATCGCGCGATCGGCCGTATACCCGCCCGAGGCAACGTAATCGACTTTCAATGCGACTACATCGCAGCCGCGCAGCTTGCTGTCGATGGCGACGTTGAACATCGCCAGATCACGCATTCGGCCTTCGACCTGGAGCTTGGTGCGGATCGACCAGACGTGCTTCGGACGGAGCGGCGGCTTTGCGCCGACGATCTTCCCTTTGTTCCAAGGAACGTGTTTCGAGGTGGCAGGGACGGTGCTTGGGATATCGGTCATGGTTGACCTCCTCAGCTAGTGAGGCTGGGTCATTTTCAGCCCGCAGCCCTTCCAATCCCACGTCGGCTTGCAGACGATTAGAGACGTACTTGCCACCAACCAGAGCAACGACAGGGCCGATTTTGACCCAGAGCAGACAAATTGATCTCGCGCGGTTTTTCGCCGTCGCTGATCAAAAACGCTCATTCAACGCGACGCTTCGCTGGGCTGGCACCGATCCTCTACGGCGCGATTGCCGACCACAGCAATCGAGCGATCGGTGTGCTAGCCTTGGCGGCGACTGCTGCTCTTGGTGGTCCCATTTGTGCTGGCGCTGCGGACCCACTGCGTAGCACACCGTGACGATCAGGAAGGGAGGCAGAGGTAATCCGGCACAGTTCAAGTAAGTTCCATATGTTCGATAACCGACTTATGTGCTAGAAGGCATGGATCACCGACGAAGGCTTGTGCCGTAGGCAGCGGTGGCTGAGAGAGACGCGCGCTCCCGCCTGAACTCCCGGAGCGCACGGTTTGAGCGTTTATTATTTCGATGTGCGCGCAGAAAACGCCCTCACTTTCGACGAGGAGGGCATAGACTTCTCAAAATTGAGCGATGTACAAGAGGAGGCCGTCAAAGCGTTGGCTGAAATCGTACATGACGCGCTGCACCGCTCTCACCGGCTCCCGAAGCAGCATATGGCAATCGAGGTCCGCGACCAGTTCGGTCCGGTTATGCAGGTTCGCATCACTTTCGAGATCGAACGCACGCGGTCTGAGAGTGAAGATTCTCTCGGATGAAGATTAAACGCGTCGCCCTTTGCGACGCCAAACTAAGGGTCTATGCTTTTCAGCTGCTTGCGCAGTGTCTGGTAGCATTCGCAGGATATGCGTTCGAGTAGATTACGATCGATAATCTTGATCTCGCCCCGGGAATAGCTGATCGCTCCGGTATCCTGTACTCTTCTCGCGACCTCAGTTACAGAGGTCCGCCGTACGCCCAACATCTCCGCCAAAAACTGTTGAGTGAGATTAATGGTGTTGCTTCCAGCAGTGTCCGCCGTTTGCAGCAGCCATCGGCAGAAGCGCGCCTCAATGACGTGAACTGCGTTGCACGCGACATTGATCCGAGCTTGGGATAGCAGGATTTCGTTGTAGCCGACGCAAAGGTTGCGCAACGCGGTGCTTTCTGCCGTTGCTTTGCGAAATCGGCTTGCCGGGATTCTTGTCACCTCAGCCTTAATTTGCACAACCACCCGAACATGCGAGGTATGTAAGCCAAGCCCAGCCATCGCGCCGACGACGCCTTCCCGTCCAACGGTAGCGGTCTCGATCGCTCTGCCGTCTCTCAAGACTGTCAAAAGTGAGAGCATTCCCAGGTGGGGGAAGTAAACATTTTCAGTCTCATCTCCGGTCTCGACCAGAACCACACCTTGGTCTAGTCGCTCCACCACCATGTAAGGCGAGAGCAAACTAAACTGCGAGTGCGGCAGAGACGCGAGGAGGCTATTAATATGATTCGCCGAAGCGCTGTTTTTGGCCAATGCGGTTCTCGCCCGATCGGTCGGGCTTGATTTCCGCAAAGTTGGCACGCTCCGAGAGCACGTGTCTTGGCGGCAGAGACCGCGCTTATATGGAACTAAGGCCTAAATGTCGGTCCGGTTTCCGTCATAGCATGTTCAGAATGTTCGAACGAACGCGTTAGTTGACGGGCGAACAAGCGCTTCGTTCCAATGGAAGCGGGGTAGTAGCCGACTTCTGTGTACGATCATTGACATTGTTTCCTCCTCACGCCTCGGGCAGCTTCTATCGGTGAGATGGCACGCCGCAGCACATGCCATCTCAATTTAAAAACTTCTTATCCTTCGGATGGCCGTTCGCGCGCAGGATCGCCTCGATCTCCCACAATAGCTCCATGATCTCGCTAATTGACATGGTTGTTAACGCATGTTCGATGCGATGATCGATTGTCTGGTTGGAGGGCGCTTCGATCTCAGGCAGGGCGACTTCGATTGGAGGTCGCTTCATCGAGACACCGCAGCCGATGTCGTTATGACGTGATCGCATTTGCTGCATTCGAATGACCGAATGTTGAGCCCTCTGGGGCCTGTCGTCACCCCTACGAGGTGCAACGTCTCCTGGCACTTCGGGCAGCGAGGAGAATCCGTGGGTGGGGTATGCGAATTCGATGATGGAGCCACGTGCAATTCCCAGCGGTCGGGCGGGAGCACAACACTCTCAGTCACCGGTATCTGCCGATTACGGGACGGTGATTTCGAAGTCTAGCCGAAATGTACGGTGCCCGACAAGGAATTAAGACAATCTGTGCGTCATATTGCGCGCTTGGGTCCGATCCCGGACAGACAGGACTTGGAATTTGGTTTTCACTGCAAAACCGTGGCTGGTAGCCGCTCGGCCACGCGACGGCCCCAGCGCTTGCCTCCAGCCCCTGAGTGTTGGGGCCGATCGCGGCCAACGAAATAAAAACGCCGCCCGCTTAAAAGAAGCGCGGGCGGCGACCGTTCCAGCCCCGGGAGGGATACTGTAAAATCCCGGACTTTGATTAGTCTGAACGGATGAGGAGAAGGTTCAACGTCACAACGCGACCAAGCTCGAAATGTATGCTTGGCGGCGCTGCTTTGAACTGGGCGCAATCCCCAGCCAGTCAGATACGAGCCGACGAGGAGACTGTTTCACGTTCGCAGAAGAAAGAGGAGCCGACTGGCGCGGTCTTAAGCGACTTCATCTTCCCAAACGTGCTTACGGCAGTTGTCGCACTGAAACAGCTGCACAGTCCGGTTCTTATGAGGGTCAAATAATCTAAGAACCCGATGATCCATTGCCATGAGGCACGACGGGCACTTGGGTCGGTCAGTGACTTGTTCGTCATCGCGCATTTCTGTTGCTTCCCAATCAGGCGGGAGCAAACGCGCTCTCAGTCACCGACAAATGCCGAGGTCCGAGCGGTGATAACTCGGATTATAGCAGCTATGTACGGTGAACGACATAAGGAACCCCAGTGGGTTCAATCGGGCGGCTGCAAACCAGGCGACCTAAGCCAGTCGTTGATGTGAGCACCGGCCTCGGCTTGTCGAGCCCTGCGAAGGGCTGCGTCGCGTACAGGTCCATGAGGAAGAAGTTCGGCCTCTTCACGAAGGGCCCGGGCCATTTTTATAATACGTTCTTCGAGGGTGGTTGTTTGCTTGATGCGGCTTTGCTGCTGCATGGCGATGCTCCATTCCAGAGGAAAGGAGGCGGGATCGCTTAGGGCGTTCTCATCACCGATAGATACCTAGAGCCGCTCGGTGGTGAACCGACTGTGCGCTTCTCGACATCACAACACGAGTTTTAAATTTGATGAGGGTAGGAACGTGGGTTGCTTTCCTGACCGCGACCTTCAAAATTGAATGTCAGGTATGGGACCGACAATGTCGAACTCGAACGATATCTTTCCCGCGAATCGAGAGGTTTAGGGATGATGCACCGAGGAGTAGCATTCACGCTTTGGTCCGCCGGTGAAGGTCTCTGGAGATGGCAGGACCCGCGCGCCTCCACCGCCTTGGCCACCAATTCGATGGCGTCGATGCCGCACGCGACCCACCAGAGCAGCGTGTCCGAAAGGTTCACCTTTCCAGCGAGCCGCTCGACCAGTTCCTGGTTGCGCCCTTGCAGCTTGCCGTCGGCGCCGTAGCTGCAGCTGCGATAGCCGACGGCATAAACCTTGTCCCAATTGGCCGGCTTGTCGATAAGGCCTCCGATTTCCCCGGAAGACAGTGACGGGTGTCCGACAAAGGGAACGTCCCAGCCCATGGCTGCGCGCGTGTTCATCATACGCGCTTCCATGCCAGTGGAGACGCTCCAGATCACGATCGCCTCCGCCCCGGCATTGCGGGCACGCAACAGGTCGGGTGTCAGGTCCGGCTGGGTGGCGTCAATATTGGCCTGATAGACCACCTCGGCGCCGTCGTTCTTGAATCCGGCAACGGACGCCTTGACCGCCGAGACACCATAGCCGGTCGTGTCGCCGATCACGGCCACTTTCTTCAGCTTGAGGATCGCCAGGCAATAGTTGCGTACCGCGTCGTCCCACTGCGTATTGGACGGCGCGATGCGAAACGCGTTGGGGAATTTCTGGACGTCGATCAGGCTGTCGACCACGCAGGGGTGGATATTGGGCATCTTGGCGCGCGCCATGATCGGGGTCACCGCCAGCGACTCGCCGGAATTGGTCGGGCCCCAGATCGCGTGGACGCGGGCCTGGCTGATCATCTCCTGGGCGGCATTCACCGCCTTCGTCGGGTCGCCCTGGGTGTCACGGGTTATCAGTTCCACCTTGCGCCCCTTGACGCCGCCGGCGCCGTTGATCGCTTCGGTTGCATAGATAACGCCGCGGTTGAAGCCGACGCCCGGCGCCGAACTCGGGCCAGTGAGTGCGGCCAGCCAGCCGATCTTGATCGGCTCGTTCTGGGCAATGGCCGGACAGGCGAGACCGAGCACAGAAGCGCCCATTGCGGCCTTGGTGAATCGACGACGACTGATGATCATTTCGTTCTCCCTGTTATTGTATTCACCGCTCGTCGGTTGCGAGCTTCGGCTTGTCGCTGTGGTATTATTCCGGCAAAGGCTTCGTATCGCCGGAACCTATCGCTCACGCGCCTTGCGGGCTTGAGGTTCTCAAATGTCCGATGTAGTCCCGGTTGAAAGTGAAGCCCCAGCCGGGCCGCTCGGGCACGATGGCGCAGCCATCGGCAAAGCTCAGCCGTTCATTGTAGAGCGGCGAGAACCAGGGCATGTATTCAAGGAACACGGCATTGGACAGCGCGCCGAGTGCCTGGATGCTTGTCTCAGGGAACAAGTGGCTCGACACCGCCACGTCGTGGCTCTCCGCCATATGACCGACCCGTATGAATTCGCTCAAACCCCCAACTCTTTGCATGTCGGGCATCAGGATGTCAGCCGAGCGCAACTCCAGCATGCGGCGGAAACCGTAGCGGGTATATTCCGTCTCGCCCGATGCGATCGGCGTGTCGAGCGCGGCTGAGACACGGGCGAGGCCTTCCAGATCCCAGGCCGGCAGCGGTTCCTCGAACCAGGTGAGATCGAATTCCTCCAGCATCCGGCCGAGCCGGATCGCTTGTGCCTCGTTAAGGCCCTGGTTCGCATCGGCCATCAGCTTAATCTTCGGGCCGATCGCCTGACGCACGGCCCGAACGCGGGCGATATCTTCCTTCGGGTCAGCATGGCCGAGCCGCATTTTCATTGCGCCAAAACCTTCGGCCGCGAAGCGGGCCGCTTCCTCGACCAACTCGTCGGTGGCGAGCGACAGCCAGAGTCCGCCGCTGTGATAGACCGGCACGCGATCCTGGGCGCCGCCCAGCATGCGATAGAGCGGCAGGCCCGCGGCCTTTCCCGCGAGATCCCAGAGCGCGCCGTCCAGGGCCGAGATGCCGACGACGGGGACCCCCTTGTGGCCGAGGAAATTGATGTCCTTCCAGGCGCGCGCCCAAAAATTGGCGATATGTCCGGCGTCGCGCCCGATAATGAGATCGGCGAGTTCATCGACCATCTGGCGCAGCACGGCGGTGCGCCGGTTGTTCAGCGTGAAGATCAGATTCTCGCCGGTCAGGCCTTCATCCGTCCTGATCGTGACCAGCACGCAGCCGAAATCGCGGATCTGGCCCAAGGCGCTCCCGATCGGCGACGGCAGGGTTACAAGAAGGACTTCTGTCTCGACTTTGAGAACCTTCATGAGTGGGCCCGCCATTCATTGCGTATGGTTTCGCCAACGCGGTAACGCCGGAGCACGTCCAGATCCGGTTCGCAGCCGAGCCCGGGACCATGAGGCAGGTTGAGTTTGCCGTCCTTGGCGCGCACCCACGGGTCGAACGGATTGGCCTCCATCTCGAGCCAGAGCACTTCGATGAACGGCTTTTCCATGCGCGCGGCAGCGATATGCAGAGTGGCGACAAAGCCCGGACCGAAATAGGGACTGTGCGGAGCAACCGCCACGCCATGGGTTTCGCACAAGTCGAAAACCCTGAGCATCTCGCCGATACCGCCCACCTTGGTGACGCTAGGCTGGGCGATGTCGATGGCTCCAGCCTCGATCAGCGACTTGAAACCGAATACGCCGGCGACATTCTCACCGGCCGAAATGGGGATGCCATGGGCACGGATGCTGGCGAGCCCATGCACGTCCTCCGGTGGCCACACCGGCTCTTCCAGCCAGTAGAGCCCATCACCGGCCAGCGAGGCCGCCATTTCACGCGCCACCTGCGGCGACCAGGCACAATTGACGTCAAGCATGATCGCGGCATCGCCGGCGACGCGCTGCGCGGCGAGCACTGCCGGCCTGGTCACCTCATGCAGCTTGATGAAGCGATAGCCGGCGGCGCATGCATCCGCGGTGTTCTTGGACACCAAGGCGTCGTCCCCATAGTTCAAGAGGCTAGCATAGCCGTCCATCGGCCCTGGATCGCGCCCGCCGAGCAGGCGATAGAGCGGTTGGCCTGCGCGCTTTCCCGCGAGGTCCCAAAGTGCGATCTCGATGCCGGACCAGCCATACAGAAAGGAGCCGTTGCGGCCGAGCAAATGCAGCGCATGTGGGATCTGGCGTGACAAGCCGTTGATGTCCCCGGCATCCCGCCCGAGTACCAGCGGCGCTACGATGGTGTCGATCGCCGTTTTGGTGGCAGGAATGGCGGCGTGGCCGAAAGCCTCCCCCCACCCGGTGCGACCGTCCTCGGTCTCTACCTTGACGATAAGCACGTCGAGCGTTGTCCAGGGCTTGCCGGCAAAAGCGGGCTTCGGGCCGCCCATGTCGAAGGGCAGCGACACAACGCAGGTCTCAACCGCGGTAATCTTCATGGCTGGTCAGGGTTTCCTCAGGGTTCTTGACCGACACGCTAGGCATCCCCCGAAATAAGTTCAATTGCGCCTGCCTTAATTCTGTATAAGGCAAACTGATGTCACTCAGTCTGCGCCAGCTTCAAGTCGTCCACGCCGTCAGCCGCAGCGGCTCGGTAATGGCGGCTGCGGACGCGCTCGGAATCTCGCAGCCCGCGGTGAGCATGATGCTGAGGGACTGCGCCCGGCTCGCCGGCTTTCCCCTGTTCCTGAGAAAGCAAGGGCGGTTGCAGCCGACGGCCGAGACCAAGCTCCTGCTCCCCGACCTCGAACGGGTGTTCGACGGTGTTGACCGTATCGGGCGGCTAATCGAAGACATGGGCGATGCCCATGTCGGCACCATTCAGATCGCCGCGACCGCAACGCTCGCGGACAATATACTGCCCGTGGCGATCGCCGCGTTTCAGCAGGCGCGGCCGCGCATTCACATCGTGGTGCGCAGCACCGACACCCCGAGCGTCATCGCCAGCGTCCTGCGCGAGGAGGTCGACCTGGGTCTCGTCCTGTCGCCGCTCATCGACCACGACGCGCTCGCGCTCGATCTTTGCATCGCCGACCTCGTCGCCATTGTCCATCCAGGCCACGAACTCGCCCGCCGCGAGGTGGTCGAGCCATGCGATATGGAGCGCTTTCCGCTGATCTCATTCAGCCGCAGCCAGCCACTCGGCGCGTTGGTCGAGCAGGCCTTTCGCCAGGCCGGCGTGCCCCGTCGTATCGCTCTCGAGGTCAACCAGTCGTCGGTCGCCTGTTCGCTGGCGCGCGCGGGTGCCGGCATCGCGGTGATTGACCCATTCTGGATAATCGAAGCACGCGACCATGGCGTCGTCTGTCTGAAATTCCGGCCAAAGACGCCGGTCACCGCCCAGGTTCTGGTCAATAAGAGCACGCCCCTGTCGCGGTCGGCGCGCCACTTCCTCGTCACGCTACGCCAAACGGCGCGGTCCCTGCCGCATCAGGCTGCGCTGCGGTAACGATCAGCTGCTGGAATTCGGCCAGCGCTTGCAAACCGCATTGTCGATGATGCAGTGTCCGTGGAACCAGCGCGGTCGCCGATCGACAACGACAGGAAACACGCTGGTCACGGTGCCGACCATGAACGCATCGCGAACCTGTCGTCGCATCCAGAGCGGCGGCAGGATCTCGAGCACGCAGTTGTGCTCAGTCTCCACGATCGGGCATGCGGCAGCTCGCCTCCCTTGTCTCTCCGCCTTTTCTTGTCTTCCGCCTACAGCGCCGCCCCGTCGGGACGCGCGGAGACTTCGAGATCCAGGCAACTTGGCGGCTCTGATCTCGGAAACCTATCGTGCACTTGATTGAGGAGGCAGATCGAGGACGATTCCTGTCGAAGCTCCGGCGATAATTTCTATTTGAATCTGATGGAGCTCGCCGCGCTTCAGCTGAGTCGATTCTATTGCCAAACTGGTGCAGTAGCGTCTGCTCATGCAGACGAGACGGGCTTGATATCGTAAGGTCCCCATCGCAGACTTTCCTCACGATTATCATCAAGCAGGATCGATTTTTCCCTCTCAATATCTGTTGAATAAGCGCCAGCCGAGCATCGGCGAACTCCTCCACACCATTTCAGTGATCCGATCGCCTAGCTCTCTGGCCGTCAGAACATCATTGAGACTTGTCAAAGGATCGGCTTGAACGGATCAAAGGCAACAAGGCTCTTCGCAGAACGGGCCGAACAAGCATGCATCGCAGTGGATAAAATCGACGTGTGCGGTGCTAGCTTTAGCTGACGGCGGGCCGGCAAACCCGACCCAGTGCTGGCGTCACTGCTGGATCCAGGCGTTCCAGGCTTCAAGCATTTTGGCCTGGTTCGCTGCGATCCAAACCGAATCGTGCTTGACGATGCCTTTGAACGCTTCCGGCGAATTCGGGATGTTCGCGCGCGAAGCGTCGCTCATCTTGGCAATGGCGTCCAAGCTGGGAGGAGTGACGTTGAGCCGCTCGGCCAGTTGGGCCTGCACTTCAGGATGTTCCAGATAGAATTTCAACAGCACTTCGGCTCCGGCCGGGTTGGGGCCGTCGCGCAGGATCTGCATCGTATCGGCGAGCAAGAAAGCACCGTCATAGGAGGTGCCGACGGGCTGCCCTTCCGCCCGGAGCGCCGAAGCGCGCGTGCCCCAGATCATGCCCATCACGTACTCGGCGTTGCGGAAGCCCTGCTGGCTTTGGTCGCCGGTCCGCCACCACAGCTGGATCTGCGGCTTGATCGTGTCGAGCTTTTTCAGTGCGCGGTCGATGTCGAGAGGAAACAACTTGTCCGCCGGCACGCCATCGGCCAGCAGCGCCGCCGCGAAGAGGCGCCAGGGGTCATTGAAGCTCGGGAGTGCGCGGGGACCGGGAAAGCGGGTCGTGTCCCAGAAATCGCCCCAGGTTGCCGGCGTGCCGGTCTTGAATCGCTGAGTGTTGAAGGCCAGCAGCGTGGCGTTGGATGAAATGCGCACGCCTGCGGGATTGCAGCTCTTCTCGACCAGATCCCTGCGGGCTTCGAACTGATTGCAGAAGGCGGTGAGATCGCGGGTGAAGGAACGATTTTGCGCTGACTCCGCGATGATGTCGACGTTGTTGATGATGTCCCAGGTCACCCGTCCGGTACTCGCCATCGCCTGGGCGCGCGTCCGTTGCTCGGCGTCCGTCGCGGTCACCGTGGTGACCTTGATACCGGTTGCGTTCGTGAAGGGCTCGAACCAGATTTCCTTCAGAGCGCGTTCGTAGGCGCCGCCGGTCGTGGCGACCACGACTTCACCCGACGACTGCGCTGCGGCAGCCGATGTAAGCGCAAGCGCGAGTCCTATCTGTCGTGCGATGCTTGCGACGGGGTTCAGGCCTATGAATCGCTGCACGCTGCGGTGCTTTCGGATCTCGGTCATTCTGAGCTTCCTCTCTTATGCGTTGGTTGGGAAGACGATCGGGATGCGGTCGACGATGCCGAGCGTGCCGCCCGCCGCGGGGCAGCCATTAGAGGAGCTCCGCCTCGGCGGGCGCCGGCCTGTCGAGCGTGCCGTCGTAAAGCGAGATTGCCGGATGGGCGTCGGGGTCAGTCACCACCTCGATCAGGGTCGGGCGATCGGCCGAGAGGGCTTGCCGCAGGCTGGGCAGGATCTCGGCAGGCGTCTCGACGCGGATTCCGGTGCAGCCGCAGGCGCGGGCGATCTCGGCATGGTCGACCGCAGCAAAATGGCACGCCGTGGTGTATGCGCCGAACTTCACGGTTTCGGCGTCCTTCTGGTAGCCGAGGATGCCGTTGTTCAGCACGATGACGGTGACGGGAATGTCCATGCGAACCATCGTCTCCAACTCGGCCCAGGCATGGGCGAAACCGCCGTCGCCGACGAGCGCAACGACGCGCGCGGCCGGCTGCGCGACCTTGGCGCCGATCGCGAGCGGCAATCCCCAGCCAAGTCCCGCCAGGCCTCGCGGCGTGAGAAAGCGCATGCCCGGCGCGCGTCCGCGCAACTGGCCGAGGATCCACATCGAGGAATAGCTCGCATCGGCAACCACGATCGTCTCGGGCGTCAGAAGCGTTTGCAGTTCCGCCATGACACGCTCGGGTCGGATTGGGCTCGTATTGTGCCGCGCCAGCGGATTGCGTGCGGTATCAAAGCGGCGCCACGCAGTTGCGATTCGTGCTTCGAGCTCGCCTCGGGCCGCTATGCGCCTGGTCAGATCCTGTTTCCCGAGTGCCTCCACCAGCACATTCAGCGTTTCGGCTGCGTCACCCACGAGACGGATGGCCTCGTAGTTGCGCCCGATCTCCTGCGGATCGAGGTCGATCTGGACTACACGCGCACTCGGTGGAATGAGCCGCCAGCTGTCGGTGCCGTTCTGATTGTTGCGCGTTCCGACTTGCAGGATCAGGTCTGCTTCGGCAAGCAGGAGGCGGCTGTGGCGGCCGAGCGAGGTTGGGCCGACGAGCGCGCCGAGAACGCCGCAGGACAACGGGTGATGCTCGTCGACGGCGCCCTTGCCCATGTTGGTGGTAAAGACGGGTAGGGCGGCGACATCCTGAAGACGTGCCAGCGCGGCCGGAGCGCCGCGCGACAGCGCGCCTCCGCCCGCCATGACCACGGGATTGCGAGCTTCGGCGATCATCGCGGCCGCAGCGTCGATATCGGCCCGCGCGGGGCGAGTCCGATCGAGCGGAAAGCAGCCGTAGCTGGCTCTGCGAGTAGTCGCGGACGCGATCGCCGGTTCGCGCAGGAGATCGGCGGGCAGCAGCAGCACCGCGGGACCCGGCCGGCCGCTCGCCGCGGCGACGAAGGCTGCATCGACATAGTCGTCGACGCGGTCAGGACCGGCCAGCCTGCGGGTCCATTTCGCGCAGGAGGCAAACAAGGCGATGTGATCGAGTTCCTGAAAGGCGTTCTTGTCGACCTGGTGGCGTTCGACCTCCTGGACGAGCGCGACGATGGGGATGCTCGCCTTGAGCGCCTCGGCGAGAGGCGGCACGAGCAGCGTCGCGGCCGGCCCATTCTGGGCCGCAACGACCGAAACCCGGCCGGAGACGCGGGCATAACCGTCAGCCATGGCGCCGCCCATGTTCTCCTGGCGATACGCGATCTGGCGGATGCCGATTGCTTCTGCGGCGAGAATGACGGCGGAAGGCAGGCTCTGGCCGAAGATCACCTCCACCCCGTGGCGTTGCAGAGCGCGGGCGATCGCCAGCGCGACGGTTTCGATGGGCTTGGTCATGCTGCGAGGCTTTCGATCAGGTCGCTGCGCGTGGCGAGGAAATCGTCGAGGGCTGACGTGACGAGGTCGACGTCGCCTGTCGTCATCGGGGTCGAGAGGCAGGCCGCGGCCCCAAAGGGAAGGACGATACCCGCCTCAGCGAAGGAGCGCGTGAGCTCTTTCATGACGTGAGCCTCGGCTGCGCTCGGCGTCGCCTCGCGGAAGTCGCGCGGAACGGTTGCCTTCGGGTGAATGCGGAAGAGCGATGCCGCTCCGGAAACAGAGAAGGGAGCCCGATGGCGGGTGATCACGTCCCCAAGTTGAGTGCGCAGCCGGTTGCCGAGCGCTTCGAGATGATCGAATGCGGCATGTTCGAGTGCCGTCATCGAAGCGAGGCCGGCGGCCATGGAGAGAGGGTTGGCGGAGAAGGTTCCGCCCTGCGGAAGCAGGGGCCTGCCACCCGAGGCGTCGAATACGTTCATCACCTCGCGATGGCCGGCGATCGCGCCGATCGGCAGTCCGCCACCAATGATCTTGCCGAAAGTGAAGAGATCAGGCTTCAGGCCGTGGCGGGCCGACGCGCCCTCGTATCCTTGTCGAAAGCTCAGCACCTCGTCGGCGATGAGGACGATGCCGTGGCGCGCCGCTGCATTTTGGATCGCGGCAACGAACTCCGGCGTCGGGGCAATGAGGCCGGCACGGCTCGGCATTGGATCGAGCACAATCGCCGCCAGCCGATCGGCATGCTTCGCGATGCGCCGCTCGACCTGCGCCGCATCGTTGAAGCGCAGCGGCACCACCTCATCCAGCACGGAAGCCGGCATGCCGCGATAGTAAGGTACGCGGGCCGGATCGTCTTCGGATCCCCAATTGGCCGGCGTGCTCGCCTGGCTGACTTCCACCCAGTCATAGGCACCGTGATAGGCGCCTTCGATCTTGGCGATCGAGGGGCGGCCGGTGAAGGCGCGCGCAGCCTTGATCGCGAACATCACGGCTTCGGAGCCGGTGTTCACGAAGCGGATCGTCTCGGCCCCCGGCACACGCCCGCAGATCAACTCCGCGAGTTCGATTTCGGCGAGGGTCGGGTTGGCGAAACAGGTTCCGGAACGAAGCTGGCTCGTCACCGCCTCGACGACGGGCGCGAAGCCGTGGCCGTGGATGAGGGTGGTGAAGTTGGCGTTGAGATCCAGGAAGCGGCGCCCGTCGAGGTCGACGAGATAGGCGCCTTCCCCGCGCTGGACATAGCGGGGAATTGGATCGCGTTCGACCGTGACGCGGGTCGTACCGTCGACGAAGACCTGTGCGGCCCGTACGAAGGCTTCGCGCGAGGCCCGGCCAATGGAGTTGTGACCCTCTGTCATTGTCATCGGCACCCATCTCGATCTGCACAGCGCCAACACGTGGCGGCGATGGAGATTACGAAGATTATGGTGTTTGATGCAACAAAAATATTTCGGCGACGATTCCTGACCAGGCGCGGATGGCCTAGCCGCGTGCCGCGATCATGGCCTTGAGCCGGGAATAGCCGTCGCGGATGTCCTTTTCCATCGCGGCGCGAACCTTCGCGCCATCTTTGGCTCGCAACCCGTTTATCGCTGCCATGTGGTTGGAGACACCCCGCCGGTTCTGCGCGAAATCCGGATAAAGCTCGTTCAGCGAAGGACCGACGCGCAGCCACAGCGATTCGATCATCGCGACGAGGCGGGGCCACCCCGAAAGTCGGTAGATCAGGAAGTGGAACTCACGGTTGGCTCGGAGAACCTCGCGATAGTCCGCGGCGTCAAGGCCTGCATTGATGGCCGATTGCAGTCGTCGGAGCGTAGAAATATCGCCGATTGAAACGGCAAGGACCGAGCGCTCCGCGGCCAGTCCTTCGAGTGCCAGGCGTGTCGCGGCGATCTCGTCGAGGGCATCGAGCGTCAGCGACGGTACCACCACGGTTTTGGGACCCTCATTGACCAAGGCTCCTTCCGACAGGAGCCGGTTGATCGCATCGCGGGCCGGCGTCGTGCTGACGCCCAGCGCGGCGGCGACGGATCTCACCGTGAGTTTCTCGTTCGGCGGAAAAGAGCCCGCGACAATGATCTCCTTGAGCCGCTCATAGGTGATTTCGCCGAGGTTGGACTGCCGGGCTATCGGCGTGACGACGTTGGCGAGAAGGTGCTCAGACATAGGATTTCCTTGATGCGTGATGCACCAATTAGCGTTGAGTCGCCCTGCGCACCAGCTGGTTCATTGGGTTGACAAATGATGCACCAAATATCAAAATAGAAAACAGCTCCGCGGCCAGTGCTGTCCGCGACACCAGGCATCAAATTCGAAAGAGAAGCATGAGCGAGCCATCGACCATCGGTCGCGCAATCCGGACCGCACCTCCGCCCGCGACGTCGCCACGGGGCGAGGCCATCACTCTCAGGGGCGTGTCGAAGCTGTTCGGGCCGATTGTCGGTGTTGATCACGTCGACCTCCAGGTCGAAGCAGGGGAGTTCCTTTCCCTGCTCGGCCCGTCGGGTTCGGGCAAGACGACCCTGCTGATGATGCTCGCAGGCTTCGAGACACCGAGCTCGGGGACTATCTCGCTGGGTGGGCGCGATCTCACCCGTGTCCCGCCCAACAAGCGCGGGGTCGGCATGGTATTCCAGCGTTACGCACTCTTCCCGCATATGAGTGTGGCGCAGAACGTAGCGTTTCCGCTGAAGATGCGCGGCATGAGCAGAGCCGAGTCCGAGCTGCTGGTCGAGCAATCGCTCGCGCGCGTGCGCCTGGAGGGCTATGGCGGCCGCATGCCCGCCCAGCTTTCCGGCGGCCAGCAGCAGCGCGTGGCAGTCGCGCGCGCCCTGGTCTTCCAGCCGCCGGTGCTGCTGATGGACGAGCCGCTCGGCGCTCTCGACAAGAAGCTGCGTGAAGAGCTCCAGATCGAAATCAAGACCCTCCACGCCAGCCTCGGCATCACCATCATCTATGTGACGCACGATCAGGAAGAGGCATTGACGATGTCGGACCGGATCGCGGTGATGGACAAGGGGCGCATCCAGCAACTCGGCAGCCCCATCGAACTCTATCACGAGCCGGAAACCGGTTTCGTGGCCGACTTTATCGGCAAGATGAACTTCATATCGGGCACGATCACACGGCTGAACGATGGCCGGGTCGAGATCGATGTCTCCGGCCAGAGGGTTTCCGTCGAGCGGTCCCAGCTCGGCGGCCGCCACGAATTCGCCCGTGGCCAGGCCGTCCGCGTTGCGGCAAGGCCGGAGAGCATCGCCCTCGCGCAGACGAGCGACGATGCGATCCGTGTCGAGGTCGAAACCTCGATCTTTCTCGGCTCTCACCGCACCCTGGTCGCGCGAACACCGGACGGAACCCAGCTTCAGGTCCAGCTTCCATTCGTCAGGCAAACCGTGGCGAACGAGCTGCGCGGTACCGCTTTCATACGGCTCGAGCCCGGAGCGCTCCGCGTGTTCGGGGCGGAGGGCTGAACGATGGCCAACGCCACTGCCGCGCCGGATCGATCCCTTGCGGGTCAGCTCTCCCGGCCCGCTTCGCTTGCCCTCGCGCTGCCTCTGGTCCTGTTGCTCGGCTTCGCCTTTGTGGTGCCTGTCGTCAAGCTGCTGGCGGGCAGCGTCTTCGCTCCGGACGCCACAGCGGAGCATTGGTTGCGCATCGTTCGGGAGCCGATCTTTCTGCGCATCCTGGCGCGCACGGTGCGGACCGCGGCGATCGTCACCGTGCTAGCGCTTCTGCTCGGCTATCCTGTGGCATTGGTGATGTCGAGGCAGGGAGGCCGCACCGCCATGCTGATCGCGGCGTGTGTTCTTATTCCGCTGTGGACCAGCGTGCTGGTGCGTTCCTACGCGTGGATCGTGCTGCTCCAGCGGACAGGCATCGTCAACAGCACATTGCTGAGCTGGGGGGTGATCGATCAGCCATTGCGGCTCATCTACACCGAAGGCGCGGTTATCGTTGCGATGACGCATGTGCTCCTGCCCTACATGATCCTGCCGATCTTCTCCTCGCTGCGCTCAATTCCGCCCGAGCTCGATCGGGCGGCGCGCAATCTCGGCGCCGGCCCGTGGACCAGCTTCAGGATGGTCACGTTGCCGCTCAGCCTGCCCGGTGTATATGCCGGCGCGATCATGGTCTTCATCCTGTCGCTGGGCTTCTATGTCACGCCGGCCCTCGTTGGCGGGCCACAGAACCTGACGATTGCGACACTGATCGGCCAGCAGACGACTGACCTGCTGAACTGGCCGTTCGCCGGGGCGCTGGCGGGCCTGCTGCTCGCGGTGACGCTCGGCCTCGTCGCCATCTTCAGGCGCATCCTGAGTTTTGGAAGGGCCACGTGATGTCGACCATCTCCGAGACCGGCAGTGCTGGTGCACTGCGCTCCATCACGGCTCCCAGTCGTGGAAATCTTTCACCGGGGCTCGGCCGGTGGTTGTTGAATGGGTTCGTCGGTCTTGTGCTGGTTTTCCTGTTGCTGCCGACGCTCATCGTTGTGCCGATGTCGCTCGGGGAGGCCTCCTATATCCAGTTTCCCCCGAAGGGCCTCACCCTGAAATGGTATCAGGCCTATTTTTCGGACCCGGACTGGATGGGCGCGACCTGGTTCAGCCTGAAGACCGCGTTCGCGACCGCGGTCGGGGCGACGGTGATCGGAACTCTCGCCTCCTTCGCTCTGGTGCGCGGCAATCTTCCGGGCGCGCGTACGCTTCAGGCGCTGACGCTCGCCCCGCTGATCGTTCCGCATATTGTCCTGGCGGTCGCGCTCTATCTCGTCTTCGCTCCGATCGGTCTCACTGGCAATTTCGTAGGGTTCGCGATCGCAAACACGATGCTGTCCGTTCCCTACGTGATGTTGACGGTATCTGCGGCCCTGGAGCGCTTCGATCCGGCGCTCGAACTCGCCGCACTGAGCTGTGGCGCCAGTCGTGCGCAGGCTTTCCGGTACGTGGTGCTGCCAAACGTCGCTCCCGGCGTGGCAGCCGGCGCCGTCTTCGCTTTTCTGGCCTCCTTCGACGAGGCGACCGTCGCCTTCTTCATTTCCGGGGTCGAGGGCAAGACCATCACCCGAAAGCTGTTCGAGGATATCGACTACAATCTGACGCCGGCCATCGCCGCGGCCTCGACCGTCATGGTCGCCGTTTCGCTCGTCCTGATGGGTGGGGTCGAGTGGCTGCGGTCGCGCGGCGCCAATCGTGCCGTGGATTTGCCGAATTAGGCCACAGCCTTGGTCGTACCGCTTCAATCGCCGCGTTTCACGACGAACTGGACTCTCTCTCCCGCAAATCGGGTCTCGTGATAGACGATCGGGCGCTTGTCGCGATCGACGTCGACGCTCTCGACGGCAAGGATGGGCGTCATTGCCGATTGTCGCAGATGCTGGACCTCCTCTTCCGAGGGATTGCGCGCAATGACGCGGGTCGTTTCGCGCATGTAGTCGTGGATACCGAAACGGGCGAGTGTCTTCGTGATGGACATGGTTTCACGATAGATCGCACTGAAGCCCTTGAACCTGCGGGCCGCGAGGTAGGTGTCGCCGATGCTGATCGGTATGCCGTCCGCTTCTCCGATGACCCGAATGAAGATCGACATCTCGCTCTCGGCCATCTCCAGGGCTGCGCATGCCCTGGCGTGAGCCTTGCGTTCGCTCACCTCCAGAAGCGTGCGGCTGGGTTCTCACGAGATATCCCGAATGTGGCAGCAAGATCGTCCCGTCGCTTCTCACGGCTGGCCAAGTGGTTCTTCTGGGCCTTTAGACCGTGAGCCTTCTCCCAAATGGACTGTTCGACGATCCGAACCTGAGGCGTCTCGATGCTCTACCACTCATCAGGGCGGTTCGGACGAGATAGTCGCTTGCCGGTACTTGATCATTCGGACTTGTTCCAGACGATGCGTCCGGCATAGAGTTCGTTGAAGATGAGCCCGGCACCACGTTGAGCGTTGCCATTGATCGTCGACACGTTCCATCGCTGGCCTCGCGGTGGACGAACGTTTTCCCGGTTGAGATCGTGTGCGATGTCCCGGGGGCGTTCGTCCCGCGGCGTATGCCGCGAAAATGCGCCGTACGATCCCATCTTCGTCTTCGACGATTTCAAGTTCACCGGGTTTGCCCGGAACGGCTCGATATCCGTAGGCGCGTCCCCACCCGGCTTGCCTCCGTTCAGGACAAGCCTTTCAGCAGGCCAAGCCGCACCAGGCTTTCCGCTGTGGCGAGGATGGCATCTTCTCTCGACCGCGGAGCCCAACCGAGCAGCTGTCTCGCTTTTTCGCCCGTGGCATTCATGTTCACGCCAAGGTGCGGCACGATCTGCCCCATTGCAGGGTTTCCGATCGCACTTCAGAAGGGTCGCCGGCATCACGCCGCTGACCTATCTCGCCAACTGGCGCATGCGGCTTGCCGAACGTGCCTTGCGGGAGGAGGCCACGCCCGTAGCGATCATCGCTCAATCGCTCGGCTACACGTCGGAGAGTGCCTTCAGCAATGCCTTCAAGCGCCTGACGGGCAA
>Ga0209233_1000528_pt1 | contig 21882 bp, 28 predicted proteins | sample AraplaCL_Cvi_mCL_FD_184269 | JGI IMG/M metagenome (GOLD analysis project Ga0209233, IMG submission 184269) | Arabidopsis root microbial communities from the University of North Carolina, USA - plate scrape CL_Cvi_mCL (SPAdes) (version 2) | ecosystem: Host-associated > Plants > Roots > Endosphere...
TTCGATGGCGACGCCGATGGGGCCGATCCCGATGAGCCGTCCGCCTACGGGATCGCGGCGGAGTAACCGCGTCCTCCATTCCCCTTCCGAGTGATCTGCCGCCGCCGATGGTCTCCGCCGCCGGCGGTTTCATTTTTCACAACCCCTAAAAATTCAGGGAGAATTCGCATGTCCGCACACACAATCCTTTCCGCCCCCTTGGGCTCGATCATCTCCTGGTCCGACGGCACACCACGCCCGCCCGAGCGGCACAGCAAGAAGCTGGCCGTGTGGAAAACCCGGAACAGCTCTGGCCGATTGATCCGAAAGGAGCACTCTCGAGCCCTTGGCGGCTACACCGCGCCGGCGTCCTTTACGCTGCACGAGGGCGATATCGGCAGCCGTGGCACGATCGTCGTCACCATCCTGAGAACATTCGGCGTCGACAGCACGCTGAATTTCAGCGTGATCGAGCGCCCGCCGATCGGATCTATCCGCGTCTTTGATCGGCCTAGCCCCTCGCAAGAGCTGATCCATCTCGCCGCAGACCGGGAAGCGGCTGAGGCATGGCTCAAACTCCACCGGCATCCCTTGGCCGTTCTCGAAGAGGTGACGGGCGACGAAGTCGCGGCCGATCATGTCGAGGGGAGGGCAGCATGACAACGCCTGTTCCCGCAGACAATATCGCCTCTGCCCCTGAATATTCGGGGGTAGAGTTCGGCGTCAGCGCCGAGGGCTTTCCGGTCGCCCGGATCGGTGAGATCACGTTTGCCATGCTGCCCTTATCCGGGGGCGGCGGGTTTCTGGCCAGCGCGTGGCGCGCGCACCGCCTACTTTGCGATCTGACCCGCCCTGACTTCTACAGCCACGAGGGCCGGCTTGCCGACGAGGCCGCTTTCCGGGCGCGGGTGCTGGAAACGGCGGAGCACAGACGCGAGCTTGTCCTGCTCAATCGCGTACAGACGCGGATGTCCTGCAGCACGCCATGGGGTGCGTCGCAGATGGCGACCGTCTATGCCGAGGGGATCGTCTCTCATGTCACCGCCGGTCACGGCGGTTTCAAGCTCTCGGTAGAACGCAACGCGGAGGTTCATCCCACGCTGCGCTCAAGCGAGGGGTTTTACGAGGAGGACTGCTGCTGGGCCGCTGTCGCGATCGCTTTTCCGAATCTTTTCACCGCATACGAGCGTCGCGTCGCGGAGAAGACGCTCAAGGACGGGGAGCCGGATGCATGGGAGGCGATCACCGGTGACGTGCTGGCGGCGGGCGAATCCCACGAGAAGGACCGCCGGGCGTTTGAAGCGGCGCATGCAGAAGACTGGATCGTCATCTCGGCGCTGCGTTCCGATCATCATCCCGGCATAACCGAGGTGATAGCCACCCGTGGTGGCAAGCGTGATCATCATATCGACGAGCGCCGCTTTCTGGTTCCGAACATCGAATATGCCGTCGGGCGTTTCGGCTTCGTGATCGATGAAGCGCGCCATGCCGCCTATGACGGCCCGTCCGACTTCGTCTCATGGGCGGGGAGGGGCGCGGCATGGCGACGATCAGTCCCCAAGGCCTCCTTGCCCGGATGGAAGCATCGCGCCGCGAGACCCGCCATCATTTCGATCTGCTGCAGCGGCAGATCGCGGCCCGTGCCGAGCGTGTGACGGTTACCCAGAAGGCGAAGTTCAGCGGCCGTACGCGCAAGAGGTTAGGGTCGCGCTGGTCGCCCTCAGACGAACGGTTGTTCCAGTCTCATCTCCAGGCTCTGGAATTCCAGCGGCGGGGCGAGATCGAAGCGCTGTCACGCAAGCTCGCCCGGCAGGATGCGGCGATTGCCGCTCTCCGCGCGAGGCTGGAAGCGCATCCTGGCATCAATGAGAAGAGTGCAGCACGATCCGCCTTGTTATTGAAACCACCAAAATCTGCCGATTGATCAACAGGGTATTTATGAGGCGGCAAGCCACGGGACGAGGAGGTTGAGCCGATGAGTGCAAAGCATCACGACAAGCTTCCGCCGCTTGACCCGGAGGAGGAGGCCGCACTTCAGGATTACGCGGCCCGGCATGGGCGGTCCTGGAAACGCATTCTGAATTACGCATGGATGGGCGAGGCGCCCTGTGACGACGGTCAGGTGTTGCGCAAGCTTCGTAACACACATGGACCGACATGGCTCGACCGTTACCGCCTGCCGAAGCGCTCGGGCGATCCGAAGAGGTTTCCGGCTGAGAATCCCTGACCGCTGAATTGGCGCAGACCGGTCGCCTGCCCACGAACTCGACGCGCAGGGCAAGAGACCCTGTGATCGCATCGCGGCGGCAATCATCTCGTCGGATTGTCGGTAATCCGTATCGAGCGGGTGACAGTGCCTCGTTGTCTGGTCCATCGGGCAGGAGGCAGTTTGTTTGTCAAGCGGGACGCTTCCGATTGGAGGTGTTGAAGCCGGGGTGCATTGAGGTGGGTCCGGCGCACACCCTGCATGAGATTCCTCCCGGTGCTGATATCTGGTGTCGATCCCCTGCCGGTCTGTTCCTCCGGTTTTGCTGCGGTCTGAACCAGCGCCCGTTCGGTTCAAGGCCGCGTTCCGCGCCGCGGGGCGGCCAGTCATGCCGCTCTCGCCAAAACAGCCATACGGGCGTCGCAGGTCTGTTAGACCCGCTTGCCCGCATGACTGCTTCGCTCGATCTGGCCCGCCCGGACCCTGAACCGCCCGGTCTGCGCCGGTCCCTGTCGACCGCACCGAAGGACAGACCGGCAGGGGCCGGAACCGCTTCGGCGAACCGAAAGGAAACCACCATGGCAAAGTCCGCGACCTCTTCCCGCCAATCCACACACTCGGCCAACCGCCCCACCGCCCGCGTCGTGCAGCTCCGAAAGGGCGCCACGATCGACATGGTCCGCCTGACGTGCCCGGACGAGACGCAGGCGCTGCGCATCGCCGAAAGCTTCGGTACCGCCATCCTCGATAGCGACGGTATCCGCGACATGCACGAACGTCTCATCGTCGAAACCGCGACTGGCCTATCCGATGGCCTCGGCGAACGGGCAATGCAGATCCATCTCCAGCGGATCGTCGGAGCCTACGTCGGCTCCGCCCACGGCGCCGGCCAGTTCTACAGCAAGGCAGTTACCGAAGCGCGCGATGCCACCGCCAAGGGTGCCGCAGACGCCCGCGACGAGGATCTTGACGGCCCGGTCGGCTATGACAGCGCCGCCCAGCGCAAACGGGAATTCGCAGCCGACATGGGCATTCAGGCCCATGCACTGAGAATGGCTGCAGAAGGCGCCGTTTCAGCTTACGAGCAGATCGTCGGAGAAGCCTGGAAGCCCTTTGACCGCCCGGTCGACAATCCCGGCCAGACACTCGACCGCAAGGCTGCCGCTGCGCAGATGTCGGCCTTCGATTGAATCAGCAGGGCGGAGCTTCGGCTCCGCCCATTCTTCTCGACGACCGTATTTGCCTGACCAGCGCCGTTGAGCGGGAGCGGGTTCAGCTTTCGTTGTGATATGCCCGTCATTTTCCCTTTATCCGGATCTTGTTGGGCAAAACATTTGTTTTTGCTCCCACCTTGCGACCGTGAAAGTGGCATCGACGTTGCCTTCAGCCTTCGCAGCCCCGTCCCGTCCGTCGGTCCTGCAGGAGCAGGTGGCAGGCGCAACGGCTTCGCCGTCCTCCTCTTCGTTTCGGCCGTTCCGGTGCGCCTTCCTCCGATCGCTCCTGCTTTTGGCCCTCCGCGACGGGGCCGCGATTGGCGCGGCCTCCTGACAAGGAGGTTTGAAAATGAGCAGGAAAAGAGAAGGCGAGCGGGCTGACGTCTACGCTCGCATCACCGATAGGATCGTCGAAGATCTGGAGCAAGGCGTCCGTCCCTGGATGAAACCCTGGAATGCGGTCAATACCGAGGGCCGCATCACGCGGCCGTTGCGCCACAACGGAACGCCGTATTCCGGCATGAACGTGCTGCTTTTATGGTCGGAAGCCGTGGCCCGTGGTTTCGGCGCGCCGATGTGGATGACTTTTCGTCAGGCGCTGCAACTGGGGGCTTCTGTTCGCAAGGGCGAGACGGGTGCAACTGTCGTGTTTGCCAGCCGCTTCACCAAAGCCGAACTGGATGGGAACGGCGGCGAGGTCGACCGCGAAATCCCGTTCCTGAAGGCATACAGCGTATTCAACGTTGCTCAAATAGACGGTCTGCCGGACCACTATTATCATCGGCCGGCTCCCGTTCTCGATCCGGTCGAGCGCATCGACCATGCAGACCAGTTCTTCCGCAACACCGGCGCAGTCATCCGTCACGGTGGCAATCAGGCGTTCTTTTCCCCGGCCAGCGATCACATTCAGATGCCGCCATTTGAGAGTTTCCGGGATGCCGAGAGCTATTATGGTACGCTGAGTCATGAAGCCACGCACTGGACTTCAAGCTCCGCTCGCGTCGGTCGCGACCTCAGCCGCTATTCGAAGGACAAATCGGAGCGAAGTAGGGAAGAGCTCATCGCCGAGCTCGGGTCATGCTTCCTCTGCGCCGATCTCGGCATCGCGCCGGAGCTCGAGCCACGCCCTGATCATGCCAGTTATCTGGATTCGTGGCTATCGGTGATTTCCGGCGACAAACGTGCGATTTTTCAGGCCGCGGCGCATGCGCAGCGAGCAGTCAATTATCTGCATGGCCTCCAGCCGCAGACAGTCGCCGGCGAGACGAGGGAGGTGGCGTAGTGGCGATCCATTTCTCTTCGGGACGGCTTCTGATCCTCGCGTGCTCCAACGGGGAGACAGACTGATGCTCTTTTCTCCGATTACTCACGGGGACGGCGACGAGCTCTCCTCAATCCGCCTCAGGGTGCTGTCATTGGGTGCCGGCGTCCAATCCACCACGATGGCACTGATGGCGGCGCATGGCGAAATCGGGCCGATGCCCGATTGTGCAATCTTTGCGAATACTGGCTGGGAGCCGAAAGCCGTCTACGACCATCTCGAATGGCTGATGTCTCCGAACGTGTTGCCATTCCCGGTCCATATCGTCTCGGCCGGTAATATCCGCGACAACCTTATGCGCGCGGCCGCGGGAGAGCGTTGGGCGTCGATCCCGGCCTTTGCAAAGATCGTCACGTCGATCGGCACGCCTGTTCCCGTCTTCGACACGGATGAGGACGGCGAATTGATTCCGATCGGCATGCGCAGTACGTCGCGAGAGACCGTTTCCGTCGGGATGATCCGCAGGGCCTGCACGACGGATTTCAAGATCGTACCGATCCGCCGCAAGGTTCGCGACCTTCTTGATCTCACCCGCAAGCGATCTCCCGACTACCCGGTTGCCGAGCAATGGATCGGGATTTCGAAAGATGAGGCCGCGCGCATCAAGCCTTCTTTCGAGGACTGGCAGGTCAATCGGTGGCCCCTGATCGAACGGCGCATGAGCCGTCAGGACTGCCTCGCCTGGCTCCGCCGCCACGATTATCCCTTGCCCCCGAAGTCCGCTTGCCTCGGCTGCCCCTATCACGACAACAATCGCTGGCGTGATATCCGCGAGTATGATCCCGAAGGCTGGGCCGATGTGGTCGAGGTTGATCACGCCTTGCGCCGTGGCTTGCGTGGCATTCGAGGTGAGATTTACCTCCATCGTTCCTGCGTGCCGCTGGAGGAAGCCGACTTGTCCACTGCCGCCGATCGTGGCCAGCTCGACCTCTGGCCGAACGAATGCGAAGGCATGTGCGGCTTATGATGAAATCATCATAATGCAGAGCCTCTTTCGGCCTAACGGGCTCAACGCTCCCTGATCCACACACAAGAGGATGCGAAAATTCCGCTGGTAGCGGCGGAACGGGCATCGATCAGCAGCGAGCTGACGCCTGACAGCATGTGTTGCCGCGCCAGCCTGCGTCTGGCAGTACGGTTTGGCCGGTTGATGATCAGCGGACACGATCTCATGCCGTGCGGGAGGTATAACGTTTCAGCGATTTGCCCCCGGGCGCACTTCAGCGACACCGGGCCAATTATGGCGAGTAAGAGCGAGCATCAACGACATGCCCGATCGGAACCCGAAACCGGCTATAGAGAACGAGCGCTCGAAGACGCTTTCCAGAATTGACGTTATCGAGCGGCAAATTCGTTAGACGATTGATGTGGCCATTACCGTCATCCATTCGGATCCGGGTCACGGGCGCGGCCATCGCGGCCTCGATTTGACATGTCTGATCGAAGAGCGGCTGCGCCTCGATCGTATTTCCGCAACGGCATCGCCAGCTTTCTTCCCCTGCGAACTGCGTTCGCATTCCTCGCGGAACAACAAAGCCGTCTCCCGCCGCCCTCCATTCCATTCCGGTCCCTTCGGGATGCGGTCCGATCGTCCCCGATCAATTCGACAGTCATCGAGGACGCGATGGTCGCGGCCCGATCAGCCCAAAAGGATCACGACAATGGCAATCATCGGCGAATTCATCACCAACGGCAACACCATCACTGGCAACGTGCGCACCCTCACCGTCTCCCTGAAGGCCCGCCTGAACCCGATCGAGCGCACCTCGCGCGACGCTCCCGACTTCCGCATCACCGCAGGACCCGGCGTCGAAATCGGCGCAGGCTGGAACCAGGTCTCCAACGACGGCGAGCCCTACATCTCCGTAAAGCTCGATGACCCGAGCTTCAATGCCCCGATCAACGCCGCCCTGTGGCCAGCCGAGAAAGACGGCGACTACACCCTGGTCTGGAACCGCCCCAAGCGCGACGCCTGATCGAAATAATGGCCCCGCCGGAAACGGCGGGGCTTAACCTGCACTCACCAAATAAGAAGTCGGGCATCGAGCCCGATTTCTTATTTCGGTAGCGACACGGAGAGGTGGGGTCTGCTCAGTGTGGGCAATGGTGCCGTGAAAAAACGCCAGCTTCAAGGACTTCGCGGCCCCTCCAATTTTCAGGAGCCGCCCCGAAGGGCGCCACCAGAAAATCGGTTCCTCCGCTTGCCGCCGCCGGCGGTCGCTGGCGCGATCCTTGACCCCGCCATTTCCTCACGTCCGGCTTCGTCATCTTTCTCAAACATCAAGGAGATGACGATGCTGCTGGAACAACATATCGAAGAACTGCGCCGCGAGATGAACTTTTGCCATCCGGACGAGCGTGACCAGATTGCCGTCGAACTTGAACTGGCTCAGGCCGAGCTGGCGGTCATCATGGCCGAGCAGGACGGTTCCATCGACGCCGAGCCGCCCTTTTGATGGCGGATGCCGCCGGCAGCTCAGGCTGCCGGCTTCAATCGCGACGACGTGCAACGCTTTCACCGCTCTTGTCGAGGACGGTCATCGACTATCGGGGATAGTGCATCCGCGCAGTCAGGCAGCAACCTTTCGCCACCAGAGTTTTCCCCGCTGCAAGCGGCTCCTCGCTACTCAAAATTCCGGGGGCGCAAGGTCCTCCACTTGCGTTCCGGCCTGCCGGTGCAGCCTGTCTTTCCGGTCTGCATCTTCTCCCCGCGATGACCGCAATCGAGAAGGAGAAACCGTATGAAACGCCTCGCACAATTCCTCAACCGCACAGGCCGCCGGCTCCGCATCCTCGCCAAGGTGATTTGTCATTTCTTCCGGGATCGCAAACTTGGTCTGAAGCTTGCAATCAAGATCCCGTTCTTCGTCGAGATCGAGATCAGCTATGAGCATGACCGCAAGCAGCGCAGGTGAGGCGACGCCGGACGCCGCTTCGGCGGCTCCCTAGACTTATTCCTTCCACCACTGGCGGCTCACTTGTTCAGCGTGTCCTTCAGGGCCTTCGCAGGCTGGAATGTCAGCTTCCTCGCAGCTGCAACCTTGATGGTGGCACCCGTCCCCGGATTGCGGGCTTCGCGCTCTGGCGTGTCCTTGATTTTGAACTTGCCGAAACCCGGTATCGACGTTTCCGCGCCGGATGTGGCAGCCTCTGTAATGGATGCGAAGACGCTCTCGACGATCGTCTTCGCCTGCGCCTTGGTCAGGTTCTGCTCGGATGCGATCTTGTCAGCGATCTCATTGGTGGTAGCCATAAATAATGGTCTCCTTCTATTGGGCTGCTTCTACCTATGGAGAGGAAAATCGCGCTACGGAAGAGTCTGCAAAGCAGGTTTGAAGGCGAGAGGCCGGGAAACCACAGAAACATTGGCCTTGGGTGACCTACGTCGGTTGTTTTGAACGGTGGACGTCAGCATACCCACGACGTCTCTTGGTGCCTTCGATGCGGGAAACGGCCACTGCCGCGGCTTCCTCGTCATCGAAAGTTTCGATCATTGTCTGGCCGCCGGTACCTATTCGGCCCCAGTTGCGAATGACAGAGGCTCCGCCGAACAGCGTCGGTTGGACAACGAGCATATAGAAGCGCCGCATGTTTTGTGCAGCGTCGATCCGTTGGAGATGAATGGGCCTAGTCGCCTTGCTTTCCATGAGCGGAGTCTCGCTTCTTTCAAAGGTGACGTCCAACGACTAATCTGAATCAATCCGCTTCCACCGATTCATCGAGGTGATAGTTTCAAAGGCAATGGGCGAGACGGCGTTGCCGCACGGCTCTACTCGCTGCGCTCGCCAAACCCGCAAGGCGGTTTCGGCCGATCTCGGTGACGATCCTCTCGCGGTCCGACCCGGCGGAGCCAGGCCGGCGATCCTTCAGTCCAGTTTAACTCCACACCAGTCGATCCGAGGATTGCCCCAACGTCGGGCAAGCTTCTCTCGCACGAGCTGCTCGCCGAGCGACTTGCCGGCGCGTGAAACGACGCGCAACTTACGACCATATCGGTCTTCGTCGCGCACGCCGCTCACGAGTGAAAATTCGCCCGCGTTGAGCATCTGAAGCAATCGCAGCTTTGCTGCTTCTCCCGCCACACGTTCCTCTCTACAGGCAGGTTGCGAGATTTCCGGCGCGTCGATATCGGCGATCCGGATCTTGACACCGTCCAGCCAGAATGTGTCCCCATCAACAACACATGTCGTCCGTCTCTCCATATCGCAGAGCGCGAACGACACCTGCAGTGTGTCGGCGGCTTGTCCGGTTGTGATCGTCGCCCAAAATAGGATGAACAACCACACCGACGTCTGTGACGCGCACGGGATTTTACGAGCGTGCCGGTAGGGTTCGTTCCTTGCCATCAAGCCGATGGCCCTCACATTGTCGTTCATCGATCAATACCCCAGATATCCAAGGATATCAGCGCCAGAGTATTCACCCGCCTCATCGACGTAAGCGATGACATCAATGGTTTGCAGATCGAGTAGCGCGCCATCGAGTTGGCGGACAACGGCTTCGATCTCGTGAAGGCGGCATTCTTCAATGGCCTCCTCAGCCGTCACCTGAGCTTCGCACGCTTCCCAGTATCTCATCGCCTCATCCTCAACTTACTTCCCTATCGATCGGTCCGCGCCGGAGAGTTTTGGTGAAACCGGTTCTCTCCAACGCAGGATCTCATGTCATCACGACGAAACCAGATCGCGCGCCCGCATCGCAGCGGCGCGTTGCCCGCGGTGAAGACGATTTGTTCGTCGGCGCGCATTCGCAGAACCTCATGCGGAAGGATCAGCGGCCGGCGACTGAGCTGCTTCGATCGCGAGCGCGACGATCCCTTCATTCCGGACGAACGATTGGTCTGGTCGACCTCGACTGTGGTGTCGCCACAACGCTTGGAGATGTAGTCGGCGGTATCAGGATCGTTGATCGCCGCAAATGAAATCCAGGATGCGGATTCGAACCATTTGCTCGTCGCGTCGCGGCCGCCATAGGCCTCGCGCATCTGGCCGAGCGACTGGAAGATCATCGCCAGCGTAATGCCGTATTTGCGGCCTGCGTCTCGGGCGGTTTCCAGGATGCGCAGGTAGCCGAGACGCGCCACCTCGTCGAGCAGGAAGAGGGTGCGCCCCTTCACGTCGCCGTTGCGGTTATAGATCGCGTTGAGAAAGGACCCGATAACAACCCGCGCCAAGCCCGGGTGCGCTTCCAGTACTTTCAAATCGAGCGCGATGAAGATGTCGGTCTCGCCGTTGGCGAGATCGTCGGTCGAGAAACTGTTTCCGGACACGAGGCCGGCATAGTTCGGGTAGGAGAGCCAATGAGTTTCCTTCACCGCATTGGCATAGACACCGGAAAACGTCTCTGGCGTCATGTTGACGAAGACGGCGACGTTTTCTTTCACAAAGTCGGATTCAGAGCCTTCATAGATTTTCGTAAGACGAGCGCGGAGTTGGGGCTCGGGCTCGGACAGATTGGTTCGGACCCGACGCAAAGTCTGCTCCTTCTCGTGGGTATGCCCCGAGAGGCAAACGTCGGCAATCAGCGCGGTCAGGAGCTGCATCGCTGATGCCCTGAAGAAGTCGTCGCGGGCAGACGCCGTGCGCGCGTTGTCGGTCATGATCCATGTGGCGACCGCAACTATATCCTCTTCCTTGGTATTGCCATGACGGCCGATCCAGTCCAGTGCATTGAAGCCGACGCCGGACGCTGTGGGATCGAGCACGATCACCTTGCGGCCCGCCTGGCGTCTGTGCTCACTGACCATGGGAGCGACTTCGCTCGATGGATCCAGCACAACGAGACCGCCGCCCCATTTGAGCGCGGTCGGGATTGTTACCGAGGTCGTCTTGAAACCGCCTGAACCAGCGAAGACGATGCCATGCGACGAGCCGAAAGAACCGTCGAAGCAGAGCAGCGGAGACTTGCCGCCGGCACCCCAGCTTTGCGCTTCGTCAGCGCGGAACGGCATGGCGGCAACGCTGTCACGGTCCACCCGGTAGCGCTCGCCGATAACGATGCCGCCGTGCTCGGGAAACAGCTTTGCCGCGTCTGGCAGTTTCATCCAGTCGGCCTCGCCGTGGACAGCGCGTTTGCCGCCGATGCGGCGCGGTCCGGACGCCGCGAACGCAGCATTGCCTTTCAGCGCGACACGCAAGCCGAAGATACCGCTGAAGAGTGACGCGGCAGCACCCACCATCGTCGCCGGGTCGGAATAGGCGAGAACGGATTGGCCCGCCGGCACGTTTCCGGCGATATCGGCAAGTCGGACAATCTCGCTCACCATGGCGATGACGACGGTTACGGCGTTTCCGGCTAGCACGCTCCCACCGGCCATCTTGATGTTCGCGGAACCGTTGACAGCGAACAGCGCGATGACGCCGATCCCGGCGGCGGCGACATAGGGCAGGGCGAGCCCGGCGCGGCCCAGCATCAGCTTCGCCTGCGCCGATGTTCCGAGTGCCGCCAGCCGATACTCTATGCCCGACGTCAGGACCATCGCCGCAAGCATGATCATCGCCGGCACGACAGCCAGAAGCAGCCTATTCGCCGTCATTGCCAAAGGCCTCCGCGCCGATTGCCGCCAGGCGGGTCTTCTCCGCTTCGTCGCCCCTGATCCGTCTGTTCGCGTCGATCAGCAGGCCGAGCAGCAAAGAACGCTTCTCGTACCGCATTCCCGCCTTGACGATCAGACCGCCGAGCTCGATTTTTTCGCGCGTGTCCTTTTTGCGCGCATCCGATGTCAGTGCTTTGGCCATCCGCTCAAGCCTCACCAAGCCCGCCCGCATCCGCGCCAGGCGACTGCGCCGTGGACGACCCGCTTGAGGCTCGGCCGTCCCCTGTGTCCTTCTTCCCGGTCGCTCGACCTTTGCCTCCGCAAAACCGCTTGGCGATTTCCTCGAAGGCAGCCTGAAGCTCTGCCTCGTCGATCTCGATCTCCCCAAGACCGGCTTTTAGCGCGATGCGGCCGATGCGTTCGGCCTCACGGGTCTCGGCCTGCTTGAGCTGATCTTGCAATCTGGCAATTTCTTCCCTGATCTTCGATGACGGCTTCTTCATTCCGGTTGCTCCTCTGAACTCTGGGCGTTGCTCTTGCGACGCCCAGATTCTTCCGGATGCGCAGAAAAGGACATCTGCAGATCTGCAGATCGCCAATGGCGATGCTTTGGTGAATGATCCCGGCCGTTCCGAAGGAATGGCTCCAAGGGCGCAATTATACGTCGCGATGCGACGCGTTGCTTTAGGCCGTCTCTCCCGACGAACTTCGTTCTAACCGGGAGCGCTTTTCGCCGTGGCCATCGCCCATTTCTCAGCCAGCATCGTCAGCCGTGGCTCGGGCCGTAGCGTCGTGCTGTCTGCGGCCTACCGGCACTGCGCGAAGATGGAGTACGAGCGCGAGGCCCGCACCATTGACTACACTCGCAAGCAGGGCTTGCTGCACGAGGAGTTTGTATTACCCGCCGGCGCCCCGAAATGGGTTCGCTCCCTGACAGCTGATCATTCCGTCGCCGGAGCGTCCGAAGCCTTCTGGAACAAGGTGGAAGCTTTCGAAAAGCGGGCCGATGCGCAGCTTGCCCGCGACCTGACCATCGCCTTGCCCCTGGAACTGTCGATGGAGCAGAACATCGCCCTGGTCCGGGATTTTGTCGACAAACACATCCTGGCCAAGGGCATGGTGGCCGACTGGGTTTATCACGACAATCCCGGCAATCCGCATATCCATCTTATGACCACGTTGCGGCCGCTATCCGAGGACGGTTTCGGGACGAAGAAGGTTGCTGTCATCGGTGACGACGGCCAGCCGGTGCGGACGAAGTCCGGCAAAATCCTGTACGAACTTTGGGCCGGGTCGACGGATGATTTCAATGTGCTGCGCGATGGCTGGTTCGAGCGGCTGAACCATCATCTGGCGCTCGGCGGCATCGATCTGAGGGTTGATGGTCGTTCCTACGAAAAGCAGGGCATCGATCTCGAACCCACCATCCATCTCGGCGTGGGGGCCAAGGCGATTGAGCGCAAGGCGGAGCAACAAGGTGTCCGCCGGGAGTTAGAGCGGATTGAGTTGAACGAGCAGCGACGCTCGGAAAATGCCCGCCGCATCCTCGAGAATCCCGCTATCGTGCTCGACCTGATCACGCGGGAAAAGAGCGTCTTCGACGAGCGCGACGTGGCCAAGGTCGTGCATCGCTACATCGACGATCCCGCTGTTTTCCAGCAGCTGATGATCAGGATCATCCTGAACCCGGACGTGCTGCGGCTGCAGCGCGACTCCATCGATTTTGCGACAGGCAATAAGCAGCCGGCGCGTTATTCGACGCGGGCGATGATCCGGCTGGAAGCGACGATGGCACGGCAAGCCATGTGGCTGTCGGCTAAGGAGACGCAAGCCGTCTCCGAGGCTGTACTGGGTGCGACGTTCAGGCGACATGAGCGCCTGTCCGATGAGCAGAAAGCGGCGATCGAGCGCATCGCCGGTCCGGCCCGCATCGCCGCGGTTGTCGGACGCGCGGGTGCGGGCAAAACCACGATGATGAAGGCCGCTCGTGAGGCCTGGGAACTGGCCGGATATCGTGTCGTTGGCGGTGCGCTTGCCGGTAAGGCAGCTGAGGGTCTGGAGAAGGAAGCTGGTATCCAGAGCCGGACGCTTGCGTCATGGGAGCTGCGCTGGAGCCGCGGCCGTGACGTCCTGGACGACAAGACGATCTTCGTTATGGACGAGGCCGGCATGGTCGCCTCGAAACAGATGGCTGGGTTCGTCGATACGGTGGTTCGGGCCGGCGCGAAGATCGTGCTGGTCGGCGATCCCGAGCAGCTTCAGCCGATCGAGGCGGGCGCTGCCTTCCGCGCTATTGTCGACCGCGTCGGTTATGCCGAACTCGAAACCATCTATCGCCAGCGAGAGGATTGGATGCGCAAGGCTTCGCTCGATCTCGCGCGCGGAAAGGTCGGCCAAGCCCTCGCTGCGTATCAAGGTGAGGGCAGGGTGCTCGGCTCGCGTCTGAAGGCCGAAGCCGTCGAGAGGCTGATCGCTGACTGGAACCAGGATTACGACCAGTCAAAGACGACGCTGATCCTCGCGCATCTCCGCCGCGACGTGCGCATGCTCAACGTCATGGCTCGCGAGAAACTCGTCGAACGCGGCATTGTCGGAGAGGGCAAAATCTTCAAAACGGCCGATGGCGAGCGCCGGTTCGATGCCGGCGACCAGATCGTCTTCCTGAAGAATGAGGGATCGCTGGGCGTCAAGAATGGTATGATCGGCCAGGTCGTTGAGGCTCAACCGAATTGCATCGTGGCCGTGGTCGGCGAGGGGGATCATCGGCGCCAGGTGATCGTCGAACAGCGGTTCTACAACAATCTCGATCATGGCTATGCAACGACGATCCACAAGTCTCAAGGAGCGACAGTCGACAGGGTCAAGGTGCTCGCGTCCCTGTCTCTGGATCGTCATCTGACCTACGTGGCGATGACCCGTCATCGAGAGGATCTGCAGCTCTACTACGGGACGAGGTCCTTCTCCTTCAATGGTGGCCTGGCCAAGGTTCTCTCCCGAAGACAAGCCAAGGAGACGACACTCGATTATGAGCGTGGCCAGCTCTATCGCGAGGCGCTGCGCTTTGCCGAGAACCGTGGCCTGCACATCGTCCAGGTCGCTCGCACGCTGGTCCGCGACCGGCTCGACTGGACATTGCGCCAGAAGGCCAAACTGACCGATCTCGGCCGGCGCCTTAGCGCCTTCGCCGCGCGCCTTGGCATCACCCAAACCCCAGAGACCCGAACGATGAAGGAGGCGGCACCCATGGTTGCAGGCATCAAGACATTTTCCGGCTCTGTTGCCGATACGGTCGGTGACAAGCTTGGCGAGGATCCCGGCCTGAAACGGCAATGGGAGGAAGTCTCAGCGCGTTTCCGTTACGTCTTCGCCGATCCTGAAACCGCCTTCCGGGCTATGAATTTCGATGTCGTGATCGCCGACAAACAGACAGCGAAACAAATCCTGCAGAAACTCGACGTGGAGCCGGCGTCAATCGGTCCACTGAAGGGCAAGACCGGCATTCTCGCCACCAAATTAGAGCGGGAGGCGCGTCGCGTCGCGGAGATCAATGTTCCGGCCTTGAAGCGGGATCTCGAGCAATATTTGCGCATGCGCGAGGCCGCCGCATCGAGGCATCAGGCGGACGAGCAGGCTCTTCGTCAACGGGTCTCGATCGACATCCCGGCGCTGTCGCCGGCGGCGCGCGTGGTGCTGGAGCGAGTGCGCGACGCCATCGACCGCAACGATCTCCCTGCGGCGATGGCCTACGCACTCAGCAATCGTGAGACCAAGCTTGAAATCGACGGCTTCAACCGGGCGGTGACCGAGCGGTTCGGGGAACGGACGCTGCTGAGTAACGCGGCGCAAGAGCCTTCGGGAACGCTGTACGAAAAGCTTTCCGAGGGTATGAAGCCGGAGCAGAAGGAACAGCTGAAACAAGCCTGGCCGGTGATGCGGACAGCGCAACAGCTTGGCGTCCACGAGCGCACCGTCCAATCGCTAAAGCTGGCTGAGGAACAGCGTCTTACCCAGCGGCAGACGCCGGTGCTGAAGCAATGAGGCAGAGGCGCCTTCTTCTGTTTCTGACGGGCGCGGCCGTCACCATGTCCGCACTGACGGCGTCCGGGTTCATCGGCGGCTACCGGCTGAACCTGACCCCCAGCGAGCCGCTCGGCCTCTGGCGTATCGAGGAGCTTCAGCGTCCGGTCGCTATCGGCGATCTGGTGTTACTGTGCCCACCGCTGACATCCGTGTTCGCAGACGCACGACGGCGCGGATATCTGCGGCGCGGGCTTTGCGTCGGCGGGTTCGCGCCGCTGATCAAGACTGTCGCAGCACTTCCTGGGCAGCGTGTCGAAATCACCGATCACGTGCTCATCGATGGCCGGCCGGTTCCCGCATCGTCTGTGTGGGGCAGGGATGGCGAGGGCAGGGTGCTCCTGCCTGATTCCGGCGGTGTCGTACCGCCGCATCATCTGTTTCTCCACTCACCCTTTGCGAGCTCCTATGATAGTCGATATTTTGGCCCGGTTCCGGATTCCGGTCTTCTCGGCCTGGCGCGGCCGGTCTTCACCTTCGACCCGTGATCGCGGCGGCTCTCATCTGATTGATCACTGGAAATCCATACTCCTGATCATCGCGTCCATTGCCTGTGGGCGGACCGGCTGGAGCGGCGAGGTGCTTCTTCTCCCGTTCGCCGTGGTCTTTCCCTTGCTCTGGGCGATGGCGCCGTCGCGCACGATCGCGGCACTTGTGGCGGCCGGGTATTCCCTCGCGGCCTCCCGTGGGTTGCCGCAGGGCGTCGCCAACTTCTATAGCGCCGATCTCTGCCCCGGGCTGGTGCTTTGGGGAATAGCTTCCGCATCCTTCGTCATCGTCCATGGAGTCTTCTGGACGAAACCTCGTGGTGGCGACTCTTCCCGGAAGAGAGGGACGGATGCGGCGAGAGCACTACGCTATCTTATGGTCATGGTGCTTATGGCGCTGCCGCCTTTCGGCATCACCGGCTGGGCGCATCCCCTAACAGCTGCCGGCGTCTTGTTTCCCGGCTGGGGATGGTGGGGAGTTGGCGCGACCGCGATCCTGTTGGTCGTCATGACCGGTCGAAGATGGCAAATCGCGGCCGCACTCCTTGGAGGACTTTACGTCTGGTCCGCCACGAACTGGACGCCCCCGAAGCTAACACCCGGATGGATCTCCCTCGATCTGAAACAGGGGGCAAACCTCGGGCGCGATGGCTCGCTTCAGTATCACCGTGACCTGATCGCGAGGGTGCGCAGGGCCGCGGAGGCAGGCAAGGATGTTCGTGTTGTGGTGCTGCCCGAAAGTGCGCTCGGCTTCTGGACGCCGACCGTGGGGCGGGTCTGGCAGGACGGTCTCCGTAGCTCGGGCCTCACCATCGTCGCAGGTGCTGCCGTCATCGATCCCAGGGGCTATGACAACGTGATGGTGGCGACCTCGGCCAATGCGGCAAAGATCCTTTATCGTGAGCGTATGCCGGTCCCGGGTTCGATGTGGCAACCGTGGTTGCAATGGACCGGGCGGGGCGGTGGCGCGCGGGCCGACTTCTTCGGCAATCCGGTGGTCAATGTCGACGGAGTAAGGATCGCGCCGCTGATCTGCTACGAGCAGCTCATTCTCTGGCCGGTCCTGCAATCGATGCTGCACTCGCCCGAGGTGATCGTTGCGGTTGGCAATGGCTGGTGGACCGAAAACACCTCGATCGTCGCCATTCAGAAAGCGAGCGTTGCAGCCTGGGCAAGGCTCTTTGGCTTGCCCGTCGTTATGGCATTCAACACATAAGGAGTACCCGGGATGCTCGATGCCGTCCTTATCCAGCAATGCGCCGATCCTTCCCTGAAGCCTGCGATCGTCGAGCAGTTCATCGCGAAGGCGGGGTCGCAGGACCCTCTCGCCATTACCGTGCGCTCGGGTAATCGGGTGGTGCTGGTGCCGAAGTCGACAACGCCGGAAGAGGCGCTGTCTCTGATCCGAGACAATCTCGGTCGCAACACCGTTCGCGTGGGCATCACCCAATATCCGGCAGGCCTCGGCATCGTCGAGGCCGGTCAGTTGAAGCCGGAGATGGTCGAGCCTTGTGAGAATATCCGCATGGGGACGGCGCTGTTTGCCAAGGTCTTTCGCATCGTTTCGAAATGGTATGGCAATCCCACGGCAAAGGAAGTCCTGCCACAGGTCATGGATGATGCGGTCATCGCCTGGCAAACGGGATATTTCGAAAGGGTGGCGGTGTTTCGAGCGGCGGATCCAGGGCAGGAAAAAATCACTCGCCCCGATAAGGTCGATTCCGGAGAATCTGAAAACGGCGCTGAATTAAATGAAGATAACGCCACGACGGCAACTGCGGCCGACACGGTAGCCTCCGACCCGAATAAGGCGGGCATCAGGATCGATCTCTCGGGGATCGGCTCGAGACCGTGAATCAGTTTTTCTGCAGATCTGCAAAGCGATTGTTTTTCCAATGCCCTAGCGCAAACAGTCTGGTGCTTTTATAAGACGAGGCAGGGCAGTACGCGCTGCCCGGGGTGTGCAAACCCTTCCTAGCGGTTGGTGCCGGCCGAGACGGCACCAGAATCCTCTGACCATTTGGCCGGGGGCCTGTGACGTATGTCCAGGCGCCTCGGTGCTAAAGGTCTCAGGACTGTCTAGGACGGTTTGCAACCCCCGGCTTGGGATCAGAGATTAACGTTTGCGGGGGCGCACCGCAGACAATATCTTGGGATTGGATCACCAATGGATTTGAACGATCAAGCCGTGTCGGACACATGTGAACTGCGCCCGGTGATCGGGCTCACCCGCGGGCTGCCTAGTTCGGATATCGAAACATTGACGGTAAATGCCATTCGGCTACACAGGCAGCTTGTCGAGAAGGCCGATCAACTGTTCCAAGTGTTGCCGGACGACATTAAGAACGGTAAGGCTGCGGGAGGCGAGCAGCATCTTGAATATATAGCAGCGATGATCGAGATGCATGCGCAGATGAGCGCACTGAGCACGCTGGTTATACTTTTGGGTTTCATCCCAAAAGTTTCGGTCGACTAGACTCCCCGGTCAGATTAGCCCGGCACGGATGGCCAGCGCCACCAAATGCGGCATCGTATGGATCTGGAAGCGCTTCCTAGCCTCTTCAAGTTTGCTTTTCACCGAATTGTATTTGACGCCTTCGAGATCGGCAGCTTCTTCCATTGTCTTGCCGACCGAAATCCAGTTGAGGTACGCGGCCTCCTTAGGATCGAGCCACGCCGGGTACTGTGCGCTTGGCGTTAGGGGCAACAGGGTCATACGGGTGTGAAGCTGCCCAACAGCGGCGGCCGCCGCGACAGGATCGATATCGCGATCGAGGTTGATTGAAGGTTTGTCTGAAGCCAGCGTGAAAATTGAAGTCGATCCATTGGCCGCTCGGATGGGGACGGTGACGCCGGAGCGGATCCCGAAATGCGCTGCCTGGTCGAAGAACGCCCGCTCATCCTTCGAAAGGTGCCGGCGCTCATACTCACCGCTCCATGTAAACAGCCGCTTCTGCGACTTCGCGCGGCTTACGATTGGATCGACTGCCTCGAATTTCCGCTTGAAATAGATCGACCGCCATTCGGGAGGGTAATTTGACGAGGCCACGGTATGGCCCGGCCGGATGTATAGATAGGCGTAGCCGGAAAAACCCGCTTGATGGGCGAGGTGGGTGAGAGCATCCTTGAGGACGGCTTCGTCGCCTCGAAGCGCAGCAAGGTCGATTAGCTGATCCAGCCAATGTTGCATGTTTTACTCCTTAGATCGTCGTTTGGGACAGATCGTCCTGCGCTCCCAAAGATGTTTCGTAGAGGCACCACCTGCGTGCTCTCGGTTCGATCTCTCTGTCCATTGTTCGCCAAATCCGACTTGAACTCCCTAGCATCTCCACGCTCTCTTTCAGTGCGCCGCTTTCGCATCTATACTGATCAGATGAAAAGCTCTCAGATATCAGCCTACTCCGCCTCCGATCTGAAACGTGCGCAGTCCTACAAAGCACGCGACTACCCGCAGGATGTCGATCCGAATATTGAGCGGCTCGTGCGCGAAATGATCTCGGGCTTCGCCGACAAGTGGACCGTCGTCATTCTCGACACGCTCTGGGATAAGGGCACGCTGCGCTTCTCGGAGATCGCCCGGCATGTCAGCGGCATTAGCCAGAAAATGCTGACGCAGACGCTGCGACGGATGGAGCGCGACGGACTTGTTGTCCGCAAACTCTATGCCTGCGTGCCGCCGAAGGTCGAATACAGTCTCTCGCCTCTCGGTCTGACACTCAGTGCAGCCTTCTGTAACGTCTGGATCTGGGCGATCGAAAATCATGAAGCGGTTGACGCCGCACGCGCGAACTTCGACGATCAGGAGGGCTGACAGTTCACAGAAGATCGTCCGGCCTACGCAAGGATTTGTGCTTGTCGCCCTCCTTGTGCCGCTTGTACCATGCGTCGAGCTCCGCGTTTAGTTCTGCGAGCGACCGCTCCCGGCCGGTAACACTAATTAAATGATATGCGGCATTGATTGCCAGTGGGCTTTTGATCGGAATGTCCCGCGCCGAGCAGAACGCGTCGATCGCATCGCGCATCGTTCTGATGCCGGTCATCTGCCATATCCTCCGAATTTGAAGTTACCTCGCCTGTCCTGCAAGCAAGCCGCAACATCGGCGAGCACGGAAAGCGCGAGTGCATTGGCATCACGGGCTTTCGGAAACAGCCCGATTGGCGCCTTGATCCGATCGCAATCGGCTCGGCTGAACCCCTGTTTAGTCAGGTAATCAATCCGGCTAGCATGCGTGCGGCTGCTGCCTAGCGCACCCAGATAGAAAGGGCTTGCGGCAAGTGCTGCATCGAGAATGCCGACTTCCGTGTCGAGGTCGTGGCAGAGCAGCGCCACGGCACTATAGGAATCGATATACTCGGCAAATATCCGCGGATCATGAGAAGGATCGATCTCGATGACATCGTAGCCACACACGGCCGCCAGCTTGGCCGTCGTCTTCGCCTCGATCGTGCGCCCGCAGACAATCAACCGTGTCGAGGGCCAGTAGGCGATGACGAAATCTTCGTCATCCCAGCCGGTCTCCGCTACCGTGTCGTCGACTGTAAGCGTCTGGCGCGACGGGGAGTACCTGAGTCCCGTCGCACGTCGCGAAGTGCGCGCAGCCAGAACCGCCGCGATCGGTTCGATATGTCTAACCGGATGAACTGCGATGGTCAGGCCGCCCCCACAGGGCAGAATGATGTCGAACGACTGCGCCCCCTGCCCGAACAGCACCCTCCGGTCGCAATTTTCGTTGATCGCGAGTAGCGCCTCGGCGGCAACCGCCGCCTCGGTACATCCGCCGGAAACGTAGCCGCAATAGCGCCCGTCGCTGCTGATCGCCATTTGTGTGCCGATCGAGCGCGCAGCACCACCCCGGATTTCGACGAGTGTGGCGAGAGCGACAGCCTTCCCGGCCGAAAAGGCCTCGATGAGAAAGCCAAGGATGTCGCCGATATCGTCGGTCGCCAACGCAGCGACCGGCGTCGGAAGGAGCGCTTCGGATTGAAATGGTCTTGGGGTCAGCACGGCGAGCACCTATCGCATACCCGGTGAATGGCTGATCCGCCATTCTACGATCCTGCCGTTCTCAGACAGCCGGAACAGGTAAAAGCGCTTGCTTTGCGGCCGGCCGATCCCATAGGTGGCCTCGACATGGAGTTCCGTCCCGCGTGCCGAAATCTCATCGATGATGAAGACACGGCCGGTTCCCAGAATATCCTGGCGCAGCCACGTCTCGAATTTCTGCCCCGTCATCAGCGTGCCTTCAAAGGAATACGCGTAACCGCCATTAACAAGGTCGAAGAGTTTCAACGCACGCGCCGCATCCCGCGACAACAACGCGGATGACAGATCGCGAATAACATTCTCGGCTGGCCGGGACTCTGCATAGGCTGGGGCAGTAGCCAACAGGCTGCCGGTAAAGGCGAGCAGGGCGCAGCGTGTCATTTTGGATCCCTCCTCAACGTCAGGCGGCGACAACGAAGTCGAAACGACCGACCACATTTTTCCGGTCCAGCGTCATCAAGAGGCGCGGATCGAACAAATGGTCATTTTCGTTGCGCGGGTGATCCGGCAGGTAGAGCTGTGTCGTCAGCAGCGGCCGACCGGGCACCTTTATGCGAAAATGATAATGGGCTGTGCGGAAGGAATAGTGATGCGTCATAATCGTGTCGAAACCCCAACGCCCCTTAGCATCGGTTACCTGGTGGCCACGCCAGCCTAAGCCGTGATTGTCGTAATTGCCCTCGTGATCTGCATGCCAGATTTCGACGATCGCACCCGGCACCGGATTGCAGCGCGTGTCGATGACGAAGCCGCAAAGGGTAAAGGCGGATTGGCCGGCCGCTGCCGGCCCGAGACTTGAACGCAGAGGGGCATCCGGGCGATAGAAGGGCCCTTGCGTCTGCTCTAGCGTTTCTTCCTCGTCCCCGGCACAGCTTGGTGTCAGCGACAGATCGGCAGCCTGGGCTATCATCCTGTCCGAAAGAAACGCTAGGGATGGCGGGACGGCTAGCAGCGCCTTTAGCACCGTTCGCCGTGTTTTCTGCATCATTTGCCGTCTCCTTTCCTTACACCGCAAAGG